>Ga0307516_10002292_pt1 | contig 25812 bp, 43 predicted proteins | sample 19_EM_MG_FD_203310 | JGI IMG/M metagenome (GOLD analysis project Ga0307516, IMG submission 203310) | Populus trichocarpa ectomycorrhiza microbial communities from riparian zone in the Pacific Northwest, United States - 19_EM | ecosystem: Host-associated > Plants > Roots > Unclassified | place...
ATTAGGCGTGTGAATATGATCTAACACTTCTTACTCTCTACTCTCACCATCCATTAAGCAACTCTCTCACCCTACCAGGTAAGTCATTGCGTCCTGTCTGGCGCTGACCTCGCGTCTGCTCAACACTCCAAACTCCTGGCGTTTTCGAGAGCGTTTTCTGACGGGATGGGTGCCAGTATGGGGTTGTGAGGGACGGCACGGAGGAGGATGAGATTTTTCCATGAAATCGTCTCTCGATCGCGCGTCTATTTCGTCAAAGAGATCAGTCGACGGTCCCTTGTCCGCATTTCACCCACCGATGAAAACACTCCTCCGCAGACCTGGTCGGGAAACCCTTGTAATTTGGTTCCCCATGGGAGGAGGTGCATCTTCTCCCTTCGGGCGCCACAGACCGCACACCGCCCACGTCGCCAACCTGGAGCTTGGTGAATTTAGTTCACGATACGTCCGCAAAGGGAGCGACGACGTCCACTTCAAGATTGCGAACCGTAATACCGACGGGACGAACCTCAGAGAAGGAAAGGTTTTGTTGGCGGTTGTCTGGGATGTCTGACACGGGGAGGGCAGCGAAAAGCGTCCGCAGGTTGTGTAAAAATCGTGGTGTTCGCTTCGATTGTACCGTATTTCCAGCCTCCCGGGCGGTTCCCTTTATTGTGCGCCTCCTCCGAACGTCATCAAATGAGCGGTGTTCTCCGGAACCAGCGACTTGTGTATTATAACCTTGGCTATTACAGGTTCTGGGGTCATGACGCGCGTTTCCTGCTCGGAGGTCGGCCTGCCACCAGATGGAAGGGCGCAAAGGTGGGGGATGGTTGTGCGGAGTGGGAAACCAGAATAGGTCCGCTCACTCCACTCCGCCACCTCAGGTACCCGACCTTCAGTCGAACGGGATGCGCAGACCGCCTTCCTTGACGAGTTTTGGTACCGGATTTGGTGCTTCGAATGCACCTGAGTTTGCCTTGTTCATCGTCCCCATCTGAGGGGCTCACAGTGAAAGCCTCGGTCGGGCGCGTAGGCCACACCCCTGGGATAAGTTGGGTAGAGATCTGATGGTCGTTGTCTCCCCGATGCCACGGCGGCGATTTGTAATGGCGAGGACGCGAACCGACGCGAACTGTAACCTGTTGCATCACGAGGTCGTCTCGTCACCCAGACACACCGGCGGGCTATCCTCGCTTGGTACTTAACTCGTGGCATCCCCAGCCGTTCAAATGTCCCTTCAGGACCAGTATATATGAGCGGTTAAGCTTTTATAGAAGTCACCCGCCTCCCCTCCCCCCGCCCGTCTTGACTTCTCAGTACTCTAACCGCCAGCCACCCATGGACCATCTCCCCGACTCGATGCTTGCCGAAGCCAAAAACATGCGAGTTTTCTCTCCTTTTCTGTCCGAGACTGTTCAGCTGACCCCCATTTCTTGTGCCAGGGTGGCCAATAAGGTACAAAGATCTACCACCAGCGCATGAGCTCGATCCTCAGATCCACAGCGTCTATCCATCGGTTGTGCTGCGATCCTGTTTTATGACTACCTCCTGACATTCTCCGATGAGGTGCGTCCCGACCGAATCGCATCGGTTGGCTGAGACTCACTGATACCGGGCCGGTAGGTGCAATACACGTGGCGAGGAAGGATGACCTATAGTACAGTTCTCCGAAAATCCCACTCAAAGATCCCCTAACATCTTCCATGATCAGTGACCTTCTTTTTCTACATAGTGAGATAGATTCACGCCCTCGCTGGGTCGACCCTATCGGTTGCTCACCATGGCCCTACCCAGATCAGATACCTCCCAATCGCCCACAAGATATGGGACTTGAGCACCAATAAACAGTACTCACCTACCACGCTAGTCACCAGCGAGGACAGTCATAAATTCGTCAGAAGCTTATTTGGTACACCCCGATATTCTTTTCACTGACGCTTCCCAAAGTTTATATAGTACGCTACAAAACGATATCCACGATGGGATATACATTGAAGAAGCTCTTCCAGCTGTTCACAGGCCACGGTTGCCGAGAGCGCTTACATTGCACTGGTGACGCTATTCTGCCAGGTGTTTCTCGCAATGAGGTGAGCGTCAGTGTGGTTTCGTATGCATAGAAGGGAGAAATGACCGAACGGACAGGGTGTATGCTGTCAAATGGTGTAGCGATAGAACCTTCCCATTCCTGGCAATCATGGTTGTGATACATTTCGTCTGCGGTGTGGTGTTCATCATTCCGTATCAACGGGAGAGTGAGGAAACTTTGAAACTATAGTCGGGTTGCTGTGAGTTCTGAAACACGCGAACGACCAGGTGCAACCTCGGATGGCGAACCATTGGCTATTTTCACCCTATGCACTCAGAGGCACGACGGTACAGGCTTTCAGTTGGCACGTCTAGGATTATTTCTGGTCTTCGGTTCGTGCCTCTGTAATGGCGGTGCACAGATCCTGATAACACGGCGTTGCAGATGTTCTCGCGCTCCTCATAATCGCAAAAGGTTCATATAAATCCTTACAGACGTTTGGCATTCCCAGGCTATTCGCCAAGATTGTGCAAGATGCCACCGGTTACTTTCTAGTGATCATCTGCATGCACGTGGCAGTGACGATTTACACTTCGAGAATCCTGGATGTGAGTTCCTCCCCTTCCCATACTAGTACCGCTTCCTGATGGACGTTTTGGGACCCAGGACTTGAAGGAGTACATTTTCCGTCCATTCCCCACCATGTAAGTTCCGTGAGCCCATTGGTAAGATCGTTGAGCTGACCATCCAACGACAGTCCAAATGTGTACGTTCGCCAACCTTGTGCGATTTCGAGTTGGGATCTCAAGGCTTATGCCCTGCAGCATCGTACCTGTCATGACCTGTCGCCTCGTCCTTTCGCTAAAGAAGGCATCAGCACTAAAGAAGAGGGCAGACCGAAATGTAGTCAGGGATGTCGACCATCCCTCCACCCAGGATGATACCTCCCGCCCGACCGAGGTGCCCTTAACTCTGATTCGTTTTCCTACTCACACAGTCGCGAGCTCGGAAACGGGAGCCAAGTCGAGGGGGGATAAATCGATAAGATCTGAGGCCTGAGGGTGAAGAGTGCTCAGAGACTGCAGGGACTCGTAGTTTGGCTGATGTAAATACCTTCTCGGGTACACGAGAGTAAACCGGTCGAACGGGACGTACAGACCATCTTCATTGGTGGATGTTGGGGTGCACATCAATTCGCATCGTTCAACACGCCCATCCCGCGAGATCACCTAAGGAGCTCACATCATGATTGCGGTGAGGACGCGTATCGCTCCTAATGTTCCTCGGATAACTCCCATCTCCACACCTTCGACCCCAGTCGGCAGAGTGGAAGCGGACGGCCTCGTTATGGAACAACCGGGAGTGGGATTCAAGTTGACCTCGACGTCATCTACCGTGAACAGCTGCGACCAGAATCAAATCCAAATCGTTGGTTGTTCATGGGCTCGCGACGTACCTCATAGTCCATGAGGCTAGCGGAATGGTTTCCACCCGAGTCAAAATCCGCCCCCGGCGTCCCCTCGTCTTCTTCGCCAGCCACCACTCCAGCTCTCCTTCGTAAGCTCTGCCAGATATGACGCTCTCTAGTCTCGTCATCTTTGCCTTCGTCTTCGCAGCGTCGAGAGCAACAAGGATTAACTTAAATTTTGCGGATGAGTGTTCTCCGGACTTCTGGCGTTTTCGGGAGCGTTTTCGGAAGGGATGGGAGTCAGTATGGGGCTGGGATGGAGGGCACGGAGGAGGATGGGATTTTTCCATTCGATCGCGCGTCTATTTTGTGAGATCCCACAACCCCAAGCGATGAGTCGACGGTCCCAGGACCTTGTCCGCATTTCGCCCACCCTTCAGCGCTTCAGCTCCAGTAACGATGAAAACACATCTCCGCAGGCCTAGTCGGAAAACCCTGGTGATTTGGTTCCTCGTGGGAAGAGGTACATCCTTCAGGATCTTCTCCCTTCGGACGCCACAGACCGCACCACCGCCCACGTCGTCAACCTTGAGCACAGCGCGTTTGGAAAGGGAGCCACGACGTCCACTTTAACCTCGAGGTTGCGGGCCGTGGTGCCGACGGGATTGGCCTCACGGAGGGGGAGGTTTTGTTGGTGGTTGTCTGGGATGCCTTCCGTCGCACATAGGTGGCCTGACCCGGGGAGGGCAGCGAAAGGCGTCCGCGAGTTGTGTCAAAAATCCCAACCCTGCGGGGTCCCCCGCACCACATGGTGGCGGGGTGGTAATCTCAGTCCGAGTTCGTATCCGGCCGGTCGTGTCGGTTGTACGCCTAAAGCCCGGCGGACGGTGGGGCTCCAATCCCTTCTGAGACCAAACCTTTTGCCAGAGGGGATCCTCGTCGTTACCGAAGAAAAGAGACGGTGAGCACCTGACGTTATTTCCTCTCTCTAAGCAAGCGTTCAGTGACGGATACGTTTAGCTTCGATTGTACCTGTATTGCCGACCTCCCGGATTATCCCCTTTATTGTGCGCCTCCTCCGAACGTCACCAAATGAGCGGTGTCCTCCAGAACCAGCGACTTGTGTATTATAGCCTTGGCTATTACAGATTCTGGGGTCATGGCGCGTGTTTCCTGCTTGGAGGTCGGCCTGCCACCAGATGGAAGGGCGCAAAGGTGGGGGAGGGTTGTGTGGAGTGGGAAGTTAGAACAAGTCCGCTCACTCCACTCCACCACCTCAGGTACCCGACCTTTCGTCGGACAGATATAAATCTGTCGAACGGGATGCGCAGATCGTCTTCCCTGACGAGTTTTGGTACCGGATTTGGTGCTTCGAATGCACCTGAGTTTGCCTTGTTCATCGCCCCCATCTAAGGAGCTCACAATGAAAACCTCGGTCAAGCCCGTAGGCCACACCCTGGGATAAGTTGGGCAGAGATCTGATGGTCGTTGTGTCCCCGATGCCACGGCGGTGATTTGTATGTCTCCGTTCAGGGCATCGATGGCGAGGACACGAACTGCACTAGTGGCTAGCCTTGTTGGCATCACGAGACCGTCTCGTCACCCAGACACACCGGCTATCCTCACTTGGTCCTTAACTCGTGGCATCCCCAGGCTGTGCTGGAACGTTCAGCGTCTGGTGCCGTCCGTTCAATCGTCCCTTCAGGGCAAGTATATAGGAAGGGTTAAACTTTTATAGAAGTCACCCGTCTCTCCTTTCTCTCGCTCGTCTTAACTTCTCAGTACTCTGACCGCGAGCCACCCATGGATCAGCTCCCAGACTCGATGCTTGCTGAAGCCAAAAACATGCGAGTTTTCCCTCCTTTTCTGTCCGAGACCGTTCAGCTGACCCCCATTTCTTGTACCAGGGTGGCCAATAAGGTACGAAGATCTACTCCAGTGCATGGAGCTCGATTATCAGATCCACAGCGCCTTTCCATTGGTTGTGCTGCAATCCTGTTTTACGACTACCTCCTGACATTCTCCGATGAGGTGCGCCTCGACCGAATCGCGTCGGTTGGCTGAGACTCACTGATACCGGGCCGGTAGGTGCAATACATATGGCGAGGCAGGAAGACCAGTACGGTTCTCCGAAAATCCGACTCAGAGATCCCCCTAACATCTTCCATGATCAGTGGCCTTCTTTTTCTCTATAGTGAGATAGATTCACGCCCCCACTGCGCCGATGCTATTGTTGCTCACCATGACCCTACCCAGATCAGATACCTCCCAATCACCTACAAGATATGGGAGTTGAACACCAACGAACAGTACTTACCCACCACACTAGTCACCAGCGAGGACAGTCATAAATTTGTCAGAAGTTAATTTAGTACACCCCGGTATTCTTGTCACTGACGCTTCCTAAAGTTTGCATAGTACGCTACAAAATGATATCCCCGATGAGATGTATATTGAAGAAGTTCCTCCAGCTGTTCGCGGGCCACGATTACCGAAAGCGCTTACATTGTGCTGGTGACGCTATTTAGCCAGGTGTTTCTCGCAATGAGGTGAGCGTCAGCGTGGTTTCGTATGCATGGAAGGGAGAAATGACCGGAGTGACAGGGTGAATGCTGTCAGGGGGTGTAGTGGTGCATTCTTCGCATTATCCATGTGGGTGATGATGGTGTCGAATTTCACGTATGGCAGTGGGGTGTACATCACCCAGTTTAGACGGGAGAGTGAGGAAACTTTGAAACTATAGCCGGGCTGCTGTGAGTTCTAAAACACGCGAACAACCAGACGCAATCTCGGGGGGCAAATCGATGGCTATTTTCACCTTATGCACCCAGATGCACGACAGTACCAGCTATCAGTTGGTATATCTAGGGTTTTCTCTGGGGTTCGGTTTGTGTCTCCATAGTCATTGGCGATGCACGGATCCTGATAACGCAGCGTTGCAGATCTTGTCGCGTTCCTCATGACCGCGGCGGGTTCGTATAAATCCTTACAGACGTTTGGCATTCCCAGGCTATTTGCCAAGATTGTGCAAGATGCCACCAGTTACTTTCTGGTGATCATCTGTGTGCACGTGGCAGTGACGATTTACACTTCGAGAATCCCGGATGTGAGTCCCTCCCATTATCGTACTAGAACCGCTTCCTGATGCACGTTTTGGGACACAGGACTTGAAGGAGTATATTTTTCGTCCATTCCCCACCGCGTAGGTTCTGTGAGCCCATTGGTAAGATCGTTGAGCTGACCCTCCAACGACAGTCCAATTGTGTACGTTCGCCAACCTTGTGCAATTTCGAGTTGAGATATCTCAAGGTTTAAGCCCTGCAGCATCGTACCCGTCATGACCTGTCGCCTCGTCCTTTCACTAAAGAAGGCGGCAGCGCTGGAGGAGGCGGCAAACCAAAATGTGGTCGGGGACGTTGACCATCCCTCCACCCAGCATGATGATACCTCCCACCTGACCGAGGTGCCCTTAACCCCGATTCGTTCTCATACTCGCACGGTCGCGAGCTCGGAAAGGGGAGCCGAATCGATGGGGGATGGATCAATAAGATCTGAGGCCCGAGGATGAAGAGCGCTCAGGCTGCAGGAACTCGTAGTTTGGCCGATGTAAATACCTGGGAGAATTCGAAAACATAGCGGATAGTTACGTGGGCACGCTCATCTCACCTCACCTTCTCAGGAGAGTAGACGTGCAGACCATCCCCATTGGTGGATGTTGGGGTACACATCGATTCGCCTCGTTCAACGCGCCCATCCCACCAGACCACCTAAGGAGCTCACATCATGATTGCGGTGAGGATGCGTACCGCCCCTGATGTTCCCGGGTATAACTCCCATCTCCACACCTTCGACCCCAGTCGGCGGAGTGGCAGCTCCCTACCGCTTTGGGATGGAGATGGCGGTGGAACTGAACGGACGGCCTCGTTATGGAAAAACCGCAAGGATGAGACCGGAAGATAACGAATTGGGATACATATAAGCTCGGAACCGAGCGTAGAAGTTGTATTCTACATATCAAGGGACAGCGGCCGGACAAGTACGACGTTTTGGGATGAGGTCGATTAGCAGTTCACGGTAAAGGCGAGAGATACACGCGTGGTCGTGGAAGCGTCATTAAATCCAGTTCCACTTCCCCCCAGCCGGACGAATGGGTTCAGTGGGAGGTTCCTTGGCCGAGGTCTTTCTAGGGAGCTGTTGGACATTTCTCCCGGTCATACGAGCGAGCTTTGGAGGAGCTTCAGTTGGGCTATGGGTGCTTGAGGATCGGTAATGGTCTAGAGTTCGTATGCCAAAACTCGGTCTCCCGCCCACTCCGTTCGCTTCAAAAACCGCGAGCTGGTCCTAGACAACGTGGTCAACGTGGGGCCAGCTATTCGCGAGATTAGATCGTGCGTACCTGATAGGTACTTGAATCCGTTGTCGTTGTGCCACTCATCCTATTCGAGGGGCCGGAGGGATTTCTCGGGTCCCAGTCATCACCGCCCTCGTCTGTTCCTTCATCCATCCAAGGGGAAGGCAGCTCCGGCATATCTGAAGCAATCTCCAAACACCGAAGAACACCTTCGATGCTTGGACGGTTGATCGGTTTAGGAGCCCAACACCGTTCCAACATCCCCCACAGACTCTTCGCGAACCCGCCCCCTCGAGGAGGACGTTCACCTTCCACCACCTTCATAAAGACGGTCAGGTCTGTGTCTTTGTGGAAAGGGATGTTCCCGCTGATAGTCTCGTATATGACCATTCCAAGGGCGTAGCAGTCCGAAGACTTCGTTGGACGGCCGTCCTTGAACCCGAACCGCTGCGGAGCGATGCGCTCCGGGCTCATCCATCTGACCGTGCCGCCCTGCGTGTATGAGCTCGAGGACAAAGGGTTTTTAGGGTCCGAGATGATCGTCAACAGGCCAAAGTCTGCTAGGCGGGCGTGACCAGCCCGGTCAATCAGTATGTTCGCCTTAACAGGTAAACTCAGCGAGATAAGAGAGAGACTCTAACTGTTAAAACGCACCCCCTTAAGGTCACCATGAATCATTCCCTGGATATGGATGTAAAACAGCCCCCTGGCGACGCCTCTTAGCTAAACGAGTTATCGATTGTCAATGAACTCGAAGCGAGGACAGACTTTGGACGAAAAACTTACCAGCTCCAACCGGTTCGCATCTGGGTGTGTCTTCACGAAGTCGTTGATGTTTCCATTCACCATCCAGTCCGATACCATCGCGAACCGAGTCTTGGACATCGTCACTCCTCTCAGCGGCAAGACGTTTGGATGCTGAAGGGTTTTCCATGTAACGACTTCCTTGCAGAACCTCTGCACGGGGCACTATCAGGGTACAGGAATGCGGCAAGAGAATACGGCCGACAGCTCACCCCAATTATCTTTCGTAGGTCACTGTTCGAGTACGTCCTTATGACCTTTATGGCAACGTCTCGGCCGCAATGTTTCCCCTTCCACACGTCCGCAAACCCACCCCTGTACAACGCGTCGCCAGTCCGGTTATAGGAGATAGGGATCTTCAAGGCTCTTGGAAGGAGTGCGTGGTGGCCGCACATCCTGTACAATGATTTGAGACATTTTTCCCGGATCCGTGGCGAAAGATCGGGCCTATCCAGTGCCTAGTTGACAGGGTGTCAATTTCAGTAAACACACTCGCAATGGTAAGCGAACGCAGAACGTGCCTCGTTCATCACATCGACAAAGGTCTGTGCGTCGTCTCCACAGAGGCAACGGATCGCGTCATCCGCATCCTTGCTCGAGAAGACCGCTTCAATCAAAGAGGGGAGTTCATGCGGAGCGAAGACGCGTCTGACCAAACGTCTGCAAGCTGGAGTGTTGAACGTCGAAGTTCAAAAAACGGGAACAATCGGTATCCCGTGGAAGATCGGCAAAAGCGGTGATAAGGCGTACCACTCGTTGTGGCGGTGTCATGAGGATTGACAGACGCTGGGCGGGGCCCGCACCCACTCAAGGCGGGGTTTTCATCGAGGGGAGTGTTGAGAGTCCCAAGGATCGTGCCGAGTATCCCCCGAATCTCCAACTTGCGCCCCTCGAGCTCGCCCTTGTCGTATTCGAAGGGTGGCATTTCCACCCCCAACTGGAGAGTTCGCTCGATTTCGCATATCACCCTGAAGTTGCATGCTTGGTAGAGAAACAGATAGGGCAAAGGCTAGTCAACACACCTTTCCAGGTCCTCAAGTGCCACCCTCACGGATTCGTGGAGGCCATCCGCACTTTCCCCTTGGACCACGGTCTCCAGCACATCACACACGTCGAAACAGTATTCGGATAGTTGTACATGATCTTCGTCGTCGATCACCTCGTCCTGGCTGGGCCGTCAATGGGAGTTCACAGGTGGGTACAGGAGGCTGCTGACTCGAACCAGGGCTAGAATATTGCTAACGGTTCTGAATACCTGCTTTGTAGGGGAGGCTTCTCCTACGTTCCTATTCAGGATATCGATTCTGTCATTGAGCATTTTGGCCTTGCTTGTGCGCCTCGCCATTCCTGCCGGTTTGGTGAGAAGCGTGCTCGCAGGGTGGCGGATGTTCAGTCCAAAGGGTACTGGTTGTTAGATGAGATGGGAGGGGCACAGGCAACCCGCACAGGAAGTGTGCGGGGCGCTAATGCCGGGCAAGGGGCTGTGCCAGTAACACCCATATAAGTACAAAGAGGAAGGGATACTCGAGGCATTTCGAAGAACCGTCATCACTAATTCTGTGGAGGGGATCGTCCCGGCGGTGAGCAACGGGCCTGGTGACTGGATGCCCGTAAATTCTTCGGCTGTTCGGAATTTGCAGTGAGTCGAACCGAAGGGTTTTCGCGTTGGTTTCCCTCAAACACCTCCAGAGTGCGTTTGAGGATGCAAGTTCAACTGTCCGCGGTTCGTGAGGGTTTGGGCATGGAAACCCTGGTTCGACCGTGGGGAGAGGGAAGGTCAGTACGTTCATGTCCAGCCCCAGCAACGGGATAGAGCTTGGGTGAGCTGCGCGGTGAATAATTCACAGGAACTTCTTAAGCGCACTGGGGATTTATGTCTGACGCGAGGGGAGTGTCCAGGAGTTGACCTAGTCGCTTTCCATGGAGCGCGTCATCTCGGTTCAATCGTGATACCCCTCTGCGACGAGTGATTTCCCCAGTGAATCACTTCGGCAAATCCACAGAAAACCATCTGGATCCGTTTTGTTGCGGATGAGGAGCAACTCGTACGACATCCAACTCGAGGGCCACTTCGGAATTACATCCGACGGTGGGAATTCCCGACAGGTGGATGTAGCAAGAGCTTCCAAACTGAACAACTTTTCCACCCCCATGTCATGGTCGACGCGGTATCGATAGACGTAGGAGCACCCGAGTCCGTGAAATCGTAGGTACGACCAGGAAATCATATATCGAATGTTGTGACTATGGGTATCTACGCGTCTGGACTTCGTGTGGTCCGGACCGAGTCCGGGCCGGGCTTACACGTCTACGGGATCGAAGGGGGTGATGGCAATGGGAGTGGACGGGAGGGCGCGAGTTTGTGCTGGATGAAGAGGATATTTCTACCCGGGGGATAGTGGTGCCCGGGTGGCTCCAGCCTCGATGATACCAAAGCTTGTCTGACTCAACCGCGAATAGTGGATGTTACTTAATCCTGGGCAAATGGTTGAAGAAATCACTTCCGTCAATGCTAATCAAGTACGAGTGCCTGAGAGCATGAGGCTTCAAAGGACATGGATTCCTACAGCGTTCAGAGAACGGAGGAACCTACTGATCATGTGGAGCCGCCATTGGGAAGGTCTATGACAGTGGAAGGAGGGGAAGAAGCGAACAATGAAGCTATCTGGATCTCTGCCGTTTCGCTATCCGGGGAGCCCATTACCGCGTTTTGGACCGCGGAGATGCCATAAAGAGCGCGAAGAGAGTCTGGCTGGTGTTCACGAGCGACTTCGGGATCAACGTCGCCCATGAGGTTCTGCCAGACTTCGACAGCGCCTCTTCGTTCCAGGACGTAAACGCGAACGTGGCCCCTACGAGGAACAAAAACAGTGTGAGAGGCGTGAAGGAGGTGATCGGCAGAACGCGTACTCCGTAAAGCAAGCGGCGTCCTCGCCAAAGAGGTCGTACATGATTTCGGGGTCGCGCTCCATGTCAAATTCCATCCGTCTCTCTTTCACAATCTATCAAAGTGATATGGATTCAGCGCGTCGACTCGGGGTAGGTGTGAGGGGGTTGACGTACATCAAAGCCTGCTTCGCAAATGCGTGGCTCAATGTCAAGACGGCGGTCGAGCGCGTGATTCTTGACTATGGCAACGGTGCGCGTTCTCGGTAATGGGGGAGAACGGGCAGCATGGTTGTCTTGGGCTACGAAATGAGTGGGAGGGGAAGGGCCGGCCCGATTGCCAGCAGTGTCGGAACGCAAGTAAGACTGGGGGACGGAGAGGTGCTCGTGGTTGAGGTCGGGGCTACGCTCAGGGCGGTTCGGCAATGACAAATGGCTTGAAGTGGTTGAGGGGGGATTAACTGGTGGGAGGTTTCTCGGGTTAGTTGGAGGAATCGAGAGGTACCCGGCTTCAGACGGCGCGGATTCCTGTGGCGCTCGTAGAACGAGGGGATCTGTTGATCGTATGGAACCGTCATCGGGAAGATTGGCGACAGGGAGAGGAGGGGAAGCAGCGAACAACGACGCTATCTGAATCTCTGCCGTTTCGTCATCTGGAGAGCCCGTGACTGCGTTTTGGACCGTGGAGATCCCATAAAGAGCGCGAAGAGAGTCGGGCTGGCGTTCACGAGCAACTTTGGGATCAACGTCACCCATGAGGTTCTGCCAGATTCCAACGGCACCTCTTCTTTCCAAGACGTAAACGCGAACGGGGCCCCTGCGAGGAGTACAACAGTGTGAGAGGTGTGAAGAGGGTGATCGGTAAAACACGTACTCTGTAAAGCAAACGGCATCCTCGCCAAAGAGGTCGTACATGATTTCGGGGTCGGACACCATGTCAAATTCCATCTGTCTCTCTTTCACGATCTGTCGAAGTGATATGGATTCAGCTCGTCGACTCGGGGTAGGCGCGGGGGGTTGACGTACATCGAAGCCTGCTTCACAAATAAGTGGTTCAATGTCGAGGCGGTGGTGGAGTGCGTGGTTCTTGATCAGGGCGACGGTGCGCGTTCTTGGTAATGGGGGAGACCGGACAGCGTGATTGTCTTGGGCCGCGAAATGAGAGGGAGGGGAAGGACCGGTCAGATTGTCAGACGTGTCGGAACTCAAGTAAGACTGGGTGACGGAGGGGTGCTCAGGGATGTCAGGACCACGCTCATGGCGGCTCGGCAATGGCAAAGGACTTGGAATGGCAGAGGCATAACGCAGACCATCGACATCCGACTCGCCAGTTGCTTCGACGATCGAGGGTCCGGGTGTTGTCAAGACGGGATTAGGTGGATCGTTGGTGAGGTAACTGAAGCCAGAAGACGAGGCGGAGCTCCATTCGGTCGTCGTTGTGCCACCCGTCTCGTTTAGGGCAGGAGAGGAACCTGTCGTTGAGTCCCAGTCATCACCATCCTCATCTGTCCCTTCATCCATCCAAGGGGAAGGTGGCTCCAGTAAATTTTGGGTTACCCCCAAACATCGAAGAACACCTTCGATGTTTGGACGGTCGTTTGGCCGAGGTGCCCAACATAGTTCCAACATATTCCACAGGTCGTCTGAGAACCTCGCCCCTCTGGGAGGGCGTTCACCTTCCACCACCTTCATGAAGACGGTTAGGTCTATGTCCCCATGGAACGGCAGGTTCTCGGTGACCGTTTCGTATATGACCATTCCCAGAGCGTAGCAATCCGAAGGTTTTGATGGGCGGCTGTCCTCGAACCCGAACCGTCGCGGAGCGATAAGCTCCGGACTCATCCATCGGGCCGTACCACCCTGTGTGTATGAGCTCGAGGGAAAATGGTTCGTGGGGTCCGAAACGATCGTCAGTAGACCAAAGTCTGCTAGGCAAGCGTGGCCACTTTGGTCGATCAGCACGTTGGCCTGGCAGGCAGACTCGGTGAGATAAGAGGGTGATTCCGGCTGAAAAAAGTCGTACCCCCTTAAGATCCCCATGGATCATTCCCTGACTGTGGATGTAGATCAACCCCTCGGTGACGTCTCCCAGCTAGGCAAGTCGTCAGATTATCAATACACTTGAGTTGAAGCAATATGACTTCGAACAAAAATCCTACCAGCTCCAACCGGTCCGCACCTGGGTGCGCCTTCACGAATTCATTGATATTCCCATTCAACATCCAGTCTGACACCATCGCGAACTGAGTCTCGGACATAGTCACACCGATCAACTCAAGGACGTTCGGGTGATGGAGGGCTTTCCACATCACGACCTCCTTGCAGAACCTCTGCATGGTGTACCGTCAGCGCGCGGACACACGGAAAGGGGACACATCCAACAACTCACGCCAATCACCTTCCGTAGGTCGCTGTTTGAATACATCCTGATGACCTTGACGGCAACCTCCCGACCGCAATATTCCCCCTTCCATACGTCCGCAAACCCACCCCTGCACAATGCGACGCCGGTTCGGTCATAGCAAACGGGGATCTTCAAGGTTCCAGGGAGGAGTTCGTGGCGGCCGCACGCTCTGTACAGTAATTTGAGACATTTCTTTCGGGCCTGTGGCGAGAGATCACGTCCATCCAGTGCCTAGTTAACGAGAGCGCATCGATGTCAATTTCAACCAATGGATTCGGGCGAAAGGAGGCTGAACGCGCCTCGTCTATCACATCGATGAATGTCTGTGCGTCATCCGCGGGGAGGCAGCGGATCGTTTCACCCTCATTCCTACTCGAGAAGATTGTCTCGATCAAAGAAGGGAGTTCATTTCGGGCGAAGGCGCGTCTGATCAAACGTTCGGAGGCTGGAGCGTGAGGTTGAGAAAGTAGGGGTGGTTGGTGTTCTGTACGAGGTCGGTGAAGATGGGACCAAGGGCGTACCACTCGCGGATGCTCCGGCTGGGTTCCTGTTCAGGGTATCAGTTCCACCGCTGAAGCGCGGCATTTTCGCCGGTTCAGTGTGGGGAGTGCTTGGTGGGGGTTGAGTTCAACACAGCTCGGTGGGAGGGTTACACGCAGCCTGGATGAAACGTGGATAGGGCGTCAATGCCAAACGATATCTGGACCGCGCCTGTAATGGGAGAGGACGCTAAGGACACGTACATTGGGGGTCCGTCGTTGACTATGCATAGAGGTCCATTTCGACGGCATTGACGACGACATGCGGAGACTTGGGCTACGGTGCGACTTTGTTGGTTGTCGTACAGTTCCAGCGGGGTCGATTCTGGTCTTGGTCCAACTGTGGTTGGGTCGAATCGGTGGTGTTCTCGGCTCTCCAAGCACTTTCATTCTTCTCGCAGACGTTCTGTCGCGCTGGGACCTTTGGCCGTGAATATTGAATAGACGCAAAGGTTGAAACTGACGCTGGGCGAAAGTCCCCGGCGCCAATCCTCCCCTCGCTCTTGACCCCGACACAATGTCCGCCTCGACACCCCGCTTAGACGAATTTCCCATCGAAATCCTGGAACAAACACTTCTGCATTTACCCAGCCAGGATGTCATCAAAATGCAAGTGGTGCGTTGGATCTTGCCATCCAACACGATTCGACATTGACTTTCCACTGCACGGTCTAGGTTAGTCGACGGTTCCAGGATCTGACTCTCAACTCGCCAATCCTTCAGCACAAACGCGATCTCTTATCTGCCGGCTTGGTCGAAAACCCTTGTAGTCCCTGCGATCTTGATCAACGTCGGAAACTGTGCAAAGAACATGAACGTAAATGGTCCAAAGCGGGGAGGACAGTAATGGCCGTTCACGAGTTGCCCGAGGAACTTGGACCATATTCTACCATCGTTTGCGGCAGGAACCTCATCGCTCTCCGCAACCTTCAGCATAACGGTCTCCACTTCCTCCGTCTCCCGCCGGTTATGAGCCAAAAGCCGATCGAGCGGTGGAGCATTCCTCCACTCCCTTTTCGCCTTAAAGCGTTTGCAGTGTACCTGCTAGACGGTATTATCGCTGCTACCGAAGGAAAGGAACGGTGAGTTCCCTCGCCCCGCGGCACAAGTTCTTGGTGACCGATCGCGCATAGATCCATTTGCATCCACTTCCTCAACCTCTCCGACGGTTCCCCCTGTTCTGCACCTCCTTCAACCATCACGTGGGGATTGCACCGAAACCTTGGCTGGATATCCGTAGGAGGCTTGGCAATCACTGGCTCCAGAATCATGACACGCATCCATTGCTTGGAGACGGTCCAGCAGGACACAAATTGGGTGTGGAGGATGGTTGTATGGGACCGGAAAACTGGAGACTTGGTGAGGCTACTGTGGTTTGAGTAGCCGTGTTTTCCTCACTTCACCTCCTCAGGTACTTGACCTTTCATCCACGGAAGGGTGTACACTGGGTGAACGGGATACCAGCATCACCTTCCTAGACGAGTTTCGAATAATGGTTTTGACACCAGATAACACCTCAATCCCCGAATTCACCATCTTCGACACCCTCGTCCCACGCAACCGCCCTGTTTGTTCACGACGATTCCGCCTACCACCGAGATACCACGGTTGGTTGCCTGTCGTGTATGTCGACAGTGACGGATGTTTTGAGACGCCGGACCCAGATAGACCCCTCACCACCGATCCAACCCAAGCGGTCCTCATCATGAAGCTAGCCACCCCCGGCCGGCCGCGAGTTTTGCTCATCGTGCGGATACAAGCTTTGATTGATCATATGCATTCGATGAGCACGGATACTTGTGTGCCCTGGGACGAGTGGGGGAGAGGCGCTGTGGTCATGGAGGTCCCTGAACGCGCCAGCGTCGATCGTGGTCCGTACGTGTTAGTTCAAGGAGTCCATGTGACGTGGGCGACGATGTTTGTTACCCCTGGTGTTGACGGGTACCTCCCGCGTCCCCATCTTTTCACCTTTGATCTCAGCCGGCGGGGTTGGAGTACCCTAGCGCTTCGGGATGAGGGCAACGGAACCGAGCGGAGGGGCTTGTTTAAAGATGGGCAGCACTTCTTACTTCAAGGGAACCGGGAGATGAATGATTGGGGGTTTCACTCACTCGGAGATGGTAGGTTCGTGTATCTGGTGAGCAGTTCCCGTTGTTGGAAAAGTGGTAGAACATTAATGCCGGGATAAGGACGATCACTATGATTCAGGTGGTGTGTTGCACGTTTGGGAGCTGGTTTGAGGTACCACTCCCTCTACAAGTCGGTAGTCCTGCTGTACTATCATCCGTACAATGGGGACCTGTTGTGCGATGGGTCCCAGCTGCCGTCACGGTTCTATCGACTCTTGAACACGTTTGGTTTCGAAGTTGTTGGGGTTATCCTCTTACATCTTCCTTCGGCGTTGAAAGCCATGCAAAGGCCACGAACGCAAATGGTCCGTTGCGGTAACAATTCAACGTTCAGCGGCCGATGAAGTCACGACTGTGATCCCCACCAATACGAGCCAGCCACCCAGTCGCCAGGACACCGTCGCTCGCCAACTGGATGACCCTCTCCGCAGAATCAGCAATGGTGGGCCTTTGGTGTACGCGTGCCTCCAGTTTCCCTTCCTCTTCGTACATGGGACAGATGGGTGTTGGCAGCAGCGGAGGTATCGTAAGGTGGGCGTACGTATGTGGCAAACCCTTGAGATGGAAACATAATAGAGGGATACTATACCACTCGATTGGCTCTGGGCCGCGGAATGGGTATCGCTACATCCCTCGTTGGTGATCGTCAGTGATATTCGTGATGTCGCTCTGCGACGAGCGATTAATGATTTCTCAAGTGAATCACGGCTTGGGGCAATCCCATAGGAAACGATTCGCATCCGTTTTTTACGCATTTGTGATGAGGAGCGCGCCGACTTGTACGTCACCAAACCCGAGGGCAATTTTGGGATTACATCATGGTGATAATTCATGGAACATCCAAACGGGTGAATTTGGCAAGGGTATACGCGTTACAAACCGACCAAACCCCCATGTCATGGTCGACCCCGAAAGCCGGGGATATGTTACACCTGACACGGTTGATCACCACCGCGGAATAGTACCCAAGTCTGTGAAATCATAGGTAGGACGCCCAGGAAATCATATACCAAACGCTTGTGACAATGGGTATCTACAAGTCTAGACGTCGCATGGTCAGGGCCGAGTCCGGGCCAGGCTTATGCACATGCGGGGCTGAAGGAGGTGTTGGTGGAGAACAGATGGGATGGTGCGATTTGGTGCTCCGGTACGAAGGGAAGATTTCTGGCCGAAAAAAGCGGTGCCCGGATGGCTCCCACATTGATGATACCATAAACCTGCCTGACCTGGTTGCGAAAAGTGGGGGTGATGATCCTGGAACCTTGTCGAAGAAATTACTTCCGTTACCCGTGCTAGTCAAGTACAGGTACCTGAAGTACCCGGCTTAGAGGACACGGATCCCCGCAGCACTCATAGTAGAACGAAGAAACCTACTGATCATATGGAACCGCCATCGGGCAGGTCGGCGACAGGGAGGGGAGGGGGAGAAGCGAACAACGACGCGGTCTGAATCTCTGCCGTTTCGTTATCCGGGGAACCCATCACCGCATTTTGGACCGTGGAGATGCTATAAAGAGCGCGAAGAGAGTCAGGCTGGTGTTCAAGAGCAACCTCAGGATCAACACCACCCATGAAGTTCTGCCAGACTTCAGCGGCACCTCTTCGAGGAGCGTTGAGACGCGTACTCTGTAAAACAAGCAGCATCCTCGCCAAAGAGGTCGCACATAACTTCGGGCTTTGTATCAAATTCCGTCGGTCTCTCCCCCACGATCTATCAAAATAATATGGGTTCAGCGCGTCGACTCGGGGTAGGTGGGGGGTTGACGCACATCGAAGTCTGCTCCCAAAAACGCGTAGCTTGATGTCTGGAAGGAGGTGGAACGCGCGATTCTTGATTACAGCGACAGTGCGCGTTCTCGGCAATGGGGAGGCCGGACAACGTGGTTGTTTTGGGCTGCGAAACGAGTGGGAGAAAGACCAGAACGCAAGTTAGAGTGGGGGACGGAGAGATGGTCAGATTGATGTCGGGGACTACGCTCAGGGCGGTTCGGTAGTGACGAAGGACCTGGAACGGTAGGGGCACGACACAGACTATTGACATCCGCCTCACCAATTGCTTCGACGATCGAGGGTCAGACGGGATTAGGTGGATCGTTGTAAATTGCGTGGCATTGTGGAGCCGTTGTAGGCTCGAATCCAACCTCAAATTCGGGGGGAGGGAGGCGTTCGGGAGGGAGAAGGACTCGGGGAAGCGACGTCGATTGTGGTCGTTTGGCGCTCTTGACTCTCCAAACATCTCTCAATGAGCTCTTATTTTTTATTCTCCTCACAGACATTCTGTGGCGCTGGGATTTTCGCTCATGGCTAAACGCAAGGGTTGAGACTGACGCTGGGCCAAAGACCCCGGCGCCAATCCTCCCTTTCCATGGTCTTGCTCTTGACCTCAACACAATGTCCGCCCCGACACCCCGCTTAGACGAATTCCCCATCGAGATCCTGGAACTAATACTTCTGCATTTGCCTGGCCAGGATGTCATCAAGATGCAAGTGGTACGTTGCGTCATTGCCAACACGATTCGGCGTTGAAACGTTGACTCTCAGCTGCGTGGCTTAGGTTAGTCGACAATTCCAGGACCTGACTCTCAACTCGCCAATCCTTCAGCACAAACTGGATCTCTTCTCCTCTGGCTTGGTTGAAAACCCTTGTAGCCCCTGCGATTTTGCTCAACGTCGGAAGCTGTATGAAGAACATGAGCGCAAATGGTCCAATGCGGGGAGGGCGGTTACGGCCGTTCACGAGTTGCCCAAGGAGCTTGAACAACACTCCCCCACTGTTCGCAGTGGGAATCTCATTATTTTCCGTAGCTTTCGGCACAACAGTCTCCACTTTCTCCGTCTCCCGCCGGTTATGAGTCGAAAACCGATCGAGCGGTGGAGTATCCCTACATTCCCTTTTCACCTCAAGGCGTTTGCGGTGTACCCGCCGGACAGTATCCTCGCTGTTGCCGAAGAAAAGGAACGGTGAGTTCCCTCGGCCCGCAGCAACAAACTCAGTGACTGATCGTGTATAGATCTGTTTGTATCCACTTCCTCAACCTCCCCGACGGTTCCCCCTGTTCTGCGCCTCCTTCAAACCTCACGTGGGAACTTCCCAGAGATGTTGGCTGGATGTCCATAAAAGGCTTGGCCATCACTGGTTCCAGAATCATGATACACCTTCATTGCCAGGCGGTGGTCCAGCAGGGCATGATATGGGTACAGAGGGTAGTTGTATGGAACTGGAAAACTGGAGACTTGGTAAGGCTGCTGTGGTTTGAGTAGCCATGTTTTCCTCACTTCACATCCTCAGGTGCTCGACCTTTCATCCACAGAAGGGCATACATTTGGTGGACCGAATACCAGGGTCATCTTTCTAGACGAATTTCGAATGATGGTCTTGGCACCCAATATCACCCCACTTCCCGAATTCACCCTGTTTGACACCCTCGTCCCGCGCAACCACCCCGTTGGTTCACGACGATTCCGCCTACCGCCGAAATACCGCGGTTGGTTACCTATCGTGTATGTCGACAGTGACAGGTGTTTTGAGACGCTGGCCCGAGATAGACCCCTCACCACCGACCCAACCCAGGCAGTCTTTGTCATGAAGTTGGCCATCCCCAGCCAGCCGCGAGTTTTGCTCATCGTGCGGATACAACCTTTGATTGACCATGTGGATTCGATGAGCACAGACGCTTGTGTGTCCTGGGATGAGTGGGGGAGGAGTGCTGTGGTCATGGAGGTCCCTGAAGGCGCCAGCGTCGATCGTGGTCCGTACCTATTAGTCCAAGGAGTCCATGTGACTTGGGTGATGATGTTTGTTACCCCTGGTGTTGATGGGTGCCCCCATCCCCATCTTTGCACCTTTGATTTCGGTCGGCGGGGTTGGAGTACCCTACCGCTTCGGGATGAAGGCAATGGAACCGAGCGGGGGGTCTCGTTTGAAGACGGGCGGCACTTCTTACTACTTCAGGGGAACCCGGAGATGAGCGGTTTGGGGCTTGACTCACTGGGGGATGGTAGGCTCATGTATCTGGTGAGTCGTTCCTGTTGTTGGAAAAGTAGTGGAATACTGATGCCGAGGTCAGGACAACCACTCTGGTTCGGGCTGCGTGTTGCGCGTTTGGGAGCTGATTTGAGGTGTCCCGGAGTCCCTGTACCGCCAGATATTACCTGAATAGGGTCTCGTGTAGCAAGTCGATAGACCTATTGTGCGATGGATCCCCAGCTGCCATCGCAATTATATCGGCGTTTGATCATGAGCGGCGCGTTTGGCTTCGAGGTTTTTGTGGCTACGCTCTCAAATCTTCGTTCCAGCCCGTTGCAAAACTAGAGACCGCGTTCATGAAAATCGTGGAAGCCTTTCTTTGTTTATCCGTGACATGTAAACAAAGACTTACACCGCATCCGTACATCTCCGGAGTCAGAGTCGGAGGTACTACGAGTAAATTGGCTGACTACCGCTGTACGGGGCGTCATTGGGGGTAGGCACAGGGATGGTGAGGTACTACCTCCCCGTGACGCCAGCTGGAGGGTCGGAGGTAACAGGTGGGTACCATAGCGTATGTACCATCTACTCACATCCGGGTTCCTATACGCGACGGCCCAGTGAAGTATTGGCCATAGTTGACGGTGAAATACAGGTGGTGTAGGGTATGGTGTGCAGGACCGTTGATAACGTTCTCCAACCGACAGCGACCGGTGAGCTTACTGGATCGATGGTGCTCTCGGCTCTCCAACGAGCTCTTATTTATTCTCCTCGCAGATGTTCTGTCGTGCTGGGATTTTTGCACGTGAATAGGCGCCAATGTTGGAACCGGCACTGGGTGAACGACGAACTGGGGTGATGATAATGGGAACCTCATTGAGGAAACCATTTTCGTTTGCGCTGGCCAGGTTCAAGTGCCTGAGGGTGCCAGGTTTAGAGGACCTGGATTCCTGCAGCCCTCGTGAAACGGAGGGATCTACTGATCATATATAACCGCCATCCGGAGGATCGGCGAGATGAAAAAGATGGAAGGAGCGAACGACGACACGCAGGAATGGGCGGGATCTATCATGGAGGTGTATTTTTGGCCTCGGTAAGTTCGGGGGACACACCCACCGGCCTCCAATATTTCAATCGGCACCGGATCCACGGTAAGCCTCCTCCTATATCAAGAACATGGATTGCGACCATTGTAAGTTAGGGCACAGACATCCACAAGTGCGCGGAGGAGCCGATTACGGCAGCTAGCCGCTGTTGTGTGTACCTACAATTTTGACCGCCTCCTTCAACACGGCTATCCACGTCCACCTCCGAAACCGCGTCCACTTCCGATGTCGCGTGTACTGCAAGAGACCTGCACATTAGATCCATATGAGGGAAGTAGGGACATATGTAGTACTGACCCCGCCTACGTCCGCCTCCCCACCACTGACTTCCCACCTGAAGTCACCGTAGATCCACCCGTTATCGTCAGTGGTTGTATTGTTGTATTCAGGATCCCAAACCTCCTTTTCTTTGTCTTTGCCTTTGCGATCGGGGGGTGCATCTTTCCTGTCCCTCATCATTGCCGCGGCCTTCAGGGGGCGACCGCTGGGAGCGCTCTTGATGCTCTGGAGCGGACGTTCGACCCGATGAGTTGTGGATGAACCCTCGAGCTTCTGGAGAATTTTCCACCCATACTCTTCCCAGGACCAAGTGATGGCGTGTTTTTCCCTACCACTCTCATGCGGAAGGTATACGGTTATAGGCAGGGGGAGAACAAAGTCACTGGGAGGGGAAATAGGCTCCCCCAAGGACGTTGACCAGGCGGGACGCTCTTGCGGAAGCAGCGACGTGGGAAACAGCCACACATCCCAACCCGACCCCACCGACCACCTCTGATTCTCGTAAATCGTAAACAGGAACCGTGCCGACCCCGCAGGAGCGATTATTGTCGCTATCTGAATATCTGCCGTTTCATCATCTGGGGAGCCCATGACCGCGTTTTGGACCGCGGAGAGACCATAAAGAGCGCGAAGAGAGTCGGGCTGGTGCCCACGAGCAACGTCGCCCATGAGGTTCTGCCAGACTTCGACAGCACTCCACCTTTCCAAGACGTAAACGTGCACGGGACCCCTACGAGGAGCAAAAGAGTGTGAAGGTATGAAGGGGGTGATTGCTGAAACGCGCACTCTGTAAAGCAAACGGCATCCTCGCCGAAGAGGTCGCGCATAACTTCGGAGCCGGACTCCATGTCAAATTCCATCTGCCCCCCTTTTACGATCTATCAAAGCGTCAAGGATTAAGCGCGTTGACTCGGGGTAGGTGTGGGGGGTTGACGTACTTCAAATCCTGTTTCGGAAATACGTTGCTCGATGTCGAGGCGGCAGTGAAGCGCGTGATTCTTGACTATGGCGACGGTACGTGTTCTCGGCGGTTGGGGAGAAAGGACACCGGGAGACGGGGAGGTGCTCGAGGTTGACGTCTGGACTACGCTCAGGACAGTTTGCCAATGACAAAGGGTTTGGAACGGTAGAGGGGGGGTTGACTGGCGGGGCGCCGTCCGAGTCGATTGGGGAAACCGAGAGGTCCAGATCTGTTACCCCACGGCCAAGACTATCGACATCTGCATCGCTAATTGCCTTGATGATTGAGGGACTGGGTGGACTGTTGGCAAGGTGGTCCAAAGTGGGGGGCATGACGGTGCTCCATTCAGTCGTCGTTGTGCAACTTGCCCAGTTTGGGACGCGAGAAGCACCGGTTGTCGAGTCCAGATCATCATCAGCCCTATCCATTCCTTCATCTGCACAAGGGAAAGGTGGCTCCGACAAACGTGAGACCAGCCCCAAACGCAGAAGAACATCTTCGATGTTTGGACTGTCATTCGGTTTAGGTGTCCAACACCATTCCAACATCTTCCACAGGTCTTCCGGAAACCCTGCCCCCCGTGGAGGGTGTTCACCTTCCACCACCTTCAGGAAAACGGTTAGGTCAGCGTCTTTGTGGAACGGCGGGTGCCCGCCAATCGTTTCGTAGATGACCATTCCAAGAGCATAATAATCCGAGGGCTTCGTTGGGCGACTGTCCTCCAACCCGAACCGTCGTGGAGCGATAAGCTCCGGACTCATCCATCGGGCCGTACCGCCCTGTACGTGTGAGCTTGAGGACAAGTGGTTTGTGGGGCCCAAGATGATAGTAAGTAGGCCGAAGTCCGCTAGACGGGCGTGGGGTGTTTGGTCAATTAGTATATTGGCCTAGCAAACAAACTCGGTCAGATAGGAGAGTGACTTCAGCTGTAAAAGAAAACACACCCCCTCGAGATCGCCGTGGATCATTCCCTGGCTATGGATGTATATTAACCCCCTAGCGACGTCTCCCAGCTGGACAAGTCATCTGATCGTCAATGCGCCTGAAGTGAAGGCGGTGTGACTTTGAATGAAAAGCCTACCAGCTCCAACCGGTTTGCATCTGGGTGCGCTTTCACGAAGTCATTGATATTCACATTTGCCATCCAGTCCCACACCATTGCGAAATGGGCCTCGGTCATCGTCACTCCTATCAGTTGTAGGACGTTCGGATGCTGGAGGGCTTTCCACGTCACGACCTCCCTACAGAACCTCTGCGCGGTGTACCGTCAGTGCACGGGCACGTGGGGGGGGGGACCATCTAGCAACTCACGCCAACCACCTTCTGCAGGTCACTGTTCGAATATATCCTGATGACCTTGACGGCAACGTCTCGGCCACGATATTCCCCCTTCCATACGTCCGCAAATCCGCCCCTGCACAATGCAACACTGGCTCGGTCATAGCAAACAGGGATCTTCAAGGCTCTCGGGAGGACTGCGTGGCGTCCACACGCTTTGTACAACAATTTGAGACATTTCTTTCGAACCTGCGGCGAAAGACCAGAACCATCCAGCACCTAGTTAACGGGAGCATACCGATGTCAATGTCAACCAAGGGATTCGGGATGGTGAGCAAAAGTAGGATGAACGTGCCTCATCTATCACATCGGTAAATGCTTGTGCGTCGTCCGCAGGGAGGCAACGGACCGTTTCGCCCTCATCCCTACTCGAGAAGATCGTCTCGATCAAAGAAGGGAGTTCATCTGGAGCGAAGGCGCGTCTGATCAAACGCCCGCAGGCTGAAGCGTTGATGTTGAGGGAGCAAGACAATCGGTATTCTGCACAGGGTCAATGAAGATGGGACCAAGGGCGTACCGCTCTCGGATGCGGGGGTCGTAGGGGTTCTGGCTGGGTTTCTGTTCAGGGTATCGGTTCTGCCACTGGGGGGCGGCACGTTTGCCGGCTCCGGTGTGGGACGCGCTGGATGGGGGTTGAGTTTAACGCAGCTTGATGGGAGGGTTACACGCAACCTGAATCAAACGTGAACATGGCGCCAATGCCAAACGGGGGCTGTAATAGGACGGGATACTGGGGACACGCACACTGGGGATTCGTTGCCGACTATGCAGACGGGTCCATTTCGAACGCACTGGCGACGGGGTACGGAGGCCGCGCGCCTGGGGCCTACTCTTTGCCAGCATGGCCCAAGTTGTTGGTTGTATCCAGCGAGGCCAATTGCGATCCTGGTTCGTTCAACCGTGGTTGGTGCTCTCGGCTCTCCAAACGTCTCTCGATGGGCTTTCATTTTTTATCATTCTCGTAGATGCTCTGTCGCGCTGGGTCGAAACCGGCACGGGCCAAAGTCCCCGGCGCCAATCCGCCCTTTTCCTTGACCCCGACACGATGCCGCGTCGACACCCCGCTTAGACGAGTTTCCCACCGAGATCCTGGAACAAATCCTTCTGCATTTGCCTGGCCAGGATCTCATCAGGGTGGAAGTGGTACATCGCGTCATTGTCCTCCAACATGATTCCTCACTGACTCTCCGCCTCATGGTCTAGGTTAGTCTACAATTCCAGGACCTGACTCTCAATTCGCCAATCCTTCAGTACAAACGCGATCTCTTCTCTGCTGGCTTGGTTGAAAACCCTTGCTGCCCCTACGATTTCGCTCAACGTCGGAAACTATTGGAAGAGCACAAACACAAGTGGTCCGGCGCAGGGGAGGTAGTGAAGGCTGTTCAGGAGGTGCCTAAGGAAATATCCCTTCAACGGTATTCCACCACGATTCACGATGGGAATCTCATCTCTTCCCAAAACTTTCGGGATGACAGCCTTGATTTCCTCCGTCTCCCGTCGGTCACGCCCAGTGAGAAGTCGGGCGAGCGGCAGCGAGCCCGAGTGAGCGCTGGCGAACCAAACGAGCGGAAGCGAGCGGATCGAGCCTGGACTAGCACGTGGCGAACACGTGGCGAACCCGGTCGAGACTGA
>Ga0307516_10002293_pt1 | contig 25803 bp, 28 predicted proteins | sample 19_EM_MG_FD_203310 | JGI IMG/M metagenome (GOLD analysis project Ga0307516, IMG submission 203310) | Populus trichocarpa ectomycorrhiza microbial communities from riparian zone in the Pacific Northwest, United States - 19_EM | ecosystem: Host-associated > Plants > Roots > Unclassified | place...
TGACATGAGCAGCAGCGGTATGAGCAACAGCGGCATCAGCGACGTACGGATCTCCCAACGCGCCCAGGCCGTCGCCCCGTTCTACGCCATGGAGTTCGGCAAGCAGGCCGCCCTGCTGGAGGCCCAGGGACACCACGTCGTCAAACTCAGCCTCGGCGAGCCGGACTTCGGTGCGCCACCTGCCGTACTGAACGCGATGCGCGAGGCCATGGACGGACGGCCGCTGACCTACACCGCGGCCCTCGGGATGCCCGCCCTGCGGCAGGCCATCGCCCGGTTCTACGAGGATCAGCACGGCGTCGACGTGGATCCCGCCCGGGTGATCGTGACCGCCGGCGCCTCGGCCGCCCTGGTACTGGCCACCGCGGCGCTCGTCGACGCCGGGGACGAGGTACTGATCGCGGACCCGTCGTACCCCTGCAACCGGCAGATCGTCGAGAGCTTCGGCGCCGACGTCACGCTCGTTCCCACCACCGCCGCCACCCGCTTCCAGCTGGACGCCTCATCAGTGCGGTCGAGTTGGACGGACCGGACCCGCGGCGTCATGATCGCCACCCCGTCGAACCCGACGGGTACCTCCGTCCCGGCCGACGAACTGGCGGCGATCTGCGCGTTCGCCCGCGAGGGCGACGCGTGGCGCATCGTCGACGAGATCTACCTCGACCTGAGCGACCACGGCGCCCGGGGCGGGCCACCGCGCAGCGCGCTGTCGTCGGACCCGGGCGCCGTCGTCATCAACAGCTTCTCGAAGTACTTCGGCATGACCGGCTGGCGGCTCGGCTGGTGCGTCGTCCCTCAGGCGCTGGTGCCGGCGATGGAGCGCCTGGCCCAGAACTACTTCCTCTGCGCGTCCGCCCCGGCCCAGCACGCCGCTCTGGCCTGCTTCACGCCCGAGTCGCTCGCGGTCTGCGAGGCCCGCCGCGTCGAGTTCGCCGAGCGGCGCGCGCTCGTCCTCGACGGCCTGGCACGGATCGGACTGCCGGTCCCGGTCCCGCCCGACGGTGCCTTCTACGTCTACTTCGACGTCGCCCGCACCGGGCTCACCTCCTGGGAGTTCTGCGAACGAGCGCTCCAGGAGGCGCATGTCGCGCTCACCCCGGGCAGGGACTTCGGCGTGCACACCGCCGAGACGCACGTCCGTCTCTCCTACGCGGCGTCGGCGGACGCGCTCCGCGAGGGGATCGCCCGGCTGGGGAAGTTCGTGGCCACGCTCGGCTGAACCGCCCCCTCACCCGCGAACCGGCACGCCCTCCAGGGCTGGGCCGCCTGGACCGCCGCCCGCCATGCGCCGGTCACGCTTGCGTCCTTTCGGAAGAGCTGTTCCCACAGAGGGACTTGTCGACGAGGTCCAGGAAGTCCGGCTCGGCCTGGAGCGAGGCGGGCACCTCGTTCAGGCGGCCCCGGCGGAAGGCGGGGAACAACACCCTGGACGGCCGACTCCTCCGTTGCTATGGCGCACGTGACCCACGCCCGGCCGGCGTCGATACCTCACTTCCGAGCAGAAGCGTCCACAACCACCGATCCGCAGGCCGTCCCGATCCTCCACGGACCATAGAGATCAACAACCTGCAAGACTCATACTGACCTGTAGCAACACCGCTCAGAGGCTGATCTGCCAGCTTCGCCAGGAGGTACCCATGAAGATGCTCATCAACGTTCCCGAGACCGTGGTCGCCGACGCGCTGCGTGGTATGGCGGCGGCCCATCCCGAGTTGACCGTCGACATCGAGAACCGGGTGATCGTACGGCGGGACGCTCCCGTGGCGGGGAAGGTCGGACTGGTCTCCGGTGGCGGGTCGGGGCACGAGCCGTTGCACGGCGGGTTCGTGGGGCCCGGGATGCTCTCGGCGGCCTGCCCGGGCGAGGTGTTCACGTCGCCGGTGCCGGACCAGATGGTGCGGGCGGCGGCCGCCGTGGACAGCGGGGCCGGGGTGCTGTTCATCGTCAAGAACTACACGGGTGACGTGCTCAACTTCGACATGGCGGCCGAACTCGCCGAGGACGAGGGCATCCAGGTCGCCAAGGTACTGGTCAATGATGACGTGGCGGTGACGGACAGTCTGTACACGGCCGGGCGGCGCGGCACGGGCGCGACGCTGTTCGTGGAGAAGATCGCCGGGGCGGCCGCGGACGAGGGGCAGCCGCTGGAGCGGGTGGAGGCGGTGGCCCGGCAGGTGAACGAGAACTCCCGCAGCTTCGGTGTCGCGCTCAGCGCCTGCACCACGCCCGCCAAGGGCAGCCCCACCTTCGACCTGCCGGCCGGTGAACTGGAGCTGGGCATCGGCATCCACGGCGAGCCGGGCCGGGAGCGGCGGTCCATGATGACCTCTCGGGAGATCGCCGACTTCGCGGTCGGCGCGATCCTGGACGACATCAGCCCGCGCAATCCCGTGCTCGTCCTCGTCAACGGCCTGGGGGCGACGCCGCTGCTGGAGCTGTACGGCTTCAACGCCGAGGTGCAGCGAGTGCTCGCGGAGCGCGGGGTACCCGTCGCCCGCACCCTCGTCGGCAACTACGTCACCTCGCTCGACATGTCCGGCACCTCGGTCACCTTGTGCCAGATCGACGAGGAACTGCTCAGGCTCTGGGACGCGCCGGTGAAGACCCCGGGACTGCGCTGGGGCATCTGACCGGGCGGGGCAAAGATCACAACGTACCGACCACGCAAGGAGATCCAGTGCTCGACGCCGACTTCTTCCGCCGTTGGATGACGGCGACCGCCGCGTCCGTCGAACGTGAGGCGGAACGGCTCACCGCTCTCGACTCTCCCATCGGGGACGCCGACCACGGCAGCAATCTGCGGCGCGGGTTCACCGCGGTGACCGCGACGCTGGAGAAAGAGGCTCCCGACACGCCTGGTGGAGTGCTCACGCTCGCCGGACGTCAGCTCATCTCGACGGTCGGCGGGGCGTCCGGGCCGCTGTACGGGACGCTGCTGCGCCGCACCGGCAAGGCCCTCGGGGACGCCGCCGAGGTCAGCGAGGAGCAGTTCGCCCAGGCGTTGCGCGCCGGGGTGGACGCGGTCATGACGCTCGGTGGAGCCGCACCCGGCGACAAGACCATGATCGACGCGCTGGTGCCGGCCGTCGACGCGCTCGCCGACGGTTTCGCCGCGGCCCGGGCGGCCGCCGAGGCGGGCGCCGAGGCAACCACCCCGTTGCAGGCACGCAAGGGCAGGGCGAGCTATCTCGGGGAGCGCAGCATCGGGCATCAGGACCCCGGCGCCACCTCGGCGTCGCTGCTGATCGCGGGACTCGTCGAGGTGACGGAGGCCGCAGGTGAGTGACGCGAAACCGGTCGGGATCGTGCTGGTGTCACACAGCGCGGAAGTCGCCGCGTCGGTGGCCCGGTTGGCGAAGAGCCTCGCGGGCGGCGGCACGGACGTGCCCGTCGCTCCGGCGGGCGGCACCGAGGGCGGCGACCTCGGGACCAGTGCGGAGCTGATCGCCGCGGCGGCCGCCTCCGTCGACCGGGGCGCCGGAGTCGCCGTCCTCACCGACCTCGGCAGCGCGGTGCTCACCGTGAAGGCCCTGCTCGCCGAAGGTGATGAACTCCCGGACGGTACACGGCTGGTGGACGCCCCGTTCGTCGAGGGAGCGGTGGCCGCGGTCGTGACGGCGGCCACCGGAGCCGACCTCGCGGCGGTGGAGGCGGCGGCCGCCGAGGCGTACACGTACCGGAAGGTCTGACCCGCCCTTCACCTCTATGTGAGCCCTTCCGCCGCGACGGCGAGCGCCGAGCGCAGGGTCGCCACCAGCTCGGCCTCCGCCGTCGCGTCGGTCGTCGCGGCGTCGGTCGTCGTAGCGGCCGCTGTCGTAGCGTCAGCCGTCCCGATGTCGGTCGTCGCCGTGTCCGGCGTCGTCGTGTCGGTACGCCACGCGTAGTGCTCGACGGCCGCGCGCAGGGCCGCGTTGAACATCGCCGCACGGATCGTCGGCCGCAGGTCGTCGGCGGTGGCCCCCGCCCGGCCGGGGGGGCCGGGGGGGGGGGGGGCCCCCCCCCCCCCGCCCCGCGCGCCGGGGGGCGGGCCCCCCCCCGGCTCGGCCTCGTCGTACGTCCGGAGCCATACGGCGCGCAGTCCCCGCTCGGTGCGGGTGAGCCGGACCAGGGCTCCGACGGTGGCGCGGTCCGGGCCGCCGGTGAAGTCATGGGCGCCGCCGAAGTCGTCCTCGAAGAGCTGCTCCAGGGGCTGGCCGGGGGGCCAGTCGCGCAGACGGTCGGCGATCAGGTCGATGCCCCCACCAGTTTATGTCACTCCAAGACACTAAGTCCTAGGGTGAGAACCGCCCCGGACACGGTGTCCGAGGACATGTGAAGAGGACATACGAAGGGGAGCACTCATGAACGGCGGAACGGACGGGCGCAGTGTCATCGTCACCGGGGCGGGTTCGGGCATCGGGCGTGCCACCGCCCTGGCCTTCGCCGCGCAGGGCGACCGGGTCCTGGTGGCCGACCTCAACGAAGAGGGCGCCAAGGCGGTGGTCAGGGAGATCGAGCAGGCGGGCGGCACCGCCGTGGCCGTGACCGGTGACCTCAGCGAGCAGGCCGTCGTCGAGCGGGTGACCGAGACCGCGCTGGAGAGCTTAGGCGGGGTGGACGTCCTGGTGAACAACGCCGGGATCATGGACCGCATGTCGGCACTGGCGGACGTGAGCGACGCGGAGTGGGAGCGGGTCATCCGGGTCAACCTCACCGCGCCCTTCCTGCTCACGCGGGCGGTGCTGCCGCACATGCTGGCGGCCGGCAAAGGCGCCATCGTGAACACCGCCTCCGAGGCGGGTCTGCGTGGCAGCGCGGCGGGCGCCGCGTACACGGCCTCGAAGCACGGCATCGTGGGGCTGACGAAGAACCTCGCGGTGATGTACCGCATGCAGGGCATCCGGGCGAACGCCATCGCCCCGGGCGGCACGGCGACCGCCATCGCCGTGGATACCGAAGAGGGCGCGCACGGGCCCACGGCCATCCAACCGCACTTCGTCAACATCGGCCGGGTGGCCCAGCCCGAGGAGCAGGCCGCCGTCATCGTGTTCCTCGCCTCGGACGCGGCCGGCAACATCAACGGTGCGGTCCTGCCGGTCGATGACGGCTGGTCGGCGGTCTGACGGCGTCGCCGCACGGTCGGGCGGTCAGGGCGGCGCCGCGGTGCACGTCCCCGAACTCCCTGCGGGGGCCGGGGACTTGAGTCAGCGTCAAGCTCCGGCCCCCGGCCGCCCCCTTCGGCGCGGGAAGAGCGACGACAGCGGTCCGCACCCACGACATGAACTACCCGGAACTCAGGGAGAGTTCGGCCGCGAAGAGCTGCGGCATTCGTAGCGCCTCCGAGCGCCCGCCAACGACCGCCCCCTTGATACGCCCGCCACAACGGGCCATATTGGTCCGGACCATTTCCGCGTACCGTCCTCGTACCGCTCTCGTACCGTCCGCTTGCCCGTCACCGGGAGGCAGAGCCGTGCCACGCGTATCCGCTCCCCCTTTCCCCTCCCTGAGCCGGTGCCTCGCACTCGGCGGGGCGCTCACGCTGCTCGTCTCCTGTGGTGGGGCCGCCTCGGACGACGGTGCCCCCGGCGGAGCACCGGGGGCGCCCCTCGGTGTCACCGCCACCGCGGGGAGTGCGACGAGCGTGCACGTCATGTGGAACGCGGTGTCCGTGAGCGGCGGCGTCGGCGGCTACGAGGTATATCGCGGCACCACAAAGGTCGAGGAGGTGCCCGGTGCGCAGCACATGGTGGATGTCACCAGACTCAAGCCGTCCACCGTGTACGTCTTCACCGTGCGGGCGCGTGACAAGCAGGGACGTGCGGGGCCGCCCAGCCGGGAGATCCGGGCGACGACCCCGGCGGCCGTGGCGGCGGACCGCGTGGCCCCGAGCCGCCCTGGAGGCCTGCGAGGTCGCGCGGTCGGCAGCCGGTCGGTCCAGCTGTCCTGGTCCGCCGCCTCGGACGACCGGGGCGTGGTGTCGTACGACATCCATCAGGGCGCCACGAAGATCCACAGTGTGGGCGGGAACCAGACGGCCGCCGTGGTGACGGGGCTGCGGCCGGGCACCCGCTACGTCTTCACCGTCCGGGCCCGTGACGCGGGGGACAACGTCTCGGCCGCGAGTGGCTCCGTCCGGCTCACCACGCCGGGCACCGACGACGGACGGGACACCGCCCCCACCGGCTTCCGTGCGACGACCCACCGAGCCGACGGGGCGTACCACCTCGACCTGTCCTGGGTCCCGCCCCGCACGGACGGGGTGGTCACGGAGTACCAGATCCAACTGGACGGCCGGCCGGCCACCTCGCTCGTCTACGGCGGGCCGGCGCCGCGTGACCGTGCCGCCGAGTACAGCTTCTACCTGGGGCGTGAGGCCGGGGTCAGCCACCGGGTGCGGATCCGGGCGAAGCTGCCGGACGGCACCTGGGGCGGCTTCTCGGCGGAGCGGACGGTGACGACCGGGGCGTAGCGGACCGGGGCGTAGCGGACCATGGGCAGGCGCCGCCGGGCGTGGGAACGCGTCACCTGTGCGGCGGCGGTCCACGTGCGAGGGCGGCCGTGAACGCATTGGCTCTGACCCATGCACACCAGTCAGCAACTCCTGCGCTCCTGCCTGACCGGCGCGGCCACCGTGGTGCTTCCGCTCGCCCTGACCGCGGGGCCGGCCGCGGCCGCCTCGGGGATCTCCGTGAGCACCAACGGAACCACGGTCTCGGTCACGACCAGCGCGTGCACCAGCAACAACAACGGCTTCGGCAGGGCGTCCCTGCTCACCAGCAGCCAGACGAACTTCGCACAGGGCCGCCAGGCCGACCTTGCCGGTACCAACGCGATTCAGTCGGCCCTGTGGTCCAACGTGAGCCCGGGGACGTACACGGTGATCGTGATCTGCAACAGGGACGGGGCGCGGGCGGGCAGCCAGGCCGTCATCGTCTCCGCGGCCTCCACGCCCACGGTGTCCGCCACGGCCTCGCCCTCGCGCGGCGTCATGGGCGGGCTGGGCGGCGCCACGAAGGACTACGGCACGCTGACGCTGGCGGCCGGCGGGGCCCTGGTGGCGGCGGGCGCCCTGGCCACGGCCTGGTTCCTGCGCCGCCGTTCGAAGCCCTACCGGCTCTGATCGGCGGGCGGGGCGGCGGGCAATTCGGCGAGTTCCTCCAGGGCGTGGGTGAGCCACCGCGTCCAGAAGGTCTCGAGGTCGATGCCCGCCCGTAGCACGAGGTGCCTCAACCGGTCCTGCGGGGCGTCCTTGCCGGGCGGGAAGTCGCGCTGCTCGATCTCCTCGTACTCGGCCAACTGCCGCCGGTGCAGGTCGAGATGGCGGTGCAGATCGGCCTCGATGCCGGCGGTTCCCACCACGGCCGCCGCCCGCAGCCGCAGCAGCAGCACGTCCCGCGGCGGCTTCGGGTCCTGCGCGGCGGCGCTCCAGCGGGCCAGTTCCGCGCGGCCCGCGGGCAGGACCTCGTAGCTCTTCTTCTGCCCGCGCGCCGGCTGCTCGGTGGGGAGGGTGCGGATGTGGCCCTCGGCCTCCAGTCTTCCCAGCTCGCGATAGATCTGCTGATGTGTCGCCGACCAGAAGTAGCCGATCGACCTGTCGAACCGGCGGGTCAGTTCGAGGCCGGACGACGGCTTCTCGAGCAGAGCGACGAGGATCGCGTGCGGGAGTGACATGGGGTCATCCTAGGGACGGTGTGCCACGGCCCTACAGCGTCGCCGCCAGCTCGGTGCCCTGCTTGATCGCCCGCTTGGCGTCCAGTTCGGCGGCCACGTCGGCGCCGCCGATGAGGTGGACGTCGCGGCCCGCGGCGACCAACGCGTCGTACAGGTCGCGGCGCGGCTCCTGCCCCGTGCACAGAACGACGGTGTCGACCTCCAGGACCGTGCTCGCGTCGCCGACGGTGACATGCAGTCCGGCGTCGTCGATACGGTCGTAGCGCACCCCCGGGACCATGGTCACGCCGCGGTGCTTGAGCTCCGTCCGGTGGATCCATCCGGTGGTCTTGCCGAGGCCCGCGCCGACCTTGGCGTTCTTGCGCTGGAGCAGGTGCACGGTGCGCGGCGGGGCGGGCCGATCGGGGGCGGTGAGTCCGCCGGGTGCCCGGTAGTCCATGTCCACGCCCCACTGGCGGAAGTACGTCCGCGGGTTCTCGCTCGCCTTGTCGCCGCCGTCGGTCAGATACTCGGCGACGTCGAAGCCGATGCCGCCCGCGCCCAGGACGGCGACGCGGGCGCCGACGGACACGCGGTCGCGCAGCACGTCGAGGTAGCCGACGACGCTGGGGTGGTCGATGCCGGGGATGTCGGGGGTACGCGGGGTCACGCCGGTGGCGACGACGACCTCGTCGTACCCGGCGACCTGGTCGGCGGTGACGCGGGTGTTCAACCGCACGTCCACGCCGTGGTCTTCGAGCTGGGTGCGGAAGTAGCGGATCGTCTCGTCGAACTCCTGCTTGCCGGGGACCTTGCGGGCCACGTTGAGCTGACCGCCGATCTCCCCCGCGGCGTCGTAGAGGGTGACCTCGTGGCCGCGCTCCGCGGCGCTGACCGCGCAGGCTAGTCCGGCGGGACCGGCCCCGACCACGGCAACGCGCTTGCGCAGCCTGGTCGGTGACAGGACGAGCTCGGTCTCGTGGCAGGCGCGCGGGTTGACCAGGCAGGAGGTGATCTGGAGGTTGAAGGTGTGGTCGAGGCATGCCTGGTTGCAGCCGATGCAGGTGTTGATGGCCTCGGGCCGGCCGGCCGCGGCCTTGGCGACGAAGTCGGGGTCGGCGAGCATCGGGCGGGCCATGGACACCATGTCCGCGCAGCCGTCGGCCAGCAACTCCTCGGCGACTTCGGGGGTGTTGATGCGGTTGGTCGTGACGAGCGGGATCGAGACGGCGCCCATGACCTTCTTGGTCACCCAGGCGTACGCGCCGCGCGGCACCGAGGTCGCGATGGTGGGGATACGGGCCTCGTGCCAGCCGATGCCGGTGTTGATGATGGTCGCGCCGGCCGACTCGACGGCCTTGGCGAGGGTGATGACCTCGTCGAAGGTCGAGCCGCCGGGAACGAGGTCGAGCATCGACAGCCGGTAGACGATGATGAAGTCCTCGCCGACCGCCTCGCGCACCCGGCGGACGATCTCGACGGGGAAGCGCATGCGGTTCTCGTAGGAGCCGCCCCACCGGTCGGTGCGCTGGTTGGTCTGCGCGGCGATGAACTCGTTGATCAGGTAGCCCTCGGAGCCCATGATCTCGACGCCGTCGTAGCCGGCCTGCCGGGCGAGACGGGCGGCGCGGGCGTAGTCGTCGATGGTCCGCTCGACGTCGGCGTCGGTGAGCGCGCGGGGCGGGAAGGGGCTGATCGGGGCCTGGAGCGGGCTGGGGGCGACGAGGTCCGGGTGGTAGGCGTACCGGCCGAAGTGCAGGATCTGCATCGCGATCCGGCCGCCCTCGCGGTGCACGGCGTCCGTGATCACGGCGTGCTGCCCGGCCTCCGCGTCGGTGGTGAGCTTTGCGCCGCCTTCGTACGGCCGCCCCTCGTCGTTGGGCGCGATGCCGCCGGTGACGATCAGGCCCACTCCCCCGCGGGCCCGGGCCGCGTAGAACGCCGCCATGCGTTCGAAGCCGCGCTCGGCCTCCTCGAGGCCGACGTGCATCGAGCCCATGAGGACGCGGTTGGGCAGCGTGGTGAAGCCCAGGTCGAGCGGGGTCAGCAGGTGCGGGTAACGGGTCATCGGGCCCCTCCGTGCGCGGCGGTGTGCCCTCTTGTTGTAGAGGACCGCACACTCGTTGTGCAACTAGTTGCACAACCGGGAAGGGGTGATCCGAGCCACGTCGCGACACCTGGTCGGACGTGCCGCTCGGCGCAGGACTACCTGCTCTCGAGCCGTACGTGCAGTTCCTTCTCCTGGTCTCCGGAGGCCGTGGCCAGGTCGTGCACGGAGAACAGGGAGCCCAGGGTGGTGCGGAAGCGGTCGATCGCCCAGTACCCGCCCTGGAGGTCGGCGACGACGGAGGAGGAGAGCCGGCCCGGGGCGGCGCCCTCGTGCGCCTCGGTGACGTCGAAGGTGCCCAGCCACACCGTCGGGCGGGTCTCCGAGTGGTCCTCGGGTACGTCCTCGGCGCGCCGGTCGGACGCGAAGCACCCGCACAGGGCGTCGAACACGATCCGGGCGTCGTGCTTGCTGCACCCGCTGATCTCCACCGAGACCGATTCCGGATGCGGTCGGTGACCGTCCATCGTGATCGCTCCTCTCACGGCGGCGGGGCGGCGCGGCGCACGGACGCTCCACACGACCGCCCCACCCCCCAGACAACCACCAGCCGTGGCGGAGCACTACCGGCAGAGCACTACCGACAGAGGACTACTGGCGGAGCACTGCCGACGGAGCGCTGCCGACGAACCCGATCGGGTGCCGCACCACCGGCCCCGCCCCCGGATTTCTCCCCCCGCTGTACCGGTTCGGCGTCCGCAAAGCTGCGTGACGGCCCGCCTCGGCGCATGGTGGTGCTATGGACGAGGACCCGCCCGTGATCGTGTTCGCGCCTTCGCCGGACGGCGGGCGGCAGGTGACAGTGCGCGGCGAGCGCGCAGGCATCGCGTACAGCCTCTTCGACGTGCTGGAGTTCCTGCACCAGGCAGGCCTGCCCGCGCAGGACACGGCCGTCGACGACCCCGCGCTGATCGAGTGGCGCGGCGGCGGCCCCTACGACTGGAACGGCACGGGCACCGAATAGCCCCGCGTCCGCCCTCGGGCCGACGCGGGACACCGGCTCCCCGCCCGCCCGGCCACGGACAGGCCGTGGGGCCGTAGACGCCGGTGGTCAGGGCCGCCCGGCCTCAGGGGACCCGCCCGCGGACGGGAACGGCGATGGCGGGCGCCTGCTGGTGCTCGCCACCACCATCCCCGCCCCCGCCATCCCCGCCGCCCCCGCCCGGCCGGTCCGCCGGCGAGGTCCGGCCGATTCGCTCCGATCCGCTCCGGTTCACGCACCGGAGCGACCGGGGACGCGGGGCGGGACAGCGGCCCCCGCGCGCGGTGGAGCTCAACTCCGGGTGAAGCGGTACGTCTTGCTGTCCGTCAGCACGCAGAATCCCGGTGATACGACGATCACGCGCAGGGTGCCGGTACGGCGGTCGTAGTCGATCCCCTCCGCCTCGAACGTGCCGGAGCAGGAGCTGCGCAGCGGGAGTTGCCGCAGCGCGGTGACCTGGCCGGTGACATCGGCCGTGCCTGGCTCGGCGGAGAGGTCGATCTGGAGCAGTGGCTTGGTGATGCCGAACAGGGTGCCCTCCGGGTCGTCGGAGGAGCACAGCAGCCGGGTGGAGCTGAGGAAGTCGCAGCCCTGTACGTCCCGCACGGCATGGTCGAGACGGACGGTGGAGGCCTGCGGGAGGTTCGCCGACGGCGAGGTGCTCGGGTTGACGCCCGGCGTGGGGAAGACGAGCAGGCGGCTCATGGTGCCGTACTCCCCCGACAGCATCCACTGGCCGCCGGGCGAGACCGCGGCCCAGGAGTTGTTCAGCGCCTCCCCTGAGCTGAGTGTGTGCACGTACTCGGACCAGGTTCCGCCGGGCGACTGGACCCGGAACATCTTCGTGGTGCCGGAGTCCCGCTGGTAGGGCTCGATGTAGTGGCCGTCGTAGGAGGCGTCGGGGTCCCCCACATGGTTCCAGCCCCGGCTGCTCAGGGTGACGGGGATGGTTGCGATGGCGGTGTACCGGTTGGCGGCGCCGGCCGGAACCTCGACCGAGGCGAGGCCCTGGCTCTCGGTCAGCGGGTCGGCACGGTCGGAGCCCACCTCGGTCCAGGTGTCGGCGGCGGAGGCCGGCGGAGCGGAGGACAGCAGGGTGGCGGCGGTGAGGGAGACGAGCGTGGCGAGGACCGTGCGACGACGGCGCCGGGCGCGCAGGGGCATGGAGACGACTCCTCGGTGGGGGGTGGGGCGGGTTCGGCGGACAGTCTGGCCCGCCGAGATCGTCATGTACAGACCAATGGAGAACAGTGGTCTTCGCCCTCGCACCTCCGCGGTCACGTCACCGCACGGCCGTCCGTGTGTTGAGGGATGGTGGAAGAAGTCGGCCAAGGCGACGCGGTGTCGGTCGAACGCGATAGAACATGGGAGGCGGCACGGGGGAACGGCGTGCCACCAGGACGGGCGAAGGCGGTGCGTGGCATGGGAGCAGCGGGAGCGGCCGGGATTCCCGCCCCGGAGGGCAACGGGCCGGTGCGGCCCCAGGTGCGTCCCCCGGTGCGGCCGAGCGGGCTGCTCGACGTGCTCGGCATGGCCTCGGTGGTGTTGGACACCGAGGGACGGATCGTGCTGTGGAGCCCGCAGGCCGAGGAGTTGTTCGGCTACCGGGCCGCGGAGGCACTGGGCGAGTACGCGGCCCGGATCATGGTGCACGAGCAGCACGTCGACCTGGTCGTCAAACTGTTCTCCGACGTGATGGACACCGGCCAGGGCTGGGCCGGAGCCTTCCCCATCCGGCGCAAGGACGGCAGCACGCGGCTCGTGGAGTTCCGCAACATGCGGCTGCTGAACGACCGGGGAGACGTCTACGCCCTGGGGCTCGCCGCCGACCAGTCGACCGTACGGCGGCTGGAACAGGACGTGGCGCTGTCGACACGGATGGTCGCGCAGTCCCCGATCGGGCTGGCCGTCCTGGACACCGATCTGCGGTACGTCTCCGTCAACCCGGCGCTGGAGCGGATCATCGGGGTTCCGGCCGAGGAGCAGATCGGGCGCACGATGCGCGAGGTCCTGCCGCAGGTCGACGTCGAAGCCGTCGAGTCGGCGGCTCTGCGGGTGCTGGAGACCGGCCGGCCGTCCGTCGACCAGCAGGTCGCCGGCCTCACGCCGGCCGACCCCGACGAGGAACACGCCTGGACGATCTCCCTGTACCGGTTGGAGGACTCGCTGGCCAATGTGCTGGGGGTGGCCGTCTCGGTCGTGGACGTCACCGAACAGCACCGGGCGGCCGTGGAGACGGAGGCCGCCCGGCGGCGCCTGGCCCTCGTCGCCGACGCCTCCGCACGGATCGGCACCACTTTGGACCTGGAGCGCACCGCGCGGGAGCTGGCCGACGTGGCCGTGCCGGAGCTCGCCGACATCGCGGCGGTGGACCTGCTGGAGGCGGTCGTCCAGGGCAGACCCAGCACGCTCGGCCCCGCCGAACCGGCCAGGATCCGCGCCCTGGCCGTCGAGGCGGACCGCGCGCCGGACGCCCTCGCCGCCGCCGATCCGCCGGGGCAGGTCGCCCGATACGCCTTTGACCGTCTGGTCACCGAGTGCGTACGCACGGGCGGGCCGATCCTGGTGCCCCAGGTCGGCGCCGAGGTCCTGCCGCGTATCGCACGCTCCCCGGAGGCGGCCGAGCTGCTGGCCCGGGCGGGCGTCCACTCGTATCTGGTCGTGCCGTTGATCGCGCGCGGCGAGGTGCTCGGCGCCCTCGATCTCAAGCGCACCCGCAATCCCCTGCCGTTCGGTGAGGACGATCTGGTGCTGGCCCGGGAGCTGGCGTCCCGCGCGGCCGTGCAGATCGACAACGCGCGCTGGTACCAGAACGCCCGCGACACCGCCCTCGCCCTGCAGCGCAGCCTGCTGCCCAGCCATCCGCCGGTGACCGGCGGTCTGGAGGTCGCCTCCCGCTATCAGCCCGCGGGCGCGACCGCCGAGGTCGGCGGGGACTGGTTCGACGTGATCCCGCTGGAAGGCGGCAAGACCGCGCTCGTCGTGGGCGACGTGATGGGCAGCGGCATCAACGCCGCCGCGACCATGGGCCGGCTGCGCACCGCGACGAACACCCTCGCCTCCCTCGACCTCGATCCGGCCCGGCTCCTGGAACACCTGGACCGGATCACGGAGAGCCTGGAGGACTCCATCGCCACCTGTGTGTACGCCGTCCACGATCCGCGGCTGCGGCAGTGCCGGATCGCCAACGCCGGGCATCTGCCGCCGGTCCGGCTGCGCGCGGGCCGCCCCCCGGAGCTGCTCGACCTGCCCACCGGCGCGCCGCTCGGCGTGGGCGGGGTCGCCTTCTCGACGACCACCGTCGACCTCGGGCCCGGCGACCGGCTGGTGTTCTACACCGACGGTCTCGTCGAGACCCGGCAGCACCCGCTCGACGAGCGCCTGAACGCGCTGCTGGCCCTCCTGGACGGCCCCGACCGCGCCCTGCAGGAGGTCTGCGACCTGCTGCTGCGCACCCTGCACCAGCCGGACAACTCCGACGACGTGGCCCTGCTCATCGCGCGGGTGCAGACGCGGGACCAGCGGGCGGTCGCTGCTACGGAGGGGGCGGACGTCCCGGTTTCACAGGAACGGGTTACCTGATTCTTACCGGCCACATCGGACAATCACAGCAAGGTGTGGTGGCGCGGTCGGCGTCGCCGCGGCCGAGGGGAGTGAACCGTGATGGACGATCCGGACCAGGAACACACCGTGGGCGGCGGACGGTCCGACGGGCCGTCCGGGGCGGGCCCGGACCCAGAGATTCTCGCGGGTCCAGGCGGAGCGGGGCCCGAGCGCGTACGGGACGGCACGCGGGACACGGGTCCGCGCGGAGTGTGGCGGCGACGGTCCACCCGGGTCGCGGCGGCGACCGCGGTCGCCGTGCTGGCTCTGGGCGGGACGGTCGCGTACGCCGCCACTTCGGGCGACTCGGGCAGCGGGGCTCTTCCCGCTGCCGCCGCGTCCGCGTCGCCCTCCCCCGAGGGGCCCGGCGAGCGGCACGGCCACGGCCCGCGGTTCGGACTCGGCGGCGACACGGTGCACGGCGAGGCGACGGTGAAGGACCGCGACTCGGGCGAGTGGGTGGTCCGGATCTGGCAGCGGGGCACCGTCGAGAAGGTGGACGGCGACCAGGTCACGGTCAAGAGCGAGGACGGGGCCGCGTGGACGTGGTCCGTGGGCGCCGACGTGAAGGTCTTCCCCGAGCGTGCCTCCGGCTCCGACGCCCTCACGAAGGGCGACAAGGCCTATCTGGTCGGTACCCGCTCCGACGACGGCACCAGGACCGCGCGGCACGTCCTGTCCGGCGACTGGGAGGACAGGGGGCCCGGCGGCTGGATCGACAGGCTGCCCGGCCACGACTCCCGGGAGGGGCGCACCGCCGGCACCTCGGGGAGCGGTGCGGGAGCCTGACGCTGTTGGGTGAGCCCGACGCCGGACGCCGTCACACGGGGCTGCCGGCCGGGTCCCGGTCGTCCTCCCGGGCCCGGTCCTGGTGTGGGAACGGGCCCGGGGTTGCGAGCGGCAGCAGACTCGCGATCGCTGCACGGGTGCCGATTCCGGGCGCCGATGAGGCCGACGACGGCCCCCACCCGGTGGTCAGGGGCCGCGGGTGGTGAGCTTCCCGGTGACCGACCAGGCGGACAGCGTGCGGGCGACGCGGTCCGTCGCGGTGTGTTCGAGCCGGGTAGGCCGCGGGCACGGGGGTGAACACGCCCGCGCAGGTGATCAGTCCGAGCTCCACGCCCACGACGAGCGCGAGCCGGCCGACCCCGGGCCGGACGACTGGCGGGCCCACATGGCCCGCGGGCCCCGGGAGCGGCCGACGACCTCGACGACTCGGTCCTGGGTCACGCGGACGGCGATCCCAACCCCGACCCCGACCCCGGTCCCGACCCCGGTCCCGGCCCGGAATCCGGTGGACGGCGGCCTGACCCGCACGGGCCCGACCGCCGTCCACGGCACTCTCAGGACCTGGTTCCGATCACGACGTGGGCGAACCACTCCTCGGACACGGCCAGCCGGGCCTTGAGGCCGCCGCCTATGAACGCCTCGACGGCCGCCGGGGCCTGGCGTTCGCTCGTCTCGATCAGGAGGCAGCCGCCCGGAGCGAGCCACCCGGGTGCCCGCGCCGCGACCCGGCGCAGGACGTCCAGGCCGTCCGTGCCGCCGTCGAGGGCGACCAGCGGCTCGTGTTCGCGCGCCTCGGCGGGCAGCAGCCCGACCTCGTCGGTGGGGACGTACGGCACGTTGGCCGCGAGGATGTCGACCCGGCCGCGCAGGTTGCCGGGCAGCGCCTCGAACAGGTCTCCGGCGTGGACGTGGCCGCCGGCTTCGCGGACATTGCGGCGGGCACACCGCACCGCCGCCGGGTCGATGTCGGCCGCGTGCAGTTCGACGGGGCCGAGCGCGGCGGCCAGCGCGGCACCGACCGCGCCCGAACCACAGCACAGGTCCACTACGACGGACGCGTCCGGGACTTGGGCGAGAGCCCGCTCGACCAGGAACTCGGTACGGCGACGGGGCACGAAGACGCCGGGTTCCACCGCGACACGCAGTCCGCGGAACTCGGCCCATCCCAGGACGAGTTCGAGGGGCAGGCCGGAGGCCCGGCGGCCCACCAGGTCGGTCAGCTCGTCCGGGGTGCGGGCGGCGGCCAGAATCAACTCCGCCTCGTCCTCGGCGAAGACACAACCGGCGGCACGCAGTGCGGCGACGACGGAGGCACGGGACGACGGCGACGAGGAGGGCGGGGTGAACGAGGAAAGAGGAGGCATGGAGGCCAAAAGCCTTTCGGGAGCCGTGAGGTGCTCCCGCGGTCACCTACAGACGGTGATCCGCGCCGGTTCGAGGGGAGAGCACCCGCGCTGACACAGCGGTAATGGGTCTCACCTCCTCGAAACGTCGGGCCGGGACCACCCCCGACCGGATGGTCACACTACCCCAACGGCCGGCACCGCACGGCTGACACCTGCCCGAGTTGTATTATGCAACCAGTACGCCAACCCGTACGGGCAGAGGGAGGTGCGCCGTGAACGGAGCCGAAGCCGCGGTGGAGACCATCCACCGCGAGATGACCGCGTTCGCCCGCCGGGCCCGGGCATCCGCCGGGCGCACGCACCCCCAGCTGTCACTGGTGTCGTACACCCTGCTCGGGCATCTGGAGGAGAGCGGCGGCTGCCGTGCCACCGACCTGGCCGCGCACTACGCGCTGGACAAGTCCACCGTCAGCCGCCAGGTGACCACCCTGGAGCGCGCCGGGCTCGTCGAGCGGCGCCGGGACCCGGAGGACCATCGCGTGCAGGTCCTGCATCTGACGGAGGCGGGCCGGAGCATCCTCGCCCAGGTCACGGTGAGCCGGCGGGACGCCGTCCGGGAGCGGCTCGCGGACTGGACGCAGGAGGATCTGGAACGGTTCGCCGCCTGCCTCACCCGCTACAACGCGTGGTCGGGCACCGGGACCGAGGGCGACTGAACGCCCCCGGCCCTCGCGACCCGGCCCGTTCGCTCTACGGCACCGGTACGGCCGTACGACCTTCCGGCAGCCGCTCCGGCGCCCTGGCCGCCCCGAACGCCGTCGTGCGGCGCAGCCGGAAGCCCAGGGACTCGTAGAGCCGGATGGCGTGGGTGTTGCCGGCGCCGGTGTGCAGGAACGGGGTCTCGCCGCGCTCCCGGATGCCGTGCGCTACGGCGCGGATCAGCCGGGTCGCGAGGCCCTCGCCACGGGCCGCGGGGTCGGTGCAGACCGCGCTGATCTCGGTCCAGCCGGGAGGGTGCAGCCGTTCCCCCGCCATGGCGATGAGGGCGCCGTTTCGCCGTATGCCCAGGTAGGTGCCGAGTTCGATGGTGCGCGGCAGGAAGGGGCCTGGCTGCGTGCGGGCGACCAGGTCGAGTATCTCGGGCACGTCGGCCGGTCCGAGGCGGACCGCCTCCGGGTCCGGGGCCACGGCCAGTTGGTCGTCCACGAACTGCACGCCCTCGACCCGGAACGTGACCTCCCAGTCCTTCGGGGGCTGTCCCTGGAACCCGAGCAGCGGGACCTCGTTGCCGGGCCCCGCGAGCGTCGCGGCGTCCGCCCAGTCGTCGGTGTCCGGCTCGTCGGGCAGGGCCAGCCACGGCGTGACATCGACGGGATAGCGCAGCACACGGCCCCGCCGCTCGGCGAAGTGGGCGTGCGGGCCGGTCAGCGCGGCGCGGGCGGGGTTGTCGAGGACGTGCGGGGTGTCGTCCGTGGTCATCGGGCGACCTCGATCACGACCTTGCCGCGGACGTGACCGTCCTCGACCATGCGCAGGGCCTCGCCGGCCCGGTCGAGGGGGAACGTCCTGGTGATGTGCGGGTCGAGCTCACCGTTCACCACGAGCCGGGCCACCGCCTCCAGGACGGCCGCGTTGCGTGCCCGGGCCACCCGGACGCCGCCGAGCCGCTCCACCTCCTCGGGCGCGGCTCCGGCGCTGACCAGCCGGCCCGGGTCGGTGAGCAGCCGGGCCGCGTCGGCCAGCACCTCGCCGCCCACGAGGTCGTACACCGCGTCGACACCGTCCGGCGCCGCCGCCCGCACCCGCTCGGCCCAGCCCGGACCGGAGGGCACGTGCACGGCTCCGAGAGCCTCGACGAAGTCCTTCTTGCTCTCGCTCGCGACGCCGACGACGCTCAGTCCGACGGCCCGGGCGATCTGCGCGATCGCCGCGCCCACACCGCCACCGGCGCCGGTGACCAGCAGGGTCGCCCCGGCGGGCAGGTCGAGCTGGTGGACACCGTCGTAGGCCGTGGCGGCGGCGACGGGCAGGGTCGCGGCGCGGGCGAAGGACAGCTCGGCGGGCTTGCGGGCGGCCACCTCGGCGGGCAGCAGGGCGTACTCGGCGTAGCCACCGGCCACCGTGTTGCCGAAGACCTCGTCGCCCACCGCGAACCCGGCGACGCCGTCGCCGGTCGCCTCGACGACCCCGGCGGCCTCGTTGCCGAACACGACCGGGAACACCCGCGCGCCGTTCTCACCGGGGCGGCGATAGCCGGTGCGCTGCTTCCAGTCGACCGGGTTCACGCCCGCGGCGCGCACAGCGACCAGGATCTGGCCGGGACCGGGGACGGGCCGGTCCACCTCGGCGAGGGCCTCGGTCTCCGGGCCGCCGTACCGCGTGAAGACGTACGCCTTGGGCACTGCTCCCACTCTCCTTCGCTGTCGCCGGGGCGATCGGGTCGTACCAGCCACCGGACGCTTGGACGCTTGTACAGGCCGACCGGCGCGACATCAGTCGGCAAGGAAGATCCGTACCCCGCTTTCCCGGAGCGCCGGAGAGTTCACACCGCCGTCACGATCCCGGGGCGGGCCGAGGTCCGGGCAGGTCCGTCGGGCACGTACCGTTGAACGCGTCAGCAATCACTCCCGGCACGCTGGAACCGTATGAACGTCACCCGAGGCTTCTCCGGACGCGCCCGCGTCGACAATCCGGGACTGCCGCCCGGTCAGTACGACGCCGGAGACGACTGGCCCGTCCTGTCCGCCGAGGTCACCCCCGAGCTGGCTCCCGCCGACTGGACCTTCCGCGTCGACGGACTGGTGGAGCGACCGCGCACCTGGGACTGGGACGAGGCACACGCACTGCCGACGTCCGCCTACGAGGGCGACATCCACTGCGTGACGAGCTGGTCGAAGTTCGGCGTCCGGTTCGGGGGCGTGTCGTTGGACGCGTTCCTGGATGTGGTGGGGCCCTATGGGTCCGCCACACATGTCGTTGCCTACTCGCACACCGGCTACACGACGAACCTGCCGCTCGCCGACCTCACCGGTGGGCGGGCCTGGATCGCCTGGGAGTACGACGGGAAGCCGCTGCCCTCCGAGCACGGCGGGCCGGCCCGGCTGCTGGTGCCACACCTGTACTTCTGGAAGAGCGCCAAGTGGATCGCGGGCCTGCGTCTCCTCGACCACGACGAGCCGGGCTTCTGGGAACAGAACGGCTACCACGCGCGCGGCAACCCGTGGGAGGAGCAGCGGTACTCCGGTGACTGAGTCGACCCGTCCTCCCGTTTCCCCCGCTGCCCCCGTTTCCCCCGCCTTCGTGCCGCCGAGCCGCTTCGCCGTGCCCGGGCGGATCGCCGTGGGCAACCGGACCGCCGCGGTGTGGCAGACCGCCACTCTCACCGAGATCCGCCGCGAGACCCCGCACGCCTCCACGTTCCGCTTCGCCGTGCCTGCCTGGGCGGGGCATCTGCCCGGCCAGCACCTGATGCTGCGGCTGACCGCGGAGGACGGCTACGCGGCCCGGCGCCACTACTCGATCGCGTCCGCGCCCGGGGGCTCGGGGCACATCGAGCTGACCCTCGACCATGTGGAGGGCGGCGAGGTCTCCGGCTGGTTCCACTCGGTGGCCAAGCCCGGGGACGAGGTCGAGCTGCGCGGCCCGCTGAGCGGCTTCTTCGCCTGGCCCGGAGACCGGCCGGCGCTGCTGATAGGCGCCGGCTCCGGGGTCGTACCGCTGATGTCGATGGTGCGGCATCACCGCTCGCACGGTCTGTCCGTGCCGCTGCGGATGCTGGTGTCGGCTCGCGGCCCCGAGGAGCTCATCTACGCGCGGGAGCTGGGAGCGGAGACGACGCCGGTGTTCACGCGGAGCGCGCCGCCGGGTGTGCCGGTGGGACGGATGTCGGCCGCACATGTGGCACCGCTCCTGGCCGAGCAGCCTCCTGGTGGGTGGGAGGCCTATGTGTGCGGATCCAACGCCTTCGCCGAACACGCCTCACGGCTCCTTGTCGCGGCCGGTCAGCCCGTGGACCGCATCCGGATCGAACGCTTCGGCTGACGGACGCGGGTGGGCGCCCATATGTGGACGCTCCATGTGCCGGCCGCTCCATGTGCCGGCCGCTCCATGTGTCAGGCGCGGGTGTGTGGAATGCCCCCATGGCCGGTTCCCCGCTCTCGGCCCCGCCCCGGCGTTTCGGCGTGTCCCCGCTGGGCACTCCACATCGGCGGCCCGTGGGTGGGCCGCTGGTGAACGTTGCCGATGGAGGAGTATCAGATCCGTGTGGGCACTCGCAGGTGTGCGCGGTGCGGAGGTCGACATGCGAACCCGGGCGCGCGGCTGGCGCTGGCGACGCAATCCGTTGCGGCGCCGGACGGACACGGTTGAGGCATGGACGGTACTGGTCGTCGCGGTGCTGCTGTTCGTGGGTGCGCCCCTGGTCGGAACGGTCGCGGGCTGGTGGGCCCATGACGAGGCGCGCGCGGTCGCCGTGGCACAGCGTGCCGAACGTCATCACGTACGCGCGAAGGTCATCGGCAAGCCATCCGACTCCCTGCCCTCGGTGGACGGCCGGGAACACACGTACCGGGTGACGGTTCGCTGGGCCGAGCCCGGGAGCGGGCCCCGGACGGCGACGGCGCGGGTCCCGGCGGGCACGCACCGCGGGGAGACGGTCGGCATGTGGTTCGACTCCCACGGCCGGAGCGTCCCCGCGCCACCGGACGAGACCGCCGTCTGGCAGCACACCCTGGCCATCGGCGGGTGCGCCACGGGCGGCGCGATCGGCGCCGTACTCTTCGGTCACTTCGTCGTCCGCGGTGTGGCCGCCCGGCGCAGGATGGCCGAGTGGGACCGGGAGTGGGCCCTGACCGAGCCGCAGTGGACACGCCGCGAGGCCTGACCCACCACGACGCGTCCCGGCGGCCCGTGCCACACGCCAGTACCCCCGTAATCCCGTGCCCCGCACACCGTGTCGGTCACGCACCCGGATCTGGCGATACGTCCTACCACACACGTACGGTGTGATCATCCGCGCTCACTCTTCACACAAGGCGGTCCCCCATGGCCCTGTTCGACCTTCCCCTCGACGAACTCCGGGAGTACCGCAGTGCGTCGACCGCGCCCACGGACTTCGACACGTTCTGGTCCAAGACGCTCGACGAGGCCCGTTCGCACGACCTGGACGCCCGCTTCGAGTTCGTCGACACGGGACTGTCCACGGTGAAGGTGTACGACGTGACGTTCGCCGGGTTCGGCGGCCACCCGGTGAAGGGCTGGTTCACGATCCCCGCCGAGGTCTCCGCGCCCATTCCGGTGGTCGTGGAGTTCATCGGGTACGGCGGCGGGCGCGGGCTGCCGCACGAGCATCTGCTGTGGGCGTCGACGGGCCGGGCGCACTTCGTGATGGACACCCGCGGCCAGGGCAGCGCCTGGGGCGGCGGTGGCGGCACCCCGGACCCGGTGGGCGGGGCACCCGCCTACCCCGGTTTCATGACCCGGGGCATCGACGCCCCCGACAACTACTACTACCGCCGGGTGTTCACGGACGGCGTGCGGGCGGTGGAGGCGGCCCGTTCACATCCGCTGGCCGACCCCGCGCGCACCGTCGTTCTCGGCTCCAGCCAGGGCGGCGGCATCTCGATCGCGGTGGGCGGCCTGGTTCCGGACCTGGCGGCGGTCGCGCCGGACGTGCCGTTCCTGTGCGACTACCCGCGCGCGGCGACCCTGACGGACCGTCACCCCTACCGCGAGATCGGCCTGTACCTCAAGACGCACCGCGGCCACACCGAGGAGGCCCTGCACACCCTCTCCTACTTCGACGGTGTGCACTTCGCGGCGCGCGGCAACGCCCCGGCGCTGTTCTCGGCGGCCCTGGAGGACCAGACCTGCCCGCCCTCCACCGTCTTCGCCGCGTTCAACTCCTGGGCGCACGACGAGAAGGCGATCGAGGTGTACGAGTTCAACGACCACGAGGGCGGCGGCCCCTACCAGGACGCGGCCAAGGTGCGCTGGCTGCGGTCGTTCGCCTGAGACCTTCCCTCCAGTCCGACCAGTCGGTATGTTCGGGATGCCCGGTCCACGCCACGGTGGACCGGGGTTCCGGCGGACGACGGAGGGTCCATGTCCCAGCATGATTCCGAGGTGCACGGCCACTGCGACGAACGCTTCGCCGCGGTGCGAACGGCGTTCGAGGAGAACTTCCGGGACCGTGAGGAGCTCGGTGCCGCGGTCACCGTGATCGTCGGCGGCGAGACCGTGGTGGACCTGTGGGGCGGTCGCGCCGACGCGGCGGGCACCCGCCCGTGGGAGCGGGACACGCTGGTCAACGTGTGGTCGACGACGAAGGGGCCGGTGGCCCTGTGCGCCCACGTCCTCGCCGACCGCGGCCTGCTCGACCTCGACGCGCCGGTGGCCACGTACTGGCCCGAGTTCGCCGCGGCCGGCAAGGAGAAGGTCCTCGTACGTCATCTGCTGTCGCACCGGGCCGGGCTGTCCGGTCTGCGTGAGCCGCACTCGCTCGCCCAGTTGTACGACTGGGAGCTGACCACGAAGCGCCTGGCCGCGACGGAGCCCTGGTGGGAGCCGGGGACACGGTCGGGGTACCACGCGATCACCTACGGCTTCCTGGTCGGGGAGGTGGTGCGGCGGGTCTCGGGACTGCTGCCCGGCGCGTTCCTGCGGCGGGAGGTGACCGGGCCGCTCGGGATCGACTTCACCATCGGGCTGCCGGAGCGGGAGGCCGGGCGAGCGGCCGAGCCGGTGCCGCCGCCCGTCGCGGCGAGCAGCGAACAGGCGGCGGTCTTCAGCCAGTTGGCGCCCGCCGCGCTCGCGGCCCTGACCAACCCGGGGCTCGACGCGGCCGCGGCCGGCTCCCCCGAGTGGCGGGCCGCCGAGCTCCCGGCCGTGAACGGCCACGGCACCGCGCGGGCCGTCGCCGCGCTCTACGGGATCTTCGCGGGCAAGGGCGTGTACGACGGTCGCCGCGTCCTGTCCCCCGAGGCCGCCGAGCGGGTGCGCGAGGGCCAGGGCAGCTGCCGCGACCTGGTGCTGGGCGCCGGTTTCGAGAGCGAGACCGAGGTCGGGCTGGGTCTGTGGCTGAGCGGGCCGAACGGTTCGTACGGACCCAATCCGCGCGCCGTCGGCCACGACGGCTTCGGCGGCTCGTGCGGTCTGGCGGATCCGGACGCCGGAGTGTCCCTGGGGTACGTGATGAACCGTATGGGACCCCAGATCGCCGACGACCCGCGGAAGATGGCCCTCGTGGACGCTCTGTACGGCGCGTTGTGACCGCACCGGCCCGTCACGGCACCGGCGGTGCAGCCGCGGCACGGAATCCGCCGTCCAGGACGCGACCGTCCCTCTGATCGGCTACGGCACCCGACGGGCGACGACCATCCGGACCCGTGGGCTGCCGTCCCGTCGCCGCCCGAACTCGGGCAGCGGCTGGAGCTCGACCCGGAATCCCGCGCGCTCCAACTCCCGTCGTACGTCGCCCATCCGGAAGGCCCGGTAGTACATGACGAACGGCGGCCGCCACACCGCGTTGCGCACCCGCATCACCATGTCGAAGGCGAGCAGCATCCAGTAGGCGCGGGAGGCGGGACGCGGCGGCGCGACGACCGGGAAGGCGAAGGCCCCGCCCGGCCGCAGCACCGAGTGGACCTGCGCGAACAGGCCCGGCAGTTCGCGCGGCAGGAAGTGTCCGAACGCCCCGAAGCTCACGACGAGGTCGAAGGCGGGCCCGAACGGCAGCGCGCGGGCGTCCGCGCGCACCCAGGAGACACGCGGGCCGGCGGGCCGTACCCGTTGCCGTTCCCGTGCCACCGCGAGCATGCCGGCGCTGAAGTCGACGCCGGTCACCCCGTGTCGGCACACCCGCGCCAGCACGCCGACCCCGGCGCCGGTCCCGCAGCACAGATCGAGCCCGGTGTCGAAGGGGCCGGTGCGGCGCAGTGCCGAGGCGACGGCGTCGAGCACCGAGTCGGGGGTGCGGAACGGGGTGTGGTCGAACTTCGGGGCGAGCAGGTCGTAGCCGCGTTCCACGGACGACAGGGCCTGCACAGCGAGTTCGCGGAGTCGGGGGCCTTCGGGGCTGAACATCCCAGTCAGCTTAGGGGTGTCCTTGCACCATGAGCGCCCGCTACCAGGGCTTTTCGGCAATGCCGCGAGGTGCCGTGCCAGGCCGCGCGACCCGGGCGGGCACAGTGCGAGGACGCCTAAGGGGAAGTTCGCTGTCCGAGGATCGAGAGAACGCGCTCGCACCAGCTCACGTTCCCCGCCTCGAAGGCGATGCCCGCCATGAGCGTGAGATAGGGGCCGACACGCTCGGCGTCCCGCAGGTACTCCTCCTCCGTACGCCCGGCGAGGAGCCTTTCGCGCACACGCTCGTAGCGGCCGAGTTTTCCGCGGGCCCATGCCATGCGCTCCTCGACCAGGGCGCGGGTCGCCCGTGGGTCGGTGCCGTCCATGGCCTGGATCTTGATCATCAGTTCGTCGCGGAGGGCCGTGGGCCGCCGGACCGGCTCCGCGGCGAAGTCGGCCAGTTCCCGCCGGCCGGCCACGGTGAGCGTGAACATCCGCTTGTTGGGCCGCCGTTCCTGCTGCACCACCCGGGCCTCGACCAGCCCGTCCCGCGCGAGGCGCTCCAGTTCCCGGTAGAGCTGCTGGGGCATGGCCGGCCAGAAGTTCGCGAGCGACACGTCGAACACCTTGGACAGCTCGTAGCCCGAGGCCTCGCCCTCCAGCAGGGCGGCGAGGACGGCGTACTTCAAAGACATATGGACACGCTAGCAGGAGATGATTAATCTACTCCGCACCTACTCAACTATTTGACTATGGAGGATCCGGTGCACGCATTCCGCAAGGCGATCGAGGCCCGCGACCTGGACGCCGCCGAGGCGCTGTTGGCCGAGAACGTGGTCTTCACCAGTCCCGTCGCCTTCAAGCCGTACGCCGGCAAGGCCATCACCGCGGCGATCCTGCGCGGTGTCTCACGGGTCTTCGAGGACTTCCGCTATGTGCGGGAGCTGAGCGGCGCGGACGGCCGCGACCACGCGTTGGTCTTCACGGCGAAGGTGGACGAGCGCGAGATCGACGGCTGCGACTTCATCCACCTCGACGAGGACGGTCTGATCGACGAGTTCACGGTCATGGTCCGGCCGCTGTCGGGCGCCCAGGCCCTGTCCGCGGCCATGGGCGCACAGTTCGAAGAGATCACCAAGGAGGCGCAGGCGCGGCTCGGCTGAGCGTCCGCGTCATCGCCGGGTGTCGTACGAGGGGTCACGGAAGGCCGCCACGCGCGCGATGTCGTCCGGTTCGCCTACCCGACGGGGCTGTTCACGGTTGGATGTCCGCATGAGCACAGA
>Ga0307516_10002294_pt1 | contig 25795 bp, 23 predicted proteins | sample 19_EM_MG_FD_203310 | JGI IMG/M metagenome (GOLD analysis project Ga0307516, IMG submission 203310) | Populus trichocarpa ectomycorrhiza microbial communities from riparian zone in the Pacific Northwest, United States - 19_EM | ecosystem: Host-associated > Plants > Roots > Unclassified | place...
CTGCCCCAGGGCATCAGCGTGCCCGGTGCGGAGCTGGTGCTGCGGGCGCGCGAGCTGGCGCCGAACCCCGCCACGCGGGTGATCGTGAATTGCGCCGGCCGCACCCGCAGCATCATCGGCACGCAGTCGCTGGTGAACGCCGGCCTGCCCAACCCGGTGGCCGCCCTGCGCAATGGCACGATCGGCTGGACGCTGGCCGGCTTTGCGCTGGCGCGTGGCCAATCGCGCCGGGCCGGCGCGGTGAGCCCGGCCACGCGCGAGCAGGCACGCCGCGCCGCGCAGGCCCTGGCGGCACGTGCGGGGGCAAAGCGCCTGGACGCGGCCGACCTGGCCGTACCCGAGCCGCCCGGCCGCACCGTCTACCGCTACGACGTGCGCTCGCCGGAGGAATATGCCACCGGCCACCTGCCCGGCTTCGGCAGCGCGCCCGGTGGCCAGCTGGTGCAGGAAACCGACGTTTTTGCGCCGGTACGCGGCGCCCGGCTGCTGCTGGTGGACGACGACGGCGTGCGTGCGCCGATGACGGCGCACTGGCTCGCCCAGATGGGCTGGGACGTGGCCTGGGTGGCCGACGTGCCGGCCGGCCGCTTCTGCGACCGCAGTGCCTGGCCGGCCGAGGTGCAAGGCGCCGATGCGGCCCGCATCACAGCCGCCGAACTCAGTGACGCCCTCGCCACCGGCACCGCCACGCTGATCGACCTGTCGGCCAGCGCGTCCTACGTGCAGCGCCATGTGCCCGGCGCCTGGTGGGCCTTGCGCTCCCAGGCCGGCGCCGCCCTGCAACACATTGCCCAGGCCGGCTCAGCGCCACAGCGCTTGGTGCTCACCTGTGCCCACGGCGACTTGGCCCCCTTTGCGGCGGCCGACTTCGCTGCACGGACCGAGGCACCGGTGCAGGTGCTCGATGGCGGCAATGCCGCCTGGTTCGCGGCCGGACGGCCCGCCGGGGCCGGCGAGGCGCGCCTGGCCAGCCCGCGCATCGACCGCTACCGCCGGCCCTACGAGGGCACCGACAACCCGCGCGAGGCCATGCAGGGCTACCTGGACTGGGAGTTCGGCCTGGTGGCACAACTGGGGCGCGACGCCACGCACGGCTTCCGGGTGCTGGCCCCCGTCTGACCACCCGGTATGGCCTGACGGCAGGGCCGACGGTAGGATACGGCCGCGCAGCCCGCGGCGGGCTGCATGACGGACCAGCACATTCACGATGAACGACGCAAGGAGCGGAGCTTGAACGAACCGAAGACCAGGGGCAGACCCGCCAAGCCGGCACGCACACTCGACGACGAGATCGCCGAGACCGAGGCCCGGCTGCAGGCGCTGAGGGAGAAGCAGCAGGAAGAGAAGGACCGACGTGACCGCGACGCCAACCGGGGCGAGATCCTGGCACTCATCCAGGCGGAAGGCCTGGACGCGGCAACGCCGGAACAATGGCAAGCCGTGCTGCCCAAGCTGCGCCAGCTCCTGAAGATCGAAGCACCCGCAGCGCAGGCGCCCAGGGAACCGGACGCATCACCCGCGGCTGAAACCACCGACGACCTGGCACAGGCCCCAGCCTGACTGTGAGCACCCGGCACCGGGGTCCCGGTGCCGCCCGCCAAGCGGGTGGGGGTTGCCGGCGGGCGTTTCACTCCCCACACACCTCCAGCGGCTCGAAACCGGCAATCTCCAGCCGGTAGCGCCGCCCCCTGACGAACGGCACCATGGGCCCCAGCGCCCCGGTGAGCACCACCTCGCCGGCCCGCAGCGGGTCGCCCAGCGCCACGGCCTTGTCGGCCAGCCAGGCAAAGGCATTGAGCGGGTCGCCCAGCGAGGCGGCACCCACGCCCAGCGAAACGATCTGCCCGTTTTCGCTCATCGCCATGCCGGCCAGGCGCGCATCAAAGCCGGTGAGCGGCCGCGGATCGGTGCCCAGTACAAAGGCGCCGCAGGAGGCGTTGTCGGCCACGGTGTCGGCCAGCGTGATCTTCCAGTCGGCAATGGCGCAATCCACGATCTCGAAGACCGCCACCGCCTGGCCCGCGCGGCGCAGCAACTCGGCGCGAGGCAGGCTGGACTCGGGGATGTCGCGTGCCACGATGAAGGCAATCTCGCCTTCGATCTTGGGTTGGATGAAAGGCGCCACCGGCAACACGACGCGGGCCCCCTGGTGGCGCATGCCATCGAACAGCACGCCGAAGTCGGGCTGGGCCACGCCCAGCTGCTTTTGCACCACGGCCGAGGTCAGGCCGATCTTGCGTCCCACCCGCTGGGCCCCCTCCGACAGGCGGCGCTGCGCGAGCAGCGCCTGCACGGCATAGGCATTGGCCAGTTCATCGGGAGCCAGCCAGCCACGCAGCGGCGGAATCGGCGTGCGCGTGGCACGGGCTTGCCACAGGGCGTCGGCACAGGATTGCAACAGCGTGCTCATGACCGGCAGCTTAGTGGTGCGGGCCGGCTTGTGCCACCGCCACGTACACACAGCGAACAATTGCCGGGAGTTGTCGACGCACCGGACTGAACTCTGACCTGGGCGGCACATCCGGCAACAGCCGGGGCCATGGGATCCCCATGCAGCTCTAGTCCTTCTTCCTGAACGCGTACCAGACCGCCGCCGCCGTGAAGACCAGGATGATCACCACCATGACCGTGAACCCATGGGGGCTGTCGGACAAGGGCACACCCCCCACGTTCATGCCGAAGAAGCCGGTGGTGATGTTGATCGGCAAGGCCAGCACGGAAACCACCGTCAAGGTGAACAGGTTCTTGTTGGTCTGCTCGCTCACCTGGCCGGCCACCTCGTCCTGCAGCAGCTTGATGCGCTCCTGCAAGGCGGCCAGGTCGCGGATCACCAGCGAGAACTCCTCGGTGGACTGGCGCAGTTCCTCCAGGTCCTCAGGCGCGATCCACGGTGGTGGCTGGCGCAGCAGCCGGAACAAGGCTGCCGGCTCCGGCGCCAGCAGGCGCTGCAGCCGCACCAGCAGGCGGCGCAGCCGGCCCAGCTCAGCCCGCTGCTGGCCGAGCCGGCCGTGCAGCAGCTTGTCCTCGATGCCGTCCACGTCGAGCGTGGCCTTGCGCACGATGCGCACCAGCACGTCGCCCTGGTCGCCCAGCAGGTGGTGCAGCAAGGCCACCGAGGAGTTGAAGCGCGCGCCCTCCTTGACGGCCTGCCGCAGCCGGTCGATCGACCGCAGCGGGTGGGCCCGGGCGCTGATGGCCAGGCGCTCCGTGACGCTGACCCACAGCGTGGCAATGTCCGAGGGGTCGAACGAAAACTCGTAGGCCACGTCGTTGACCACGGCGATCAGGTTGTCCTGCGCGTGCTCGATGCGGGTGGAGCGGGAGCCCTCGCGCAGCGCGTCGAAGAACTCCGGGGCCGGCGCCAGGTTGGCGCGGATCCAGCGTTCGGCCGAGGCGTCGCTGAGGTTGAAATGCAGCCACACGAACTCCTGGCGGCAACGCGCCGTGGGTGCGCTCAGCCAGTCCACCGCCTCGGCCAGGCCGAGCGGGCGCCCGCCCTGGTCTGGCGAGAACACGTAGCCGCAGATGAGCCCGTTCTGGTCCGACCCGTACAACGCCGTCATGGCCTGGCTAGCCAGGCCGGGCGGGCCGGGTGGCCCGACGAGCGCCCGGCCGCTCCCAAGCCGGCCCGGCTCCCCACGGGGGATCGGCTGACGTACGCATCGGACAAGGGGCTGTCATTAGTGCTCGCGGCGGGCTCGGTCGGCCACCAACTCGACCAGGCCCAGTTGCACCAGCTCTTCGATGGAGGCCCGGACATCCGGCGCGTCCCGGGCCAGGTCGGCCACCACACCCAGCGGCGTGTAGCCGTTCACCACCCCCAGCAGGCGCTGCTGGTCCTGCGCCAGCAGGCCCGACGGAGACACCAGCTCGACTTGTCCGAGCCGCGTGCGCGCCAGCACCACTTCATCGTTCAGCTGAACCATGGCTGCATCCTCCTCTTCAACACCGCTGTCCAATGGCCGGCGCCGCGATGGCGGGCCCCGTACGTTCCATTCAACACCCCATGCCGCCGCGAAGTATGCATGCAAAAGCAACCCCACTTGGCGCAGGCCGATGATCTGCGTCAAGGGGAACTCGCCCAGGGAGCTGCTGGGCTACTGCGCCGCCTGCAGCACACCGCGGCGGATCTGGTCGCGCTCGAGCGATTCGAACAAGGCCTTGAAATTGCCCTCGCCGAAGCCCTCGTCGCCACGGCGCTGGATGAACTCGAAGAACACCGGGCCCAGCAGCGTCTTGGAGAAAATCTGCAGCAGCAGCCGCGGCGGGCCGCCGGCCGTGCTGCCGTCGAGCAAAATGCCGCGGGCCTGCAACTCGCCCACCGGCTGGCCATGGCCGGGCAGCCGGCCTTCCAGCATCTCGTAGTACACGTCGTTCGGCGCGGTCATCAAGGGGATGCCAGCCAGTTGCAGACGGTCCACGCTGGTGACCAGGTCGTCGGTGAGCAAGGCAATGTGCTGGATGCCCTCGCCGTTGAACTGCATCAGGAACTCCTCGATCTGCCCCGAGCCCTTGGACGACTCTTCGTTCAGCGGGATGCGGATCATGCCGTCCGGCGCGGTCATGGCCTTGCTGGTGAGGCCGGTGTACTCGCCCTGGATGTCGAAGTAGCGGATCTCGCGGAAGTTGAAGAAGCGCTCGTAGAAGCCGGCCCAATACGCCATGCGGCCGCGGTACACGTTATGCGTCAGGTGGTCGATGACGCGCAGGCCGTGGCCCACCGGGCGCCGGTCGGCACCCGGCACCCATTCGAAGTCGATGTCGTAGATGGACTTGCCGTCTTCGAAGCGGTCGATCAGGTACAGCGGCGCGCCGCCGATGCCCTTGACCGCCGGCAGGCGCAGCTCCATGGGGCCGGTGGGCACCTCCATCGGCTGCGCGCCCAGCTCCAGCACGCGCGCATAGGCCTTGTGGGCATCGCGCACGCGGAACGCCATGCCGCAGGCGCTGGGGCCATGCTCGGCCGCAAAGTAGGCCGCCAGGCTGCGCGGCTCGCGGTTGACGACGAAGTTGATCTCGCCCTGGCGGTACAGCAGCACGTCCTTGGAGCGATGGCGGGCCACCAGGCTGAAACCCATGGTTTCGAACAAGGGCTCCAGCAGGTTGGGTGTGGGCGAAGCGAATTCCACGAATTCGAACCCCATCAAGCCCATGGGGTTGTCAAACAGATCGGCCATGTGTGGTGTCTCCTGGCGACGCGCGTTGGCGTCCAAGCCCCCACTCTATCGCCCCGCACGCTGCCCGCCGGCGGGCCACTCCCTGCATCCCTTGGCGGGTGTGGCAGTGACGCCTCTCCGCATTTGTACGATGTACGAAGTCGGGATCAGGCACTACGCTAGTCTGGTCATACAAAAGCGGCGCGCAGGCGCGGCAGTGGTAACCAAACGCGAATGAAACATGTCGCCCCCAGGCCGACGCCTTGCGTCGTCCGCCCCCCGAGGGGGCTGCGTCAACTCGGGAGCGGCCCTTCATTGACTCACGCACGGAGACACGCGGATGATCCTGACCTTTGCCATTCACATCGCGCGGCGCTTGGCCAGGGCCGCGCTCGCGGCGCTGGCCCTGGCAGCCGCCCTGCCGGCCCACGCCGCCAACACCTATGTGTTCGCCACCTTCAAGGGTGACGCGGCCGCCGACGAAAAGCTGTGGATCTACGCCTCCAGCAACCCCACCGGCTTCAGCCTGGTGTCCAACACCGGCTTCGGCGGGCCCACCGGCGTGCTGCGCGACCCCAGCCTCATGAAGCACACCGACGGCAAGTACTACGCGGCCTACACCGTGCAGTCGTGGACCACCTCGTCCACCTACTTCGCCATCGCCTCCAGCAGCGACCTGGTCAACTGGACGAACATCACCACAGTGGATGCGGGCGTCTCCGGCACCGCCTACACCTGGGCACCCGAGTGGTATGTGGAGGGCGGTACGGTGCGGCTCATCGTGAGCCTGGGGCCGTCAGACTTCAGCTTCAAGCCCTACATCTACACCGCCACCCGCAGCGACCTCACCACCTGGAGCGGCCCGGTCGATATGGGCATAGGCACCAACCACATCGACACCTTCGTGGTCAAGTTCGACGGCACGTACCACGCCTTTGCCAAGAACGAGACCACCAAGTACATCGAGCGGGCCACCGCACCCAGCCTCACCGGCCCGTGGACCTGGGTGGGCACCGACAACTGGTCCGGCTGGGGCTCCGGCTACGAGGCCCCGGCGCTGCTGCAGCAGGACGACGGCACCTGGCGCATCTACATCGACAAGTACACCGCCGGCGGCATCTGGACGGCCACCAGCCCGGACCTGAACAGCTGGACCGGCCTGAGCCTGGTGGGCGCGTTCCGCCACGGCACCGTGCTCAAGGATGCCAGTTACACCGGTCCCGCGTTCAACCAGTACTACCGCATCACCAACCGCAACAGCGGCAAGGTGCTCGACGTGCAGAACCCGAACCAGAGCGACGGCGCCAACGTCGGGCAGTACACCTGGAACGGCGGCAACTGGCAGCAGTGGCGCTTTGTGGCGGCGGGCAGCGGCTACTTCAACATCGTCAACCTGCACAGTGGCAAGTGCCTGGACGTGAGCGGCGCCTCCACTGCTGACAACGCCGACATCATCCAGTGGACCTGCGGCGGCGGCACCAACCAGCAATGGCAGTGGGTGGCCCACAGCGGCTCCTACCTGCTGAAAGCGCGCCACAGCGGCAAGTGCGCCGACGTGAGCGGCAGTTCCACCGGCGACGGGGCCGACGTGCGACAGCAAGCCTGCACCGGCGGTGCCAACCAGGACTGGACTCGGCAGTAGGAGCCTCGCCCCATGAAAACACCTCAAGCCTGGCGCGCCGCCGGCCTGCCCCTGGTGGCCCTGTGCACGCTGCTGGGCAGTGCCGCACCCACTTCCACGCAAGCCGCCGTGGGCGCCGACACGCCGCCCCTGGGCTGGAACAGCTACGACGCCTACAACTGGAACGTGACCGAGGCCCAAGTGAAGGCCAACGCCGACTACATGGCCACCCACCTGGCCAGCTTCGGCTGGAAGTACGTGGTGGTGGACTGGGCCTGGTACTACCCCGGCAGCGGCACCGGCAGCCCCAACCAGACGGCAGACCTGTCCCCCACCCTGCGCATGGACGCGAACGGCCGGCTGCTGCCCGACCTGACGCGCTTTCCCTCGGCCAGCGGCACCCACGGCTTCAAGCCCCTGGCCGACTATGTGCACAGCAAGGGCCTGAAGTTCGGCATCCACATCATGCGCGGCATTCCGCGCCAGGCCGTGGCGCTGAACACGCCCATCCTGGGCACCGCCTACACGGCCAACCAGATCAACAACGGCAGCACCGCCGCCTGGCTGAACCTGAACTGGGGCCTCGACATGGCCCAGCCCGGCGCCCAGGCCTACGTGGATTCGTTGTTCCAGCTGTATGCCCAATGGGGCGTGGATTTCGTGAAGGTGGACGACATTGCCGCCCCCACCTACCACGAGGCCGAGATCGCCGGCTACCGCGAGGCGATCACCCGCAGCGGCCGGCCCATGGTGCTGAGCCTGTCGCCCGGGCCCACCTCCACCGCCAACGCGACCCACGTGATGGCCAATGCCAACATGTGGCGGGTCGTGAACGACCTGTGGGACCACTGGCCCGATTTAGACAATCTATTCGGCGTGCTGGCCAACTGGGTGCCGCACCGCGCCACGGGCGCCTGGCCGGACCCGGACATGATCCCCATCGGCCGCCTGGCGTTGCAAGGCCCGGTGGGCTCCCCACGCGCCTCCGCCTTGACAGCCGACGAGCAGCGCACGCTGATGACGCTGTGGGCCATCAACCGATCGCCCTTGATGTGGGGCGGCAACCTGCCCGACAACACCGCCGCGGACCTGGCGCTCATGAACAACGCCGCCGTCCTGGCCGTGGACCAGCACAGCGCGAACAACCGCGAGCTGGTCAGCGGCCCGTACCCCGTGTGGGCGGCCGACATCCCCGGCTCCGGTGACAAGTACGTGGCGCTGTTCAACCGCAGCAGCGCCGCGGCCACCGTCTCGCTGGCCTTGTCATCCCTGGGCGCCACGTCGGCCGCCGCCAACGACTTGTGGAACGGCTCCGGAGTCGGCGCGTTCAGCACCAGCTTCTCGCGCACGCTGCCTGCCCACGGCGCGGGGCTGTACCGCCTGGCCTTGAGCGGCTCCGTGCCCGTCACCCCGCCGGCCACCTACGCCACGTTCACGGCCCGGCACAGCGGCAAGCGGCTGGACGTGTTCAATGGGTCGCTGGACGACGGCGGCAGCGTGGTCCAGTGGGCCGCCAACGGCGGCACCAACCAGCAATGGCAGTTCGTGGATGTGGGCGGCGGCTACTACAACCTCGTCAACCGCAACAGCGGCAAGTGCCTGGACGTCTACAACAACTCCACGGCCGACGGCGGCAGCGTGGTCCAGTGGGCCTGCCATGGCGGCGCCAACCAGAAGTGGCAGTGGGTGGCCATTGGCGACTACTTCAACCTCAAGGCCCAGGTCAGCGGCAAGTGCCTGGACGTGGATGCCGTGTCCACAGCCGATGGCGCCAAGGTTCAGCAGTGGACCTGCGGGTCGGGGTTCAACCAGCAGTGGACGCGGCAGTGAGGTGCCGGGGTAGCGTGCTGCGTCAGACCAGCGGCACGCCCGCCGGCCAGCGATAGGCCAGCACGCTGCTGGCCGGGTAGACGTGCTCCCGGACCTCGTCGAGCTGGTTGCCGCCGAGCAGGTGCACGTGCTCGCCATTGAGCCGGAGAAAAAAGCCCACGTGCCCCTTCCAACTGGTGGGATCGTCCCGCCAGAGCACCGCGATGCAGCCGGGCACGGGCACGGGCAAAGGCGTGCCCCAGTCGAGCCAGGACCGCGCCAGCGCCGAGCCGGTGCCGGCGATCTGCACGCGCGCGAGCACCCAGTGCACGAACGACGAGCACCACGACACCTTGTCGTCGTAGCCCTGGATGTTGGTGCCTTCGTGGTAGGCCGTGATGCGGGGGTTGCATTGGCCGGGCGGGCAGGCGCGCACGCCGCATTCGGCGCGGGCCACGCTCAGCCAGAGGGGTTCGGGTGGGTGTGCAGCGCTCACCGATCACGCCGGGCGCTTGAACCAAAGGCTGCCCGGCTTGCTGAACACCAGGTACATCGCCACCACCTCGATCAGCACGTCAAAGAGATAGAGCCCTTGCAGCAGCGGACCATCGGCCCGCGACTCGTCGGAAGGAAACAGCATCACGACCACCGACAACACCGTGAGTGCCAGCATGACGATGCGGGCCCAGTTCCTGCCCTGGTACACCTTGAGGTTCAGGAAGCCGACAAGGCCAAATAGCAGCAGCATGATCACCGTGAGCGCAACGCCCACGCCGCCCCCTTCGACGGGCCGGGTGCTGAGAACCGCCTCGGGAATGCCAAGGGCCAGGCTCAACCACAGCAAGGCCACGGCGATTTGCACCTGCCGGGGCATGGAGGGAAGCGCAGGGACAAGGGGTGGGTCAGCCACCTCGGTGGCGGGAGGTGCGTATCTCGGGTCGCGGGCCATGGGTTCTCTCGTAGTCTTCGCATGGTAGGGGATCTGTCTCCCTGACGATCCCTGGGGCGCCAAGCTCCTTGGCTGCGCCGCTGTGTACGCTGTCGCACAGTCAGCCAATGCCAGCGCGCCGACATCGAACTCGGCCGCCAGGTGTGGCAAAGCATCTGTGGCCAACAGCTCGGCTCGATCTGGGGCCATGGCGCCCTGGTGGCGCCGGACTGGTCGGCCGACTGGCTGCACCGCGAAGCCACGGCGTGGCTCGACGTGCGTGCTCGGGCGAAAGACGTGCTGATCGCCTGGTTCATGTTCCGCCTGTGGGTGGCCCCGCGGCCCGAGGTGATGCCGGTGGGTGAGGTCGCCGCCGGGCGGGCCTGAGCCCGCGGTCGCGGCTCTACCCGAGGGTCCGTGCGGCGCGCGAATCCAATGGACTAAAACCGCGGTGACGTGCCCGCAAAACCAGGCTGGTACTTGCGCATCTGCGCCAGGTCATCCCGCTGCCTCACCCCGCAGGCCAGGTACTGCTCGTGCAGCCGGGCCAGCACCTGCCGGTCCAGCTGCACACCCAGGCCGGGCGCGGCCGTGAGCCTGACGGCGCCCTGCTCGAAGGCGATGCGGCCACCGGCCACCACCTCCTCTTCCTGCCACGGGTAGTGCGTGTCGCAGGCGTAGCCCAGGTTCGGCACGCTGGCCGCCACGTGCGTCATCGCCATCAGGCTGATGCCCAGGTGCGAGTTGGAGTGCATCGAGATGCCCAGGTCCCACACCGCGCACAGGCGCGCCAGCTCGCGGGTGGCGCGCAGCCCGCCCCAGTAGTGGTGGTCCGACAGCACCACCCGCACGGAGCCGAGCGCCACGCTGCGCCGGAATTCGTCGAACGTGGTGACCACCATGTTGGTGGCCAGCGGCAGGCGGGTGTGGCGTGCCAGCTCGGCCATGCCCTCCAGGCCGGGCGTGGGGTCTTCGTAGTACTCCAGCAGATCATCGAGCGCGGCAGCGGCCTGGAGGCTGGTCTGCAGCGACCAGTTGGCGTTGGGATCCAGCCGCAGCGGCAGGGAGGGGAAGGCCTCGCGCAGCGCACGCACGCAGGCGATCTCGTACGCGGGCTCAAACACACCGCCCTTGAGCTTGATGCTCTGGAACCCATGCTGGCCGATCATCCGCTGCGCCTGCTGGACGATCTGCGCGGGGGTGAGTCCTTCGCCCCAGGCATCCGGCGCATAGGGCCGGCCATGGTGCTCGGCGTACTTGAAGAAGAGATAGGCGCTGTACGGCACACGCTCGCGCACCGCGCCGCCCAGCAGGTCGACGATCGGGGCGTTGACGAGCTGGCCTTGCAGGTCGAGCATCGCCACCTCAAAGGCACCGGCCACCTTGGCCGCGTTCTTGGCGCTGTGCGACCCCGGCGCGAGCGTGAACTCCACGGCACCCGCGGCCCCCGGTATTGGCCGGATGGACGCGCGCACGCGCTCCTCCATCAGGTTGAGATCGAACGGCGAAAGCCCCACCGCCACCGCCCGCGCCTGCTCCAGCACGGCCAGCATGGGCGCATCGCCATACGTCTCCGACAGCCCGACGCGGCCGTCGGAAGTTTCGAACTCGATGATGGCGCGCAAGGCCCAAGGCTCGTGGATGCCGGCCGCATTGAGCAACGGGCCGTCGCGAAAGGCAATGGGCGTGATGCGGACGTCGGTGATGCGGATATCGCGGGTCATGGGGTCCTCGGGATTTTCAGTCAGCCGATGCACCGGATTTCTTGACCAGCGCGGCCCAGCGCGGGATCTCCTTCTGCATGAGCGCGGCCAGTTCTTCGGGCCCACCCGCAACGACATCCATGCCGAACTGGCCGGCCAGCTTGGCCTGCACCTCGGGCTCTTTCAGCGCCTTGGCGATTTCCACGTGCAGCCGCTGCACGATGGGTTTGGGCGTGCCCCTGGGTGCATAGACGGCCTGCCAGGACGACATGTCGAAACCCGGCACGCCGGCTTCGATCATGGTGGGCGTGTGGGGCGAGAGCGTGATGCGCTTGGCCGTGGTGGCGGCCAGCAGCTTGAGCCTGCCCGACTGCAGCAGCGGCAAGGCCGCCGTCATCTGGTCGAACATGAACGTGACCTGGCCCGATGACACATCCACCATGGCCGGCGGCGTGCCTTTGTACGCCACGTGCGTGAGCGGCACGCCGATCAGGTCGGCGAACAGCTCTCCGGCCAGGTGCGTGGAGGTGCCGGCGCCGGACGACGCAAAGGTACGCTTGCGCTCGTCCTTCTTCAGCAGCTCGATCAGCTCGGCCACGGAGTTGACCCCCAGGTTGGGGTCGACCAGCAGCACGTTGGGCAGGAACGCCACCAGCGTGACCGGCTCGAAATCCTTGACAGGGTCGTACGGCAGCTTCTTGTAGAGGCTGGCATTGATGGCATGCGTACTGATGGTGCCGCCGAAGAGCGTGTAGCCATCGGCCGCGGCCTTGGCCACGTAAGAGGCGCCGATGCCGCCGCCCTGGCCGGGCTTGTTTTCCACCACCACGGTCTGCTTCAAGGCGGCTTGCAGCTTCTGCGCGATGAGGCGCCCGACCACGTCGGTGGAACCGCCGGCAGTGAAGGGCACCACGTACGTGATGGGCCTGGCGGCCGGCCATTCAAGCCCCTGGGTGCGGGCCACCGGGGCGGACACCGCGCCGGCACAGGCCAGCAGGGCGGTTCGGCGAGTCAACATGGGTGTGTCTCCGTCTGGTGATCACTGAACAAGCAGTGACTGAACAATCAATGACCAAGCGATCAGTGATCGAGCGATCAATGAAGCGTCGAGTTAAACACTAATGTATTAGTGCGTCAATGAGATCAAACTCTAGAATTCCCGCGTCGCCTTCCCTCCATCCCCATGAGATCGCCCCACAAGCTAGACCGCACCCGGCAAGCCGCGCCCCAAGTCTTTGAGCGGCTGAGGGCGGCCATCCTCTCGCTGGAACTGGTACCGGGTGCGGTGTTGTCGCGCCTGGAACTGGCCGAGCGCTTTGCGGTGAGCCAAACCCCTGTGCGCGATGCGCTGCTTAAGCTGGGCCAGGAGGGGCTGGTGGACATTTTTCCGCAGCACACCACGCTGGTGAGCCGCATCGACATCTCTTCGGCGCGGCAGGCCCACTTCCTGCGCTGCGCGATCGAACTCGAGGTCGTGCGCACGCTGGCCGTGTCCGGCGGCGACACCGCCGCGCTGCCCCGCTTGCGCGCCCAGGTGGACCTGCAGGCCGCGCTCGCCGGCGGCAAGCCGGAAGAGTTCATGGCCGCCGACCAGGCCTTCCACCGCCTGATGTACGAGGCCGCAGGCGTGCCCGACCTGTACGACCTGGTGCAGCGGATGGGTGGCCACATCGACCGGCTGCGCCGCCTCGACCTGCCCTCGGAAGGCAAGGCCAAGCGCGTCGTGCGCGACCATCGCCGCATCCTCGACGCGCTCGTCAAGCACGACCCCGCCGCGGCGCAAGAGGCGCTGCGCGACCACCTGTCCGACACGCTCAGCCGCATCGCGGACATACGCATCCGCTTTCCGGACTACATGACGGAGTAGCGAACTGCACTTCACCGGCGGCACGGCCGGCATCGCGTTCCTGCTGGACTACGCTGTGGGCATCAGCTTCGGCCAGGCGGTCTTCCTGCTCAGCATTCCGTTCTGCTCATGTGATGTCAGGCCCCTCTGCGGACCGGCTCGCTCTGGTGCAGGAACTTTGTGTAGAGGTCCCGCGGCGGCGCCACGGAAATGGACTTGAGCACCTGGCCGACGTTGCCGCGGTGATATCCACCATGGGTGATGACGTGGAGAAGGATTTCTTCCCTGGACATCCGGCCGCGGTCTCCATCGGTGAAGATGAAGTCCAGGACCTCGGGCAGTGCCGGGGCCGTGAGATCGGCGACGTAACTCACGTACCAGGCATCCGTGGCTTGCACGTCAGCTTGAAGCTGGCCGAGGCTTGGGGTGTCCTTCGTGTTCGTGGCGTCGTACGGCCGCGGCTTCCCGCTGAGATGGGCCTGGAAGAGCCTGTCCACGACGTAGATGTGGTTGAGCGTTCGAATGCACGTGTGCAGGGGCTCGGCGTGCTCCGGCGGGAGGCGGCCCAGCAGGGCAAACAGCTCGGTGTTCGCCCAGGCTTTGTAGCCAAAAAGCGATTGAAGCGTGGCGACGGACATGATGAGGGTTGGCGGGGGTGGAAGGCCTGGCGAATGGAATGCGCCAGGTGGCGTGGGCAGTGTACGTTTCAGTGGGGCCCTTTGAGCCTCAGCCGCGCACGTGCCAGGCGGCCGACCGCCTGGTTGCCCCTGACCAGCCACCCCCCGATGAGCGCCACGAGGCAACCAAGGACGAACGGACCAGACCCCAGGTCGTCATGCACAGGCCGCTACGGCAGGCGGGGACTAAAGTGGGAAATCGTCTCGTTGAAGAGCGCTGCCGCAGCCGCTTTACCTGGCCCGCTATCGCAAGTCCGCCAGATCATCAATCAACTCAACCAGATCCGTCGCGCTCCTGGAAAGCGCATCGCCTCCATGCGCGAACGGCAAGACGTGCGGGCGCATTGACCGGATGAACACCCGGAGCGTTTCCTGGACCGAAGCCCCAAGATACGTTTCGTGCCCTTGCTCCGGGACGAACGCGCCACCCAGGTCGATCAGAGCTTCCATGGCCGCTTGCCGGGGCCAGACTCCGCCCTCGATGAGGAGCTGCTCGATCTGAGGCAAGGCGGCAAGCACGACCGGGTAGAAGGTGCCTGTGTGATTGTTGCCTACCGTCCAGAGGAACCTGTCATAGGCTTCGCCCGCGGACGATTCGTCATGGGCGTCCCGGAGCGCCTTCAGCGCTGCGAACAGGCTGCCTGGATCGTTTCCCTCCGGCTGCGGATAGTGATCGAGATCGAGATCGAGCGGTTCCATGCCTGGGGTCGGCCTGATGTTGAGAAACGCCAACCGGCCACGGACGCTTGTCCATTGCCGGGAGAACGTGCCCATTCTGCCCGCCTTTGCCAGCCTCTCAGGCGAGGCCACCCGCTGGCCGCTCAGCAGCGCCAGCCCGGTCAGGAGAAGCCCCGCCAGGCGCCACCGCCTGCACCACCCCCACCGCCTGCGTGCCCCGTGCCCGAGCCAAGTACAGCGCCCGATCCGCACGGTTGAACACGCCGGCCGCCGTGTCGCCCGGCAGCGCCTGCGCCACCCCGGCCGACAAAATGCATCGCAGCCCCGGCAAGCCGGGCACCAGCACCTGCTCCTGCAGCACGGCCTGCAGGCGTTGCAAGGCCTGCTCCGCGCCCTCGGGGGGCGTGTTGGGCAGGAGCAGCAGGAATTCCTCGCCGCCGATGCGGCCCACGGCATCGAGCGAGCGCAATTGGTTGCGCAACTGCTCGGCCAGGTGCTGCAGCATGCGCTCGCCCACGGCATCGCCGTGCAAGGCAGTGATGTGCATGAAGCGGTCGATGTGCAGCACCACCACGCTCAGCGGCACGCGCATCTGTGTGGCCACCGCCAGCAGGTCGTCGAGGCGGCGGAAGATCTCACGGCGGTTCGGAAGCTCGGCCAGCGGTGAGGCCGCGTGCTTCGCCACAGCCCCCATCGCCTCCCCGGACCGCAGCGCCGTGATGTCGGCCATCAGCACCAGCACCCAGCCGTCCGGCCGCAGCGTCTCGGTCACCCACATCCAGCGGCCGTCGACCAGGTGCGACTCGAAGCTGCGCACCGGCGCCTGGCGGTGGCGCCGCCGTGCGTGGGTGATCCAGGCGTCGATGTCCTCGGCCTCGATCAGCAGCCCGCGGCGGCGGCAGTGGCAGTCGCGCATCAGCGCCTCCCAGGTGGGCGCACCGTCCAGCCGGGTGGCCAGGGCGCCGAGGAAGGCCTCGTTGGCGCGGCGCAGGCGCTCCTGTGGGTCGAACAAGCCCACGGCCATGGGGCCCTCCATGAGGCTGTCCACGAGAAGATGATCGACGGCAGGTTCCATGGCAGCGGCCTCGGTTGCAGCAGGGGCAACGCGTTATCGGCTGGCTGTTCTTGCGCCTGAGCAGGCCGGGGCCGCACACGATGAATCCTGCCCAAGCTTTGCGTCTGGGCGACGGACGGTGTGCACCGGTTCAGGGGGAGCCGGCAGGCGGCAGTTCCAGCAGGCCACGGATGCGCAGTTGCTCCCGTGCGTCGAAGTGCTGCGCCAGCCAGGCGTCCACAGCCTCGCGCCGCTGCGGGGTTGACAGGTGGGCGGCGGTGCGCAGTGCTTCGATCTCGCGGCGCGCCTGCGCCAGCCGTTCGGCCCAGCGGGCCTGCTCGGCATCCACCACGTCCAGCCGCTCGCGCTGCTCGGCGCTGAGCGCCGAACGAGCCGGGCCGTGCGGACCCAGCACGATCACCCCAGAGGCCGGCGTGGCCGCGGCCAGCAGCTTGTCGCCGCGGGCCTGGGTGCCGGCCTGCTGGTTGATCAGCGCCTGCAGCTCTGCCTCTTCCTCGGCATAGAACGCCTGCGCCCAGGCCAGGCCCAGCTGGTCGCGCCGGGCGCGCTGCCGCTCTGCCAGCGCGGGGCCCCAGGTTTCGGGCTTGGCGAGATCGACCAGGGTCGTGAAGCGCGTGTCGAGCAGGCCCACGTAGCGCTGCCAGAGGTCGAGCACCTGCGCGGCGGCGGCTGGGCCTGCGGCGGCTTGAACCTCCTCCTGGACGGCACGGGTCAAGGTGGCCACGCTGGCCTCGCCATCGCGCAGCAGCAGCAGGTGGTCAAAGCGCCGGCGCAGCGCCAGCGAGGGCTGCAGCCGGCCTTGTGCGTCCAGGCCCCAGGCGCCATCGAGCTCGGTGCCGCGCAGCGAGCTGTGCTCGCGCCGCCAGGCAGCCAGGGCCGCGGGCGCCACCGCCTCGGCCACATCTGGCGGCACGATGGCGCCCACCTCCTTGTGGGAGGCGGGCGCCGCCTGCTTTGGCACGCTCGTCGCGTTCGGGGTCATCCACCAGGTGGCCAGCAGTGCGCCGCCCATCAGGGCCAAGCCCACGGCGGCGGCCCAGGGCACGGCGCGGCGGCGCGGCACCCCGGGGCCGGTGGGCTGCATCACCCGCAAATGTGGCTCTGCCACTTTGCTGGTTCCCCACGGGGGACGGCCGGCTTCGGCCGGCCTGGGGGCGCTCACAGACCGGCGGCTTTGAGGCGGTTGGCCTGGGCCCGGTAGAAGGCCACGGGGTCGGCGGCAAACACGTTGCGCAGGCCGAAGGTGTGGTTGATCTCGTCCAGGTGGTTCCAGCCGTAGTTGTCTTTCAGCACGGTGCCCCAGTGCGACGAGCAGCGGCCCACCAGCCCGTCGTTGTCGGTGGAGCCGAAGAACACCGAGCCCACCACCATCAGCGCATCGGCCGGGTCGAACACGTTGGTGACCACCGCGCTGCCGCCTACCGAGTAGTAGCGCACCCCGTTCACGCTGGCAGCCCCGCTGCCGCACGACGACGTGGGCGCCCCGGCCGGGAAGGTGGCATTGAACGTGGCGGCGCCGCTGCTGGTGAGTGATTTGAGCGCCGCCAGCGAGTCTTGCGTGGAGGTGGTGTCGCCGCTCAGGATGCCCAGGAAGGTGGCCAGCGCATTGACCACGTTGGAGACCAGGGTGGTGGTGCCCGTGGCCGTGGTGCCGGCCTCGATGCCGTCGGCCACCGCGCTGCCCTGGTGGGGCGTGCCCACGGTGGTGACCGAGGCCACCAGCTCCGGCGCCACCGCCGCCACGTAGCGCACGTCCAGGCCGCCCATGCTGTGGCCGATGAGGTTGAACTTGGCATGGCCATGCGTGGCCTTGAGCGCCTTCAGGTTGGCCAGCAAAGCTTCGCCGCGCACGGCGGCACTTTGCGCCCCAGGCTCCTGCGTCACGTAGACCGTGGCTCCGCCGGAGGCCAGCGCCGAGGGGATGCCGTAGAACATGTTCACCGGACCGATCTGGTCAAAGCCCAGGAAGCCATGGACCAGCACGATGGGGTAGGCAGTGCGGGTGTAGTCGTCGGCCTGCGCCGCCGATGCGGCAGCGAGGGCGGCCAGGGCGATGCACGTGGTGGCGGCCAGGCGGCGCCATGCCTTGATTGCTGTGGACATCAGTGTCTCCGTCATGTAGGGGTGACAACCACGTGCTTCGCAGGGCCGACGGCCTCGCGGGCACGCATTCCCGCCGACGCCATGCGAGGGCAGCCAGCAATTCGAAATCTAACGAACGTTCGTTCGTTTTCAAGTCCGGATCAACCCGGCTGGCGGTAACCCTGGGTCAGGCCACTGCCGGGCGAACCGCCTGCAGCGCAGCACGCCAAGGCCCGTGCGTGAACTTTTGCACTGGCGGACCGCACGGCCCGGACCGCCGGCACCGGGAATCCAATCAAGCCGGTGGTGCAGATGTCGATATCGAGCAACAGGCCGGGCCACCGGCCCCAGCGGCGCACGCCGGCTTTTTGCATCACCGTCACCACAAGGGCACTCGCAATGAACCAGACACCACCCCGTGGCTCCGTCGTCACGGCACGTCCCACGGCGCTGCGCAGGCAGGCGGCCCGCAGATGCGTTCCGGTCCGATCCAAGGTATTCATGGCCGCCATCCTCCTTGGCACCACGCTCGCCAGCCACGGCCAGAGCGCCGAGCGCGTGGCGGTCAAACACGTCATCGATGCGGGCACGGTGTCCCTGCCCGACGCCCGCCTGATCGTCGGCCAGGCCAGCCGGCCCGGTTCGCGCTGGAGCGGCCCCGAGTCGGGCCCGGCGGCGCAGGGCGGCAAGACCATTGCCCTGCTGGCAGAAGACCTGCGCAACGGCGGCATCCTGGGGGTTGCGCAAGGGGTGCGCGAAGCGGCCCGCGCCATCGGCTGGACCGTGAGCATCTTCGATGCCAAGGGCACGCCGGCCGGCCGTGCCAAGGCATTTGCCGACGCGCTCGAATCCAAACCCGATGGCCTGGTGCTCTGCGGTGCCGACGCGCTGGAAAACAAGGCCGGGCTGGCACCGTTTGCGGCCCGCCACGTGCCGGTGGTGGGCTGGCACACCGGCGCAAAGCCCGGCCCCATCGCCGGGGCCCTGGTGGCCACCAACATCACGACCGATCCTCTGGAGGTGGCCAGGGTCACCGCCATGGCCGCGGTGGTGCAGTCGGGCGGGCGGGCCGGCGTGGTGGTGTTCACCGACTCCCGGTTCGAGATCGCCATGGCCAAGGCCAGCGCCATGGTGGAAACCATCAAGGCCTGCGCCGACTGCACGCTGCTGGAAGTCCGCGACGTGGCCATTTCGGACAGCGCCGCGAAGATGCCCGGAGTCACGCGGGACCTGCTGGCACGGCATGGCCCGCGCTGGACCCACGCGCTGGCCATCAACGACATCTACTTCGACTACGCCGTGCCGGCCCTCACCACGGCCGGGCTGCCCGGCCATGGCCTGAACTTGCTGTCGGCAGGCGACGGCAGCGCCTCGGCGTTCCTGCGCATCCAGGCCGGCACGTACCAGGCCGGCACGGTGGCCGAGCCGCTCAACCTGCAAGGCTGGCAGGCCGTGGACGAACTGAACCGGCTGTTCGCGCACCAGGGCGTCAGCGGCTACGTGGCACCGGTGCACCTGGTCACGGCCGACAACGTGGCCTTCGACGGCGGCAAGAGCCTTCAATACGACCCCGACAACGGCTACCGGGAGATCTACCGCCGCATCTGGAAACCCTGAACCGGCGGCTGGACGACTGCCTCATGCGTGCCATGATCTTCGCGTTGCGATCCCGCTGCCAAGTGGCCTGGCGCCGTGCCCTGCGCGGCCTGCCCTGGCCGCAGTCGCTGCGCGCGCAATGCGCGCTGGCGGTCTGCGTGCTGTCGCTGCTGATCCTGGCCGCCGGCACGGCGGCCATCTGGGCCTTGCGCGCGGCGAACGATGCCACCCGGCGGCTGGCGCAGGAACAGCTGGTCAGCATGCAGGCAGCCCAGGACCTGCTCCAGCGCACCATGCTGGTCGAGCGGGAAACCTACCGCATGCTGACGAACGAATCGCCCCGGGTGCTGCACCCGGGCGACGCCGACATTGCCACCCAGCTGGAGGCGCTCGACCGCATCGTGGCCGGCCTGGCCGATGCCAGCATCGACGCCACGATGCTGGACCTGCACCAGTCCAGCCAGCTGTTCCGCAACACCACCCACGTCGTACTGCAACTGCGCGAAAGCAGCGTGCAGACCGCCGCGGCGTTCGACCAGGTCCTGCACGAGCACATGGCACGGCTGCAGCCGCAGCCCTCGGCCCATGCCGCCGCTCTGGCCATTCTGCTCTACCGCCTGGCGGCCGCCGACAGCAGTGACGCCGTGGATCAACTGCACGGGAGCTTCCTGCGCCAGACGGGCCGCGCACGGCCCTCGCCCACCGCCCGCACCACCACCCCCCCAACCCCCAGTGCCGGCCGCAGCACCAGCCGCAACGACACGCAGGCGCGCGACCCGTTCGCCCTGCGCAGCCAGCTCATCCGCGAACACCACGACCTGCACCGCTTCCACGTCGAGCTGCAGACCCAGGCCGCCACCATGGTGGCAACCGCCCGCCTGCAATCCGCCACGCAGGAAGGCGAGTATCTCGCCGCGGCCCACCGCGCGGCCGAGACCTCCAGGCAAGGCCAGCGCTGGGTCCTCGCCTTGCTGGCCAGCAGCCTGGTGTTTGCCTGGCTGGTGGCCCATTTGTTCCTGGGCCGCTACGTGGTGCGGCGCCTGCAGCAGGTCAGCCGCAGCCTGCGCTGCAGCGGCAGCAGCGACGGCGCGCAGCTTGCCCAGCTCGCACACGGCAACGACGAGATTGCCGACATGGCACGCGCGGTGCAGCAGTTCCGCCTCGACCGCCAGGAACTGGAACGGCGGACCCTGGAGCTGAGCCTGGCCAAGGAACAGCTCGTGGAGCAGGGCCGCGTGCTCGAAATGATCGCCGCACGTGCCCCGCTGGCCGAAATCCTTGAACGCCTGGTGCGCATGATCGAATCGCAATCGCCGGACGTGATGGCCTCGATCCTGCTGCTGGACGACGACGGGCTGCACCTGCGGCACGGCGCATCGCCCAGCCTGCCGGCGGCCTACACGGCGTTGATCGACGGGGTGCGCGTGGGCCCGAACGTAGGCTCCTGCGGCACGGCCGTGCACCGGGGCGAGCCGGTCATCGTGACCGACATCCAGGCCGACCCTCTGTGGGCAGACTACCGTGCGCTGGCCGCCAGCCATGGGCTGCGCGCCTGCTGGTCGGCGCCGATCTTTGCGCACCAGCATCTCTCCCCGGGCCACGCCAGGCCGCAGGGCGCCTGGGGGCCGGCCGATGAAGACACGATCCTGGGCACCTTTGCGATGTACTCGGCCACGGTGAAGGTGCCAACCCCGGCGGACATGCGACTGGCCGACCTGGCCACGCGGATTGCCGGCATCGCGATCGAACGGCAGAAGACCGAAGAGCGCATCCGCCACATGGCCCACCACGACGAATTGACCGGCCTGCCGAACCGCGCCTTGCTGCGCGACCGCCTGGCGCAGGCGCTGCTGCGCGCCGAACGCCAGGAGCGGGGCGTGGCCGTGGCCTTCATCGACCTGGACGACTTCAAGCTGATCAACGACAGCCTGGGCCACACGGCCGGCGATGAACTGCTGCAGACGGTGTCGACCCGGCTGCTGCATTGCGTGCGCTCGGCCGACACCGTGGTGCGCCTGGGCGGCGACGAGTTCGTCGTCATCCTGACCGACCTGCCGCGCACCACGGACGCCGTTACACCCACGCTGCAGCGGATCGTCGACACCATTGCCAGGCCGGTGGCGCTGCGCGAGCGGGACGTGCAGATCAGCTGCAGCATGGGGCTGGCCACCTACCCGGCCGATGGCACCACCGCCGATGCCTTGCTCACCAATGCCGACGCCGCCATGTACCGCGCCAAGGACCTGGGGCGCAACAACTTCCAGTTCTACCAGGCCGAGATGAACGGCAGCCGCCACCAGCGGCTGGCGCTGCAGGATGGGCTGCGCCATGCGGTGGCCCGCAACGAGCTCTTCCTGGTGTACCAGCCGCAGGTGGACCTGCATTCCCGGCAGATCATCGGCGTGGAGGCGCTGCTGCGCTGGCGGCATCCGGAGCTGGGCCTGGTTTCGCCCGCGACCTTCATTCCCCTGGCAGAGGAAAGCGGCCTGATCGTGGCCATCGGCGACTGGGTGCTGCACGCCGCCTGCCGCCAGAACAAGACCTGGCAGGACGCCGGGCTGCCTCCCATCACCATGGCCGTCAACGTGTCGGCACGGCAGTTCCGGCAGGCCGAGTGGATCGAGCGCGTGGCCGATGCACTGCGCACCAGCGGGCTGTCGGCCCAGACCCTGGAGCTGGAACTGACCGAGAGCCTGATCATGCAGGACCTCAAGCAGGCGGTGGAGAAGATGCAGCAGTTGCGCGCCATGGGCCTGGCCCTGGCCATCGACGACTTCGGCACCGGCTACTCCAGCCTGGGCGCGCTGAAGCGCTTCCCGCTGGCGCGCCTGAAGATCGACCGATCCTTCGTGCAGGACATCGCCACCGACGAAGACGACAAGGCCATCGTGATGGCCGTCATCGAACTGGGCCACCGGCTGAACCTGAAGGTGCTGGCCGAGGGCGTGGAGACTGAAGAGCAGCTGGCCTTCCTGCGCCAGTGCCGCTGCGACGAGATGCAGGGCTACCTCTTCAGCCGGCCGGTACCGCCCACCGAGATTGCCGAGCTGCTGGCGCGGCAGGGTCGGCTGCCTGCCCAGCCGGCTTCTTCAGATGGTGCGGCCACCGTCCACGGGGAACTCGACGCCGGTGATGAACTCAGCCGCGTCGCTGCCTAGAAAAACCGCCACGGCCGCCACGTCGCTGGGCTGGGAGAACCGCCCCAGCGGGATGGTCGAGACGAACCGGGCGCGGTTCTCGGGCGTGTCGGGCAGGCCCATGAACTGCTCGAACAGCCCCGTCACGCCCATCACCGGGCAGATGGCATTGACGCGGATCTGCTCCGGCGCCAGCTCCACGGCCATCGACTTGGACAGCACGTTGACCGCGCCCTTGGAGGCGTTGTACCAGCTCAGAGGTTGTGAAGGAATCCGGCGTGTCCGAGCGGACCGTCCAAGCGGCCCCAATCTAGGCGCATCGGCGCAGCCGTAGCTCGGGCTACGGCGAGCATTTGCAACGATGAGTGGGGGCGTTTGGGCGGGACGAGCGGGCATGTCGGATTTCTTCACAACCTCTCAGCCCCGGCCGCGGTCGGATGCCGGCGGTGGAGCCGATGTTCAGGATCACCCCGCCGCGCCCGCGCTCGCGCAGCAGCGGGAGCACCGCCTGCGTCATGTGGTAGATCGACTTGACGTTGACCGCGAAGACCCGGTCGAAGCTCGCCTCGTCCACCTGCAGCATGGGCTGGTTCCTGTGCGTGGTGCCGGCGTTGTTGACCACGATGTCGGGCACGCCGAAGGTTCGCATGCAATGCGTGACCAGCGCCTGCACCTGCGGTCCATTCGACACATCGCAGGTGAAGGGCGAGGCCTGCGCACCCAGTTCCTGCGCCACGTGGGCCGCGGCCGGCCCGTTGAGGTCGGCCACGATGACCCGCGCGCCCTCGGCCACGTGGGCCCGCGCAATGCCTTCGCCAAAACCACCGGCAGCCCCGGTGACGATCGCGACCTTCTGGTTCAGTTGGGCCATGCCCTGCTCAGCAGCGGCACGCCGCTCTCGCGCTCCGCCCGCATGAAGCCTTCCACGCGCTGCTTCTGTTTCGCATTGATCAGCGGGCCGCAGTCGCGGTCCATCGCCGGCGTGCCGGCCACCGACTGCTCGAAGCAGGCTCGCCACCTTCTGCACGGAGCGCTCATGGATCGACGCCTGCACCAGCAGCCGGCTGCCGGCCGAGCAGGTCTGGCCGGCGTTCTGGGTGATGGCCTTGAGGACAAACCCGGCCGCGCCGTCGAGGTCGGCGTCTTCGAACACGATCTGCGGCGACTTGCCGCCGAGTTCGAGCACGCACTTGACGAGCCGCTCGCCGGCCGCCTTTTGTACCTGCGCGCCGACCTCCGGCGAGCCGGTGAAGGTGATGAGGCGGACGCCCGCATGCGCCACCAGTGCCGCCCCCGCCTCCTCACCCAGCCCGGTGACCACGTTCAGCGCACCGGCCGGCAAGCCGGCCTCGTTTGCTATGTCGCAAAAGGCCAGCGGCGTGAGGCAGGCATCTTCGGCGGGCTTGAGCACCGGCGCGTTGCCGGTGGCCAGCGCGGGCGCGATGGAACGGCCGAACATCTGCGCCGGGTAGTTCCACGGCAGGATGTGCGCCGTGACGCCGTAGGGTTCGTGCAGCACGGCCACATGGAAATCTTCCTGGTAGGGAATCACCTCGCCATGCAGCTTGTCGGCCGCCGCGCCGTAGTACTCGAAGTAGCGTGCCGCGACCTGGATGTCGTTGCGCGCCTGCGTGAGCGGCTTGCCGGTGTCACGCGCCTCGGTCTGTGCCAGCTCCTCCGCACGGCCCAGCATGAGCACCGACATGCGGTGCAAGATGCGCCCGCGCTCGGTGGCGCTCACCGGCGGTACCTTCGGCCTACGGCCTCAGGGATTCGCCCTTGGGGCGGTCCCTGGGGGCTCATGCGCCCCCAGGGACCGCCCAGTGCCGCGTGGGCGGCCGCCACGGCCCGGTCGACGTCACACGCCGTGCCACGCGCCAGGCGTTCGAATTCCGCACCGGTGCTGGGGTCGATGACCGGGATCGTCCGGCCCCGAGTCGGAGTCGGTCCAGCGACCGCCGATGAAGTGCTGTTTCATGCGCAGGGGTCCTGTTCAATCGAGAGGGGGCGAGCCTGGGTTGGCGAGCCTGCCCAACCATTTTGCGACCATGCACAATGGATTGCGCCTGAAAATCCACCACGCCGCCAATGACCCCTGCCGCCCTTTCGCAACGCCTCTACCTCAGCGGTTTCGGCAACCAGTTCGCCACCGAAGCCCTGCCGGGTTCCCTGCCGCAAGGCCGCAACAGCCCGCAGCACGGGCCGCACGGCCTGTACACCGAGCTGCTGTCGGGCAGCGCCTTCACCGCGCCGCGCGCCGAAAACCGCCGCAGCTGGCTGTACCGGCGCCAGCCTTCGGTAGTGTCGGGCACCTTCCACCCCTACGAGCAACCGCACTGGACCAGCGGCGCCGCCGGCGGCGTGCCCACCCCACCCAACCCGCTGCGCTGGAGCCCGTTCCCGCTGCCGCAGGGGGCCACCGATTTTGTCGACGGCCTGCACACCCTGGCGGCCAACGGCGACGTGGACATGCAAACCGGCATGGCCGCGGGGGTCTACCTGGCCAACCACTCCATGCAGCGCCGCGCGCTGGTCAATGCCGACGGCGAGATGCTGCTGGTGCCGCAGCAAGGCCGGCTGGTCATCACCACCGAGCTGGGCCTGCTCGACGTGCAGCCGGGCCAGATCGCGCTGCTGCCGCGTGGCCTGGCCTTCAAGGTGGAGCTGCCCGACGGCCCCTCGCGCGGCTACGTGGCCGAGAACTACGGCGCCCACCTGCGCCTGCCGGAGCTGGGGCCCATCGGCTCCAACGGCCTGGCCAATGCGCGCGACTTCCAGGCCCCGGTGGCCGCCTTCGAAGACAGCCCCGGCGAGTACGAGATCATCAAGAAATCCGGCGGCCGGCTGTGGCGCAGCACGCAGGCCGGCACGCCCTTCAACGTGGTGGCCTGGCACGGCAACCTGGCGCCCTGCCGCTACGACACGGCGCATTTCATGACCATCGGCTCCATCAGCTTCGACCACCCGGACCCGAGCATCTTTACCGTGCTGACTTCACCATCCGACACGCCCGGCACGGCCAACTGCGATTTCGTGATCTTCCCGCCGCGCTGGCTGGTGGCCGAAGACACCTTCCGCCCACCCTGGTACCACCGCAACGTGATGAGCGAGTTCATGGGCCTGGTGCATGGCCAGTACGACGCCAAGCCCGAAGGCTTCCAGCCCGGCGGGGCCAGCCTGCACAACTGCATGGTGCCGCACGGGCCGGATGCGCAGGCCTTTGAGCACGCCACCGGGGCCGAGCTGCGGGCGCAGAAGCTGGACCACACGCTGGCTTTCATGTTTGAGAGCCGCTACCGCTTCATCGCCACCGGGTTTGCACTCGGCAGCGGCGCGCTCGACCCCAACTATGCAGCGTCCTGGCAGGGGCTCAAAGACCGATTCGATCGATCCGAAAGGAAGCGCTGATGGCCATGGCACACATCGACGACACGCACGACCCCGCGCTCGTCTCCTGGGTGGCCTCCGCCAATGGGGACGACACCGA
>Ga0307516_10002295_pt1 | contig 25768 bp, 24 predicted proteins | sample 19_EM_MG_FD_203310 | JGI IMG/M metagenome (GOLD analysis project Ga0307516, IMG submission 203310) | Populus trichocarpa ectomycorrhiza microbial communities from riparian zone in the Pacific Northwest, United States - 19_EM | ecosystem: Host-associated > Plants > Roots > Unclassified | place...
GGTATTCCTGAACCAGCAAGAGACAGCCCGGAAGCAGATGGAGGAGCTCCAGCGCCAACTTGACGAAATGAAGATCCTCAGGATCCAGGGCCCACTGGGATACGGAACCACTCACGCGAATCTGATCGAGGCCGGAAGGCCTGAGTGGACTGGAAACCCGGGCCCGGAGATAATCTGCTACAACTGTGAAGGCGTGGGTCATTATGAGTCTCGTTGTTGGAAGCCCTGAGTGTCACCAGAAATCCGAGCTGAAAACGTCCTGAGAATTAACGGCAACCGAGGACGTCGGGGTCAGTACCCGCCTCGGACTGATCGACGCTCATACGTCCCTCCGGAGCGTTACCTTGAAGAACCTCCTAGAGAAAGTCAGACCCAGTTGCAACGGGAGGTGGAGGACCTTCGTCAACAGGTTCGAGATCTTCAGCGAGAGCGACAGCCTCTGCAGGCTCAGCAAGGAGAAGGAACCGATCACCTCGCACAAGGGACTGGGAGCAACAGACAAGCGCTTGGATCGGGACGAGTGGTTGGCCGAGTGCCGGATAATCTGGTTACCATGATCGAGACCATTGAGACTGGTGACGTGGGTATGCTGAGCTTGGCCTTGGAAGATATGCAGTTCGAAGAAGTGTTACAGTGGGAGGGCCGAGATCCAAACCCGCCTGACAAGAGGAAGCGAGTGGCTGTATCCGATGGGGAAGTGTGTGATGATCGCCGGCCGAGGGCCAAACGCCCTGCCATTAGGCCAGTGGGAAGCGGACGTCCAGGACAAGCTATTCCGGAGAAAGAACTGGCCAACCAGCCACCGATCCTGACACCTGCTGATCTCGGCGAGAAGACCAAGGGGAAGCGCCGGCCTTTGAGAGAGCGTGAACCTATCCGGATGATGAAGGGACAGCCGAAGTTCAATACTGTGGCAGCTTTGAGGGACACAGAAGTAAAAGGACTCACTTACGGACAGCTTTTCTTGCTGGCACCTAGCACTAGGCAGGAGGTTTCCTACGGACTAGTGCAGGAGCAGCCGCCACTGAAGGAAAAAGGGAGAGCCAAAGAGAAACTGGTTGCGTCGGTGGAACCGGTATTATCGTCAGATCACTCACGGAAGGTCGGATGTGCACTTCCTGAGTCAGGAGATCGGATTGTCAACTTCTACACCACTGCTCGAGTCACTCAGCTGGGAGGCGGGCTCCCTCCTTGCACGCTGAAGCGAGTCCTAGTGGATGGCGGATCGGTCTTAAATATGATGCCATTGTCTCTGGCGCGGCGAATGGCCTTGACCTTGGTGCCTCAGAAGGAAATAGTCATGAAAACGGCAGCCTCTACTTTCCACGAGATCAAGTACTATGTGAACCTTACGGTGACTGTGGCAGGTGTCACTGCGACCATCCGCTGTTATTGCTTGCCGGAGACAGGTGGGAGTTCGTCCTACACCCTGCTTCTGGGCCGGAGATGGATGAAGCAGGTACAAGCTCTTGGAGACTACAGCAATGACACATATCACATCCATGACATGGCGGGATATCGATACAAGCTGGAATCCTCATCGGTTTCAATCACGGACAGGAAGGACATTCCTCAGCTCTGCACTGTTGTCCAGGACTCGGGTATGGATCAATCTTCCTGGGACCAGGAATCGGCAAACGAATTGAAGATGTCTCGGAACGACCTTTGTGAGAAGCTCTATCAGAAGATCAAGGAACAGGTTACAGAGACCGAGACCGAGACGGATGAAGACGTTGATCTTACCGAGGCCTCCGACACTGATTCTGAATCAAGTGAAACTGATGGAGCAGAATATTCGGACGAAGATTCGGGAAATGGATACCGCCACAAGGTGTCGAGCCTCCGAGTGGCGCCGAAGAAGAGGAGAGCGGCTCGATTTCAGAAGAATTAGGAGCAGTCTTTGATTGCTCAGAACTGGCAGAAGTGGGCAATTGGAGAGAAGCGCCAGTGAGGTCAAGAGTGGTGAGATTCGAAGAAGTGGAAGATAGCTATTATGGCGGGTTGAGAAAAACGGCGGCGGCGGAAGAGTCAGAGGAAGACGCGTTGGCGGTGTCGGAAGAGTACGAGGAAGAAAAAGAGGTGAAATTGGCGGAGTGCGCAGGTGTGCGGGTTGACGAGCTGGACGAAGTTCTGTCGATTGAAGTTTGCGAGACGTTTGCGGAATTTGTTGTGAAAGGGCAGGATGCCGATGAGACGAAATCTGAGGACGATGAGAAGACGAAAGATCAGAACACCGGAAAGACACGAGACCAAGACACCGAGACGACACGAGATCGAGACACCGAGACGACGAAAATTCGAGACGCTGACAAGAAAGCCGAAAAGAAAATTAAAAAGAAAATTAAAAAGAAAATTAAAAGGAAAGAGGAGGAGCGTTGGGAAAAGGAAGGGATCAGAGTAAGGGAAACGCTGAGGACCGACGGGGACGTGCTGAGGACCGACGGGGACGTGCTGAGGACCGACGGGGACGTTGGGCTTCAGTGGAGGGGGACGAAGAAAGGAAATGCCATGGAGCAGGGAAGTCCGGAATCAGATGGAGAATTACAAGAAGCCTTCGGAAACACGCTGGGATTTCCGACTCATCGCAGGCCGGCCGAGAGCAAGAGGGCAACGGACGAGATCAGCCCGGACGAAGAAATAAGGGAGTGGTTCAACCAAGGTGAAGGAAAGAAAATACAGGTCGGAGAGCAGCTGACAGAAGAGGAGAGGTCACGAGCGATCCGACTCCTGTATACCTGGAGGGATCGGTTCTGCAGTGATGTGAGGAAGTTGCCGGCCACAGACCTGATCGAGCACCGGATTCCAACGACGAAATGCCGCCCCGTTAGATCCAAGCCGAAGCTGTACACTCAGAAGGAAGCGGAATGGCAGAAGAAACACCTACGTGAGCTCCTGGACACTGGAATCATTGACTGGGTCAACTCGCCATGGAGCGCCAGCTGCAAATTCCCGGTAAAGAAGAACGGAGACCTGAGGATGGTTCACATCTATTGTCCGATAAATGACGCTACGATCAAGACAAATTACCCCATGAAGAGAACGGAACCAATCATCAATGCTTTGAGTATGTCTCGGTTCAAGTTCTATTGGTGGGCGGACGGAGCAAACGGATACTGGGCGATTCCGATGTACCGACCACATGCATACAAGACGGCGTTCAGCTCGATTCTGGGACAATTTGCCTACCTGAGAATGGGACAGGGCCTGACCGGAGCTCCTCACACCTACGCGCAATTGAAGGATCTTGTGATGGGCCCGATTCCGGAGCCATTGGGAGAACGGCCGTTGTCCGGGGAAACCGAGGATTTCGCATTCATGACGTTCTTTGATGATGATATGGGCGCCACGACCTCGTTCGAGACACAGCTAGATTTCCTGCATAATCGATACTTCCCACGGATGCACTGGGCTCGGTTGGTCTTGAATCCAGTGAAGAGTCATTTCTTCATGCCAAGGATCGAGATGCTGGGCTTACAGGCAGACGGGAGAGGAGTTCGGCCGGGCAATGAGAAGCTGAAGGCGTTCTCGGAATACCCGACTCCGACGTGTGAAAAAGAACTGGATCAATTTGAGTATATGACAACTTACCTGAGAAAATTCATCCCGGGACGGGCGGATCATTTCCGGATGATGCGCAAGGCTGTGTCCAAGGTACCTGAGCTAAATCAGAAGGGACCGGATCAGAATCAGAAGGGACTGGACCAAAAGCGTGTCAAGGTGAGAATGAGAGAGATCGGGTTCACTTGGTCTGAGGAGGCAGATCTATCATTCCGGAGTGTCAAGAAAGCTGTCCTGGAAAATGCGTACCATGGAGGTGATCCGGCGCGGCAATATCACCTTGCTTGCGATGCTTCTGGATTTGCCTACGGAGGTGTTCTCTTTCAACTTGCTGATCAGCCGGTGGGAACGGTAATGTCCTCTAGGCTTGTTGGAGCCATGAGGATAATCCAGTTCATTTCGAAGAAGTTCCTTGATGCAGAGACTCGTTACCACACCACTGAACGGGAGGCTTTGGCAATCGTCCGATGCCTGGAAGAAACCAGGTGGCTTGTCAACGAAAATCGACACCCAGTTTTGATATATACTGACCATGAGTGCTTGAAGACAGCTTTGCAGAACTCGGACAAAGGACGCATTGTTGGCTGGCAGCTGAGGCTGAGCGAATATGACTTCCGGATTATCCACATCAAAGGAAAGGATAATGCGCTGGCCGACGGCATGTCAAGACTACCCAAGGAAGTAATGGAGTTCGGTCGACCTGGAAAAGAGGAGAGCGCCTTGGAGATAATGAGCACCGATCACGCCGGAGCAAGCGCAAATCAACCGGGAACGAGCGCTGATCAGGCTGGAGCGAGCGCCGATTACGCCGGAGCAAACGCAAATCAACCAGGAGAAAGCGCCGATCAGGCTGGAGCGAGCGCCAAGCAGCCGAACAATGACAGGAGGTGGGAATATTGGTTGGAGGACGAGTGGTACGCTGGAGTGGTGTATCTAAAGCTACATGGTAAACTGCGCGAGGAAGACGCTGGAGGCGACAGCCTGGCTGTATGGCGCTGGTGGACCCGGAAGGCTGCCGCTTATCAGCTGTTGGACGGAATCAATAACCTGCCGCTGTTGACCTACCAGGAACGAAATGGATGGCAATCCTGGTGTGTTCGGAAGTCGGAAGTTGACAAGGTCTTGTTCTGGGCCCATGACTGCCATGGACACTACTCTGCGGATCTGACACTGAAGAGGCTGATGGGACACTACTATTGGCCGACCCGGACGAAGGATACACACGTGTTTTGTCGCAGCTGCCAGAGTTGCCAGTTGACGGGACGCAAGCGTCCTTCTCAGGTGCCAAGACCAGTTGTCCAGCTGCAGCCATTGGACATGATCGGGATTGATGGCCTTGGTCCTATCTCGCCGGCCTCAGACGGACGTAAATACATCCTCATTGTGGTGGACTATTTCACTCGATATGCGTGGACGCAAGCGTTTCCAGCCATCAATGGATTGGTTGTTTCCGACATGATTGCAAGCATCTCGAGGACGTTTGGATTACCAAGGAGCGTTTACACGGATAATGCCACTTACTTTGTCGAAGGCGTTTTTCCTGACTTCTTGACAATCCGAGGCATTCGACAGTTTCCAGCTCCGAAGATTCATCCGTCTTCCGTTGGCTTGCTAGAACGGTATGTCCAGTTGGTCCTGTACGGCATCAGGAAGATTGTGGTTGGCGGTGGCGAGATTCTACGATGGAGCGACTATCTTGAGCAGGTGGTGCATTCGATAAATACCAGGGAAGTGCGCGTCCACAGATTCACTCCGGCTGAGTTGCTTCTGGGTTACAATCCAGTCCGGCATCATCACGAGTTCACGGTTCGAGATCATCAAGCCGCTCAGGAATTACAAGATCGGCAACGGTCCTGGGATCATCAGGAAGATGAGGAGTTTCTGGATCTTCAACGAGAGGTCCATTTAGCAGGCCGCGACGAGCGAATGGGAGACGCTAGACAACGATACTTGACCTATTTCGCTGAGCAGCAAGGACGTCAAGGCCAGTTCCCAGCTCCACGAGAAGGCGATCTGGTCTTACTCCGACGGGCTGCACTCGACAATCGCTACGACAAGAAATTGGAGGCTCGTTGGGAGGGCCCGTTCCGACTGGGCAATATTGCTCATCATGGACGCAGCGGCCGACTCTACGATGTCACGACTGGGGCACTTGTCAAGACCAAGCCGTCCGGATTGAAAGATCGGGTTCACTTGGACGATTTGAGGATCTATGTTCCGAGAGCAGAAGAGGGGAGTAAGGACGGAAGAGCTGTCAGTACGATGGAGTGTGCTAGGATGTGTTGGGAAGGTGAAGGGGCCAGCGCATGGGAAAGAGTGGGATCGGGAGGAGACGTCGATCTACGTGCTATGCTTTCGGAGGAGGTGTTTCTTGTAGATCTGAAGGACGAGGGGGTCCTCGTCTCAGAGAAAATGGGGATAGATGAGGGGGAGTTGCACGCCGAACGGCCAAAAGGTGGAACGGGTAGTCTGGATGGGGTTAGCGTGGGAGACTTAGGGTTAGCTAGCACGGATGGTTCTTTAGCTCGTCTCTGAGGAGGATTTGCTCCTCACCCTAGACAACATCCTGTACACGACATACTAGCAATGGGGTCACAATTCTTTTTTTCTCTACCCACCCTCTTTTCTTTCGGTGACCTGTCTCTTCGTATCTCGCCCTCCCCGCATAGGTTTAGTCATCAGCACCTACCGTATTATCTCACATAATTTTTTTTTTTTGTTAATTCATTACTCACATGTGGCCCTATGGAGATCATGGCAAGAATATGTACAGTCCGTTTCCTGTCCGCAGTCCGAGCAGCGGGAGCTCATTGCAAGCACCCCTTTTATCCTCCACCCAGACCTGTGCCAATAAAGAGTAGATGTACCCAAGGAAATAACAAAAGAGAGAAGACCGAGTGTGAAAGGCAAAAGAACTAGATGAAGAAAAAGCATACCCTATTCCTCTACTTCTCACCTACCACTGCCATGAAGTCAGACATATGTAGGAATAGCAGTAGTTTCCCCTCAGTGTTCTGCTTTTCGGCCCCTGCCTCCTACTTCTCCAGCCAGTTCCATACCTCCAGCTCAGACACCACGCTCGTGGTGTTATCCTCCTCCACCCCCAGCACCTACCTGCCTACATCTGTAGTTGAGAGGAAGTCTAGCACTACCTGACTGCATCTCCTATCGGCCAGTAGATCCTATACCTTTCACTGGTCCTTCTCTTTCCTGGTTACCTTCTTTACTCCTGCCCACAAAATCTTCTGCTATGGCTTCCACTCAGGATACTCCTTGAAGAGGTGGTCCCAAGTCTGCATTCGGTACCAGCACCACCAGCATTATGAGATGGGTCAGTTCTTCATCCAGTTGAGATACTACTCCATTAGGTAGTACCCTATCTTAAGCTGGTAGAACCATATAGTGATTTTCTTAGAGCTGTTGGCCACCACACCATCGGGCTTTTGACTGTTCAGCATACGGTACTTCTTTTTGGAGGTACGGCTCCCTATCCACTGGTGTACTTCTGTCCACTTCTTCTCTGAGATCTCCTACTTGAGGTTGGCGAGGAACCATGGTAGGAGTACCCCCTACACCTCTATTTGGGCTGAGAAGTTCAGCCACTCTACCCTACAGGTATCTAGTTTCTCTATCCATATCTTTACACACTTATCAACCTTCTCGTTGCTAGTAACTCCTTTGTATGCTGGATACCATCGTACTTCAATGACAATCTCTGGCCTGACCCAGTACAATGTGGCAATGTGCTTCCGCATCTGGAGAGCATACTATTACCCAGAGCCGGACTTGTCCAATGTCATCTGCCTGAGGGCTGCCTGTGCATCTGAGAAGACGATAACTCGTTCTGAGGTCGTATGTTATACTCTAGTACAAAGGGCTAATAGCTCAATGAGAATGAAAGAGATATTTAGTGGATGTGTACATTGACGGTCTCTGAAAAGACACTCTTGGACGTTGATGGTGTTACACCCAGCGCGCTGGTGACACCCCAAGACATGCAATTAGTATGACTAGCCAGACCCACATCACTCCCATTGACACCAATCTGAGGATTGAGGCCGAGTGATATTTCATGAGTGAAAGTCACAGGCTAGGGCGAAGTCTAAAAGAGAGGAGTATTACCGACCCAACAGCAGCCGGATGGTAACTCAAGGTTACCAATGGGAGAGGGGATGAGTGGCAGCCTCAGGTGAGGGCCTGGTCACATTCCTGAGAGGTGTCGAGGTTATCCTCCGCAAGACCCATACTAAAAGCTACTAGTTGCTGTATACCAGCAAAAATGTCAACTTTTTCTGGGTACAATATAACTCATGAGTGGTAGTGCAGGACGCGCGAGGCAGAACAGGTCCGGTGGGTATACAAGGGGAGCCAGACCATCTGTCAGTTGTTTGAAGAAGATCATTCCTTAACTTGTCAAGTTACAGAGATGTATTCATTAGTTAACTGCAATTGCTGTGGCACTTGTATTGATGTCACCAGGCATTCCTGGAAGCATCTAGACTTATAGATTGCGACCCTGAGTGCACCTGAGAAGCATATAGCCAGTAAGGGCTATGAACAGGAGTACGAGGGTGATGACGCCTACAAGGAGGTGCAAATGAAGATTGTTCGCAAGTACCCAGATCGAAGATCTTCTGGGTCCATACCTATCAAACTGTGCCACGTCCCAATCAACCCTATCTCCCTCTGATGAGGAGAGACACTGTTGCATAATACCGAGATATTGCGCTTCTCGAGCCGGCCCGAGGGCAGACAGCCAACGAGTCGGTGCGACGTATATAGGGTGTCAGTTTTCCTGTGTAGAGAGGCATCAGCAACAATCAGTTGGAAGTTGAGCCTTAACAATATTATATTGTTTCTGGGATAAACCCTCTAGTGATATTTCGACGCTAATCTCTTAGTGAATTTTCCCTACAGCTTCGGTGTGAATCCTTTCCAACTGTGGCACTGGGGTAGTCTTGTAACCAGAGTGCTCGGAGAATCAAAGGTAATCAGGCTACTTTCGATAATTCATAACGGAATAATCTTAGATCTGGTGTGTGGGTTCGGTGGTGGTGTTGGAGAGGATGTTCGTGCTGATTTCTCTTCCGTCAAGGAAGAAATCCTTCCTTTTTATCTGAGGGACGCCAGCGTGAGAGGCGGTGATTCGGACTTGGATTCCCCCAAGACGTAGAGACCCTGTGGGCGATTCATTGGTCCTGGCCTGGGAGCGGATAAGGGGAGATGAGGTTTCATGCAGCTGAGCAGGGTTCTCTGAGCCCAGACTCTCTTCCGTACACCTGTCGGGGGTGATGTGGCTCTCCCCTCATTCCCTGAGTGGAGTCGGCCCAAGTCTGTTCAGTTTCTACTCATTTGCAATCAACCCCTCATCTCCGGAATTATGCTCTTACATCCGTCTTCTTGGCTGTCACCTAAACTCCGTCTCCTTAACTCCCTCCTAGATTCTCTGAATCGTTCTGTCATCCTCTAGTCCCGTACCGCCTCAACCTGCTTCGTACTCTAAATACCCCAGGTATTACACTACCTCACCTCTCCCTTAGCCTCGTTCTGAGTGCTGACACATTTGTCGTAGCCCTCCTCTTTTGTAATTTGTTGTGTCTGATTTATTGTGGATACCGTGACTGCAGTCCTCCTCCCCTGCAGCCCTTCTAGGTACCGGATAAGGAGCCTTCTTCCCTTCGAAGTCCTTTAGTCCGTTGGAATGCCTGGGTCCTCGGAGTAAGCCGGTACGTACTCTTACTTTCTCGATGAACGCTGATCACGTCGCGCATTCGCTATGACTTCTTCCCATACCCAAGTTCCGGGGTCGTCAAGACAGGCAGAGCATCGGCAGAGGCATGGTATCCTTCGTGGCTGGTAACCTGTGTTCAGATAGTGATCCAAGCCCGTGCAAGCCAAACGAGCTGATGGATGTGTCAAGGAGTGACTGCGCCATTCGGGGATCGCGTGACTGTGATGCCTGTCTTGCCACCGGTTCCTTTTCGGGGTAAGAGGAATATGACCATACAGGAGTGCGTCGAGTTCATCCTGTCATTTCGTGATTATCGCCGGATGTCCGGTTGATGGCTTCGTTGTAGTTTGCCTGTGAAGTGGGTCTTTCTGTCGGTGTGTACGTTGGGCTGAAGTCCTCCACCTCTTCAGCCTACTACCGCCAGGTCCTCGGTGGAACTGGTCTAGCCTTCGGTGAGCCGGTAGTCCCTCGGTGCGTCTGGGTTTTGTCGGTGAAACTCCTGGAGTTTCTCCAGACTGCCTACTGAGAAGTTGTCGAATGGTTCTTCCGTCCAGTCCTTTTGTTCTGGATTGCCCAGCCATTTGACGAGGTAAAGGATTCGTTTGTTATTTTCCCAGCCACATTCGACTGAAGACATAACTTCATCCACATTGTAGTCCTCACTTTGCTTGATGTCGTCCGCTTCCCGGAGTACCTTTGATGGGCCCGGTGGCGCTCAATGTTCGCTCGTTCGATAGGGCTCGAGTAACGAGATGTGGAAGACGTTGTGGATCTTCCACTTCCGGAGCAACGTGAGGTAGATAGCGAGCGGGGAGATGATTTTCTCAATTTGAAAGGGGCCATGATTTTTGTGGTCCAGCTTTTTCAAGGGTCGGCACGTCTTGATGTTGCGTTGGTTGAGTATTACCAAGTCTCCTACTTGATATTCTGAGGGTTCCTTTCGGTCCTGGTCGGTATATCGTTGCATTCTTTCCTGTGTGTTTTCCAATTCCTTTTGGGATTCATCATGCACGGTGTGCATCCAATGCGTGTATACTTTGCTGGCCCGGTTCAGGGTGCCTGTTGACGCTGGGTCTATGGCCAGCGGGTGGAAGCCATAGTTAGTGTAGAATAGGGACATACCGTTTCCTGTCGTGGTCGAATTGTTGTAGGCGAATTCGGCCATCGGTAGCAGGTGTACCCAGTCATTCTGTTCTCGGCTAACAAAGGCCCAGAGGTAGGCCTCAATTGTTTGATTGAGCCGTTCTGTTTGCCTGTCCGTTTGGGGGTGGAATGCTGTCGACATACGCGGCCAGATTGCGCTAAGCCGAAGGAACTCCTTTCAGGTTTCCGAGGTGAACCATGAATCCCGGTCTGAGACAATGTTGGGAGGTAGTCCGTGGTGTCACCATATTTCTCGTGCGAACACTACTGCCAAATCTGCCGCAGTCTTCCTGTTCTCTGGAAGCGGTAGGAAGTGGGCCATCTTTGTAAACCTGTCGATGATGACCCATAGTTGGTCGCATCCTACCGATTTTGGTAGCTCCGTGATGAAGTCCATCGCTATTGATTGCCACAGGGTATATGGTAATTCCAAGGGCAAGGATAGTCTGTATGGCTGGTGTTGTGCCGCTGTAACGGCAGCGGTTCTCCAAGGTACTCGAGTGAGTTCGAGTGACGCAGTGAGAGCGGGAGCGGAAGTGGGGCGGGAACGGGAACGGGAACAGGAATGAAAATGGAGGAGGAATGGGAATGGGAACGGGGAAAACGTCGGACGGATGTGTCGACAGAGACGGACAGCGTCGGACGGACGTGTCAAACAGAGAGACAGACAGCGTCAGACAGATGTGTCAGACAGAGAGATGGACAGGGTCAAATGGACTTGTCGGACAGGGACGGACAATGTCAGATGGACGTGTCGAACAGAGAGACGGATAGCATCAGACGGATGTATCGGACAGGGACAGACAGCACTGGGCGAGTGTTGCTGAGATGGAGGAATGGAGGAAACGGAGGAAACGGAGACGAGGTTGATATTCCGAATAGAATACAAGAGGTTGCATGAAGAGAAGAAGAAGACAAAACACAGGAGACAGCCCTCCTTATATACACAGTTCTCGCAACTCCCATACATCCTCCTACTTATACCTATGTAACTCACATACATACTCATACTCACATATTTGCTCATAACTGCGCAACTCATAAAACCTTCTCTTATGCAACCGGGGTCCAGAACCGACACCCTTTCCAAGATCGAGACATCCAGAGCGAGGTGACGACACTCTTTCCAAGATCGAGACATCCAGAGCGAGGTGCTAGCATCGACAACGAAATCAAACAGCTCAACCTTTCCAGCACCCGAAATCAAACAACCAAACTCAAACTGAGCGCCGAGATCTATGCCATGACAGTATCCCCCTCCTATCGCTGAGCTCCCATGAAGCTTTATTTGAAAGGCCCTGGCTTGTGAGGGTATTATTCGTGGAATCAAGTAACCACTTCTAGTTCGTTGACGTTTTCCACTGGCTCCCAATTCGGGTGATCTAATCCGGTCCATTTAACAAGGTACTGTAGTCGTCTTCGATGCATTCAAGAATCAAGAATGGAATCCACAAACCATTCTTGCTCCCCATCGATTTTCACTGGAGGAGGTGGTGGTTGTCATTGTCCCGGAAGCGGATCCTGTGCTGCCAGCTCAAGTAAGGACACATGAAAAACAGGATGTACCTGCATCGAGCTGTAAAGTTCCAACCGGAAGGTGTGAGAGGAAATCTTGCGTGCGATCTTGAATGGACCGTGCCATCGATGATCCAACTTTGCTGATGGCCGTCAAGTCTTCCAATTTCGAGCGTCGAGCCACACAAGATCCCCCAACTGATAGTCCGGAGTGGGGAGACGATGGGTATCCGTGGTTTCCTGGTAGCGGAGTTGGACGCGATGTATTTCTGTCCGCAGGTGGTCATGAATTTCAGACAATGCTTTCGCCACAGAACACGCTTGTTGATCTTCTGCTTGGTTGGCTGGGGAGGCCGAAAGGTCGAATTGCCAGCAAGGGTTGTAGCCGAGGTTCGCAAAGAACGGAGATACAGCCGTCATTTCCAAGTTATGGTTATTCGATGCGAATTTGGCAATCGGCAACCAGTCAGCCCAATCATCTTGCAGGTAGTTAACGTACGACCGCAAGTATTGTTCCATTACAGGGTTCATTCGTTCGGTCTGACCATCGGTCTGTGGATGGAATGTGGTAGACAGCTGCGGTTCAATTTCCAGTCGTGCACAGAGACGATGCCAGAATGGGGAGGCAAATTGAGGCCCTCAGTCTGAAGTTATTGTTCGCGGAAGTCCATGTAATCGGAAGACATGTTGGAAGAACAGGTCAGCCAGATTGTGGGTATCGACGGTAGTAGTGCACAGGACAAGATGCCTCTGTTTCGTGAGCCGATCCACTACCATCCAGATAGCATCTTGATACTTTGATCATAGTAGGCCCATGACAAAGTCCTTCAAAATGTCCTGCCATGGCTGCTGGGGAATCACCAATGGGCGGAGGACTCCGTAGGATGTGTGTCAACTGGTTTTCGATCGCCAGCAAGTGTGATAGTTCCTTATGAACCTTTCCACAGCTTGCTGCATTTTCGGCCAGTAGTAGTTCCTTGAGAGCAATTCGAGTGTTTTCGATCGTCTGGGGTAGCCCGCTACCAGTACTTCGTGATACGTTTGGATCAGATATAATCTCAGAGGGCCGTAGGTGTTACACATGAAAAATATCTCGAGTACGTAGTCAAGCTACAAAGGGGTACATAGGGATGACGGAACGTACTCAGAGAGTCTAGGAGGGAGATAAGGACCGGAGATGAGCTTACGGCCGAGACGGACCTAAGACACGTATCTCCAGAGATGAGGGGAAGATTGCAAACGGAGAGATGCTTGGGCTAGGACCTCTCCCCCGAAAGGAGAGGATGCCACGTTGCCTGCTGATGGCGTACAGACCACCAGACTTGGGCTAGGACCCCTCCCCCAAAAGGAGGGGATGCCACGTCGCCTACTGAGGGTGCACAGAAGAGAGTCCGGTAGGGAGAGCACCCCACCCACTTGCATGAAACCTTATCTCCCCTTATCTACACCCTGCCAGGACCAATGAGTCACCCACGAGGTCCATGCACCTCAGGGGAATCCAAACCCGAGTCACCATTTCTTACGCCGGCTTCACTCAGATAAAAAGACGAAGGTTTTCTGCCTCGACGGAAGAAAAACCCGCACGAACCTTCTCACCAAACACTACCACCGAAACCCACACATAAGATCTAAGATTATTCCGCTGTGAATTATCGAAAGTAGCCTGATTACCTTTGATTCTCCTTGCACTCCGGTTATGATACACCCCAGTGTCACACTATAATCTTGATCTCAAAATCACCCTACTTTCATGACTTACTCCGACGACACCTACTTTGAAGACCACCTTTATCTACTCGAACTATCTACCTTCTTGGAGCCTAAGTCTCAGTACCTTTTCGACTACACCTTTCAGTCAATCGACGATGAGATCTCAAAGCACGAGCTGTGGGAAGAATTCTTCGACGGACCTAAGCCGATCAATGAAACCATCGAGTGCGCCACATACCACTGGTATACCCAGCAGTGGTGGAACTGTGCGCTATTTGCCCAACCGGCCAATTTCGACGAAGACGAACTCTTCAACCTGTTTGATTACCACTTCGACTACGACTCCACCATCTACAGCGGAGACTTCCTTGACCTATATTGAGCAATGATGACCTCTTCAGACTTCAACATGCTCCGGCTAGAGGCCCCCCACAACCTGCTCCAAATCACCGATGGAACACCAAGACCAGAACAAGCGGTGGAAATAGCCAACCCCGCAGTCTGGGTTAGGACCCTTGTACGCCAGCAACAGCAGGCCGAGAACGACTTACAAGGACTTACTGAGCTGTGCGGCGACGCCTACAATAGAACCGACCAATGGATGTGGGAGATCGAACAGGCCTATCAAACCTTGGCGGAAGGCACTAGGTATGTATATGACCGAGTCAACGCTAACGAGAAAATAGCAGAAGAATGGATACGCAGCGAGCTGTCGAACGCAGCAAACGCGTACCAATCTCTCGCCAGAAACGTCTGGCAGACCATCATTGAGTGCACCAATGAGGCCAATGAGCGACAAATATGTCAGGCCACTCGGCTGACCCAGGTAAACGACACCCTGTCCTTCCTGGCGGAAGCTAACACGGCCCGGAATCAACACCTGGCCAACTTTCAGGGAAACGTAGAACTATGGGCAGCCGCTCACCAGAACCAGGTGTCCGCCCTGGAAAACCAACTCCGGGAGGTAAGAGCAGAGATCCAACGCATTGTGACCAGAATCCCGCTACCCGCAACACCACCAGTGCCAGCGGGACCACCCACATGGAGAAGCCCCGTCCGCCATACCAGTACCAGCGCCCCATTGGCTCACTCACAACCAGTGTTGGGGAGCCCGCTACGCCTAAACCCGGGCCCGATGTTCCGATGGCAGAGACCCCCGGCGGTACCCACAATGCCAGAGATGAGACAGCAACTGGAGCAACTCAGATGCCACGTGTCCCCAAGGCCACCAGCACTCGAGCCCGCGGCAGGGCAAGGAGGAGCTCCCCCCTCAACACCACCCGGGTCGTCCACGGGACCTCCCTCGGGCCCGCCATCCGAACCACCTCGACCGCCTCTCCGACGCCCCCACTCTCCTTCGCCACCTAGGAATCCTGGGCCCACAATCACCACGCAGGACCTCGTACGACTAGTGGCAGAAGGAGTGGAACGTGCTCGCAAAGACTGACCAGCGCGACCCGAACAGGTCAATATTGCCCGATTAAAAATGAAGAACCCAGAAGCCTTCGGCGGGAAAAGTTCGACCGCCTTCAATCAGTGGTGGGAAGCAGTCACCATGTTCCTTGGGTTCTACCCAGAAATGGGGGATCAACAGAAAATTGCCTGGGTGGGAACAATACTTTCAGATACAGCTCTGGTATGGCACCTACAGCGCTTCTGTGAACTAAAAGGAAATGACACCTGGGTCAACTACACGGCAGCCATTCAAGCGGAGTATCGCAACGAAAGGGAAGCAGCCGATGCCCAACTCAAACTAGGGCAACTGAAATACCAAGGATCGATCCGCACCTACCTCACAGAGTTCCAAGCCCTGAACAACTTCGCGAAGACGACAGGGGAAGGCCTACGAGAAAAAATCGACCTGGCAATGCCAGACAGCATCCTGGACATGCGATTCAACCGGAACCCGGATGAGCCTACAGATGATGAAGGTTTCATCAGTGCCACCTACCGAGCGGGAATCTAGGTAGAAAAGAAAAAGGCGCTCAAAGTAGCCAGGGAAGCGTCGAAAGGAGGGTCCGCCTCCAAGGATGAAAGAAAGAAGAATGATAGATGAAAAGACGAAGGAAAAAAGGACGATCCATGCAGAAAAGGACCAGAACAACGCTCCAGAAAAACCCGGGAATGGTGGGGAGGAAAAGACCACTGGGCCTCCAAGGAAGAAGCCCTGAGAGGAGTTCCACAAAAGGAACAAGAAACATACTTCCGAAACTGTGACAATTGCTGGCGATACGGACGACCCGGGTACAAAACATTCGAGTGTTTCTCGTTCAACACGTTGCAAGGGACCGTGCTACCAAAAGCCCCTTGGAAGGCTGCAGGGGCCTTGAAAGGGAAAAGGAAACGGGACGAAGAAGTAGAGGAACACCCGACAACCAACCAGCAAAAAGTGGCAGCGGTCGAAACCATAGACACCGACACCGTTGCTCCGCTATGGGAAGAATCCGACTCGGATTTTTAAGAGGTCGGAACAGCCGCAGCCTAAGACCTCGACGATAATATGCGGACTATCCAAGAGACGAAGGAACGAGGAACTAAGTGCGGGAACCCCATCGAAAAAACCAAGGACAGTTCCCAGCGGCACACGCCCAATTATCACCATGATACTATACATGGGTGAAAAGAAACACCAGATCCGGATACTACTGGATACTGGGTGCTCCATTGTGCTCCTCAATCAGCAGACAGTGGAAAAACTCAGGATTAAGAAGAAAGCGCATCGGTAACCTCACAGCATAGAAAATTACACCGGGGAAAGCGTCAAAGGAGCAGGACAATTTTATACAGAGCCAATGCTCCTCCAACACCGAAGACACTACTCCAAGGAGAAATTCAAAATATCTCCAATGGAGACAAACATTGACGCTTTCCTCCCTTTCGACTGGATAACGGCGCACCCACCCCAGGGGACCTGGACGAACGAAAAAATTCGGTTTGACAGCGCGAGATGCATAAGGGAGTGCACCAAGTACGAAACAGGCCAGTACTCACTATCCTGGGACGAATTGGTTGCAACCGATCCCAATACTCGGGTTATCGGGTACGTATCAGCGGTGGAAGAAGACCCACTAAAGAAAGTCCCCACTGCATGGAATTCCGGCAGTTTCTGGGAATAATGGGAAAAGAAGCCGCCGACACTCTCCCAAGGCATCGACCTTATGATTGCAAGATCGACCTCCAGGAAGGAAGTTCGGTGCCCTGGGGACCCATATACCCGCTCTCGGAGGAAGAACTTCGAACTCTCCGGGAATGGCTGAAGGAGATGGAGCGAACAGGGAAAATCATGCCCTCCACATCGCTGGCAGGATCCCCGATCCTCTTCGTATCCAAGCCACACTGACGAGGACTCCGCCTCTGTGTCGACTACCGAGCGCTGAACTGCATTACGATCCCGAACCAATACCCGTTACCACTGATGCAGGAACTACAAGACAGAGTCTGGGGGGCACAATGGTTCACGAAAATGGACCTAAAAAACGGATTCCACCTCATCCGAGTAAAAGAAGGGGATGAATGGAAAACCGTGTTTCGAACCCGCTACGGTCTCTTCGAGTTCCAGGTGATGCCTTTCGGACTAACCAATGCCCCCTCCACCTTCCAAGACATGATGAATCATGTGTTTTCCGACATGCTAGATGTAGGAGTGATAGCCTACATGGAGGACATACTCATTTACGCAGATACCGAAGAAGGACACAACCACATGGTTAAGGAGGTGCTCAAGAGACTGCAAGCAAACGGGCTGGCAATCTCCCTGGAAAAGTGCGTCTGGAAGGCCAAGGAAGTGGAATTTCTAGGGTACATAATCAGAAGAAACGGAATAAAAATGTCAGAAGAAAAAGTGGAGGCGGTATTGGGATGGAAAACTCCGAACTCGCTAACGGAGGTCCAATCCTTTCTGGGATTCGCTAATTTCTACCAGCGCTTCATAAAAGACTACTCCCGAGTGGCAAAACCCCTTACGGAGTTAACAAAAAAGGAGAAAGGAAAGGAATGGGCATGGAACCAAGAAGCGGAGGCTGCCTTCAAAGACCTTAAGTACCGATTTACCATGGCCCCAATTCTGGCTCATTTCGACCCAGCAAAACCAGTCATAGTCAAAACGGACGTATTGGACTTCGCCCTAGGAGCCATCCTATCACAACGAAATGAGGAAGGACGCCTCCACCCGGTAGCCTTTCACTCCAGGAAGTTCCAACCCACCGAGATCAATTACGAAATCCATGACAAGGAGCTCCTAGCAATAGTGGATGCCTTCAAACAATGGAGACGCTACTGTCAGGGAGCTACCCACCAGGTCCAAGTGCTCTCAGACCATCACAACCTGGAATACTTTACCACCACTAAAGTATTAAACCGTCGGCAAGTACGCTGGGCACCGGAACTAGCTGGAATAGACTTCAAAATCTTCTACTGACCCGGGTCACAGAACGGCAAACCAGATGCACTATCCAGGCGTCCGGAGTACCGCCCAGAAAAGGGGGGGGTAGAAAACCAGCCGGTCACGACGGTTTTGGGAAAAAATCACTTCAAGGAACGATTAACGTGATCATTCATCTATTCCTCGGTACGGCTGGCATCACTCCCGGAAAGAAAGTGGACGGAGGAATTCCTAGCAATCGTCAGGGAAGAAGGGAAGAAGGACGAAGCCTATGAGCAGGCAAGGAAACAGTAAGCGGCGGCGGAGGAACAGTCGCCGAAGAACCGAAGGGTCAAGGAACTAAGTTGCGAAAACAACCTACTGTACCAATGAAACCTGCTCTGGGTACCAAGGGGACTGGTACAGAGGATTATGGAATCAGAACACAACACAAAGGTGGCTGGACACATGGGGCAGGACAAAACCATCGAACTAATCCGACGAAACTTCTGGTGGCCAAAGATGAACGAAAGAATCACCGACTTTGTCAGAAGCTGCCCCGAATGTCAACAGAACAAGGCGTCCCGACAACAACCCTATGGGCTGTCCTCCCCACTAGAATTGCCCTACGTCCCATGGCAATCCATAGCAATAAACTTCATCACGGAACTCCCAATCTTGGACGGCTGCAACCAACTACGGATAATCATCCACCGATTCACCAAGATGGCGCATTTCCTCCCTTTGGGGAAGAAGGGAAAGACAGCGGCAGACCTGGCCACCATCTTTGCCCGAGAAGTATATAAGTATCACGGCCTCCCCACTGATATTGTGTCAGACCGCGACTCCAGGTTTACCTCGGAAACTTGGAAGGAGTTCCTACGACTTTCGGGAATTCGGCCTCGAATGTCAACAGCGTTCCATCCACTGACTGACGGCCAAACGGAACAGCTCAACCAAACGATCGAAGCCTACCTCCGAGCGTTCGTCAGCAAGGAACAGAACGACTGGGTACGCCTGCTACCGATGGCCGAGTTCGCCTACAATAACTCGACCACCATGGGTAATGGCATGTCACCGTTCTACTCTAACTATGGCTTCCACCCGGCAGCCATGAACCCCGCATCAACAGAACCCCTCAACCCAGCAAGCCAAGTCTACGCCCACTGGATGCACACCGTACACGACGAATCCCGGAAAGGACTGGAAGATGCACAGGAGCAAATACGCCGGTATACCGACCCGACGCGAAAAGAACACCCAGCATACCAAGTAGGAGACTTGGTGATGCTCAACGGCCGCAACATCAAAACGCGCCGCCCATCGAGGAAACTTGACCACAAAAATCATGGTCCTTTCCAGATCGAGAAAATCGTTTTCTGACTGGCTGTCCGCCTCACGCTGCCCCAGAAATGGAAGATCCACAACGTCTTCCACGTCTCGCTGCTCGAACCCTACCGAACCAGCGAACACCGAGCACCACCAGACCGTTCAAAGGTACTACAGAAGGCCAACGACATCGAACAGTTGGAAGAATACGACGTCGAAGAAGTAATGTCCTCAGTTGAACATGGCTGGGGAAATAACAAAAGAATCCTATACCTCGTCAAATGGCTCGACTATCCGGAACGCAAGGACTGGACCGAAGAACCGTTTGACAACTTTTCAGTAGGCGGTTTGGAGAAACTCCGAGAGTTTCACTGACGAAATCCGGACGCGCCGAGGGACTATCGGCTCACTGAGGGCTAAACCAGTTCCACCGAGGACCTGGCTGTCAAGATCCTGTCTCACTAGCCCATGCTGCTCGACAGGTAACGTAGTCTTGGTCGCCGCTCGGCAGTATTCGGCTGTGCTGTGGCGGTATCTGGCCTTGCCCTAATCTCTTCACGCCCGGCGGGGTATCGTTGCGGTATTCGGCTTCGCTCTGGTGGTATTCGGCTTCGCCCTAATCTCTTCATGCCCGGCGTGGTATCGTTGCGGTATTCGGCTTCGCTGTGGCGGTATTCGGCTTCGCCCTAATCTCTTCACGCCTGGCGTAGTATCGTTGCGGTATTCGGCTTCGCTGTGGCGGTATTCGGCTTCGCCCTAATCTCTTCACGCCCGGCATGGTATCGTTGCGGTATTCGGCTTCTCTGTGGCGGTATTCGGCTTCGCCCTAATCTCTTCACGCCCGGCATGGTATCGTTGCAGTATTTGGCTTCGCTGTGGCGGTATTCGGCTTCGCCCTAATCTCTTTATGCCTGGCGTGGTATCGTTGCAGTATTCGGCTTCGCTGTGGCGGTATTCGGCTTTGCCCATCTCTTCATGCCCGGCGTGGTATCGTTGTGGTATTCGGCTTCGCTGTGGCAGTATTCGGCTTCGCCCTAATCTCTGCACGCCCGGCGTGGTATCGTTGCGGTATTCGGCTTCGCTGTGGTGATATTCGGCTTCGCCCTAATCTCTTCTGAGGTCTTACAGGTGGTGGTCGCAGCGCCGGTTCACGGGGGTAGAGAGATAGGTCTGTGGAGAGAGATAATAGATTGCGTGGAGAAGAATCTCCAGACTAGCTACTGCACCCTTCCTTTATACCTTTCCTTTCCTCTGTGGAATCACAGCTTGCCCGCAAGACTGATACAGTTCCTCCCTAGCTCATTATGACTCAATTGCTGCGCCCAAGGAAACACACGATCCTACTTGGCCCTTCATCCTCCCGCAATACGCAAGGCAGACACACACAACAGTAGGGAAACAACAAGGTAAGCAATTAACATAACACAGAGGAAAGCGAGGCAGACACGCAGACAGTAAGGAAACGTCAAGCGCAACGTGGTAAGCAATAAACATAACACAGAGTAAAGTGAGGCAGATACGCAGACAGTAAGGAAACAAGCGGGGAAAATCCTGGGCGGCCCACAACCAGGTTCAGAGGAATATCGCTACCGGCGCGATATTGGCAGGGGCTGGAGTACTGCAGCTAGGCGCGTAGGATGACGGTGGCCATGGCGGCGGAGACAAGGATCAGCCATAGTCTGGCGAGAGTGAGCGCGGCGCCCGTAGCGGCGTCTAGGAGCCTGTTGCGCCAGGTTTGTGACAGTAGGTCCCCCGTCCAGACCGAAGCTCCGGCGAGGTCAGGCCAGGTGGCGGTCGTACGGCGGCGGATCGGAGTGCCATAGATGCGGATGGGTCGGCTAGCCTGCTGCCGGGTTTGTTGTTCGTTTATTCTCTGCTATTCAGCGGTGATGGTTTCCAGGGTTCGTGCCATCCTCTGGAGTTGTCATTGGTTGGCGTTGTGTTGGTCACACATCGTCTGGGCCAGCAGGCACTGGATTCCGTAGTTATGGCAGGCTTCTTGTATGACTGTGTTCTGGACCGTGGTGATGATTTCCGCCAACAGGCGGATTTGGTCGTCCAGGGGCGTAGCCGCCTCAGCGTCAGGGTTTTCTTTGGCGGTCGCGGGAGCCTTCTGGGGTGGCGTGATGTCGGCCAGTGGTGCGCACTGCGTGGTGCTTTGGCAACGTAGGTGATGGTCGTTCAAGTTTACCAGGAATCGGCAGTCGGGGCAGACCCGCTTTCCCTTCTGCCAATCGGCGCAGGCCTTGCGTGGGTTGAGGTGTCTCACACGGATGACTTCGGCCAGCTCGTATGGGTGGGCGTTGGGGCAGTCGCACTGCTGGTGGCTTCGGTGGCGGCGGTTGTTGCCGCGTCGGGGGTAGTAGTTGTTGTCCTTCATTTGGCGGTGTGTGTTGTAGTAGTCGTCGTAGCAAGCCGTCCAGTGGAGGGAGGCGTGATCGTTGGTATGGAGATGTCCTACAGCGGACGGCAGCGGGGAAGGTGCGGTGGGAGGAATACCCCAATTGTTGTCGGGCTCGGTCGTGGCAGGGAATTCGGGAACGGGGTTGTTGTTGTCGGGGAAGGTCCAGCCTTCGTTGGTGTCGATCGTGGCGGTAGTGGACATATTGCTAATTTTGGAGGCCAGGTTTCTCAGTGTACTCCTCATGGAACTGGTGGATGAGGTCGGGTGAGTTTTCAAAGTTGCGGGCTGGGTACCAGGTACGATCGGGGTCGTGGAAGCCAGTCCACTTGACTCGATACTGTATCTGGTTTCTATGGCGTCGGGAGTTGAGGATCTTTTCTACTTCCCACTCTTGCTGTTCTTGGATGATCACAGGCGGTGGTGGTGGTTGTTGGTGTCCTGGGATGGGTTCGGTGCTGGCTGTGGGTTCAAGGAGGCTGATGTGGAAGACGGGGTGGATTTTGACTGTGGCTGGTAGGTCCAACTTATATGCTCGTGAGCCCACTTTCTCTAGGACGGGGTATGGGCCGATCTGCTTGTGATCCAGTTTGTTCGATGGTCGGGTTGTTCGGATGTTTTTTCGTCGTAGCCAGACCTTGTCGCGTGGGTTCAGTACCGGGTCCGGATGTCGTGCTTTGTTGGCTTGCTCTGCTTGCGACATTTGGGCCTCCTTAATCTCTGCTCGAAGTTCTTCCTGCAACCTTCTCAATGCCGCAACATATTCCGATACTTCCGGGGTCTCCTCGTTCCAGGTGCCGAGGTCTGGTAGGAAACGAGGGTGATATCCATAGTTGGCAAAGAAGGGGGTTATTCTTGTGGTTCCGGTTTGTGTGTTGTTGTAGCAGAATTCGGCAATTGGCAACAACCTTTCCCAGTCGTCCTGTTGGTAGTTGCAGTATGCCCGGAGATACTGCTCGAGGGTGGCATTGGCTCTTTCTGTTTGTCCGTCCGTTTGTGGGTGGAAGGCTGTGCTGAGGTTGCGTGATATTCCGTGTACTTCCGTTACTCGTCTCCAGAAGTCTGAGGTAAACAGGGACCCTCTGTCTGATACAATACTGCTTGGCAGTCCGTGGGGTCTTATTACCTGTCGGAGGAAGTGGTCTGCCAGGTCTTCGGGGTTCATGGTGCCCTGGCAGGCGACGAAATGTCCCATCTTTGTGAGGCGGTCGATTATTGCCCATAATACGTCTTTTCTGTTGCTCATCGGCAGCGCGGTGATAAAGTCCATTGATATCGCGTCCCATGGCCGGTGTGGGAGTTCGAGTGGCTTAAGCAGTCCAAATGGCGCGTGACGGATTGGCTTGATGCGATGGCAGGTGTCACAGTGGTCGACGTATCTGTGGATGTACTTTCGTTGCCCTGGCCAGTAGAAGCTTCGGCTAACGAGTTCCAGGGTTCTTGCTCGGCCCGGGTGTCCCGTGGCTTGTGCGTCATGGTGGTCTCTTAATATACGTAGTCGCAGGGTGTCGTCGTCTGGGATCCATATGAGGCCGTCATACATTAGCAACCCGCTGTTTTCCTCGCATAACCCTAGCGCGATCTTTCCGTCGCGGGTGGTCCCGCTCGCCTTTTTCCTCCGGATTTCTTGGATCTCTTTATCTGCTGCGCTTAGTGTCCGGATTTCATTCAGGAGTTCCTTGTCTATCTCGAGGTTGATGGTTTCTGTTGTATTGGCCTGGAGTGCTTCGAACACTTCTTCAGGTAACAGGATTCGGCCGTGGTTCTGTTGATGCTTCATATCCCCTTCCCAGGGAGAGTCTCCTGACTCTCTAGAGAGGATGTCTGGCTTGCCAGCCAATTTCCCGGGTCGATACTTGATCACGAAGTCATAGTTAGCTAATCGCTCACCCCACCGGGCCTGCTGTAGGTTGAGATCTTTTTTCGTTTTCCAATATTCGAGGTTTTTGTGGTCCGTGAGAATCGTGATTTTGGATCCCGTTGTCTTGCAATAGGTATCCCATTTTCGCAGTGCATCCACGATCGCCAGTAGCTCTTTGTCGTGGATATCGTAGTTGCGCTCCAGGTCTTTGAGTTTCCTTGAGTAGTAGGCTACTGGGTGCAGAATTCCGTTGTCGTCAGGTTGCGAGCAAATGGCTCCGATGGCGTAATCTGAGGCGTCCGTTTCGATGGTGACGGCCCGTTCTGGGTTGAAGTGCTGTAGTATGGGTTCCGTGATCATTGCCGTTTTTAGGGTATCGAACGCTTCTTTCTGTTTGTCACCTCATTTCCACTCTTTTTCCTTTCTTGTGAGGGAGGAGAGGGGTGTCGTGATCTTACTATAGTCTCTGATAAAGCGACGATAGAAATTGGCAAACCCTAGGAAACTCTGGATTCCTTTTACATTCGTTGGCTCTTTCCATTCCTTGATTGTTCGAATCTTTTCTTCGTCCATTCGTAGTCCCTTTGGTGAGATGACATATCCCAAGTATTCTGTTTCCGTTGTATGGAATTCACATTTGGATGCTTTCAGTGTGAGCCCGGTTTCCTCAACTTATTTCAAGATTGTCCGGACGTGCCTCCGGTGGTCTTCCAGATTTTGCAAGAAGATGAGGATGTCGTCCAGATAGGCCACACAGAAGATATCAAGGTATTCGCTCAGAATCTCGTTCATCCATCGTTGGAACGACGCTGGTGCATTGGTCAACCCGAAAGGCATGACACAGTATTCATATAGTCCGTACTGGGTTCGGAAGGCTGTTTTCCATTCATCTCCTGCTGCAATTCGGAGGTTGTAATAGGCGTCTTGGATATCCAGTTTGGTGTAGATGGTAGCACTGGACAGTTGATCCAGGGATTCTCCGATCAATGGTAGCGGTGTTCGGTCTTTGATCGTGATCTCGTTTAGTTGTCAGTAATCTACGCACAATCGTAGTCCTCCTTCCTTCTTTTTCACGAAATGTATGGGTGCTCCGGCTGGCGAGGTGGATACCCGGATCCATCCCTGTTTTTCATTGGTGTCTAGGAATTCCTTGAGTGCCTTCATTTTTTCGTCGTTTAGTGGTCGTAGTGGCTCATATGGGGGTATTTTTCCTTTTTCTAGGGGAATATGGTGGTCCTGCGTCCTGTGGGGCAGTGGAGTCGTAGGTTCTTTCTCGGTGAATACCGGGAGGAACTCGTGGTATTCCGTTGGGATCGTCTGATGGGGCTTTATCTTATCCGTTTTTTTTATCTTGTCGATTACTGTCTGGCAGACTTCCCAGGGATCCATCTCGCCGATTTGCCATTCTTCCGGAGTCTTCTTGTAGTATTGTTCTATGGCTTTTTCTTCAGGGACTGTATTTGCTCGTGGTGAGCTGGGTAGGCATCGTTCGGCGCAGTGGTCGGAGTGGAACTTCACGGTGTGGTTTTTCCATCCTATGACCGGGTCATGCAGTTTGAGCCACGGGAGTCCTAGAATGATTGGGGCATTTCCGATCGTGATGCAGTGCAGTCGGATGTCTTCTTCGTGATGATTGATGGTGAGGTGGATTTGGGCGTCATGGGTCACCGGCCTGCCAGCGACCTCACTTCCGTCTATGGTTAGGACTCGTCGTGGTGCTGTTTTTCGTTGCATGGGTATCCCACTGACTTCGGCGTAGGCCTTGTCGATAAAGTTTTCGGATGCCCCGCTGTCTACCAGGGCGGTGGTGGCTTGTTCCGTTCCATCGCTTCCTCGGATCCTTACCTCATCAGGAAAAAAAATGTGCGTCCGGATGCACAGGCTGCGTCCTGACGCACCAGGCGCTCGGGGCACTCTGGACGCACCCTGGCAGCGCACATACCGCTCCCAACGCAAAACGCGCAGGCAATGTGAATTTGGACGCAGCTCGCCACGGCATCTGCTTACCGGACGGAGCGTGGCAGGGCATTTTCGTTCTGGACGCACGGTGTCAGGGCATTTTCCTTCTGGACGCACGGTGTCAGGGCATTTTCCTTCTGGACGCAGCCGTGTCAGGGCATTTTCCTTCTGGACGCAGCCGTGTCAGGGCATTTTCCTTCT
>Ga0307516_10002296_pt1 | contig 25766 bp, 32 predicted proteins | sample 19_EM_MG_FD_203310 | JGI IMG/M metagenome (GOLD analysis project Ga0307516, IMG submission 203310) | Populus trichocarpa ectomycorrhiza microbial communities from riparian zone in the Pacific Northwest, United States - 19_EM | ecosystem: Host-associated > Plants > Roots > Unclassified | place...
CCGCTCACGAGGGCATCCTTCGTTGCGGATAATGCCCACACTCCTCCTTTGTGTCCATCCAGGGACATCATCAGCCGACTCGTATGGGGGGAGTAGACGTGGATGGAGTGGTCATCAGATGCCGAGATAATACGTCCGTGGGAGAATATGAGACATGTGACGACAGCACGACCGTGTGCGGGGAAGGAATCATGTTTGGGGTTTGGATTGTTGATCCATTTTGTTCGGGTTATGGAGGTCCCTCCTTGCAGACCCGGCGTAGGCGGCGGATCACTCGCACGAGGGAGATGGTCCCCAAGGTCGTTACGTGGAGTCTGATGGGGGATCGGGTTAATACCAGAGCTCGTTTTGGGCACGTCCAACGCACCCCGTTGTTAATGCCTGTAGCTTCCTCTCGGCCCAGCTTCACCGGTGACTGATGTGGGGCTGCCTCGAGGGGAAGTCTTCCGCGCACATCCACGCCTTTCAGAGCAGTTATGTCAGAGGATTCCTGCGTGGGCGACCAATAAATTGGTGGGACCAGAGCTGGCGTCCAAGACTTCGAAACTTTCTCCAAACACTGAAGTACGTCCTTGATGCTCGGGCGATCTCCCGGTTGGGGCACCCAGCAACGTTTCAATACTTCCCACACATCATCCGTGAACCACCCCCCCTCTGCTCCCTTAGGTCTCTCAGGGCGGTCACCCCTAATTACCATCCCGGAAATGATCAAGTTCGAGTACCGGTAAAACGGTGCTCGCTCGCTGAGGACTTCGTATATCACCATCCCGAGAGCGTAACAATCAGAATACACCGTCCGACGATGGTCTTGAATTTGTGGGTCGAGAAGCTCGGGGCTCATCCACCGGGTGGTGCCGCCATGGGTAGATGAGCTCAAGGTGGTCGAGTCAGAGGCAATTGTGAGAAGGCCGAAATCTGCGAGGCGGGCGTGGCAAGTCTGATCAACCAAGATATTGAGCTAAAAGGCGAACATCATTGGTGGAAAAGACGCGGCTGCAGCTTCCAAAGACGCACACCCTTGAGATCACCGTGGACCATCCCCTGATCGTGCATGTAAATCAAGCCACTCGTGACGCCGCTCAACTATGGGGACCACACAACCATCAATGACAAACGGAGATCCTAGGAGCTTGGAGGGAGAACTAACGAGTTCGAACCGGTTCGCATCCCGGTGTGCCGTCACAAAGTGCTTGATGCTCCCATTCACCATCCACTCTGACACCATGGCAAATCGATCTTCGGTCACCATCACTCCTAGGAGTGGCAACACGTTCGGGTGATTAAGAGCCTTCCACGTCACGAACTCCTTGCAAAATCCCTGTATGTGTTTCCGCTAGCGCGTTAGCGACTACACAGGAACGTGGAATGTCATCAATAGCTCACGTGAACAATCTTCTCCAAGTCGCTCCTCACATCCACCCTCAGCACCTTTACTGCGACATCAAGGTCGCGATATCTCCCCTTCCACACATCTGCAAACCCGCCGCGGGAGTGCGGGACAGTTGCTGGATCGTACCATACTTTGATTCGTAGTGACTCTGGAAGCAGGGAGTGTCGAGCACACATCCTGTATAACGATTTTACACAGTTCTTCCGGATGTAAGGTGCGAGGCTAAGGCTACCCAACGCCTAGCAACAGAATGTAGAAGGTTGAACGCGGAGTAAACTGAACAATTCCTCGGAAATAACTTGGGACGTGGTGACATACCCAATCTATCGCGTCGATGAATGCCTGAGCGTCGCTCGCTTTGAGGGGGTTGACCATATCGGTCGTATTCCCGTCCGAGAAGATTGTCTCGATGAGCGAGGGGAGCTCGTCCTGGTGAATTGTGCGGCTGATCAACTGCTGCCATGCTTGCTGGTGGGAGTCGATAGTGATGGATGGATCGGGGAGGCGGTTCGCATGCTGCGCACGATCATGACGAGGCGAGGTGGGATCAATATCCATGAGCATAAGGTGCGCCGCGCCTTCGATAAGTCCGAGGTTGTCATCGGGGGACAAGATCCGTGGTGGTGGACTGTACTCGTTGGTTTGTACGTGGAGCGTCGAGGGCCCGGGGGCGACCATGGTATAAGGTGGCGGGGGGAGGTTGAGGAAAAGACGGAGAGTAGTTGGACACGAGGTTTCCATGTGATCCCCAGGGCGTTAGCAAAACTCGGGCTCATCGGTACGGTGTCCCCGCAATTGCCAGAGTCAAAATGCCATCGAACAATCGCATGTACGCGTACGCCCGGCTTTGTGCCTCTGTCGGTGGTCGGAGCACGTGTGTGAATCCCTGGGACAAGGAGTTGATAAAAAACGTGAATGCGGGGCAAATGCTGGGGCTGGGGTAAAGGACTCCGAAGCCTGGCTGATCCGTGGCTGATCGACCTGGAACGGACCACGATCTCGGGTCTGTGACGACGGCGACCAACGATGGCGGCCGGAACTGCCATGGCACTCGCACTCACCGCGCTACTTGCCAACGGTTCTGCTCGTCTACGTCGCACGACTATGCTCAAGGAAATCTGACCAATGCGCTCAATTGGCTCACAAGCTCGGAATCTCGACACTCACTTTGAACAGCAAGAAAATGGTTGGATTTTTTCACCCGCTCTGGTGAGTCTGGCTTTCTACTCAAGACGTGACCTCAACCACTAATCTCGCCCGGTCCCTGTTTGAAGTAATGCAGGTGGCGGTGGAGAGCGCATTTTATGGACATCTATTGCCCACATCCAGCACACGGAACCGGAAGTCATAAGCGTCATGTACACAGGAGACGTCGACGTCACCAAGGAAGAAATCATTTCCAAAGTCAAGGTGAGACTTTTTGTTGACCCACGCGGAGAACATGCGTGAATCTTTCATCAGTCCAAGGTCGGCGTCGAATTCTCCCAAAATCGTTCCACTTGGTATTTCTGAACTCGAGGTATCTTGTCGAAGGCGCCACGCTGTCAATATTCATCCTCCTTGGACAAACCCTCGAATCGATGTACCTCGCATGGGAGGTCATTTCAGAATTCATCCCGGATCTTTTTGTTGGTGCGTAAACTCCCTACCCTTCATGACGGATATTGAATGTACAGTGATAGATACAATGGGTTACGTCTTCACGTTCCATATCGTGTTAATCCTTACCGGGGTCAATGTCGGAGCATACGTCCACTGCCCCGCGGTCGGTGCCGAGATTGTACACCGGGTCAAGTCCCGCGTGGCTTTACATAACAATTCTGCTTCTGTATCCTCCTCCACTTTCCTGACGCAAGGAAAGCTATTGTAAGTCCCAGTATTTGTTATCCGAAGTCTAGAATACGAAGCTTATATTTCGTCGCGACAAGTACTATCATGTATTCATGATTTTCTGCGCGCTCTCTCTTTGCGGAGCCTCATTCCTCGCGGTAGGCTCCTCACGGACAAAGCCACACATCAACTCCATCCTGTACCACGACAACGGCATCCTTAATATCATAACCTCCCCCACTGGTTTCCTTGAGGCCCTCGTTGGCTACTTTGAAACCTGCAGAAATCGTATACCCACCGTGCGACACACGTGAACTTGCTGAATTGCCTTTGGAGGGCAAGGGACGGACAATCGTCAGTCTTGCCCAGTTCCGACCAGAGGAAGACCATCGGACCCAACTCCTCGCTCTTTCCTCCCTCCTGGAATCTCACCCCGAGTGCCGAAACCCGCCGGTCGAGATGGTCCTAATGGGCGGAAGTCGCAATGCAGAAGACAGGGAATGTGTCGAACAACCCCGGGTGTTGTCAGAAGATCTTCACCTCGAGGTATGGAGATCTAAAGGACTACAATGTTGGTGGGCAATAAGATTATCCCTCCAGGATCACGTCGAGTTTATCATCAACGCTCCGTTCCCCGACATCTGTCGTGGTTTGGAAAGGCAAGTATTAGTTTGAACGCGATGGTGGATGAATACTTTGGTATAAATATCGTTGAATTCATGGTGGGGTCGATTGTGGTTTCCCGTTCTTCTCAAAGCTAACCAATCCACTAAGGTCGCTGGGGCGATGGATATACATAGCGCGCGCGTCGGGTGGTCCTCTCAACGATACCGTTGTTTCTGCTGATGGGAAACGAACAAGTCGGTCACTCCACCATAATGGAATCTATTCCGGAAAGCTGATGTTCCCTTGGCCAGAATATCGAGCTGGGTCCCGGCAAGAATACTCAGAGGCCTTCCACTCCGCGTTCCAGCTTTCGAGGGAAGTGGACTCGACGCTCCGACAGCGAGCTCGAAGGTGGACTGTCAAGAGATTCTCGAATGAGCAGTTTGAGAGGGGGTGGGACAATAGCCGTTGGAAAAAATGGCTTTAGTAGCGTTCCATTCCTAGAGTTGGAATTGTGCAATCTTCGACTTCCGGTGACAATCGAACCGGCCCGACCGCGCCCCTCTTGATGCCACTCAATGCGTCCGGGGCATGCACAGAAAATGAGAGCTCTCGCTGCCAGTTCCCCCCTTACCCTCCCGATACGAGTACCCCAATGGCCTCAACCAAAGCGTCAGGAGCATACGACCGATGGGCTCACCACAGTCGCAGGGACTGCAAGCGCCCGCTGCAGGTCGCTCTCGCAGCTTGGCGACCCTCAGGCGCCCCTGGTCCCCAGTATGGATCATCTAGCACTCTGAGATCGTAACCTCCTCCCCGGCCGGTTCAAACGTTCATTCCCCGAGAATCCCTCGTCGTGGTCGCTGGTTGGCTGGACATCTACGGGAGACCGAACCCCCCGATACCGTGCTAGTTTTGCAGTCTCTCGACGCCTTTGATACCTTCAACAAACTGGTTCTCTGCTGCCGGCCCGATTCCCCCGCGGGTTTCGTGCCTGGTGACTTCGGACGATCCTTTCAGCCTGCCTACAAGATAGAAAACGGTGATCGCCCAATTCGACACTCCCCCATCTCACGATTGCAAACACGGACAGGCTCTAAATGTACCCGGTTTGAGCCGTCTCTTGGTTTGTAAGTTCCCTTCGGGTCGCAAAGACCTCCGACCCGTTGAGGAACGCATGGTTAATTTCACCTTTCAGTCCTGGAGTTCGCCGCCTCGCGGGGCCCACCCTTTACACCGCTTTAATGTATAACGTATAGCGTTGACAGAGACTTTCGTGGGCGTGCTCGGAGAGTGGCACCTGCCGTTCCCCGAGGGAGTTGGGTGTACAGCTATTTCAAACCATGGCCTCTACCCCGTGACCATGGCTATAGCACAGCCCATTCGTGTTAAGCATCCTAACCTCAGTCATCCAGCACCCAATAGGCATTATGCTTTGCGATCCCCGAATTAAGTTTTGACATGGGACGGGCGGCGTCTATCTCCGGCCGCCCGTTCCGCTCTTTCTCAGGAATCAGGATCTCCACCCTCGATAGTGGCACGTGGTTTGACCCGCGCCGTGTACCGAATGGCCCGGGGACAGGGAAGCTGGGTGGTGTTCTCAGTGTTGCGACCTCCTCGAGATCTTGAGACCTGATGCGCCAATAAAACATTTACAAAGTCAAGGCACATTTTCTGCCACATCACGTATAGCCATACTGCGCGGCTGCCTATAGGATTGCGGGTCGCATTGAACCTCACAACGCACTTTCAGAGAGGCTGGATACACAAGTTACATAGAGGGGTGGATAAGGGGAAAAATGTGAAAATTGGTCATCGTGGATGGGTCGGTTTTCTCATTCTCGGCCCGAAAGCAAAAAGGGCAGGAAGAAGATCACTTCGTTTGACAAACAATCAAACCCTCCTCCGAGGGCCCGTGCATAAACAGTTTTCCACGAGTCGCGTCGTGTGCAACTGCAGTTACTCCAGAAACCTTGGTTCCATCATCCTCCAGGACCTTTTGTACGGTGTACTTTTCGCCATAGAAGGAGGATTCGCCGATATTGAGTGTGATTTTGAACACATTGGAAGGCGCGTTGGCGTTTTGAGTGGGGTAAACGACGCGGTTACGCGTAGCCAAGACCTTTGGCAAGCCAGCGACCCAAATTGCGCCTTCGCCATCAACCATCAGGTTGTCGAGGCCGCTCTCTGTGAAAGTTGGGTGACATCTTAGGGGCCCAGCGTGAGGGTGTACTTCAAGGCGTGCTTACCTGTGTGGATGTACTCATCTAATAGAAGCCTGTTGTCCGATTGCCTTGTGAACAAACCTACACCACCAATGAGCGTATGGGCGACGTAGAACGTGTTATTAGAGTGGAACGGAGATCGTGCGATTCCGTTTGGGGTGTAAAGCCCGGTCGCAGCGAGTTTACACCCATCGGTCCCGCAGAACCCGACCCAAGCGAGCTTTTGTTGAAGGATCACGGAGATATCGTTTGACTTTTTGGAACACGGGTAAATCAGCGTCGGGATGACATCTTATTCAAGCGAGTGACACGTACGATTCCGGCTTTGCAAGGCATAGGGTTTGTGAACCAGAACCCTTCCCCGTCCGGTAGTCCCACGACATCGTTCGGGGAAGTCATGAGCTTTTCATCCGCCCACGTGGCGACATGTTGCATACTGTCACTCCCGAGAACATGCCGGAACGCCTCAACGGACGGGTCTGGACCTTCTTTTTTCGCACGTGCAGACGCGATCTCATCGCGTTTCGCTTCCCTGATACCAGGTGGCAAGTCTGAGTCGAGGTCAACGTGCGGCGGACGTATGTTCGTGGCGTATATCGTCAACTCGTTTGGGTTATGTGCGGATGGTACGATGTCCATTCCGAACGATGACAGACCACGGGGGGAGTTGAAACCATTAGCTGTGAGTTTGGTAACCTTCTTGGAGGATGGGTCGTATGTTGCGATGTAGCCTATGCCCGCTCCGGAGACGTTGTTGGCGCCCATATAGGGAAGCCATTGGGAACGTTGGACGGGAGGTCCGCAGGAGAGGAAGAGTACTCCGCTAGGCTCATGGAGTCTAATCTCTAAACAATCGCAGGGATAAAACCTCCACAGTAAACCCAAGTTTAGGTTTTGGCAGCTGAAATGCGTACTTACGTTCACACCCCTTCAATTCGTCAATGGACACGCAAGTCTCCTTGAGCTCCCTACCGACATCTTGAATCTCCCTCCAGACGCCGAATGCCTCAATAAGAGGTTTGAGTCGGATCTGGTACAGACCAAAGAGGATGGCGGGGATGACGACGAGAAGCGGAGTGAGCAACCTCACGGTCATGATGAGAGTGTCGGCGTTTGCTTCCGCATGTTCGGTCTCGATCATCTGCCACCCAGTGCCACCTGCCACCTGCCACCAGTACTTGCAGCGGATAATGGGGTTAGTGGTTCTTCCCCCCCTCCCAGACTCACTGAGTCTCTGCCACGATGCCCGCTCCGTCTTGTAACTCCAGCGTCCACATCCCGGGCGTGATCTCCTGAACACCTCTCCAACCAGGAACGGACCAGTTCAAGGGGCTTCCCCCGCATGTATTCATTGTGGTTGGTGGATGACTTCTTCCGACTCGCTGAAACGCGCACGGCAAACGGCGTCCGCGCGAAACTCGAACAAACCTTTGCGTCTCCCTCCTTCATGAGGAGCCATACTGTACTGGTCTTCGTTGCAGGATCTCACTCAAGATGTCTAATGAGTGTACCACCCATCTCCAAAAGGCTTCAAATAATGATAACGGAAACATTCAACTTCCTCTGCTGTCACCCATCGTGCTGGGCTCATACCTGCCCCTCGATCGAGTCACCTCTCCGCAATCGAGTCCTAGCTGTGGTTACTGTGGCCATCTACGCAGGTTTATTCGAGGAGGTAGGTGTTGCAATCCGGGAAGTCCTTTCCTCGGCGGACGGACACTTGACTTGAGCCTCTCCCGTTTCGCGGGCGCATCCGAGTGTATACGTGGACTTGAATCGCCTTGCAGGGTGTTTGTGCAGGCGTCCCTAGGCGGTTCACTAGCGTCCCCGACGAACTTGAGGGGGCGGCTCCGATAAGCTCCGATGGGTTTCAGGCTCCGCTTGCCCCCTGATCGTGTGGGCTCGTCGATTCGGCTTTCCGAGTCGCTTTCGAATGGTTTTCCACGACGTTACGAACACTGGACCCCGTTCAGAGGTTGACGAGCCTATGCAGGTAGTCACGTCGCTGCTCGAATATAACAAATATCTATCCCATCGCTCTCGCAACTATGCGAAGAACTCCCGAACGACTTTTGATCGGTTTTTGATGCGATGTATAGGCTTTCTTGGGGTTCCCGCTCGGTCCGGGTTCTCCCCGGCCCAATTGATTTCCCTGGGTTTCGGCCCCATGGCTTTAGCTTTTCGGTGGGTTTACCGGCTTTGAAAGTCACCAAAAGTCGATTCGCAGGTTTTCTGACGGGGGAATTTGACCCCGTCGTAGGGAATTGTGCACCTGGACGAACTTGTCACCTGCGGTCGTGAGAGTCGGAGGGGATTCCGCGGGCTCTTGGCAGAAAGACTTTCGTCGCCCTTTCTCATCGCGGGGCCTATCCGATAACAGTTGATACTTAGATCGATAGAAGACAACCAGCCTCAATGACCGTCTGATACTAGGTGTGGGTCCCTGCTTCGATGCGATTAATATTAGGGGCCGGGCTCCACCGCAATTCTCTCGGCTCTTTTGCCAACCCTCACTCGTGAGTCGTGGCATGGTTAACATTGCTTAAATAAATTGCAGATGCGGGTCACCAGGGCGGTTTGCACCCGGGCCTCGTGGTTTTTGGTTTATTTCCATCTGCTTGCGCGGTGATCCTTCCCCCTTCAGATCCGGCACATGTAAGGTTTTTACACAAACACCTTACGCGTCTAAACTGCTTCTGCTCTAGCCCAAAAATATTTGAATTCAGTATGCACTCGATTGATGAAGCGTGCTTTGCATGTGGGACCGGCTCGGCACAAGCACCAGTTCCGAGGACCGAGGAAGAGTGAGATGAGTGAGAGTACCAGATTTCATGCGGGTGCTGACCGGGGGTTTCCCTGCCCCAAAACGTGGGGTGGTTCCAATTCTTACCACCCTCAGCCAAACTTACGTTGATCAGGAAAAGGGAGGGATATTGGTTGAGGATACTCGTGAAGGCCGGCCGGTGATCGGCCTGTCTTCCATGTGAAGTCTGTCGCACTTGTGCATAAAATGCTCCCTCTGCAGCGAAGGCCGAAGGGACGCCCTTCCTCCCCCCCCCCTCTCCACCATTTCGCACTGTGACCATGGTCTTCCAATCCTTGCTCCCTCCTGTCCCAGACCTCCCCTTCCCAAACGCCCACAAATTCTTCTTGAGCCGTCCGGACCAAGCCCAGTGGGAAGACTATGTCCTCCATGTCGATGCCGTTACGGGCAAGGCGAGGAAATGGTCTGAATTTAAGAATAGGGTCGCGCGTGGTGCGACCGCACTTGAAGATCCGACCCGTTTCCCTCACGATGAGAACGCGATTGTCGGGATTTTAAGCGAGAACTGCGTGGTAAGTTACTTGGGTTAACGTTGACCCCCAAGCTCAGGCCGTGTGCTGATGGAGAAATCCCCTTGGTGTGGATGCGTGTAGGATTACATCGCGCTTGTTCATTCGTTATTGGCTGCTGGCATTCCGTTCGCCCTGTTCCCGGCGTCACCGACCGCATACGAGCTGAAACGCTTAGTCAAGGTCTCCAAGGTCAGAAAGGTCTTTACGAGCCCGCGGAATCTTGAGAATGCCCGGATCGTCGCCAAGGAAGCTGGTTTCTCGGAGTCGGACGGGATTTTCATTCTCGAAGGAAAGGTGGAAGGGAACCGGTCGTTCGATGATCTCGTTCGATCCGTCGAGGAACCTGCAAATAATTATGTGAAACACGTGAGTAAAGACGCCTTGGCATATCTCGTCTTTTCTAGCGGAACGACCGGCCCGCCCAAAGGTGAAGCGCCTTCTAAGCGTACATACGTCACCGTCCATACTAACTGTCCGAATTATTAGGCGTCATGATATCACACGGGAATATCGTATTCTCAGCGATGCAGGCGGTCATCACGGGGACACTCAACACAGCGGTGGCACCAGTTAGTTCCCCGCACCTGATTTGACCATGTTCTGATGTGCTCCAGCCCCCGCGATCCGCAGGTATTCCGGTCGCATTGGTCCCAATACCGTTATACCACAGCTACGGGTTGAACGTGTTTTGTTTCCGTGCGTTTGCGATTCCGAATACCGTCGTCATCATGCCCGGATGGGACCCGAAGCACGCCCTGCAGCTCATTCTAAAGTACGCACTTTTACTCCATTTTCCAATGTTCTCTTGCCAACACCGTTGCAAAGATGGAGGGTAACAACGTTACCGCTCGTACCATCGATGATTCACCAATTGGTGAATTCCCCAGAGTGGGCGAGGACCGATACCAGTAGTATTGAATCCACAGTAAGCGGAGCGGCGTTCTTACCTCCAGACCTGCACGCGAAGTACCAAGCTAAGCTGGGGTCGACCTTCTTCCACGGGTATGGCTTATCTGAATCGGTTCGTGTTCCTCCCCTTTCTCTCACGGTTCTCGGGAGATTCACATGCTAGCGGATTTGTGCAGACCATTGGGGTTATGGGAACGATGCGAGAGAATATCATCCCTGGATATAAACCGATCGATGGATCACTTGGTCTGCTCCTGCCCGGCATGCAGGCCAGGATCGTTCGTGAGGACGGCACGGATGGCGGCATTGGAGAGCCCGGCGAACTTTGGGTCAAGGGAGGCTGCGTCTCCAGAGGTTACTTCCACGACGAACGTGCGACTGCGGAGACATTCACCAAGGATGGGTGGCTCAAGACGGGTGATATCTTCACCGTCGACGAGAAGGGGAATTACTTGTGAGATCCTGCGTGGCTCCCCCTGCGTTCGTGGTGCTGAACCAGTCGAACGTGTGACAGTTTTGTTGAAAGAGCGAAAGACACACTTAAAGTCTCTGGAGTCCAAGTCTCCCCATCCGAACTCGAGACCGCGTTGATGGCCCAACCTGATGATCTCGTCAATGACATCGTCGTTGCTGGCGTCAGCGGTGGCCGTACGTCGGACGAGAAGGTCCCCCGGGCGTGGGTCGTTCTCAGCCAGGCTGGCAAGAGGAAAGGCGCAGCGGCGACAATCAAGGCGTTGGAAGAATGGTCCCGGCAGAATCTGACAAAGCAGAAATGGCTGAGGGGAGGATTTGAGATTGTTGTGGAGGTAAGGAATCGTATTCTCCGTGACGTGAATGAGGTTAATAACTCCTGATCGTCAGATACCAAAGTCTCCCACGGGTAAAGTACTGAGGAGGGTGCTACAGGATGCGTATGAACAGAAGAAAAGGAGGACGAATACGAACAAGTCGAAATTGTAGTTTACCGTGGACTGTACATTACCGGATGTGTGTAGAGTATCGGCAACGTGCACGACCGAACGATCCAAAGCCGTAGAATGCTTAGTTGAGAGAAGGATGTCTGCAGATCCCATTTCAACCACCGTAACGCTGAAAGACCTGCGGGGAATGGACGGAGATGAGATAACGGGATGTCATCCACTCCACAGAAACGAAACCTTACCTTGCGCGTATCCAACTCTTCAAATCCAGAATCCCGAACCACGGTGAAACTCACCCCTCCCTCGAATTCCCGTTCCATCCGGGCGAATTCGTCTATGACCCACTGAAGATCATCGCCCATATTTTTTATCAAGGTTTTTGTAGGTCGGTTGACGCTACGCACGCGGGTGAAGCGGAGTTTGATCGTGGATAAACGTGGAGAGGTGGCAGGCTTGAGCGTTGAAAGTGCCGCGGGGATCCAGACGAGGCGTCCGCCCATCCAACAGACTGCGATTTCCACTTCTTGGAGGTTTTGGGATTTGGAAAAGTCGAAAGACCGCTCGAAAGCCTCAGTGTCGTCTACGTTAGGAGGTCAGTGTAAGCGCTTGAATAATTTGGACCGGGAGGAGTGGCATTTACTGTAAAGGGAGATCGTGTATGACAGCTTTACGAGGGTCTCGCTACAACCTTCCGCGAGCCTCACGGTCGAGAGGAGGGAATTACGCGTACAGCGAACCTCCACCTCAGTAAAGCGCAAACCAGATGGAATCTCCAATAGTGCATCCATGAGACTCTCATCAGCGAGTCCCCCAATGAGTCGCAGTCTTCCACCAAATCTCCCCATCGGATTCGTTCCGGCCTCCAGCGGCAAAAGTTTGTTTAGAAGGTACGTCCCCGAAAGCGACAGATCGTCCAGGTTCGGCAGCCCCGTCATAATATCCAGGATCTGCGAAAGGGCGATCGACTCCGCATCAATGATCAAAGAGGTCGTAGACTGCGGTAGCCTCCAATATGGAGCTATGTAGAACGGACAACCCTGTGAGGCCGATAGAGTCACCCTTGCCACGTTCGTAAACCATGGGCTGTATTCGAAAACACCCTCGGGAGTGCGTTCGCCCCGCCCGATTCGAATGGCTAGATCCCTGACGAGGTGGGCGGGACCCTCCTCTGGCACCGGGAACGTCTCGACCCATCGCTCTATACCCAACCAGGAGAAGGTGACCGTGCGGAAGAGGTGCTGCCGGCACGATGGAACCCATGATCTCGATACGAGAGCGCACGATCGGAGGGATTCAAGGTCTGAACTGGCGCCGAGGTGCCCTAGGATCTCGTCAATGACCTCTTGTGGCACCCTGGGGATGACGGCCGTCTCGATTTCCGTACACATTCGAGGAGGGCGAGATGGATGATCGATGAATCGATGAAAGCTTAGCGCTGTCTTTTTCTGGGCGCTCGTTCTGTCATGCTGCAGGATTTGTAACCGCCCAGAACTTGTTGCAGGATCCACATCTGCGTCCGAGGATACCCCAGACACGTTTTCTCACCAAGCGGACTTCGGACTACGGATGGAGAGGACTATATTTTCACCCTCGGACCCAAAGAAGACATCGGTGTATCTGATGCAAAGGTATCGTTGAGACCCGTGTGGCACACTAAAATTCAGTGAACGACTTAAACCAAAGGTTATTGGAGTTTCCGTTGAGGCTGGGTGCCCTCGTCGGGCGATCGGTCTTCCCGGTGGTCGAAGGGGGCGGGAACTTGGATGCCGGGGCAAGGCTCTTCCTCTTCTCTTGCTCCACTTTTTCCTTTGGCTCCATCTCAGCCTCTTCTTTGATTACCTTCTCAGTCTTCTCGACCCTTCCGGCCTTCTCCTTCTCCTCACTCTCAAGCCTCGCCCTTGCATTCAGTCGGTCCACCTTCTCCGTCATAGCTTTCTCTCTGGCCTGCTGCTCAGCCCTCTCCTTCGCCTCTCGTGCAACCGGTTCCTTCGCTTCCTCCTCGACCTTCCGCTTTGCGGCACGTTCGGCTCTGACTCGTTTAGCCCTCTCCTTTGCCTCCCGCTCGGCTTCCTCTTTGGTTTCCTCCTCACCCTTCTCCTTCGCTTCCTTCTCAGCCATTCCACTATCAGCTCTATCCAACTCCTCCCTCGCTGCTCTCTCAGCCAGTTCCTTAGCTTCTCGTTCCGCACCTTCCTCCGTTTCAGTGATCCTCGTGGATATTTCGACTGTGCCTTGACCTCCAGGGTTGTCGAATTTACGAACGTCTGCGGTCTTGGTGGGTGTAGTAGTCTTAGGGTGGTTGGAGAGGTTGTTGAAACCCCAGCGTTCAAGCTTCGATATCTTGATTTGCTGGTCGACGACGGACTCCTTTAGCTCTTCGCGTTGTGCCTACTCGCACAACACACATCAACAATCACATTCAGTTCGCGACCGGATGAAACTATTCACCTTGAGGTCCAAGACCTGAATCCGAAGAGCGGCCCTCTCTGCGTCCGAATCCAATATGAGCCGATCACACTTGCCCTTAGCTTCGACAAGTTCTTCTCGCAAAACATTGATGTCCTCCTGTTTGGTGGTGTTGGCTTCTTTAAGAGATGAGACCTGGGAGCGGAACGCTTCCTGAGAAGCCGCAGTCGCCTTTAACTCTCCTGCCATCTCAAGGTTCTCCAATCTGAGCCTCTCGTTTTCCTCTCGTAACGCGACGATAGAGTCTTGGAGGGCCTTCCTCTCCTCACCGTCGAGAGACGGTGTGGCAGACGCGGACTCGAGGGCGGCAGCTCGATTGGCATACGAGACGAAAAGACTTGAAAGCAGTGGGCTCAAAGAGAGAAGTCCCACTGCATGATCCTGCTCTCGTTGGAGGATCCCTAGGATGTCGCTTTGTGCGATGGGGGAAACGGAGTTCGCGACTGTACCCATCCGAGATAGCATCTAACAGACCCATCGATACAAGCAAGGAAACAACACAAAATCGAGAGCACGTACAGTCACACTGGGACCCGGGCCCGCGTCGGTGCTCGGAGATATATGCATCGGCATCACAAGCAAGCTCTGGTGACAACAGAAGTGCGATGGGAGAAGAAGCAAACCCTAACCAATAGATCGTGACGGGATCCATGACTATATAGGTGATATTCCTGGGCGCTTCGTACAACGTGGTAAAACACGAGGGTGAATCTATGCGGGGGTCGATAGGGGTTGAATAGACTGGAGCATCACCCAATCGTTGTCACCCGCAGTCTAGGAAATATCAGGGTTCAGGATCTAGAGAGATAGGGAAGTAGGATGGCCGAAGGTGTGGTCCAGATGACACGTTTCTGAGAAAGGAATAACGGTAGGATTGCACCTCGGATTGCACAACGCCACGTATATGTGAAGTATCAGATCTGGTGGAGTCGGCGCCCAGGTAAACGATTTGGCGCCATAGATGGTCAAGCGATTCAACGCCGCGGAATGGCCGATCGGAAGAGGCAAATGGGAGAGTTAATCACAAATACCGTCTCAACGACCATGGTGCCGAAAGATCTACAGGGGACGAACAGGAATGAATCAACGTGACCATGAGGCCACACAACGAAACCTTACATTAAGTATACCAAATACCACCTCGAACTGTGCATCCCGATGCGTGGTTAAATGCACTGCTCCCTCGAATTCACGTTCGATCCGGAACGCCTCGTCTGCGACCCGTCGAAGATCATCACCCGTGCTTTCGGTCAAAGTTTCGGCGGGTCGGGTGAAGCTATGCGAGTAGGAGAAGTCCAGCCGGATAGTGGATAGATGTGTAGATGTGGCAGGTTTTAGGGTTGATAGAGACATGGGGAGCCAGGGTAGACCACCGTGCGTGGCACCGACAACCTTACAGATGAGGGTCACTTCTTGCAGGTTCGGGGATTTGGAGAAGTCGAAGGACCGCTTGAAAGTCTCGCGGCGATCTACGTCTGGAAATTGCTTCACCGTCAACGTTTCATGCACTAAAACCAGCTGGACCGGGAGAAGGGGGAAGGGCTTACCGAGGAAATAGACCGTCTGCGACAGCTTCACGAGGGTCTTGCTACACGCTTCTACGAGGCTAACGGCTGAGAGGAGAGAGCTGCGCGTACTGGAAATCTCCACCTCGGTGAAGCGCAACCCGGATGGGACCTCTAATAACTTGCCGATGACGCCCTTGCCAGACCATCCGCTGCTAAGTACCAGCCGCCCACCAAATCTTCCCCTCAGGGGCATTCCAATCTCCGGCGATATTAATACACCCTGGCGTACCGGGCTATGAGATCCTGATAGAGAGAGGTCGTCCAAGTTCGGCAGCTGCGCCATAATCTCCCAGACCTGCACGAGAGCGAACACGCTCGTGTCAATGGTTAAGGATGTTATAGACTGTGGTAACCTCCATAATGAAGGTCTTAGCGACGATCCAACCGACCCGTGCCCCAGCAAGTACACCTTCACCACGTCCGTAAACCACAGGATGTACTCGAAGAACCTGTCAGGAACGCAGTCGGCCCCACCGATCCGGACGCACAAAACCCTGACGTGGTGAGCGGGACTGTTTTCTGGCTCTGGGAAAGTCTTGAACCATCTGGCCGCATTCCTCGAAGTGAAGACGGCGATGCGAAAGAGGTGGCGCCGGCACGATTGAATCCAGGATTTCGATAAGAGAGCGCACGATTGGAGAGATTGAAAGTCTGAATCGGCGGCGAGGAGATCCGAGATCTCGTCGGTGATATCTTGTGGGATTTTTGGAACGACGACCATTTTGGATTTCGGAAGAGTCGGCCGCGGGTGGTGTAGATGAAAGCCAGGGCTAGGCGCTCGTACCGCCGGCGGACATCAACACATGGGCGTCGAACCAGTTCCCACGCTCGTTCATCCTCTGGCGCCCACGTAGAGTTTGGTGAGCGTTCTCCCTACTACGGTTGGTTCCACCGCTCTCCGTCGTACTGCCGCGATTTAAGATCGTGACCGTGCGGTCACCGAACTTTCTACCAACATCTTGAATCCCTACGGCAACCTCGAGGAGAAGTCTGAGTCGGATCTGCTCCAGGCCAGAGCCTAAAGGGTGGGGAGGATGGCAACGAAAAGCAGGGTAGGCAGCATCTGGTGGTTCCCTTGCCCCTCAGACTCACTGAACCCTTACCAAGATGTCCACTCCATCCTAAGTATGCTGCTATTTTCGAAAATCCCTTCCCCGACAGGCGTAGACTTGATTCCTGCCTCTCCCACTTCCCGAACATAGTCGAGTCTACGTGTGAAGCGAGGGTCTGAGAAGGTGCGGGCACGTTCTCGGTAGACGTACTTTCGTCGATAGTATTCGCTACCTTGGCGTGCTCAGGTGGGGCTCGACCCGGTCGTACTTCTCGGCCCTTTTTCCAGCTTCCATTCGTGATAAGTACCGTTGACACTGCTTAAATGGTCGGCGCGTGTTACACCCGGACCTCGTGCATTTGTTATTTCTATTCCCATGTGCGGCCCTTCAGATCCGGCCCATGTAAGGTTTATGTACAAGTAACTCACCCGTCTGAAAGCTTTTGCTGTAGACCAAAATATGCGAATTCAGTACACCTCAATTGAAGAAGCCGCGTGCTTTTGGTGTGGGCCGGCTCGGCGCGTGCGGCAGTTCCGAGGGCCAAAGGTGACGGAGATGGATGAAAGTGCTTAGGCTAGCCTTCATGACGCGTGCTCCCGAACGCGCATTTCGATTCTGACAACCCTCAGCCGGACTCCCGTTGATCAGGAAGAGGGAGGGAGTTGAGGACGGCGGTAAGGACCGGCGATCGATCTAGTATACCCTGACTTCTACGAAGCCTGTTACATTTACTCATATATAATAACCCCTCCGCAATACAGGACAAAAGGGATGCACCCTTTCCCCCTCTCCCCACCATTTCGCACTGGGACCGTCCATGATTTTCCAATCCTTGCTCCCTCCGGTCCCAGATCTCCCCTTCACCAACACCCACAACCTCTTCTTGAACCGTCCGGACCAAGCACAGTGGGAAGACTATGTCCTTCACGTCGACGCGGTTACGGGCAAAACAAGGAAGTGGTCCGAGTTTAAGGATAGGGTCGCGCGTGGTGCGACCGCACTCGGAGACTCGACCTGTTTCCCTCACGAGGAGAACGCGATCGTCGGGATCCTAAGCGAGAACTGCTTAGTAAGTAACTTTGGTTGGCCCTCAAGGCCTCAAGCTCAAGCCGTGCGCTGATGGAGAAGTCCTCTTGGTGTGGATGTGTGTAGGATTACCTCGCGCTTGTTCATTCGTTATTGGCTGCTGGCATCCCGTTTGCCCTATTCCCCGCGTCACCGACTCCATACGAGCTGAAACACCTAGTCAAGGTCTCCAAGGTCAGAAAGGTCTTTACGAGCCCGCGGAATCTTGAGAATGCCCGGATCGTCGCCAAGGAAGCTGGTTTCTCGGAGTCGGACGGGATTTTCATTCTCGAAGGAAAGGTGGAAGGGAACCGGTCGTTCGATGACCTCGTTCGTTCCGGGAAGGAACCCGCAAAGGATTACGCGAAACCCGTGAGTCAGGACGCCCTGGCATATCTCCTCTTTTCCAGCGGGACTACAGGCCCGCCCAAAGGTGAAGCTACTGTCAAGCATACGTACGCAATTATGTCCACGCTTACCGTCAAATTATTAGGCGTCATGATATCACACAAGAACATCGCGTTCTCGGTGATGCAGGGATTCATTATAGGGACACTGAACTCCGCGGTGGCGCCGGTTAGTCCCTTCCCAAATCCGACTTATCACGTTCACGCTGATGGGCGCCACGGACCCTAGCCTCCGCGATCCGCTGGTCTTCCAGTTACATTGGCCTCTCTGCCGTTTTACCATAGCTATGGGTTGAGCTTGTTTTGTTTCCGCGCGTTTGCGGTTCGGCGCACCGTCATCATCATGCCCAGATGGGATGTAAACAACGCCCTGAAGCTCATTCCAAAGTACGCCCCTCGACTCCGTTGTATGATATTCTTTCTGTTACCAACAACGTTGTCAAGATGGAAGGTAACAGAGTTAATGCTCGTGCCATCGATGATCCACCAATTGGTGAATTCCCCAGAGTGGGCAAGGACGGACACCAGCAGTATCGAGACTGTGGGAAGCGCAGCGGCATTCTTACCTCCAGAGCTGCGCGCGAAGTTCCAATCTAAACTAGAGTCGACCTTCCTTCACGGGTATGGTTCGTCTGAATCAGTTCGTGTTCCTCTCTTTTCTTCCACGATTCCGGAGATATTTACATGCTGGCGGATTCCTACAGTCCCTCGCGATTACATCGTCGATGGAAGAGAACTGCATCCCTGGATACAAACCTGTCGACGAATCGCTTGGCGTTCTCATGCCCGGCCTACAGGCCAGGATCATTCGCGAGGACGGTACGGACGGCGGTATAGGAGAGCCTGGTGAACTTTGGGTCAAGGGGGGTTGTATCTTTCAAGGTTACCTCGATGATGAACCGGGCACTGCAAAGACGTTCGCCGAGGACGGGTGGTTCAAGACTGGAGATATCCTCACCGTCGACGAGAAGGGGAATTACTAGTGAGATCCCGCGTGGCTCCCCCTGCGTTCGTGGTGCTGAACCAGTCGAACGTGTGACAGTTTTGTTGAAAGAGCGAAAGACACACTTAAGGTCTCTGGAGTCCAGGTCTCGCCATCCGAGCTCGAGACTGCGTTGATGGCCCAACCTGACGAGCTCATCAAAGACATTGCCGTTGCTGGTGTCAGTGGGGGCCGTACGTCAGACGAGAAGGTTCCACGAGCGTGGATCGTTCTCAGCCAGGCTGGCGAGATGAGAGGTGCAGCGGCGACCATCAAGGTGTTGGAAGAGTGGGTCCGGCAGAATTTGACGAAGCAGAAATGGCTGAGAGGAGGATTTGAGATCGTTATCGAGGTAAGCGTTCACGTTCTCTGAAGTGGATGTGGAGGTTAATACCTCTGGGTCGCCAGATACCAAAGTCTCCCACAGGAAAGGTATTGAGGAGGGTGCTACAGGACGTGTATGAACAGAAGAAGGGGAGAATTATTGCGGCCAAGTCGAAATTGTAGTTTGCCGTGGACTGCACATTACCCCGTGTATATGAAGTATCGAAAACATGCACGACCGAATCACTCAACGCTGCAAGATGACTAGTTGAAAGGGTCAAGTGAGGGGGGTATCTGCAGATCCCATTTCAGCGACAGAAATACTCAAGGGCCTGCGGGGAACGAACGAAGGTGAGTCGGTATGATCACGAAACAAGATCACGGAAGCCCACCTGAAACTTATCCAACTTTTTAAATCCCGAATCCAGATATACTGCTCCCTCGAATTCGCGGCTGATTCTGATGAATTCGTCTGCGACCCACTGAAGATCATCGCCCATGCTTTGTAATATTTCCGCAGGTCGGCTGAAGGGATGGACGCGGGTGAAGCGGAGCTCGATAGCGGATAAGTGTGGAGAGGTGACGGGTCTGACGGTCGAAAGTGCCACAGGGATCCAGAGCAAACGTCCACCCAGCCAACAGATTGCAATTTCCAATTCTTGGAGGTTTAGGAATTTAGAAAGGTCAAAGGACCGCTCAACAGCCCCGAGGTCGTCTAGGGCCAGTGTAAGCGCTAGAATAAGTGGACCGGACGAATGGTACTTACTATAGAGGGAGATCGTGCACGATAGCTTCACAAGGGTTTTACTACAAGCTTCCGCGAGCACTACCGTTGGGAGGAGGGAATTGCGCGTACAGCGAATCTTCATGGCGAAGCGCAAGCCAGTTGGAATCTCTGGCGCCTTCATGAGACCCTTGTCAGCGTGTCCCCCAACGCGTCGCAGTCTTCCCCCCCTCGGATCCGCTCCGGTCTCCGGTGGCAACAAACTGTTCAAAATGCACGTCCCCGACAGCGACAGCTCGTCTAGGTTCGGCAGCTCCCCTACGATGCTCAGGATCTGCGCAAGGGTGATTGAGTCCACACCGATGGTCAAGGAGGTTGCAGATTGTGGTAATCTCCAATGGTGAGACATGTACAGCGATGGACCCTGCGGGGCCGATATAGTCACCCTCTCCACACTCGCAAACCATTGGATGCATTCGAAAAATCCTCCGGCCAGGGGAGCGTAGTCACTCCCTCCGATCTGAAACCTCAAATCCCTGACGAGGTGAGCGGGACTCTCCTCTGGCACTGGGAACGTCCTGCGCCATTTATCCATACCATACCAGGAGAAGGTGACGGTGTGGAAAAGGTACCGCCGGCACGATGGAACCCACGATCTCGATACGAGGGCGCATGATCGGAGGGATCCAAGGTCTGGATATGAACCGGCGCCGAGGTGCCCCAAGATCTCGTCGATGACCTCTTGTGGCATTCTGGGATGACGGTCATCTTCTTTTTCGTACGCATTTGAGGAGAAGGTCGTGGGTGAGATGGGTGATCGATGAACCGATAAACGCTCGGCGCACGTTCTGTTCAAACACACTTATATGTCGTGCTTCGGGTTCGGAAACAATATCGGTCTAGAGTAGGTCGTTTGTGGATGGATGATTGATGGATCGTCACAGGTTCCCCGCCTATATCTGAAGACTAGATACTGTGCTGCCGAACCATTTCCCTCATCGAGTGGATGTTGAAGTACAGGTGTGGGAGTGCGGGCACGCCCGGTCTCTGTTCCCTTCTTCCGCTACGGTAAAGTGGGGGTGGAGATTATAGTGAATTTGAATCGTCAGATAAAAGTTTATCACAGGAGGGATAAGGGTGGTACTACAGGATGTGTATAAACAGGAGAACTGTGAAGAATAGGCCAAATCGTACTCTACCGTTGGTTATGCACTATCACACGTATGCTAAGTATCCAAAATAGCACTGGGGTCGGTGTCCAGACCCAACCGCCAGTGTGACCAAACGGTCCAATGCCACAGAATGACTGATTGGAGGCAAATGGGAGATTGAATCGTAGATCCCATCTCAACGACTGTGGTGCTGAAGGATCTACAAGGGACGAATAGAAATTAATGAATGTGACCATATAGTCTTGTCCAACAACAAAACGAAACCCTACATTAAGTGTACCAAAAACCGCCTCGAACTTTGGATCCTGAAGCACTGTCAAATTCACCGCTCCCTCGAATTCACGTTCGATCCGGAATGCCTCGTCTGCGACCCGTCGAAGATCACCGCCCATGTCTTCGATCAAGGTTTCGGCGGACCGGGCGCGCCAGTGGGTGAAGTTCAGTCGGATAGAGGATAAACGTGGAGAGGTGGCAGGATTGAGGGTCGATAGAGCCATAGGGAGCCAGGGTAGACCACCATGCGTGGAGCCGTAAATCTTACAGATGAATGTTACTTCTTGCAGGTTTTGGAACTTGGAGAAGTCGAAGGACCGCCCGAAAGTCTCGTCGCGTTCTCCATCTGTCAATGCATCATGCGCTGGAACCAGCTGGACCGGAAGAAGGGGTGGGACTGACCGAAGAAATAGACCACCTGCGATAGCTTCACAAGGGTCTTACTACATGCTTCTGCTAGCCTAACAGCCGAGAGGAGAGAGCTGCGCCCGCAGAAGATCTCCACCTGGGTAAAGCACAACCCAGATAAAATCGCTGATAACGCATCCATGACGTCCTTGCTAGCGTATCCACCGCAGACCAGCAACTTCCCACCAAACCTCCCCTTCAAGGATGTTCCAATCTCCGGCAATACACTTCCGCGTATCGGGGTATAAGATCCTGATAGGGATAGGTTGTCCAAATTGGGCAGCCGCGCCATGATCTCCCAGACCTGCACGAGAGTGAACCCGGTCGCATCCACGGCTAAGGAGGTTACAGACTGTGGCAACATCCAAAGCGAAGGTCTTAGCGACAACCCAACACTCCCGTGCCCCCACAAAGCCATCCTCTCCACGTCCGTAAACCGCGGGATGTATTCGAAAAACTTGTCAGGAACGCAGTCAGCCCCGCCGATCCAGACGCGCAAATCCCTGACGTGGTGAGCGGGACTGTTTTTTGGCTCTGGGAAAGTCTTGACCCATCTGGCGGCGCACCTCGAAGTGAAGACGACGATGCGGAAGAGGTGGCGCCGGCACGGGTGAACCCAGGATTTCGATATGAGAGCGCATGATTGGAGAGATTGAAAGTCTGAATCGGTGGCGAGGATATCCGAGATCTCACCGATGATATCTTGTGGGATTCTGGGAATGACGACCATCTTGGTTTTCGGGGAGTCGGCCGCGGGCGCTTGTACCGGTCACCGTGAACGCTGAGGGCATTTCCCACGCCCAATCATCCTCCCAGAAATATTTTGATCAGGCCCGGAAGTGAGGGGGGCGGCCAAGGATGACGTGTGTAAACTTAATCCACTCCCTGTCCCCACATCCCTTGCCCGCCACCGGATCGTGTTTTTTCTTCATCTTGTCGTTCTTTGTGTTTTACGTTTTCTTTCGGCCGCCCATCGCATACCACCGATCGCACCAGTATGGACTTTTCACGAATACAAATGATCAACGTCCTACTACGTCTTTATATTTATACACAATCTGTACCTGCGGTGTGTTGGCCATGCAACAAGACAAGAGCGAAGTGAAAGCAGCATACAACGCGTGAAGTGCATACACTCTGTGCTTCCTTCATCCGCTCACCACGTTGGCCCGCAAGAAAGGAGTGAGGATCAGAGCTGCGAGGGTCGTCACGGTATAGCAACTTCGGGATGGAATTCTCACCCTTCAAAGCAGGTACAAGGAGAGATAGCTGATGTGGCAACTACGGGAAAGGAGCGTGGGGTAGATCGAATGTGAGCAGTGTACCGGCCGACTTTCAGTTGTGAGATTCCACGAGGCGAATTAGGGAGGCGAGGAACTGGTTGTGCCCGCTTGCAGGGCTCGGACCATTCGGCGTTGAGATCCACGAGGAGATGCTGAGTTGGAAGTACTGCCCTGAGTCAATAGAGGGTCCAGGAGAGGAGGGAGGCGAATTGATGATCCCTACTCCTGGAACGGTTCCGAGTTCCTAGACAGACATATCCTTCGCATTCGTTCAGGCGATTTGGGTGTACATGGTTCCTGGACACCAAATAATGGGGGCATCAGCTTTTTGCGTGCAGTTGAAGGCGAAATCTCAGCCTGCGAACCTCTTCTTTTTTTCAGGCTGGTTGGTCGTGCTGCCCGCTGAACCCAGCTCCTAACAGCTGCTTGGTGTATTTGGCCTGCAGAACAGAAACAACTTAACCACCAACTCTGTGAATGGTAGCACGAAAGGAGTAGGGCGTACTTTCTTAAACGATCGAACCTTCCACAGGCTTCTCATGATAGCAAACCCCTCTCTCTCTCTCTCCACCCAACCGCAAGGACCGGTAAGCCAATGAGTCCGAGAGTCGGAGTACGAACAGCGGGGGTGATTGAAGGATGGAGGGCGAGTAATGTTAATCCGTATGGGCAGTTTGATGGGTTAGCTTTTCTTGTGGGTGGCGTAAAATGGCCCTGACGCGTAAACAGTTGAGTGGGAAGGACCAAAGGTGAGACGGACGGGGGTGCGACGCGTGTGTGAGCGTCTTGTCGGGTTCTAGAGCATCCCCGCGTGGGGAATGAGTAACGAGGCGATCTGGGCGCTTCCTTTTCAGCCCCAGCCCAGCGCTTAGAAGTCTAGATCCCGAGCACTTGCAACACGGTTCCACTATCGCGTGCTTTTGTCAAGTGGCTCTTAACAGGACGGGTGGGGACTTCTAACGGGAGGCATATGAACAGAGGAAGAAGGGGAGACCCTAACCGCTACGAACGACTAGTCGAAATTGTGGTTTTCCATGGACTGAGGATTACCGCACGTATACAAAACATCGAGGCCATCCATGACCAAGTGCACCAATGTGACAGACAGGCCAATTGGAAGAGATAAACGAGGAGGGTCTCAACGGATCTGCTCCTATTTCGACCTTTCAACGATATCAATAACCCTGAAGGATCTATGGGGCAGAACCGATGAGCCCACAGGGTGCAGTCCGCAGCAACAAAACCTTACATCAAGCGTATCCAACACCCCCTTGAATGCCAGATCCCGGTGTAGGACAAAATTCACCGCCTCCCCGAATTCACGTTCGATCCGGACGACTTCGTCCGCGACCTTTTGAAGATCGTCGCCCGAGTGTCTGATCAGAGTTTTGGCGGATAGGGTGCAGGAAAGCTGGAGCCGGATAGCGGATAAGTGTGGGGAGGTGGCGGGTCCGAGTGTTGTAAAAGCTGTAGGGATCCAGGCCAAACCACCCCCCACCGAACGGACCACAAATTCCACTTCTCGGAGGTTTGGGAAATTGGAAAAGTTGAAAGATTGCCCAAAAGCCTCGCTGTCTACGTTTAGAGGTAGCATTAGTTCGGATGCTTGAATCAGTCAGATAAGGAGAAGGTTAGAACTTACAACCGTGGGTGGCCGTGTACGACAGATTCACGAGCGTCCTGGCGCATGCTTCTACGAGCTTCACAGTTGAGGGGAAGCATCCGTGTGCGCCATGAATCTTCACATCGGTAAAATGTAACCCAGTTGGGATCCCCAATAACATGTTTGTGATATCTTCGCCAAGCCATCCCCCGAAGAGCTCCAATCGCCCACCAAATCTACCCCTCAGAGTTGTTCCAATCCCCGGCAACCTATCAGGCTTGTCCACCGCGATAAGTGATCCCGATAGCGACAGATCGTCCAAATTCGGTAGGTGTGCCATAATATCCCGGACCTGTACGAGGGTAAACACGTCCGTGCCGAGGGTCAAGGAGATCACAGACTGCGGTAATCTCCAAAGTGAAGGGACTCGTATCGGCGAACTCCCCCCACCCCCTCCCAGACACACCCTCTTCGTGTTCGTAAACCATGAGGTGTATTCGAAAAACCTCTCAGGAACACAATTAGCCCCCCCGATCCAGACGCGTAAATCCCTGACGTGGTTGGCAGGACTCTCCTCCCGCACTGGGAAGGCCTCGAGCCATCTGTCCATACCTGTTGCGGTGAAGAGGACAGTGTGGAAGAGGTGCCGGTGGCACGGTTGAACCCACGATTTCGATACAAGAGCGCATGACCGAAGGGATTGAAAGTCGGAGTCGGTGGCGAGATCATCCAGAATCTCGTCGATGATATCTTGTGGGATTCTGGGAGTGATGGCCGTCTTGGCTTCCGCAGAAGCGGGACACTTTCCTTTCGAGGTTTTTGAATCCATTCGAGGAGTTGGTCGTGGTGGGATGGGTGGAAGTTGGGCGCTCGCGCTGCCAGATAGCAGGGGGCCGCCGATACGTAACCGCAGAACGATCCCATTCGACTGATGACAATTTCACTGCAGCCATCAGCGCTGGCCACGGTACATGACAGACAGGAAGGTGCCCCGAGCATGGGCCACTCTCACCCAGGTTTGGAAGGGAATAACGGCAACGGCGACCATCAAGGCGTCGGCGGAGTGGTCTTAGCGGGATCTGACGAAATAGAGGCGGGGATTTGAGATTGTCATCGAAGTGAGCGTCCGTATTCTCTGAAGTGGACGTGGGGGTCAAAAATTCTGGATCGTCGGATACCAAAGTCGCCCACAGGAAAGGTACTGAGGAAAGCGGTACAGGGTA
>Ga0307516_10002297_pt1 | contig 25765 bp, 43 predicted proteins | sample 19_EM_MG_FD_203310 | JGI IMG/M metagenome (GOLD analysis project Ga0307516, IMG submission 203310) | Populus trichocarpa ectomycorrhiza microbial communities from riparian zone in the Pacific Northwest, United States - 19_EM | ecosystem: Host-associated > Plants > Roots > Unclassified | place...
CCCGAAAAATGCACATAGGGTTAAAATTTTGCTCACATGTGGGGCCCGGCGCCTCGGCGGGAATTGCAAACGAAACACGCCGCCCACGAACGCCCGAACCACCAGGTTCGGAAGAATCGAAGCGAGAGGTGACGCACCCCTGCAAAGCGCAGGGTTCCGCCGAGGGAAAGAGTAGGATGAGGGTGGAATAACCAAAGAACCATCGGGATGGTTGGGAAGGCTGGACAACAGAAAAAATTGAACGTATTGCGTTCCGCGGATGAAACGGGGATGTGATACGTTCAATTTTTTCTATTGTCCTGTCTTCCCTCCCCACACGCAAATCCTGCGTGTGTATTCTCAAAGCGAGTTATCGAATTGCAGGAGATACCTATGTAATGTTGCACATCACAAGCTCACGAGGTTCGAGGTCGAAATCACCGCGGGGAGTGGATGACTTGTATCCGCAAGGCTACACCGTCTCAAACTGCCAGAGGGACTATCAGGACCCCGCCCGTTGTGTCGGGCTGTTGATATGTACATTTCCGGGTTGTCGGATGCCGGCGAGGCAGGAGACCCCGCCCGCTCTGTCGGGTCGTGAACGATACGAAACTTGGCCGCTGGCACCCTTACAGGATGGGTAGAGATATTTCTATTCAGTACTTTTTATAGTAAGCACCGCTCCACGATACATTTGGCACCAGTTCCTCCCTACTCAGGCGAAGACGCCCATGAACTTCGTTTACATACCGATGCTTCCCACGGTGGATACCAAGGATTTTTTCCGGGGTGGCGAATCGTGTGAAACCACCAGGCCATCGTTGGCGACACTGCCAGACCTCGTATTGGGTTGGGGTGTGACCTTGAGCCACATTCCTCTCGTCATAAAACCTCCACAACCAATCTCAGTGCCACCCCACCTCAAAAGCGCCGACACCTCGTCTGACATCCAGCTTTCCCTCCCCACGTCCCTGTACCGTGGCTGGTGTCGGTCATTCGACAACTTGTTGCCATTCATCCTCCGCCACCTACCCACGAAGCGTTCAAAGGGATCGAACCGAAACCCACCCGGGTTGGTGCCATAGGACGGTCGTCCCGGGGCTTTATGTCACGTACAGAGCCGAGGCGGACAATCGGTAGTGCTTGGAGCGGTTGCTCAGGGAGGGATCTGCCGGGCAGGTGACAGTTTCGACAGGTTTTGCTGGGGTTGGCAGCTGTTGGCACAACTAGCAAATGAAAGAAACGATCCACCCTTGCTCGCTGGACCACCGATCTACATATTTCACCTCTTAGAGTGTCTAAGTAGCCTCGTAGAATACTGGATTGAAGCCCCGGGCCTCAGGTCGTTCGACTCAACCGTGAAACGTAGGTTCCCCCTTCACGGAGTGTAGGGTAACCCCTTTCAAGGCCCCTCGCGAAGTTGCGCAATAGGAGAGGAACCCCGCCGGGAAGCAGCCCGACTTGGTACTTGGTCGTAGATTTGGGGTCAGACTGACTCGGCTGCGGGTCGTTGTGGTGCCAGTCTTGCGTTGGAACTCCCCGTGTTTGGAGGGGTACTCCGCGCACCGGTTTCGAGCGCCGACGCTCTGCACCTCGCCGTGCCCTATCCGGATGGGGAGGCGAGAATTAACTTGGGTTTGACACTCGAGCAACTCAGACCCTCAGTCGACGCACCGAAGTGGACGCTATCCGGGATCTCGGTTCGAAAACGTCCTATGAATTGCCCCGGAGGTGATTCTGCTTAGAAATTCTGCTAGCTACGTAGTCACTCCGTAGCCCGTAACCTTAAGCAGCCGCAAACCGCCTTTCAAGTGCCTCTGCGGGAGGCGTGGGAAAAAGTCGAGCCCAATCTCTCGGATCTCCCCGTGATGCTCCGCTCGCACCGAGCTCCGTCGCAGCGGGTGTCAAGCCTAGACGGCCAGCTGCAGCCAGACCTCATATCTGGGAAGCCATGGCCGGTCCTAGCCGCACCCTAGCCCGTTCTTACGCAACCCTCAACAAATTTACGCGCTCGACCAAAAGGTACTCGGCCACGTCCACCAATCCTACACCGCTAACAAGCCTTCAGCCCAACAGGTAATCAGCCTAGAACCTCGCATGCACTACCGCCTTCTCAATCACCCATTCAGCCATTGTAATGCTGAACATGGGGGGTCCAGCCACGGTAATCCGCCCACATGACGCGTCTTGTCGGTGCTCACCTTCCCCCTAGGTCGAGGATACCGGATCTTTCCTTAGGAATCTCTTCTCGGACAGCGACCTCATTCCCTTGCCGTTCCAATCCCTCCTCGCGCCTTGGATCGCGCGGAGGAGGACCCCCAAGATAGAGCAGCAATACCGTGATATTGGCGGAGGCTCGCCTATCTTGCGGCATACGAAAGAGCAGGGTCAAGGAATGGCGTCTCTGTTGGATGAACTGCATCCGGAAACAGCACCCCATAAATTTTACGTCGCCTTCCGGTATACGCACCCCCTGACAGAGGAAACGGCAAGAGAAATGAAGAAGGATGGTATCAAACGAGCGGTCGCATTCACTCAATACCCCCAATACAGCTGCAGCACGACTGGAAGTAGTTTGAATGAATTGTACAGAAGGGGCAGTGCAGGGGAAATGGGGGATGTCGAATGGAGCGTCGTAGATAGATGGGGTACCCATCCTGGCTTCATCGAGGTGCGATTCACCATTCATTCCCCTTTCACTCGTTTCATTGACCCCTGCTGCTTCCTCAGGCCGTTTCTCAGAGGGTTAGATTGGCCTTGAACAAATTCTCGCCTGAGGATCGATCGGAAGCCGTAATATTGTTCTCGGCCCATTCTCTGCCCATGTCGGTTGTGAACAGAGGTGATCCCTACGTGTTGGAGGTCTCTGCTTCCGTGGCTGCTGTTATGGAGCACCTTGGCCACTCGAATCCCTACCGACTCGTGTGGCAATCACAGGTTGGACCTTCAGCCTGGATGGGCCCCCAGACGAGTGAGGCTCTCAAGGGATTGGCTCGCCTGGGAAAGAAGAAGGTCGTGCTAGTCCCGATTGCATTCACGAGCGACCATATCGAGACGCTGTACGAGTTGGACCTCGAGTATGGAAAAGAGGCCAAAGAGGTGAGTTGTGAATGTGCAATCAATCTGTGTACATTGTACCGATACGGACCGTCTAGCTTGGTTTGGATGTTGTGCGCGCCGAGTCCCTTAATGACTCCCCAGTCTTCATACGTGCGTTGGCGGATATAGTTTCGCAGCATTTAAAGGACTATAGATGGGGCAAGATTGGCCCCACAAGCACTCAAATGGGATTGCGGTGTCCAGGGTGCACCAACGCGACCTGTGACGCCCAAAAGAAATGGTTTGCTTCATAGAGATACAATATAGATGTTGCGTGAGATGTTCGCTATCGTGTTCGCGTTTTCTCGAGTACCTTGTGTTTTTTTTTGTGATCGTGAACCCAAAGTGAGACCACCCAACTTTAATCCATGGCGCTATTTCAACCCCGGCAAGAGTCCTGCTCCCTCTCCCCAACCCTCGTACCCTCCTACAATGCCCGCCACGGTTGTATCTGCTCCTGGAAAGGTCCTCCTTGCTGGAGGGTATCTTATTCTCGACCCCAGGTACTCTGGAATTGTTGTGTCTACCTCGTCCAGATTTTATTCCGTCATATCTCCCGCATCTACCCCTGCCGTCATCACCGTGAATTCGCCACAATTCGCCAACGCCGTTTGGAAATACTCTGTCAATCCTAGCGGTAAGATAGAGGCGGAGTATGTCACAGGGTACGCGTTACCGGTTCACCATCTAATCCGACCACCACAGCCCGTCGTCCATCGACGCGAACAAATTCGTTCATCTCGCGTTGCAGAATACCTTGACCCTTGCAGCCGATTTGAAAGGCCCGGAAGTCACCGACGCTCTCTTGAAGACCGGTCTCGATATTCACATCCTTGGGGGCAACGATTTCTATTCACAGAGGATTACGGTACGTCAGTGGCATCTCCCGTGACAGGGTATTGAGAATTCCGGTTTCTTTGACTTGTCAGCTCGAGAAGAGCGGTTTATCGCCCACTCTCGAGAGTCTGACCAAGATCCCGCCCTTTGCCCCCCTCAACGTCCCAATTTCGCAGGCCAACAAGACTGGTCTCGGGTCCTCCGCCGCTTTGATAACTTCTCTCACTGCTGCGTTGCTCGTCCATTTCGGTGTCATCACACGCGAATCCATAACAGGGGGTGGACATGAGGACTCCCGCCGATTGGCTCACAACCTCGCCCAATTCGTCCATTGTTTGGCACAAGGAAAGGTCGGGAGCGGGTTCGATGTTTCTGCCGCTGTCTTTGGGAGTCAGGTATATACCAGGTTCGACCCCGGGGTAATACAACCCTTGTTGGACGGTCAGGTAATTACCACACGCCGAAATCCTGTCCTAGAATCACACTGATGCAGACTCCCGGTTCGTTAAGGTGGGGGAGTTGTCCCAGACTCTGGCCTCAACGAATCCTGCATGGACGCAAAGGATTGCACCATTGAGACTACCTCCCCACACCCGGCTGCTTCTTGCAGACGTGGCTGTTGGAAGTGACACCCCTTCGTTGGTCGGCAATGTTTTGAAATGGAGACAGGCGAACCCCAAAGCTGCCAACCACTTGTGGACCTCACTGGACGAGGAGAACAAGGAGTTTGGAAGGACCTTGGACAGCTTGTCTGCCGAGTGGGCGAAAAACGCTGCCCTCTACGAAAAAGTGGCGAACTACCTTTCCTCGATGCAACAGATTCAGGTTCGCTGCGCTCTATTCACCTCTTACTGTGTGGATCTCTCATGCAGCCGAATATGTCACAGTGGGAGGCCAATCCGGAGCTGTCGGGGGATCAACAATCACTTATCGATCGTTTCGTGAAGTTGCGTACTGTATCTGAGGTTTGTATACTCGCCGCATGCGGTAAGGTTTGCTCGATTGAACTAGGGTTCCTTCACAGAACATCCGAGCGAAGATGTGCGAGATGGGAGAGCTTTCTGGGGTTCCAATTGAACCCCCCCAGCAAACGAAGTTGTTGGATGATTGTCTTGCGGTCACCGGCGTGATCGCGGGGGGCGTTCCAGGAGGTACCTAAATCCCCACCGTGTCCTGGCCTTTCGTGTGCTCACCCGCCGTGTTTCCAAGCTGGAGGTTATGATGCCATCTGGCTGCTCGTGTTCGATCCTCCTACGAAGCACGAAAAAATACTTACCCCGGTTGCATGTGTCGAAATCCTGTGGGGTCGCCGTAAGGAGAAGGACGTCACACCCTTGTCTACGGAGGAGAGTACTACGAAGGGCATTCAAGTAGAAGACCTGGGCGAGGTTCCAGGGCTTCAACGGGCGATCTCCGCTGCCAGGAATTGACGGCTGCTTCTCCCCTTTCACCTCCCCAATGACTGCACCAGTCACGTCCATACCGTTTCTTTGTACTTGTGCTTGTACTTGTAACATCGCTTTCATCGGATTGGAACGCTAAACGGCCCGTGTCCCCTGATCCAAGTTCGAAGTGTGGCTGGCGGTGTGGATCCCGGCCGGTCACGTGGTGGGCCAACAAGCCTCGGCCCCGATTGCCAAAACCCAAAAGTCATCTATGCGACCTTACCTCTAGCTGTCTCAGACAATAGATGACCACGGCACAAAAGAGCGAGGAAGAATCTGCACGCCACACCAGAAGGCTCGCTCTCAAGACTCTCAACGTATCTAACCCTGCAAATGGTACCGTAATTTGCCGCTCAGTTCTCTCCTCCCCCGCCCGTTTCGCATCCGGGTCGGTACGAGGCGGCGGAGCTAATTTCCGCCTTCATTACAGGCTCTGGCAGGTCTCTAGACTCGTCTGTGAAGCGACACACCGCGTTCGTCAGGAAAATTCGACAGAGCGTTGGTGCGGAAAACCGGGATCAACTACTCAAGGACATCGAGACCCTCTCGCTTGAGAAGTACGTCGACGAGTTGGGTGCCGCTGTCCTGGAAGGAATTCCGAGGTGCAAGTCTGAGAAGGATGTTTGGAGCGCTGTCGAGGTTCGTCCTTATCCTCCCACTTGTTGTCTGTGGTCCATCTCATGCGGGGATGGGGGTTGTTGGTTTGTAGATTATCAGCGCGATTCACCGTCGGTTCCCGACGTCTTTTACACCAAAAGCTGTGACTTCATTATCTGCGGCGCTGGCCGCACCGTCTCGCACTTCTCTCGCCAGCCTTCCCCCAGAACAACGGGAGAAGGAGGACAGTGCGAGACTCACCAGGCAACGCCCAATCCTTCGTGTGTGCTCTGAGTTGGCTCTTGTCGGAATCATCAAGGATGCCCCGGACAGGGGTGGAGGAGAGTGGGTCATGAAAGTGCTCAAGGAGCTGGTGCGTCTAATTGTCTCTCGAAGCAGGCTCCTATTGTGACGAACCTCTGGCTTGGTGGAAACCCAGTTATCCAATGACCCTTCGCTTTCCTCTCTGCCACTCTTGACCACTTTCCTCAAGTCTTACTCCCGACCCTACTTGGGAAACACCCCGCCACAGTTTTCGAAAACCCCCACCGACGGGGATCCAATTGCAAATGGGGTTGAAGGTACAGAAAAGGGGTTCACGGAAACGGAAGAACTCATCGAGAAGGACATCCGGGATCGATTCAAGAAAATGTGCGAGGGGTACTTCCAGAACGTGTCCAAGAAGTTGGTCATTGAACACAATGTGCGTGGGGTCAGGGCGACCCCTGCGTGCGTTACTCACACCCGATCCCCCAGCGATTACAAGAACAGGATCGTCGGAACCACGAAGCGTACATTCGGTCCGGGGAGATTTTTGAGGACCGTCAGCAAGCTTACGAGAAGATGACCAAGGGGTACGAGAAGTTGTTGTCCAGCTGCCAAAGGTGAGTTCGTCGCGTGGAACTACGAAATGCGTCGTTCAATGCCATTCTTGTTACTCACAGTTTATCGGAACTTCTGTGTCTTCCTATGCCAAACCTCCCCTCTGCCTCTCATAAGTCCGAGTCAATCATGATCGGCAGCAACGCAGGGAAAGGCCTCGGTGAGGATGGTGAACTTGCCCTGTCGACTGCTGGGAAGTGGGAAGACGAAGAGGAGCGGAGGTTCTTCGAGGACATCCAAGACCTTCGTGACTTCGCCCCTAAGAGCATGTTGGGCTTGGAGGACGGAGAGGATAAGACGAGCCCAGGCGAAGAGGAGAAGAAACCAGACGAGGACCTCAAAGTGGATATGGAGAAACTTGACGAGGAGCTGGCTGGTCTGGAGAACAGGGTCGCCAACGGGGTTACAGAGGACGAACCGAGCACGGTCGACACCTCGGACGAGGAGGATAAGTAAGTCCTATTCCGAGGCATCATCGCGCCGGTGCTGAATCCTTCTTCCAGCGTCCCAACGCCCACCCCTGGCTCACCCAAGGCAGACGCGGCCATGAGCCCTCAACTTGCCCCGCAAGGCCCATCTCAAATGCTGACGGCATTGCTCACCAGGCTGCCTGACGCTACGAACCGCACGTTGATCGATCAAGCTGCTGTAGATTTCGCTTTCCTGAATTCTAAGGCTGGGAGGAAGCGATTGATCAAGGTTTCCTCGTCCCATATCCCAATCCCCGAAGCTTCTGACCTGAGACGGAAATATAGTTCTTCACGCAAATCCCAAAAAATCGGAACGACGTCTTGCCCCACTATTCAAGGTTCATCGCCACGTTGAGCAAGTACATGTCTGATGTTGGGGAGGAAGTGGTCAAATACGTGGGTTTCGTCTCATCCCACGGTTTCATGTTGACGACGGTGCTCGTTAGCTCAGCGACGAGTTCAAGTACTTGCAACGTAAGAAGAATGTCAAAGAGCTGACCGAATCCAGAATGAGGGTGGGTGGGGTGCCCAGTGCCTCCGCCGATCGACTCATACTAACCCTGGAGTCGTAGAATGTTGCATTTCTGTCCAACCTCACGAAGTTTGGGGTCGTGCCCCCGCATTTAATCCTCTACATGTTCAAAGTTTGTCTGGACAGCTTCACCGGGTCCAATGTTGAGAACGTTGCATGGTTGCTGGAAGGGTGCGGTCGGTACCTACTTAGGAGTGACGCTACCCATGAACCCTTCGCGAAGATGGTGAGAATGGCGTCTTTCCCTATTTGCCCGTAAGCTGAGCCTTCCGCAGTTGGAGTTGATGAAGCGAAAACAAGCCATGCAGCATTTCGACCAACGACAGTTACTCCTTTTGGAGAATGCTTACTACCAGGTGAGCAAAGGTAATGGTACGATCCGGCATGCACCCATTGACCCATTCGCGTTAGTGCAACCCCCCAGAGCGTGCTCCTCGCGAAGAGAAACAGCGAACGGCGATGGAGCTTTTTATCAGGCATCTCGTATATGACGTCCTTTCCAAGCGCTCGATTGACAAGGTCCTCAAACTCGTTCGGAAGCTCGACTGGAACGACCCAAGCGTTCGGCTCACGCTGCACAAGGTGTTCACGAAGCCTTGGAAACTCAACTACAGCAATGTCGGGTTAATGGCGATGCTCACGAATGACTTGAATCGATACCATCCAGAATTCGTCGTCTCCGTTGTTGACCAAGTCTTGGAAGATACCAGGAGGGGCTTGGAACAGAACATATACAACACCAACCAACGAAGGGTCGCGACGGTCAAGTATCTCGGGGAATTGTATAATTACCGCCTTCTTGGATCCGGCATCGTTTTCGATACGCTGTGGTCACTAGTTACGTTTGGTCACCGTAAGGATTCGCTTAATCTTGTTCTATAGGCGGTGGCTTAGATTTTTGTTGACAGCTGACGGTCGCCCCCTCCCCGGACAACCCTGCCAAATTGACATGCCCGACGATTTCTTTAGGGTCAGACTCGTCTGCGTTTTGTTGGACACTTGTGGCATGTGCTTCGATAGGGGGTCGCAGAAGCGCAAATTGGACAACTACCTGAACTTCTTCCAGGTACTTCCACACTCGCACCAACGTGGGGCATTCTAAAGCTTTCGTTTCTGTAGATGTACGTGCTTTGCAAGGGCCCCCTTCCCATGGACGCCGAATTTATGCTGTACGATTCGTTAGAGGTGGGGTTTTGCATTACCTGGTGTTTCTGACCCTCCTGACCTGGTCTTTAAGGCCGTCCGTCCGAAACTGGTATTGTTCAAGACATTCGAGGAGGCGATGACCGCCGTCGACGAAATGTTTACCATTGCATTTCAGACCGCCGGTCGTACGTGACTCGGTTCACCCGAGTAAGGAACCCGTTCCTGATCAGATGCGTCCAGTTGTTGCAGGTGACGACAGCGGAGATGACAGCGGGGACGAAGGTCCAGGAAGAAAAAGAGAGGAGGAGGAAGACATGGAAGAGCCCAGTTCTCCGGTGGGTCAATCGATGGACACCTCTCTACCCCCGGCTAACATACGCTTTCGCTAGATGGACGATAGGGCGCCCTCTCCTGAGACCGTCCTGCTCAAAGGTTCTCAGGAGAATATGGGACCCTCCGCGGAAGCTGACGCCGATTTCGAGAAGGAACTGGCAAAGATGATGACCGACACGTCCGCTGAATCACGGAGGGTTGATCGGAAGACTGCCCTGGCGCTCTGGGAGTCTGCGGCGTTGCCAACTGGTCTCAAGAAAAAGCGAGTCGACGGTTTTGAGGAAGACGGGGATACGGCTGCATCCACTGAGGAGTCTGTGATGAACTTTACGCTCCTCACGAAAAGAGGCAAACAACAACAGGTAAGCTTTCGTTTTTCACACCATGCGCTGTTGTTACTCATCGCAAAAAAAAAAAAAAAAAAAAGGCTCGCCAAATTGCCGTCCCCGCGGAGTCCCCGCTGGCTGTACAGACACGCACAGCTCAAATGCAGGACAGGGTGGAGCAGCAGCAGTTGAAACGACTGGTGTTGAACTATGAACAACGCGAAGAGGCTGAGGAACTCAAGGGTTCGTCTCGTTCAATTACGGAGGACCTCCCTAACCAACCCCCATTAGTTTTGGAGGCACAAAACAGACCCTTTAAGATCAGACTTGCGGGATGACGTCCACCACATTTATGGTCTCAGCCGAACGATCCGTTCATCTCTATCCTGGCCAACATCCTGCCGACCAAATGACGCACCCGTTCTCTGAACGAGTGGGTGCGCCCGTCCGAGACCCGCCCGCTCTGCGGAGTGCCACGCCATTATATCACTGCCAGTGCTTTGCATGGGTGGAGACCGAGGTACTGAGGAGTGGTACGTTGGCAGTACGAGAGACGTTGAATCCCTTGAGCTTACGATGTGGTCCCATAGATCTTTTGGCGTGACCACGAGAGGACGTGCTTGATTTGGATCGAGATCCCTCTCCCAGCCTATCCACGACGACTAAATTATGCCCGTGTCCGATGTATGCTATGTTACAGCCTGCCCTTTCCCCTCTACAAAGATTAGTAAGAATGAAAATGTTTGAATAATTGCCCTGAGAACCGAAGCCAGCAACGTGGTGATGTCTAGGATGGCTCTAATACGCTTGCGATGGCGAGTGGGTCATGGTGATGAACGATCTGGTGGGAGTGGTTGGATAGATATTGGTGTTGGGGAAGAATAAATAGGTGGTGCCCCAGAGTGTATTTCCCGCATTATTGACACCGTGTCGGTTTCACGGGAGGCACGCAGCAAGGCGGGGGCGGGAAGCTACAACAGTGACCCGGTCATCAACTCGGTCAGATATCGCACACGCCCAATTCACAAGAGTATCAAAACACTCAAGCGCTTACATCGAACTCGGAATTATCCACGGAGGCCGTCTCGGCGTCTACGTTCCGCTTCCGATATGGGAGGGACGGTACGATCTCTCCCAGCTCATTATTGTGGTACAGGCAGTTTTGCCTTCGTGACCAGCGAAGCATCGCGAATGCCAGTAGGATCGTAACTACCGCTGCGACTACCGCGGAGACGCCTGATTTGGATGCAAAAGTTGGGCGTTGTTCATTCCGGGTGGAAAACCCCCCTCACCTCCAATCGTGCTACCGAGGATCCCGGCGTCTAAACTCTGGTTTGGACTGCTGCTACTCACAGAAGGAGCTGCATTGGTCATGCTCGTACTGGGCTCGACGGGTCGCGCGGATGCTTGGTGGGGGATAAGGGAAAGGGCCGGAAGGAAGCAGAGTAGCATGGGTGGAGGGGGGACGAGAGGGAGAAAAAAAAAGAGTCAAATTGGGTTGCGCAGCTTGGTGGGCCGTATCAACGGAAAGTTAGCGTAAACGCATACCACTTAGTTAGCGGGATGTGAGAAAACGAGAATCGCCCATCTGGAGCGATTGCGAGAGAGATCGTAAGATGATCATGCCCTACGACTAGTGGCACGCCTGGCCTAAAAAGGCGGCGACTGCAGTAATAACGGGAGACGATGACCAGACAAACGCCGACTTGGCACTGACTGAAACCTTGCTTGCCAAAGTGACCCCACAAAGCCACTTTTTGGGTGGTCTTATAGGAGTTTGCGCATGCATCGTTACCTGAACGCACAGGCTCCCCGATAAGGGTAAGGCTCCGATGCAGATGCTTGGCAGCGGAACAACCGGCTTGACCTCCTCGTGTGCCTTAAGTACACGCATCGGACGGGAGACCAGCAACCGCGGCCCTGGGTACAACCTTCCCATGATCGATCGGCATCGACGTCCCCACCGCGAACTGCGGCCCGTAGGGATGGACCGCTGGAAACCCCCACTCTCCCGCACGGCGGGGGTTGACATATATTGTTTGGATAGAACAACTAGTATTCCGCTTGGGTCTTACCGCACCCTGAGCGATCCATATACTTAACGGTTTAAAGATCTCCCCCGTGATTGGGAAAAGACCGTGACCATGTCCCACCCCCTCGAGACCCTCACCGCCACCTTCCCAGACGCATCCCTTTCCGCCACCCACTTGAAGCTACAAGTCAGTCGAAAGACGGTTGACGAATCAAGGCGGCAGTCGCACCTGCTCTTGGTTGTCTTGTTCCCATATCACCCAATCCGCCGGATATCCCCCGCTTAATCGTCTGTTTTCCCCTACGTGGATCTGGACACGATTGATTGAAGCACGAGAGGTAAGTTTGGAAATGAGTGGATGTTGGTCTGTTAGATCGTGAGACCAACGCCACACTGGGGACTCGTCCGAGACCCCCAAGATCCCAAAGAGCTCGATGGCCTTCAGGGATGGGAATGCAGTCTCGGACAGGAGCGTGTCCAGAAATTCCATTGGCTGTCACAGGCGATAGTTGAACATGCAAAACCCGCCGGAGAGTGGATAAAAAGACTAACCAGGGAGCCGTTGGGAGTACGATTTATGTCAACCGAAATGGCCGCGATATTGGGTGCCCGTCGTCCGAGATCGCTGAGCTCCAGTGCGGAGAGCATTTCCCTCTGTGGCTCGTAGGCTCGTTCTGGGGCATGCAACAGCAACTTCCTCAAAGTTGTTCCATGCCTATCCAAAATTACCTGCAAGTACGGCTGGTAGTCCCCTTCGAGGGCGATCTCCGAGAGGCCTGTGTCGCGCGGTGCGTCCAAGAAGCGGCGGAAGGTGTCCTCGAAATCTCGTGTGTCCTTCGCATCACCGAACCAGGGGAGCTCAATCCGCAATGCTTTCAGTTGCGGAAGGCCATAGGCGAGCTTCATGCTCTCATTCAAAAGGTAAGTGGGTTCGTCAATGGCGCGCAAGTCAAGGTTCCCAATTTGAGACCAGTCCATATTCCTCATCCAGTAGTCGACGTTTTTGACCGAGAGGGGGAACGCCTCGAGGGTCAGCTTTTCAAGGGGCGGGAAGCGTTTTCCCTTCAACCGGGCGAACTTGGGATCGACGTCGAATATAACACAACCCATGGAACCAACCTTCATTGACAGTTCAATGAGGTTAGGTGAGTCCATGATTTGTGTTTGGACATGAGTCAACAGTGGGCTGGTCTTGGCGGTATCCAGCTCGTTTGGCCCAAAGTGAACGTGTAAGGAGTGCATGAGGGGAGAAGATCGAAGTGCGGCAGGGGTAAGCCATGGGATCTCCACGTTGAGTTCGAGGTTTGGGAAATGTTCTTCCAGGGAGGTCAACAACGCCGGGTGCGCAGCGAGCGAGGAGCGCCACCTGACCGCCCTCGTCAGAACCTCGGACTGCAAGCGACGTGACATAACGCCCACCTGAGCTGCTTCAATGTCTTCAAGTACCCTCCACCACGATCGATAAGTTCGACGAACGAGCCCAGCGAGTCACCGCATTCGTACCCTTCCCCATCGTCGTAGGCGCGGAAGTACTCGATGCTGAATGCTTCTATCTTCGCTGCAGCGATCTCGTTCGTCATGAGTTCGGCGATCAACAGCTTCGATTTCTCCTGCTGCTCATGAGTGGTACACAGCGTTAATTTCACGTCGGAGATGTATGGGTTTATCGGGAACACAAGCTGGGCGCGTGTTTTATGGGGTTGAACCCTGGGCAAGTCCTCGATGTCCTGGGATATTTAACTCGAATGTATGTTTCTGGGAGGCATCTGCTTACCTCAGGATCCAGGGGAGAAAAGGCCACGGCAAGTCTGAGGTATGGCAGGAAGATTAGGCAGGCAAGGAGGAGGAGGCGCATAGTGGATTCCAGTAAGGCTGACCGCGTAAATCGTGCTAAATAGTCCTGGCAGGGCGAGCGGATCGGTTGATCCACGTATTGACACAAGCGCGGGCGGCCCCCTCGGGCTCACGGATTGGAACACGTAGTCGACGGTACGGGACGCCGGGGAGTTTGCTAGACCTTTGAGGGTATATACCAGTGTGCTTGCTATCAGTTAGCCGGGAACTGTTGGAAACGTTGTGTTGGTTATGGATTGGGACACGTGGAAATGACTCAATCGTATCGGGCGGCGGAGGACACATCAGCCACGTTGTGCCTGTAAATCTTGTGACGTGTTCTACCCCACGATTGGGGACCGCGCAAGCAAGGGGAACACTGCGAGTGCATGCCGGTAAGCTTCCGTGCGCGCGAACGCTCAATCCGCATACGCCGGCGGCTCGATCTGACCATTCTCTAAGGGGGCGGGTCTTGTCACCCCAACACGGGACTTGTCAATCATATTCTCGGCGACGAGGTCAAGTGGTAGAACTCACGGCCAATCCATGGACCCTTCACCACACTGACCGTGGGTGTAGTTGTCGCGCTGGGGCCACTTACAGCTGTCACCTCCGCTGTGGCCTCGCCAGAGGTGACACGGGTCGTTGAGTGGTCCGTTATAGGCCCGACCGGTCAAACTCTCGAATATGACCACAGCCAGCCGGAAGCGTTGGGAACAACATCAATGCTGACAGAATGTCAGCCAGGATCGCGAGGAAGCTGAACCAATGTTTTGTTGGTGGTTCGCCTTGATTTTCCTGGAACGTTTCCCCTTCGGTCTGGAATTGACCTTCGCCTCGTTCAACGTGCGACGCAACGGAGCGCATCTGCAAACTTTTAGGGAGGGACCATTGCGTGGGAATAGTGTTGATCCGTTTCCATGTCCCGCTCTACAATCTCGACCACGGTCCGCCTCATCTCGAAATATTCGAGAGCATACTCGACAAATCCGACGGCTTCACAGAACCAAGACGGAGAATGGCAGCATTTCTCAAACCCTGTTTTGAAAGTCGTTCTGGACGTGAAGCGGTCCGAGGTTGGTGACCGCCTGGAGTCCTTCAGATTACGCGTCTTGTGGAACATGAACGCGGAAGGAGACGCGATGGACGTGGACCAACGCGAATTTGTCTTTGTACGGCGCGTCTCTGTTGCTCACGACCAGTAATCCGACGGACTCCGTATCTTTCAGGAGGATATAGACCTGCTCTTGTTTTCAACTGATCCAAGAGCGTCGCTGCAGACGCAGCTAACTCAGGGCCTACCGTTGAAGGCCGTCTACTCCGACTCTCTGGTTGGTTTTCGATACCTTTATCCTCGCCCGACACCCCCTGGCTCGTCACCGGTATGCTTGTACTTTCACGCTCAGCCTCCGCTGCTAACTCGGATTGAGCCAGACCTATCGCCGCTTCCAGATGGACTTCGCAACCACCGAAGCTGCATCTCAATTTATCAAGCTTGTGTCTACTGTCTGCCCCTGCACCGCAACTGATAGAGTTCCTCGAGTAAACCGTGGTCAACCCCAGGCTGCGTTAACCTCTGCGCCTAGTTCCCAGCCCCGCCCCACGCCTAAGAAGGTGCAAAAGCCTATATCTACCAGGCCAAAAAAAGCAGCCGGTGGACAGATACGCCAGACTGGTCCCAGTTCTGTCATCTCTGCCGGCTCGGACGACTCGCATACATTACCATCTGGAAGTTCTGACCCCCTCCCTGAAGCTCCTTTCCCCACCTATAATTACCCTGCGCCACCGGTGACCTCTTACCAAACGTTTGCGCCCTCACCAATACCGCCTCCACCATTGCGGAGTGATATCTCCTCTGAACCGGTAACCGCTAGATTCCTCCCTCTCTCATCACAAATGTTTCTCCCCAGCACCCCGATCCCTTCTTCGTCTCAGATGCTTCCTCCTTCTGCACCAATCACTCCTTCTCAACCAGCTCTCCAGCCTAGTGGGCAGCCTCTAGAAACACCGCCTGATGAGTTCCTTGAGAGCCTGATGCGGTCGCCAACCCTTTACGATTTGACCAAACCACAATTAGAAGCTCTTGTCGCCCAAGTGATACGAGAAGAGGGATTTGTTAAACTGGTCTGTGTCGATGTCCGCTGCCAGTGTCGTGACTGACTCCTTGCGTGCATCAGCTTGAAACCCTGGAATCGATGTGGAAGCTGAAGGGCTTCATCCCAAACTCTGGTTCCTAGATCGTGACCCCCGGGTTTTGTATGCTGGTGTTCTTATCTTCGTCCAAAACTCGGTCTTCTTTGTAACGGCCCAAGCGTAAACAAATATAAGCTACCCTCAACGTTGGCCACTATTATACATCTAGTTGGAGCACACGACCTGCTTGAGCTTCTCGCACACCTGATTCACTGCGCGAGTCATCCCGGTCTCTAGCTCGTCTATGATTATGATATCTTCGATATTACCGCTGGAGGCGCCGCTTTCCCAATTCCCGTTCTCGAAGACGTGCTTGTGAGCCTCTATGTAAGCCGGCCAAACAATTTGTTCCCAGTAATTCGGTGGGTCCCGCCATAGTGCACCCTCTGGATCGGTTTGGACTCCACGGATGAAGGGGAGGTGGCAGGAACAATGCGAAGAGAGAACGGACAAGGGAGATGTTAGTTGTTTTTTGGAGGGGTCATGAGAGTGTTCACCTGCAGTGTGATATCCATGCCGCTCGTGCCTCCGCCGCTGCAGCACGTCGTGAGGTGCTCTGAGAAGCACACGTACATCAATCTGATCAACTACCCCCTATGCGGAACGTCAGAATATAGCCATTTCCCGGGTTGCAACGTGACCTCACCCGATACCAGTATAACAGAAAGCCATCGAGCAGCACCCAAATGATTTTCTCCCCCCTTTTCTCCCTTTCCTCCCCAATCACCCGAAACTCTTCTGTCCACCTTTCAATCACGCCTGGGCTGACGGGGACTTCCTTCTGCTCGTTCAGGCGGTCGTGGGAGTGGTGGTCTGGGGGTATCTCTCCACTAGAGGCCCGGACCTTGCTCAAGAAGGAAACCATCCGGTCCCACTGTATGCATCCCGCTGGCGAGTCCCAATCCTGGACCCCGTGTACCGGGTGTATCGGGACAAGTTCTTGGGGCTGTTGAATTCAGAGTCCGAGCCACCCCAGCTGAGATGCAAAGAACGGTGCTGACCGGAGCGAAATCCTAAGAAACCGACAAAGGTCAGAGGGTGCGCAAATCGGACCGTAAGCGACTCGTGCACGTACGTCCTGGTGGATGATGGTGCTGCCGGGCAGGAGGTTTCGCAAATACTTTGCCAGGGTAGTCTTGCCGGAGCAAGTCGCGCCTCTGGAGGAAAAAAAGGCGGTGAATATCTGCCCGGGTGGGCTACGGTGGGTGCGCACCCTATGCCGACGATGATTATCCTCTCCTTGGCCATGTTAGTATCTGATGGTAGGGGAATCGAAGGCGTGGGAAACGGACCGGAGAGCCTTCGCCGGCGGAAGCGCGGAATCGGCCGGACTTGTCTTTGTCAGAGCCATCATAGCAACAGCAAGCACGAGCGAACTCAGCCAATTCCTCAATACTCCTTCGTCAGTTCCGATCCCTTCCTCGCCCAAATCCACCGCTCATCCACCTGCAGTCCTCAGTTACAAAGTTGGCACCAAATGTCGAATTCAATAATCAACAATTCCCCCAATCAACAATTTAGTATTTGCCCCGCGTCAGTCTTTTTATCTCTCGCCCTCCACAGATCCTGATCCATTCCTCTCACAGCAACGGTCGTCAAACCGTTGGGGATGGGGCATACCATGTTGACACCTCCCCTGCGTTAGTTGCAATTTGCCACAGGCCCGGCCAGGGGCCCCTCTACTACTACTCTACGACCTTCTCTGGCGGACCCGAGGTAAAATTGGAATCCCTTTACCCTAAAAAATTGGGACATCTCACATTCGTTTCTTCAGTGGCGGTTTTGACGTCCCTACTCAGAAATGCCCTCCAGACAGAGGGTCGTCGGACTGGGTGACAGACAGTCCGGCGTCGATTATCCATTCACCAACGCCCAGCCAATCTTCTTCTTTTTCCTCCTCCCATGCTTCTTCCTATGGTTCTTCTCTCATCCAGTACCCCCCAACGCCACCCCCTGAACAAGGTTCCCCCGGTTCCCCCCCTCGCTTCAATATTAGCCCACCACCCCCATCTGTCGACCCACAGGAAATCATCCATAAACCATCCAATAGTTCCGGTTTAGTCACCCCGCCCCTTAGTCTCGGAGACAGCGAAGGCGGGGTTTCTGCTATCAGTGCGAAGCAGAGCAAGGCAACCCTCGACTTCCTTACCACACTCTTCCCGCGGAACGCATTAAGTGCCATGCCGTATGCGCAAGGCGTTTCTGTCTCCTCACCAAACCTGGGCACCGTCTTCGATGGCGTTGTCCTCGACCTTCCGGAGAAGACCAAGACCCTGTACATTGACGGAAAAAACGCCCAGCATGTAAATCTCCGAGAGAGGTAGGTTACCGCCCGCTCTGGGGTACATCGTGTTCGCTGATCGATACCACCTTGCAGCATCGTTGCCCTCTTGGATCTCGCCGATGAACAACTCGACTGCACCGCCCTCGTGATTGCTCTCGAAAAAACCGTCGAAGGTCTTGGCGGCCTCTTACACTCTCTCATGTACGTCGGCGGAAGTGTTGTTACAAAACCCCCATTCCAGGTTGACCCTGCTTATGTCCTCGTTGGGTTGGAGATTTAACGGATGGTTGGACAGTGGATACTTTCTGTTTTCCCCTTATTTACCTGTATCTGAATGCCCTTTGCTCGAGAATTGGCTGTCGCGTCGGCTATCCCTGCTCAACGTACATTGTTGGACCAGGAAATACAGAGTGCTGTAGAGTTGATGTTGTCTCAATGTGTGTGAAGGCGGACTGAATTGAGGGTCTAGAGTTCATGAACGTGTGGTATCATGTGGTACAGTTAGTGCGAAGATACGACAAAGGTGACGTCGGGCGTCTGGAGAAGACAAATCCTGCGGGAACGAGGCTTACAAAGCCGGCACCATCCCTCCGTAATGTGGCCGAGATTTGACCGCCAGCGCCGATTGACGGCATTCGCAGTTTGAACGCCCCTGTGCCAGATACCACACTCGTTTCCGAGTAACCGCCACACTGTAACATGACAGAGACGTCCCCGCCAGTGGAAAAGATCACAGCCCAGAGAAAGTCCTCGGTCTGTGAGGGAACTCGCGTCAGACGATACCCAGAGAGAGCGAGAGAATGGCCAGGGAACCGACGTATTGCCATCCCGAGGGCCTCCCGATGACGTCTTGGGGAACGTCTGTGCTAGCGGGGTGCAATCGAGCCCACATGAAGACCCTGTCCCGAAGGATCCTAGGGTAAACGCCGTTCTTGAGCGCGGAAATGTAATACTGTTGGAGATCGAGCCAACCTTTTTAGTGCGGGCGTCCTGTGTGAGCCGACCACACACATGACTCTGAGCTTGGTGATTAAACCCGTTGACCCAAGCCTCTGGCATTGGTTGCGCGTCTTCGACAGGGCCGATGTAATGGGACTCTCCGTAATCGTCTTGATAACGGAAGTTGAGCGCTCTCAACAACGCACGAGATAATCATTCAACATGACCTACTCCACGTCAAGACTTCCACCATGTCCACATGAGCTCGGTTCGCGATCAGGTGCTCCCAGCGTTCGACGAATAGCCAGTTGTCTCCACTGTAAATAAAGTTCTTGTTGTACGTTTCGGGTCCATAGTGCTGTGGTCGTTGGCCTGGGTCAGCGGAACGCAGCCGAGTACCAGTGTCCGAACCATATGGGTCGACTTGCCGTGAAGAACCAAGGCGAGCATGGCGCCATATATCCTCTTCCGTCGAGTCGGTCTAACGAGCGCTTGTCCGCTTCAAACGTGACGTCCTGATTTGTGGAAGGCCACCCCGCGTTCCACTGCGCGAGGTGAGCACGAGATCCACACAACCGAGGGACGTGGAGAGAACTGACGCTGAAATGTCCGTCCATGACGGTCAACCGAGAGAACTCGGACGGGTCGACGAAAAAAGAGGGGATAAACCAAACCTAAATAAAAGTGATGTTCGGAGGCACGAGTAAACTGAGAGGAATAAGCAGAAGTACTCGAGGCATGTCTGCCGACTTGAGGGTTTCCGACCAGCCCTGGTTCAAGTCGCTGGTCCCGAAATTGCATGATTCTCCGGCGAAGGTAGAGACCACGATACGTCCATTGAACTTCATCTGATTCGGGTGTGACTGATAGTCTTTGACGTACTTCCGGATACGCTCAGCATCTGCGCGCGACCCACACGGGATGACCCTATGGGGAAGTTCGTCAGTGGCAGGATAACCACAGAACGGAAGGAGATGAGGTACGCCATGTCGAAGGAGATGAACAACCGGAACTTTGTTCCTCGAGCTGCGTTGTACGCGTCCCCGACTCTTGCCGCTTGCCAATCGTCACTCCCAATATTAAGGGCAAACGCATCGATGCCGTGTTCCAGCGCCAGGTTGATGTCTCGATGACAAGTCAGCGAGAAAATGGCGCTGGCCCTGCCAATGTACCTTTCTTCCAATCGTCAAGTTGGTAGGGATGCGTGTTTCCTACCATCATGCTGGAGGTGCAGACAATCAGAAGGGGCATTTAGTAGGAAGTCCGAACGGATTCACTGTGCAACGATGGGTTTAGTGGAAGCGGTGGCGTATACAGGAGGGAGGAGATCGCGAGGGGTCGACTCGGGTAGGAACCAACTCAGACGATCGAGGAGAGGGAGTGCGAGCTGGTGCTGAGGACTTTCTCCGTGCGCAGGAGTTGGTCGTCGGGAGGGTGCGGCCAGCGCAGCCAGAATACAAAAGAATAAGGACAGGACAGCAACGCCAGGTGGCATGGTGACGGGGAGGGTGGATCCGGTGGGGTTACTCGGCGAGCTGGAATACTTAAACCGGAACACGAACGTAGAATTCATTCCGCAACCGTTGGTTTTAGAAGTAAGCGAAGCCCAGAAACCCCAGGCGCAAAGTCACGATAAAACAGCCAAGGCGAAAGTGACCAAGAAGCAAAGTGTTAGTTGGCTTCGCCTTCGGTGAAGCCTACTTCACCGGAATTTGCGTAGCAATTTCCGGCAAAACGTTCTTCCCAGTCCTCACAAGAGCGCCTTGGTTCGATCCGCATCTGCGGGTGATGGTCAAGGTTTGGGTTCAAGGTTGAGATCACTCGGCAATGATCGGATTTTGGCTTTGCGGTGGGTGGTCGGTGATTTGTGGCTGTGCGGCGGCACGAGATCAGTCATGATGGACCTCGACCGCGTCCGTCGCTTCTGACTCGAAGCCCAATGCGGTTTCGTACGAACGTCGAGGATGTGGGCAGCTTCTTCAGTGAGCATTCAACGGTGCTTTTCAAGATCGCGATTGACGACGCGCCTGGTGTCCGCAGAGATCATACAGGCCATAGAGAAGCTGCAGAAGAGATGTATCATCAAGCTTACGGAGTCGCACATACACATCATCTGTAACCACGACGCGAGTGAGGGTGGGGTCCAAGTCTGGTCGTGAGCGACTTGCCGTCCCATTCGGACGACGCAAAATGACACGTACCATTCCAGACAGGTCAAGATCCAATCTTTATTCTCGGACTACCGTATCCAATCCAACGCGAACAACGAAATCACTTTTCTGATTTCCCCCGAGGCTTTGTTACTCGCCCTAAGATCCGCATGGAACCCCGCGTCTCTTGACTCTACTCCGGAGACAGTCATGAAATTGGCGAAGAAGAACGACCAGGCCGTGCTCAGTTTTGACATCTCTGGGTCGATGTCGAGTGGGAGGACGGTCAGGGTCGGTCACGACGTCCGCATCGAGGTGATGAAACCCAGCGATGTCAACAGGTTGACCGAACCGATGTGTCCCGAGCCAGATGTGAGAAATTCGGCCGTTCCGGCTCTATCCAAGAAACGTACCGAACGCTAAACGGTCTACGATGGGATAGGTTCACGTTTTGCTGCCTCCGTTGCAGAAACTGCGCACGATAGTCGAACGTCTCCGGCCACTCTCCGACATCATAGCGGTTCGATGTAACAACAACGGGAGGCTTCAGATCTCGGTCCAGACGGACAGTGTCAGCGTTGACACCCAGTGGTCTGGTTGTACGAATCCGAAAATGGGTATGTTTCCGACCTCGCTGTCACCATTACACCGATCTTTATGGTGACTTGTAGCGCAAGACGGGGCTTCCCAGAATCCGGATGCGGAGGGTGACGCCGAGAAGCCAGATCCTGATCACCTCTTTGGCGTGCTCATATCTATCAAGAGTTTCGTGAAATTCTTGAACAGTTACGTACTTTCGAGTACGACCATTGCTTGTGAGCTCCTTTGAGTGGTCATGGATGTCGGTAATCTGATGTTCTGCCTTCAATAGGTATTTGCCAAGGGCATTGCGTGATTCTATACGTCTACATTGGGGACGTTGCCGATGCAGGAGGCGTTCTCACTTTCTACATTCCTGCACACATCGACTCCTAAATAGAATCGGACGGTCAAGGGACGCCAGCGTACAATCCGTTCCGTGATGTGTATTGTGAATCTTGTCAACGTAGAAAACATTTGTAACGGTATTATCGGCAGCAGACCTCAAAGCAGGTGTAAGTTAAGTCCAATACATGCGAGTACAGCGACAACAGGTCACAGCAAAGTGATGGAGTGGAGACACAACAAATCATAAGAGAGAATACCCGTCAAATGCCGTTTCACCCGTGCCCGGTGGGATTCTCGACTCGGGGGGCTTGAGCCCTTGGACTGAGCCCAACCACGAAACGAGTGCCTTGACCTTGAAGTCTTCAACTGGCCGGCGGGTCACGGACACCCTACAAGAGGGGCACGTGTACTGAGGACCGGGGTGATGGGCCATGTACATGGACGCTCTGAAGAAGTTTTCAGGGTGCTCGAACGGTCGTTGAAGAACCCCCTTAAGATACGAGGGAAGGGGGGTATATTCTGGGTGGCTGGCGAGGAATCGGACGTGTGTGTTGTCGAACCAGTCCAACGTGCAGCCTAGACAGAAAACGTGCCCGCATTCCGTCAACCTAGACCGGTCGTTAGGGACCATTGTACCAAGTGAGGATAAAATGATGCACACCGGTAGGGAAGCCACATCCTCGTCGCACAGATCTCACACGTAAGTTCTTCCTCGAGTTCGTCGACTTTCTGTAAGCGCCTGAGCGGAAGCCGGTGATGAAAGTTAGGGACGTGACCCACGGGAATATCTTGGGAGTCCTTCGCCTCTAATTCCTTCTTCTGTGTCGCGACAACTTGCTCAAGCTCTTTCTCCCTCTTCATAATACAAGATTAGGCTGAGATAGCTGCACGGGGGTCACGAGTGGCGTACCTTCTTCAACTTCTCGATCTCACGGTCTTTCTGGGATAGTCGAACTTTGTAGTCCGGGTGATGGGTAGGTGGCGGATGCCCGCGCTTTGTGAGGGACCTCTTCAGTGGCGGCTGAGGCTCCTCATCTTCGTCTGAGGAAATCTCGATGATGTCTTGAGCAGGTGGGGGCGGGTGCGGATGCGGGGTGGATAGCCGTTTCTGCTTTCGCTCGGGAGCAGCAAGCCCTGGACGTACGACTTGGCCAACGACTCTGCCGCGCTGGTTTACTGACATGGGGGCGGGAGGTGAGGTAGTTCGGCGAGGAGGGGGCAAGCGGTCGTTGTTGAGCTTCCTTAAATGGCAGGTCATTCCTCGGCCAATCCCCGGCGTCCGCCGAACTCCACGTGCACGCCACGGACATCCTTATCAAGCAGGCGCGCATGCTGCGCACCTCCTCCCCTACCACCACCATCTCTCTAGTCAATGCACGTCCGCTCCATCGCGTCAAACGGCTTCAACGACTGACTTACGTTGCCTCTCATACAGTATGCAGATCTTTGTCAAGACCCTCACCGGAAAGACCATCACCCTCGAGGTCGAATCCTCCGACACTATCGATAACGTCAAAGCCAAGATCCAGGACAAGGAAGGGTACGTCCGTTATCACAGCTTGTCATCCCCGGGGCTGACCACGGTGCACTAGTATCCCCCCTGACCAACAACGCCTCATCTTTGCTGGTAAACAGCTGGAGGACGGCCGTACCCTCAACGACTAGTGAGTGCTAGCGCTCTCGCCACGCACGGCACAAGTATAACAGCGCCCCAACAGCAATATCCAGAAGGAGAGCACTCTCCACCTTGGTAAGTCCTTCCGCTGGCGTTGTTGTGCCCCCTAAGATCCTAACGTCCCCCGAAGTCTTGCGCCTCCGAGGCGGTATGCAGATATTCGTCAAGACGTTGACGGGAAAGACGATCACCCTCGAAGTCGAGTCTTCCGATACTATCGATAACGTGAAGGCGAAGATTCAAGACAAGGAGGGTATCCCCCCTGACCAGCAGAGGTTGATCTTTGCCGGCAAGCAGCTCGAGGACGGCCGCACTCTCTCTGATTAGTAAGCCATACCACCGCGTCTATCTTATCGTTGTACCAACGTCCCCCGCAGCAATATTCAGAAGGAGTCCACTCTCCATCTCGTCCTCCGCCTCCGTGGAGGTATGCAGATCTTCGTCAAGACCTTGACTGGGAAGACGATTACTCTCGAGGTTGAATCCTCGGACACGATCGACAACGTCAAGGCAAAGATCCAGGACAAAGAGGGCATCCCTCCCGATCAACAGCGACTTATCTTTGCCGGAAAGCAACTCGAGGATGGCAGGACTCTCTCTGATTAGTAAGAGCGACGCCAGGTTCACTTGCGCCACACAGGCTGACCACCATTCTGTGTAGCAACATCCAGAAAGAGTCGACGCTCCACCTTGTCCTTCGCCTTCGCGGCGGAATGCAAATCTTCGTGAAGACTCTCACCGGCAAGACAATCACGTTGGAAGTGGAGTCTTCGGACACGATCGACAACGTGAAAGCTAAGATCCAGGACAAGGAGGGGATTCCTCCTGATCAGCAACGCCTCATTTTCGCTGGGAAACAGCTCGAAGACGGCAGGACCCTCTCTGATTAGTAAGTCCCGACCCGGCCTCGGTGTCCATCTCGGAACTCAATTTCACCTTGTCTCCGACAGCAACATTCAGAAGGAATCGACCCTTCATCTCGGTGAGTCTAATCCCGTTACTGCCGAGGTGATCGCCAGGATGCTGACCACGCACCTCCAGTCCTTCGCCTTCGTGGTGGCCGCTAGGTTTCGTCGACCCCTGGGCACTCTATCATGTCACGTGCCGTTCCTCTCTCTCCGCGGACAGCGGACAATACATTTACCGGATCTGTTGAATAAATTGTGAGTTCACCCTGGAGAGTGAAACGGTTTGAGCTAGTATCTCCGGAAAGCACGGTCAAGATTGTGAAGGGAACGTAAGGTTTCTTGTCTTGGCGTCCACGCGGTTTCTGCGTGGTTTCGCAAAACGGGGCAAGACATCCGGGAAACCCGTCGGATGGCGAGAGGCCAGTCGCTGTACATGGCATTCACAATGTTCAATCCGGTCTAAAATTTACGTCCGGACTTTTCCCACAACCAACAACGGGGACGGCGGTTTCCTTTCATCCAAGCCGAGTATTGACCGGAAGGCGTTGTTCGCGGGAGCAGCGAAGTCCAGTTTGGGGCTGGTTCACCTGAATAACAGTTGGCTTATACTACACGTCCGGACATCGCGGGCAGCGGACGGTATATCTCTTGAATAAATCGTGAGCCGGGGTACTCAAGCGGCCGGCGATCCGCAACAACAGTAAAACGAGTTTCGAAAACCCAATTGAAGGAAAACGAGAGAACCCGGGTGCCAATCCCTGTCGTTTGGGGGTTTTCTACTCCACTACGCCACCCAACGAAGCTTCTATTTATCCTCAGAATCACCCACGGTACTGCCAGGAGGGTTTCTCCAGAGAGTGGAGTGAGGAAACGGGCCGGCGGTTCCCCTCTTGACGCATTTCCAAACATTTTCTCCGCCGACGAAGGAACACCGACGGGCAACTCGAACTCTGGACGCAACCGTCCAAGCAGTGTACGCGCGCACCACAAGCCTCTCCCGATCGTAAGCTCCTGGCGCATCAGGAAATATATAAAAATGCTGATCATGCTGGAATCAGCACGCCCAGCACGAATTAGCACGTAAAGCGTCAAAAGCATGACACTTGTAAAGCATAGAAGCAAAATTTACAGCATTTTCCTCGGCAAAAATGGCGGGGCCAAGCAGTCAAGCACGATCG
>Ga0307516_10002298_pt1 | contig 25763 bp, 33 predicted proteins | sample 19_EM_MG_FD_203310 | JGI IMG/M metagenome (GOLD analysis project Ga0307516, IMG submission 203310) | Populus trichocarpa ectomycorrhiza microbial communities from riparian zone in the Pacific Northwest, United States - 19_EM | ecosystem: Host-associated > Plants > Roots > Unclassified | place...
CCACAGTCTTGGCTCAACGCCGGCGATGGAACTCACTCCGCACCCACTTACTCAATACCTCCCACCTGCCACAGCCTTTTTCAACATTCGTACCGTGTGCTCCCCAAAAACGCACTAGACATCCACACACAATACCAGCTGAAAGTCCCGGACTTTGTGTATGATTCGAAATACTTGGAACCGATCATCGTGCCACAAGTCTTCCTCTCCTTTGAGCCGCAGACCTCCCATAGATAATAGGCCAGTCTGACCACGGGGACCCTATACCCCTGAAGTCAAAGTCCCGGTAAAAGGTGGTGACCTTGGAGAAAATTGGGGATGTGGTGGTCGAGAGCGCATACGTGAGGAGGCTTGCAGCAGTGGATGGCGAACTGGTCCGCCGTGCGTAGAGATACTGTGCCCCGACCTCTAGTGTCCGAAGCGACGCATTCTGTGATAGACTAAAGTCCCGAAGGGAAGAAAAAGCTGTGAAATCGTCAGTTGCCACCCACATGCTATTCAGAACAAGGTCCTCACCATGACGGTCAGTTGGATACAACCGCAAGGTTTCCAATGTTTCCGCACAAGCGTCCAGCAGGAGCTGCATCCCGTCCACCTTGAAAAGATCCATGTAACGAAATCGGATCCCTCCAAACAGGTCAGTCATGTCCTTCAAAAGCTCCACCCTTGTGAAATATAACGTCGTCAGGCGTCCTCGCAGCGGGGGGACAAATGGCGGAACGAGCGTCACATCGTCCGCAGGTTCCTCCCAAAAACCGGCCCTACCGTAGAGAAGTTTGAGGTCTTCCAGGTGTTGAAACAGTCCGATGAAGCATATGATTTGCCGACGGGATCCTTTGGGTTCCCTCAAGGCGAGAGATCGGAGTGTTGAAGGGGAGTGTCCAAAGTACTGTCGGATCCTCGGCATGAAACTGGGGATCTCCAGGTGATCTATCCCGAGTTCCTGGACGTTGTTCAACGCGAGGAAGTGGCGTAGGATAAAACAATTCGAAGTAATCGACGTCTCTTCTGTTGAGGTGGAACCTTTTGACCAGGGAAGCAGACCAAGTCTGTGCATGTTCCGGAGCGGTTTGGGCCATTCAAATCTCTCTTTCGTCAAGGGTATGCAACAGGATCGAGTGATGAGGGTGGGGAACAGCAGCGATGTACGAGGAATAGCAGGTCAGGGAGCATGCCGCGAGTAGGTTGTGCGTGCCATACATGAGATGGTGATGATCATGTTGACGAGCTCCTGGGGGAGCCCAGTGGCAGGAGACGGGCGGGTTGTCGTGGGGTGTTGTAAGAAGCACCAAAACACACAGTCCAGATTCTGGCCAGAGTTCGATACAAAACCCGTCCAACAAATAGCTCGGTCGCTGTGGTGGTAATCACGGTTATGTAAATGGAGCGACGAAAAGTGGGTCGTATGGCTACTCGATAATGAAGATGTGGGGGTCTTCGTCGGCGTCATCGTGATTTGCCTCAGTGGGGCGTGGGGACCAACAGTGTGAAGACTTGCCGGTTACCCCGCCTCGATTTTGTGGACTCTCCCCAAGCGCTTGCAGGGTGCAAAGGCGTACGTTACTTGGGGGTTGGCCCAGGTGCGTAGCCTAGATGTCGTCAAGTGGTTGTCACTTGTTGGTGACATTACAGACAACCCCGTGAAACAAAAACAATAAAACTAGAACACGATCTTTGTCGGTGCGCTGGGCACCTCGACGTCGTCCCTATAAAACGCTCCGTACACACCATGCGTCTTCTTCTTGATGGTCATCGGGAACTTCCTGAGTGGTTCGATATCAAACCCACTCTCTCGAACGACTCGGGCTAGTTCCCCGGCTAAACTCCTCTCGTGATTCTCACCGGTAAAGAACGTGATTGACTGTCCACTCTTCCTTCCCCGTCCTACAAATACGGTCAGGATCTTATCGAATTGTTCGGGCGTGCTGAGGCAACCCACCTGTCCGGCCGATCCGATGGATGTAGTCCTCAATCGTCAATGGGAAGGTGTAATTGATAACCAACCCCACGCTCGGGATATCCAATCCCCTAGCCGCGACATCCGTAGCCACAAGCACTTTTGACTCCCCCGACTTGAAGCTCGCCAAGGCGTCGAGTCTACCCCTTTGTGGCATATCGCCGTGGAGACCGGCAACGGCGAATTTTTGATCGCGGAGATAGTTTTCTACTCGTGCAGCCTCGGCCTTGTACAGGACAAAAACGAGAACTCGGTTGTCTTCTTCTGGTAATTTAGAAAGGTTCCGTCTGAGCGCTTTCCGAAGGTGACCAAGGAGACGGCCGCTGGGTGTTCCCCGTTAGCGATCCGGACGCGGACACGAGGGAAATGACATACTTCTTCGATCTGGTATCGTCGAACACTTCCAGGACTTGCTCGACTCGACTGTTTGCGGTCAGGTCGTCACTACCGACAGTGACACGGACAGGGTCCTGTTGGAACGAGGCAGCGAGCTTTCGCACAGAATCTGGCCATGTTGCGCTGACTGGAGGGCACGGTGAGTGGCTGGTTGTATAAGGGAGTGCGCGACGCTTGCCACGCACACATTAGGGTCTGTCGGCCTTCACCCTGGGTAGTGTATCCAATAATGGTCCGTATATCGTTCTCGAAACCCTTATCCAGCATTCGATCAGCTTCATCTAACACGAGGTACGTTACGCTGCGGATTATGAGTTGGGCAGAGACCAGAGATGCCGACCAAAAAGACAGACTCACCCACTCAAATCAAGAACTCCATCATTCACGAGGTCCATAATTCGTCCTGGCGTACCAACGACGATCCTCGCCTTCTTGTTCTTGAGGGCTTTGATTTGTGCGCCCTTGTCCAGGCCACCGAATACAGCAACGCTTTGAATTCCGTATGGTTTCCCAAGATCGAAGAGGGTTTCCTGTGTCTGGATAGCGAGTTCTCGCGTAGGGGACATCACGAGGACTTGGATCCCTCTGGGTTTTGGTGACTTGGTTAGATGTGAGATGGCAGGGATGCCAAACGCCAGCGTTTTCCCGCTAATAACGTATCACTCCCGGTCCCATGTAGATGAGGATAGAGATATTGTCATACCTCCCGGTCTCAGCGATACCAACTACATCCTGACCTCGTAGAGCCAGTGGCCATGAGCACGCTTGGATAGGAGTGGGGTGTTGGAAGCCGGAAAGGGCGGTCTTGAGCTCTGGAGGGATTTGCAGCTGATCGAAGGAGAGGGTGGGTTTGATCGGCAGCCCGTTCTTCGTGGCAGTGAGGGTAACGGAGTTGGATTGTAAATACTGCTCAATTTCAGAGGCTGACGGGTCGGGGGTAGTAGTAGAGGTCGAAGTAGAACTTGAGGGTTCCCCAGCTGTGGCCAGCGTTTCCGTGGTACGTTCCTCCGTCTTTCTTCGTTTCTTCTTTTTGGATGGATTGTCCTCTGGGGTGTCTTTCTTGCGTTTCTTCTTTCGCTCAGGTTCCTCGGAGGCTGAGATGTCGGATAGGGTTTAACGTAACCGAATGCTCATCAGTGGGGAGGCGCGCACCGAGAGGTCCTGCGGGAGGTCCGTCGACTTGCACGGGCTCTATGGTTGAGTCGCCTACGGATTTGGGTTCGGATTTTATCTGGTCCTTCTTCCTCTTCTTCTTGGGTATCTCTGTGGCTATACCACGCACTTCGGTAAGCCCTTGTTCAGGACGGGGAAGGCCGAACACTCACTTGGGGTATCTTGTACTTGTCGGGCAGCAATTTCCTCAGCATCCCTTTTCTTTTTCTTCCTCTCCTTCTTATCCTTGACCTCTACGTTCTGGCCATCGTCTTGTGTTATGGTGAGCTCGATTTCCGCATTCTTCGTTCTGCGATCGGTCCTGGGACACTCTGGGGAAGGAATTTTTCGTTTTGAGCGCCGGTCAACTTCAGCGCGGTATTTGGCGCATATACTCACCTTTTTCCCTCTTGGATTTCTTCTTTCTCTTGGACTCTACGACTGCCCCGTCTTCACGTTCCATCCTTCTATGAGCTCGGGGAAACGGGATGGAGGTGTGAGAAAGAGCGGACCGGAGATCCCGTGACCTGTGACGGTTATGTCGGGGAACAGCCTCTGGTTCCGAGGCCCTCTCCTTTCACCCAATCCATAATGATGTCCGAGACGATCGTTCGCCCTTCGGCATCCGACTCCTCGTTCTTCTCCAAATCCAAGACAGCGAAGAATGCAGGACGATCCTCAGCCACCACCACATCCGACAGCGCTGGTGCTACAAAGCCCATAGTAGTCACCCGGGTCGTGACCGTCCGGAGACCGGTCGAGAAGCCACTCGCGACCCCACCCCCCTCGACCCCATCAGCCTCTCAATCGCGAGACAGTACTCCAGCGAAGATAAAGAAACGCAAGGCAGAGGATAGTCAAGGTGTCACTCGACCCGCTGCAAAGAAATCGAGAGCGACACCACCCACGAAGGATTTGGTGGCCGGTCCTTCGCGCAGCCAAACTCCGGTCCAAACCGCAAAGACGCGAGAGTCCTCGCGTACTAAGGGCTCTGTAACCCCAGAACCTGCGACCCCTGCGACCACAAGTCGATCACGTTCAGTGACTGCGGTCCCAAATGACGCACGAGATGCGCGGGAGTGTTGGATAGCGGAGGACGGAACACCGGGATCAAACCTCAAGAGTTGCGAGCAGGTGGTAAAGCGATTGATAAAGCAATACAAGACCCGTACGTTACGGACCCCTCGGTCATGCGTTTGGCTGACCATGGCGTAGATTTTAGGAACCCCGCAGACCCCAACGACAAGTCGTTCGAGGCTCACCCTACTGATTATCCCACTGTGGAACTTGAATACCCGAACACTCATGCCAGTGAGAGGTGGGATCCCATGGTTACGTCGTCTCCACCCCCTCCTGACGGCTTCTAGGTTTATCCTTCTCGCGCCGAAGGACAAGGATCACTATGACCCAATTCTATGCCTGAAGCAAAGTTTGCTTGCTATCGTCGAACGTTTGTCCGCACGTGCCCTTCTCGTTGGTCATTTCCATAACCCTTTATTCTCCGCAGACTACCTTACCCCTGAACAGCGGTCGCTGTTTGGGACCCTGCCGAGTAACAATCTTCTTGCCACCGACGACGACGACCGGACACGCAGTCCGACACCGTCCAACGGGGAATCACAAACTTTCCGTTTACCTCCCTTGGCTTGCCTTGAGGCTCACCCTCCGTCCGTCAATTATCTCAAAACTCTGCAGAGGGCGATTACCAGGCAGAATGGACCCCTGTTCGTGAAGACGATGACTTCAATCAACGCTATCCTCCGTGTTTTGAAGTACCCCCCTCTACCGGATGATCCGGTGGTTGCTCCAGGCGAGAACGCTCTCAAGGAATACGTCAAGACGTGGAGTCCAACTGGGATGCCCAAGGGCGTATGCTTGCGGTTAATTGAAGAAACCTACCAACGGTGTGTTGGTCCACATGTCCACACTCTCAGGAATTATGAAGCATTTTCCTCCGAGACCTACGGGGAGCTGATGCCTTCTCTCGTATCCGATGTCATCCGCCATACCGGTTTGCGTGAGAGCTCGTTGTTCCTCGACCTCGGGTGCGGGGTCGGCAACGTCGTTCTCCAAGCGAGCCTCCAAACGGGATGCAGGAGCTTTGGTATCGAGATCATGCCTGCCCCGGCTGGGATGGCGAGAGATCAACTGGAAGAGTTGAAGACCCGGACAAAGATGTGGGGGGTGAACATGGGCGAGGTGGAGCTTGAGGAAGGCGATATGCTCAAGAGCGAGAGGGTTGCGAGGCTGATGAGCGAAGCGGACGTGGTGTTGATCAACAACAAGGTGTTCAAAGAATCTTGTGAGTCGGGATCGCTCCGGTCCGTGCCGTCATGAATGACTTGGTCGGTTTCCAGTGAATGAAAAGATTCGACCGAAGTTCCTCGATCTAAAGGAAGGCGCTATAGTTGTTTCATTGAAGCCGTTCGTCCCAGTCAATGCGCGACTTACCGAGCGTAACGTGGGTCGCCTTTTGGAAACTTTCCCTTGGCCCTGACGGCTAAATTGATTGCCCCGGCGTCCAGATCGACGATATTAGCGCGATATTTGATGTCACGCAGAGGGAGTACAACTCAGGAAGCGTTTCGTGGGGGAGCGGACGGGGATGCTATTATATCCACCGGGTCGACAGAGAGGGGTACGTCAAGATTCGACAGAAACTGGAGCGCGGGCGACCGACGAGGTCCCGAAGATGACACGGACCTTCGGGTCGCCTGTGTGGATCGCCTGGAGAATGTGTGTAGATGGGTGTTTCTTTTAACCGACCTTGACGATACCCAGTCGTTTCACCTTGATCTCCCTGTCATGCTCATGGTTTTCTTTCCCGCACCCCGTTGCTTTTGGGTTGCGGCTGCTCCCCTGATGTGCTATTATTGATTCATCAACTTTAATTTGTAGATACGAGTTAATATCCCCGTTGCCTTGCTACCCACTCAAGCAGCGGTGGGCCATTTTCTTGGTATGCTTTGTTTGGGTTGATGGGGGGCAACGCCAGGAGATGGACCGTGTGCCATCGTGCGCCACACGATGTGGGGGCGGGTGTTGGGTGGGATTCCTCCGGCAACTCAAGGCGAAGCGGAGAAAGACACCGACGCGATGAAATCACATTGATTGATCGACCGGTGTTCAATTCGCCACGGGAAGAACATGGGAAGAACACGGAAAGGGGTGGCCTCGCTTCTTACGGGACGACCCTCACATGTGGATCCCTGAACGACCGACGTCGGAGGGAAGGGGGCGGACACCCTGTGGACGTGGGGTCGGGTATCATTGGGAGGGGGTATGGGCGTGGGCGTGAATGGGCAGGGGCATGCAAGGACCGTGGGGGGGACGGGTGGCGGACCGAGCATGGGAGGTAGACGCCTGGATGGCAGGAATCCGTGTGGGTCGAGGAGGAGGGATGGGATTGAGACGCCGGAAGGAGCCATGGCTGGTTGGGAACAAACCGCAAAATACTACAGCCCACTGCTCGGCTGGTATTTGGGCAGAAGGCGGAACTATCGCGTCGTTTAAATCTTGATCGGTGGGACTACGGCAGTCATCTGATGCCGCATTCTTCGGTATTGAAAGTGACCGTTAGAGTACGGAGGGGACGTAAATTCCCACTGTCCTCGCCTTTGTCGCTCCCATCGGGTACTCTATCTGGCCAGTGCGTATGTCGGCCAGCGTTCGTGGCTTGCCCCCCTCCCCCACCAGCGCGGCAACGGCGACGAATGAAAAGCGAGGGCAGGAAATTAATCCAAGACGTCTCTCTTCCCGATTACTACACGTCACTTAGTCACCGAAACTGAAACCGGCCTCAAGGCAAAAGGTACACGAACACATAACCTCTCGTGATTTATACCCACACAAGATCACTGACACCTCCTCATCCTTCCTTCTTCTTGCTCCCCTCGTTCCTCTCCATCCGTATCTAGCCCCCCTCCCCATCCCACCCACGCCACTTCCTTCCCTGTCTCCCCTCCCTCCACCGCGCACGCCGCCCCCAACGAACCCTTCCCCAAAACCTCTCACACCATTCATCAATCACCATTTACAACTACACCCACTCGGCGCCTACAATGGCGAGACACGACAACACGCGTCCGTTACCTCCGACCGCCTATTTTCGGTACCAGGGTGCGATAGTGAACGAGATGAAGAAGAGAGAGGTCCAGGTGATGCTCCCAAACGCTTCGCGTTGGATCAGTTCCAGATGGCGGGGCGAAGACATCCAGATCAAAACCGCATTTTGGCAGTTGGCGGAGATCAGAGAGGCCGAGGACAAGGGCAAGACCCCAGAGGACAAGGCCCTCATGAAGCGAGCCCGGAGGAAACGAGGGGGGATCGACAATGGCCTCGACGTCTTGCTCGAGGGTTCAACGAATCCCGAAGCGCGCCAATTGGCCGACATCATCTCCGCCTGGGTCGCGAACATCCCTTCGCCCTCACCTCAGGAGCTAGAGAAACAGATGATGCCCGTCAATCTGCGACGGAAAGGCAAGAAGGAGAGGGGTTCGACGAGGTTCGTGGCCGAGCCGTCGGAAGCGCCGGGCGGTAGCGGGATCCAAGGTACTCCGTTCCCCGTCGTCCAAACTTCACCACCGTGGCACAGAGCAGGAACAGCGGAGGCAGAGTCGGACGAGGACATGGACATGAGAAGACTCGAGCTGGACGGACACACGGTCTACGAAACATTCTATTCTGTGATCGCCTCGAATCAGTTGATGTTCGAGTAGCTTTCTTCTTTCTGTTTGCTGTCTTCTTGCTTAGTACCAGCATAACTTATTTGTATCACCATCAATATGTACCTGTACCAGTAGAGTAAAACGGCGGTAGACAGAACGCAATCCTCACATGGACTTTTTTTTTTTTTTTCTCTTTCCCTCCTCCCTCTTTCCTAGGCCTTTCCCCCGCATTTTCGCAATGGCGGAACACGACATACAAGACCATCAGGCCGGAGATCCGCACAGCAGCTGTAGACTATTTTACCTTGCCATTGCGCTTCTCCTATACTTTCCCCCACCCCCATCCGAAACTCTCCCGGCTCGCGGCCGGATGCGGGGTCACTGCACAGCCACACATCCAACAGGGCAGACGAACTGACACGTGACGTGCATGATCGGACTGGGGCCGACGTGCTCTTCCCTCCCAAACCACCATCTTTGAAATTTCTGTCATTCCAGTCACCTCGAATCCTTTGGATTACCGGATCCACGCGTTCAGTCACGACCGCAGCGAAGCTGTGCATCCCGTTACCGTCCCGTGGGCCACAATCAATCGATGTGATACACTTTGAACGCCAGCAAGCGTGATCCTCACCGCTGTAATAGCTTTTTGTGCACGAGATGATCTAGGACACCGTTGGTGTTACTCGGCCGTCACGGGTGGGCCAACTTTGCCTGACTCTGACTCCTTTCTATTCCGATTACAGCCCTGGATTCGGGTGGTGCCGCGTGTTCGTCTCTCTCTTCCTTTCCCACCTCCAGGTTCTCTCACTCTTATCCTCACGTGCAATAGTGTGGCCCGTTCCTCCGTCCCTGTCACAGGTATAAATAGGGATCGATTCGACCCATTACGGAATCATCTCTCTTTCCCCAACCACCACAATCAAAACCCTTGTACCCACTCGCATGCCCATGCGACCTGAAAAGCGTACCCCTGCACTAGCAAGCACGGTTCCATGTTTGGACCCCGAACCTTGTTTGAACACCCAACCTCCCCCGACCCCTCCAATCGCGGAGTCCAATCCAATACCTCGTCAACCGGCAACCGCGCACCTATCTCTCGTTGTACGAAACGCGAGGAAATCACGAAACAAACACCCTTATACATCCATCCCGAGATGCAACCACCATTTATTGGCGAAATCGCTCATCGAGGGTGACCAGCCGCCGAAGTCACTCGCACCTGCGAAAAACCTCCGGGGAATTCGCAAGGAGGCGGCGGCGGCGGCGCCATTCCACAACGCGGCCCTCCCGCCAGACTTTACCGTATCGGATTTCATCTGGCGGTTCTCAGCGCCAGACTCACAAATTGACGAGGCATTTGCCGCGTTGAAGTCCTACGATCCTCAGACCTTCCACGAACTCGTCGCGGGGTTCGACTGAACCTCGATACATGATACGCGCGGTGGACATAGCCCGCCTCGCCCCACAATGTACCATGCGCCGCGTGTGATGCCGTGAAGTCTGGAGAATCGGACCGTCGCTTCCCCCCTTTCAAAGTACCCCTCCCCTCGCGGTCCATTTTACCACGTAACCTGCTTTTTTATTTGTTATCGATGTCACCTTCATCTGTTTTACGCCTGTACGACTGTCCCGCATCGCACGTTTCCTCTATCTTGTCGCCCTTCTAGCCAGGTTGCTATATGCACTGTACTTTTTGACTGACCTCGACGAACCACCGCTCTCTGTAATACAAATAAATATTGACTGCGAAGCTGAAGCACCCCATAATCCCCTTTCGTTGTCCCTCGCGAAGCTGTGGCTATGGTTATATCTACCTCTCAGAATATGATATGATTATGGACTGGCATGGCGCGTTTTGCGTGATGAGGGGTTGTGCTCTTTGGGACTGGGCAGTCCCCGAGGTTAGCTGCGCCACCGGACTGGTATACGGTACCGTTCCCAAGGCGCTGCGGAGGGAAGGGGGACGCGTAAACCCACGCGAGTTCCGCGCACAGGTGAGCTGCTGCGATGCAGGAGGGAAGATGATCAACAAGGGCACATCAGAAACCCAAGGGCCATGTACTCCAGTGGCGTTCGGCTGAATCCCGTCGAGTCGGAATCTCGTCGACCATGGCGGCGGCCCAGATTGATCACTGATTTCCCACGATCAGTCGTCCATGGCCCACCTGCGGTCACATCAACGTCGGCACGAGCCAACGTAGAGAGCTGTGCCTGCCGCTTTCGGTTTGATTGGCCATGGCCTCGTCAATTGCTTTGTCGGCTCAAAGGGCAGGCGCCTACACGAGGCTCACGACGCGTGTTGGGTCAATTGCCACGGCCTGGCTTGGGCCCCGCTTTGTGCTCAGCCTTCTCCCTGCCGACGACCTTGTCCGTTCCTAGCTCAGTGCACCAATCGTACGGTCCTGCCGTGCTCTCCGCGATAACTATGTGAAATCAGATCGGGGTGTCGCGTCCACCCAATCATATCGAGTGGCCACCCGCTTCGGCCCCCGTGGTCGGGAACTGAAACACTGTTTGGCCGTGGAGTTTGTATGGATTCTCCCCCAACCTCCCAGTTCTCCATGGCTTGCGTCGGCGTGACCGGTTAGACGTATCGATGCGAGTGCTGATTCTTTTTCTTTCGTTCAAAAGGAGTGAGCGGTGGAACAGATTTTCCTCACCCCTCCCCGTCTTCAAGAAGTCCTCAAGCCCCTTCCGCTCTTCCCATCTCAACCACTCGAACTACCTCCTTCTTCCACTCACAATCAACCCCCGACGATATGCCTCCCATCGCCAGCACTCCCAGAACCCCCCACCGCCGTCCGTATGACAACTTCTACGCCAAATGGTGCGAGGAGAGGAGGAACTTCGATCCCTCCGCCTCGTGCCCCCGCAAGCTCGCAAGTCGGAAATGGAAAGCGATGTCTGAGGATGAGAAGGCGATGTACCGTATTCAGCCTCGTGAATCCCCCGAGCTGCCCCACGTCACCGAACCGTTCGATGATTTGTACGAGGACGAGGACTTGATCAACAACGTGGTTAGTTTGAACGACTCGCCGGTCAAGGAGGAGGAACAGTTCCCCCTTTCCCCTCTCTTCAGCGAATTTTGGTCTGATGCTGGCCCGTCTGCCTTCGACGAGTTCACCGCCGTTGACCCCTCCGTTCTCGAAGAAATCGCTTCTGCTGGGCCCTCCCGCGTTGTCCTTGAACTTCCCCTCCCCGGTCCCTCCTCTACACACGAAGCCCCTGTCGTCGGACCTTCCTTTACCGTGGATCAGTACTCTCTCCCCACATCCTCCCCTTCTGCCGGAGGACCTTCCGTGGCAAGCCCAGCACCGGTCCCAGCGTCCACTCTCACCCCGACCCACCTTCTCGCCACGGACAACCTCGTGAACGGCACGGACTTGTCGCTCTTCGACGCGTTCGCATACGATTACCCGCCAGTTGCTGAGGTTACCTTTCCGGATAATAACTGGTGGGACGAAGCGTCCTACACTACGGACCCGACAGGGACCTACGGGTCAGATCTCCCCACTCCCGTTCCACCAACTCCCACTACCGGATATACCGCTTTGCAGACCCCGTGGTATACTCCAGGATTACATACCCATGACCTACCGACTGGATTTGATGACACCCAATTTGCGTTTAACAATGTGGGGGCTGTGGTTCCAGAACAGCCAACGCAGAACACATACTCCGAGTGTCTGCCTCACTTATCAGTGGCACCCCCTACCCCCGCTCCTGCCTCCGTCCCTGCTCTTGCCCCTGTTCCCGAGATCGCGGGACAGTTCGGCCAGATGGCTGGGTTTCCAGGCGACCAGTATCAATGGAACGGTGTTACCCAGACGTTCGAAAACAACCAGCTCCTGGCTCCACCCCCTCCCCTCTTTAACCAGAACGTCCCGCTTCCCGTCATCCAACAAATCTTCAACGCCGTTGGGCAAGATGGTAAGGGGTTTCGGCTTGGGCCGGTGGGCGTGCAACTTTGGTTCACCCCGGTATAAATGTGCCTCGTTCCTCTCCTGGGTTGCTCATTTCTCTTGCAATAGTTTGTGTTTTTGCTTTGATGGATTTGATATCTTGTTTTCTCTCTCACACCATGCCTTTCGTTGTTACGATATGCCCAATCCCACTTTGCACATTTTTATCACGATCGCACATATATGCTCTACATTCCTTGCTGTAACTAACCTAGATCCATTCCATCCACAATACCCATCTACCGGCCCTCATTGCGTGAAACATTGTTTGAAGCCGAGGAGGACCTTCGATGTGCAACGGGAACTTGCTTGAATTTCAGGAACGATGTCAGTCACGAAACTCGACATCTGCCTAATCTATATCGTGGCTCGTGGGGTAACTCGACAGATAGCAGTTATACGCGAAAGGGAAAGTGAGAAGTTGCTGTATAAGTATACCGAATGAGATGCAAGTTTTAAAAGGGGAAACAAACCGAAACTTCCAACAGATTCCTCTAGAGATACATTTTGTGGTTCCTCTAGTCCCGAGGCTGTACTCGTCCTGCCGTGTGGCATATTAGGGTCCCATCGGCAACTCCAGCTTCACAGTATACACGCACTTCTCTCGACTCCTACTTCTCACTTCCTCCAGCTCGAGGGAATCTTCATGACGACATCAGCCCACCCTTGGACTCTCCCCTCCTCCCACCTCTCCACGAACCGCAATCCGGCGTTCGCGCTTCGTCCCTCTTCGATCTTCAGCCTCCTCTCCGCATCGCACCAGAACAACACCCATTCTCCAACCCTGAGGTACCCGGTGCTACGCTCAAAGTACCACTTGTTCACAGGGTTGTTCGCGCGGGAACGCCACACGAGGTCCCTGCCTTCGCCATGCCCCTCTTTCCCACCATTGGGATTGACGGAGAATGGATGTCCCAGACCGTATGATTCGTCGTGCAACGCTACCCAGAGGAAGTCCACCGTTCCGTCACCTTGGTGGCTGGGAAGAACGGCGAACTTGTCGAGGTAGGTGATGGGGAGGTGCGGGTCTGGGAAGAGTCCCCCAGTTGAGTCGGGATCCGACGGTGGTTCCGCCGTGACGATCGCGGCACCGGCGTAGTCTCCCGCGATGATAACAAAATCAAGATGGGATTCGAGTCGCTTGTAAAAGGCGTCCTGGTCCAGTTGGCGGCCGAATGACGCTTCGAGAAGATATGTCATCTTGGCACGGTCGATGCCTTGTACAGTTCGAACCACACGAATGTCCATACCACGGCGGAGTAGGGTAGGCGTATGTGGCGTGAGGCTCCTATTCCCCTGAAGAAGGGCATGGGGCAAGCTCGAACTGACGGCGGGTTTGTTGGTGATGAGGTTTCCGATCAACGAACTCGGCGAGCGATGGTTGACAAAGATCGCAGACGATGTAGGGGGCATGTAGGCAAGACATGTGCGAGCAAGGGAGAGGTTTTTGAGCGCGGTGGGGTGGGTTCCCCTCCAAGAATTTTGGAAGGTCTCTGAGATGAACGAGTATTCCGAAGTGACGTTGACCAATAGATGGGGGAGGCCAAACCGAGCGTAAGAGGGGATTCCACCTTCTCGGTTGATGACCATCAACCGAAGGGGAGTGAGGTCGACTTGTTCGGAAAACTCGGGATGGCCATCGGATGATTGGGGGGTTTTAGGGCGGGATTCTGCCGCTGCTTCGGTCATACCTCTGGCCAAAGCTCCGATTACGTCATTGGCATCAATCCTGACGGTGCGGCAGAAAGAGTCGAGAGCGAGAGGTGCGAGCACGGGGATATCGCCAGCTTTAACGGCGGAGCGAATTAGACCGAGATCCGAAGGGAAGGTGTGGGCTTCGGGGATATCGTATCCGTTTGGGACCTCGTTTTCGTCCATGGGGCCGAGGCGTGCGATTGGGGAGACAATGGGACGGGCTTTTGCACCCTGTCGTTCCAGCGACTTGACTACCCTCATGGTTTCGGAGACGATTTCTGCACGGTCTCCATCCTCTCCCCGAACGAGGCGTTCGTTCTCGACGACGATGACGCTGACGAGTCCGAGTTTTTTGAGGTATATAAGACCCCGAGTGATGCTGTCCAGCTGTCGGTCTGTAAAGGGGCCTTGAAGCTTCACGAGGGCAGTCCTTTGACAAACGGGGTCGAGGATTGAGGCGATGATCGGACTTGTTTGGGCTTGGAGAGCGAGCTCGGTGGCGGCGGTCTGGGAGGCAGACCTCTCCGGAGCCAGCGGTTTTTGTGCCGACTGTTGTTTTTGAGGCACTGGCTTTGGCTTTATGCCGAAGGAAGCGATGTATGCCTTTGCATCCCGGAGAGACGGGTTGGCGTGGAGGACGGAGAGGATGAATTCCTGTCGGGGATTGAGCACGGCTGCACAAACGCGACATCAACGGACCCGTACCCTCTCGCTGGGGGTTGTGGTGAATTCTTGATGGTCATAGTCAGGGTCTGGCTTGTGGAGACCCTTGGCGGTCTGAAGAGAGGTAATCGGGGTCGGTGGGGCGGAACAGGATGGGCGAAGCGCCGTTTTATGAGACACTCACAGCGTAAAAGGCCTTGAAGGTCGCAGGGGCACCGCAAACTTTCAGGTGGGAGGAGTGGGAGAGCATCCTGAGGGGGGTGGAGAGATCGAGGAAGGCTTTTTAAGGAGTCATGGGCTCAGGTGTCTAACCAACCGAGTCGGACCGCGAGCCACATACCTTGGAGACGCTGAGGGTGAACTGCCTATGGACGGGCGCAGATGCAGGGGTGTGTGGTATTGGTTACGCAGCCACGCGCGGTTATGCTGCAAATTTTCATCCCCGCTGAAAATATATACTGCTGCAAGGAGATCACCTGGTCCCGTCTCCGTAATCTAATCTGATAAAGCCGCCAGCCAATGGCGGATACCCTGGTCTCCACCCGCCGCCGTGTCCTATTGCTCGGTTACCACCCGTTCGGACAATTTTCTCCCAAATATATCTTTTTTTTTTCTCCTGCGCACCGCCGCCGCCTCAAGCCGCGCGCCCGACCGGTGGGTGTTTTAATAGGCGCTAGTGCCACCTCCCTCGCCAGCCGCGGGGCGCTTAGGTCAACTTGGACGATCTCGTCCATTATAAAGTAAGAGATCGGATGCCATGACAAAGGTCTGTGCCGCCCACGAACCCACGAACTGATATCTGACGCCGCGAACGGCCGCCCCAGTTATATCTCGAAGATAATGTTTACAGAAAAGACGATTGTCAAACCCACGCCGTCGTTCTGGTCCGTCCGCCCCGCTTTTTCAGCTTCAGCCACCTTCTGAAGCAGGACACATCCCATCGGAATTACAGAGGTGTTGGTATGAGGGAAATGACAGCACTCCAATATCAGACGACCCGCTCATGCGGAACCTCAAACCCGGCGAAGTCGGCGTCGCCTATTACCCCATGGGTAGACGCGAAATCTGTCCGGAAGACGAGTTCGAACTGCTCGATCGTACCTTCAGACCTGGGTCTGTCTGTAAACGCTTCCAGGAAGACTCGATGTCTGGGATCGTGTTGAACACCGACGTCCATGTTCGGGTGCAGCACGCGATTACCCACGAACTACTCGACCGGTGGGTCGCTCTGAACGAGACAAACCCCGGGCACGAATTGGAAATCGGCGATCACATTATTTACGACGATTGGGTTGGCCAGGTTCGTTTTTTTTCCCCTTCTTCCCCAACTGTTTCCGTCTGTTTTTACCGTTATCGTGACAGATAATCGAGGTAAACCCCTTTAATCCCTTGCATCACGGCCGCTTGATGTTTACAAGTGACACGGCAAGCTTTTCGACGAGGCCATCGTCCAAACAAGTAATGGCGACGTTCGAAGACTTCCTGACCTCAGCGCGCGCCTATCGATCGGATACAGGGGCGAGGTTTGTCTCAATAGCGACCTTGGCTTATCGCAACGATTCACCCGTCCGCCCACATTCAGGATGTGCTCGTACAGGCAGCAGGTGGCAACGCAGAAATCTTGAAGGAGATTTCGGAATTTGCCCCGCCAAGTCCTGACGATGTTTGCCTCGGTCTACGGCATAGACTAGCCGCGATATCTTGGCTCGGAATTAATCAAACAGTAAACGGTTAATTCCCCTCCATGCATTTCCCCCGGTCTCATTCTATCGATCTAGTTACCACCAGAAGAGTCCGCCATCCGACAGCGGCCAAAACGGATGTGGAGAGCAGAGGAATTCGATAATCTCACATTGGTCCGCCGTCGCACGACTGTCCGGATTGGCGAGATGGTCACGCTCAAGGACCACAGTGACGCTCCTGTCTCACGTCACGTCAATCAAATCACTGAGGGGGACGTGATCGAAGTCCGGCATTTTATCGTACGGGACAGGCAGACCCAGGTGACGGTGTTATGGCAAGATGGGACGAACGAGACTAAGCCTGCTAGGGAACTCGTACCCCATTTGCATCCAGACGAATATGAATGCTGGTTGGTCATTCATCTTGATCATCAGTCATTCCATTGACCACCCCAATTCAAGGCCAGGTGACCACGTCCTTTGGAAAGCGGACGGAAAGAGCCGTACTGCAATCGTCCAGGTCGTCCACCCGTCCCAGCGAGTGGCCACCCTCAAGCTCACAGATGCCCCAGAATCAGCCCCGGAGGTGGCCTCCTTGCTCGAGCTCGATCCACACGGGACACACGATATAACGGCGAACGACCCTGCCACTTCCCCGGATGAACTTGGCGTTCACCGTGGCGAGTTCGTTTTCATCCACAGGGAGGGCACGACGAATGGGAGCGTCGTGCCGATGGTACCCAAGATCGGCGAACTAGAAGGTTGGGTACAGGATGTCCCGTCCTTGCACACCATGCAGCCCGGCGGGTTCACGGACCTGATCTACGCTGAGGGGTTGAAGATCATAATGACCGAGGAGAACTGGAGGGACGGTAGGTCAACCTTCATTCCCACCGGTGTCCCCGTGAAACCCGTGCACTGGTTTGGATACGTGTCCGATGTAGGTCTGCTCTGGTTCCGGACCCCATTTCGGGAACCGGAGGCTGGCACTTACGAATTCTACCCCTTAGCTTTCTGTTGATGGGCAGATAGAAGTCAGCCTCCCTCACGGGGAGAAGGTCCTGGTACCTCTCCAACGTCTGACAAGGCTTTACGACGGACTCGACCAATTGGAGGATATGTTCGACGAAGGGTTCTCGGAAGAGGGGAGTTCAATGGAAGACGCCTTGCTCGAGGAAGAATGGCTAGATGGTCCCGACGGTATTCCTCTACCCCCACTACCCCCGCACCTGATGCCTCTACATTTTGGAGTGGGTGTGGGCACAGGAGATGGGGACGAGGAAATGTCGGATACCATGATTTTGGGCACCATGGACACCTACATGGACGTAACCGGGACGGATCCTCCCCAAATCCCTGGAGGGCTTCCCATAGACGATGCATCAATAACCCCGCAGGTATCCACCACGCCTGTTCCACAGGGCACCTCAACTCCACAACCGACATCCCAACCCCACGAACCGGCGCTTCGAGACTCGGATAACGATGATCGTTATTGGAAGCGGTTTGATGTTCTCCCGTCCGCGCCGACCGACCACGCGTTCTTCGATAAACCGGTCGCTCAGCCTTCGAGGGCGTTTATGGCGAGGTTGCACAAGGAGTACCGCGCTTTGTCTACCGGCCTTCCAGGTAGGCCCATCTTGATTCACATGGCCGATCCGAAGCTGATCACCAATTAGCTTCAATTATCGTACGGGCCTACGAAGACCGAGGAGACCTTCTCCGTTCGCTCATCATCGGTCCAGAGAATACACCCTACGAAGACGCCCCGTTCGTTATCGACTGGATGCTAGATACGGATTTCCCGCAGACACCTCCGGTAGCGTTCTTCATCAGTTGGACGAACGGGAACGGAAGGGTAAATCCGTGAGTCATCGTCATCATTTGTCGTCCGTGATAATCAACGGGCCTCCCTCTTTGCCGATGTTGATTCCATTCTTGCGCGCGCGCGCTCTGTTAGGAACTTGTATGAGGATGGGAAAGTTTGCCTATCTATCCTAGGTACTTGGTCAGGAGAGAAGAGTGAAACCTGGCAACCTTCGAGGTCTTCGCTCCTCCAGGCCCTCGTCTCCATCCAAGGTCTGGTCTTGGTGAAAGAACCGTAAGCGGCCGGCCCTCGTAAGCTAGTAAACCCTTGTCTGACGGATTGGATAGTTACTTCTGTGAGCCAGCGTACGAGAAATTCCGAGGGACGAACGAAGGAGCGTTGAACAGCCGACTGTATAACGAGAAGGCTTACGTGCTCTCGAGAGGGTTCATCCTTCGAGCATTGGAAAACCCACCCGGCTCACTCGATGATGAGATTCGGCGGTTCTACCTTTCATCTCCGTCTCCTGAGGGCGTTGAAACCGAAGACGCCATGGATCAGGATCAGGGACAAGGAGAAGACTCGAGCAGAGATCAAGGCGGGGGACAGAGAAGACTCGAGAAGGTACTAAAGAGCAGCGAGGGACTGGTTTCGCTCAGCCAAGCCCTCCAACAACCCCTACCAGCGAGTCAAGGTCAGCCCCACACCGGTACGATAGGGCCCCCACCTACCCCAGACGAAGAAGCAGCGGTCCCAGCGCTGACGGCGGGCGGTATCCTCACCCTCCAACGTATCCTCTCCAAGCTCTCGGATATCCAACAGAACCATTTGCAACAATGATCCCACCCGACCCCATTGTAGGTTCGGGGGCTGTTACTGTCCGGAAATAGGGCGGGGTGAGCGCTGAACCGGTGATATAAACGACGTGAATAAGGGGCTGTAGTGATGGGTGGTGGTCTCGAGCCGGACCTTATCGATATCTTCTAGAATTTGTATCGGTATCATGCGAAAAAACTGTTCTATATCATCTCCAGGTCCACCGAGCTGAACCCGAACCGGTGGCGCGCGTGTGTATTTATGCTACATGATGGGACGGCGCAAAAACGGGGTCTGTCCATGAGGTGATCGAATGCAATGGTGGAAAGTTCAAAGAACCGACCGTCGCCGGGAGCCGCGAAATTGGCAGAGGGGAGGGTTGCCGGATTTAGTCTAATGTAGTAAGTAATAGTGGTGTGATGCGAGGGTATATAGCGGTGTGATGTGCGTCCGGGTACGATATGCGTGTGGTGGAGAGACGATGCGTGTTCGTAGGTATTTGGAGAAATGCAAGGCAACGGGTGGGCAAAGGGTGAGGACAAGGGTCAGTGAGATTACGAACAAAGAACGGATTTACCCAACCCGCAGGGTTATTGCATCCACCCAAACCCTTTTCACAATCGAGGAAATCGAAAGCTATAACGTGGGATGGGGGGGGGGGGCGGAAACGTCCGACCAGCAAAGGCTGGGCCGTTCAGCCTAGGGATCGAAAACAATGACAAGGAGGTAGGGGGAAACGTTCAACACTCTCCCAAGAACCTATTCTTCGGATTCGGCTGCTTAAAGTCGTCTACCCAGGTGGTGTAGTTAGGGTCTTGGGAATGGGTCAGTCGTTTATCACCTAGGATGGGGGTGGCAGAGAAACACTGACTTGTATAGGCGTCGATGTACGTGTTGATATATGCTTGGGTGGGGAACTCGGGTGGGTCGCACGTATAATTGATCGAATCCGTCCGCTGGTACACCCGGATCCAATCAACAGACATGGTGACCGGGAAAGGCAGATGTTCGAGATCAACGAAACCGAAGTTGCTCGACATTCCCAAGTTGATAATAAGGTACTGTGATAGAGGGTCAGTACCACCGAAGAGTGGGAGAGTCAATCAAAGCACCATGGGTTCCTGGGGGATGGGTCTAGGGCCAATCGAAACCCTGTCGTCAGCGGCGAACCCTCCGGAACGAGCGGTCCACGCATGCTTGTTGTCGTTGACCCATAGGATGTACTGACCCGATCATTAGCCCCCCTCCTTTCTTACAATTAGGTGGGGGAACACATACCGCATCATCAAAACCGGGCTTGTATTCGAAGGCGTATACCGCAAAACATCCGGTGCCGCTCTTCTCATAACAGTTGGGATCTGAGCAATGGATCGGTTCAGGTCTCTGAGGCGTGAGGAGAACAGCACGGGAAAAGGCTCACTAGTGTAAGAAACGACGGACGAAGCCTGGGGATCAGTCAACTCAGCATCGTTCGAACGAAGGCATTTCATTCAGGCCGTTACCTGTTGGTACACTCCTCCCTTGTAGGTGTTGAGGAAACTGTTATCTGGGTCGGTGATTTCCAGATTCTTGGTGGTGTTGAACCATTCGTATCGGGCATTGAATGGCTACGGTCGGGGCACCATCAGCGATCGGAGGGGGTCAGCAATTTGGTGGCAGTTGACTCACCGCCCACTGAGAAGACTGAGAGACTTCTCCCTTCAAGTTACCAGTGACCTGAACGGCAGGAGCGCATCAGTAAAAGTGCGTCGCCCAAGTACGCTGGGACCCAACCTGTGCCTCAAAGATATCGATTTCGGGCGCAGCCCTTCCCACATAAGTACCATCAGAGTGGACAGGACCGGGATGCGATTCCCCCTGGCACGTGCACCTGCTCAACCTTTGGCCTGGCAAGTAAGACAGAACGTTTTTGTAGCTGGGGTCACCACCCTCGAGCGCAGATTGGGGGAGACCATTGTGCGTTTGGTTCTGGAAGGGTTGAGGTTCAGTGGTTGGGAAACAGCCGGGGAGAACAACCCACTGATACTGTTCCAACGTCACAGGAATCGTAAGTGTACGGCCACTAGAGGGAGGGGAAATGTGGTTGGTCCGGAGGAAAAACGGCAAGATGACGAAGACTCACCATGCCATCCAAAGTCGCGCCATATCCCGCCCGACCCAAATTGCCCATGGTCCACACGGCGGGCCACAGGCCCATGACGTCGTTTAGGCCCGGGAGGCGGACGGAAGCCTCGACCAAGCCACCCGTGAAACAGAAGCTGTTCCAGGTGCTCACCATTCCGCCCTGGTAGTTCAAGCCGTGGGTGTTTTTCCTCGACAGGGTGACCTGCAATGCACCATCTTTGGTAGCGAGAGCAGCGGGATCATACCACTCCATGTTGTTCGTAGACCAATAGTGCAAGTCGGCAGCTTCCCAGTACGGGTCGTCGCCGGGGTAGAATGACCGACCTTCGGTGTTGAACTCGTCCGAAAAGATGAGCTGCATTTCACTGCCATCAGCCCAGGAGACCTTCTTGCGGACCCCCGCGGGGGTTTCCTTGTCGATCAAGCCGTAGTTTCCAGGAATCTCCGGGACCTGGAAGGGGGGTTAACGGCGGGGACGGGTAGAAGAACGCGGCGGGTACTTGGCCACTGGCGTTGATACCGCCAATATTGAAACCGGCCATATGCGACATTGGGCGGGTGGTGAAATGTGATATTATGGGGTAGCCAGCACTGCAACGTGGTTAATTTGGTGGCTCGGATGGTGTCGGGGTTAAAAGGCATACAAAAGAGTGATGAAACCCAAGGTGAGGACGACGAGGCATCCGAGATTGGTGAAACCTCGGGCAGTGAAGATGTGCCCTCCCGTATCGTTGATCCTGTCCCGCTTGGGGTCTGGATTGTGGAGGTAGTCATCGGGCTCTACATGATTCAATGACAGATCCGCGCCCCAGGCAGATGGGTCAGGTGAGAGCGAGAACTGGAGGGGCGTCGATCAGAAGGCTAAGCGAGGGCGATCAAGGGAAGAGTGTACCTTGTCGGATATTGATGGACCGGTTGAAGAGTAAGGCGAAGAGTTCTAGGAGCCATTCAGCCATCTTTGTATCACCCCGTTGCGAAGGACAAGGAGGAGAATGAAATAGGTGGTGTGGGAATGATGATCACGACAGACGCCCAATAAATGCCGGTTACAATGGCGGACCGGCGAAAGGGTTGGGGGGGACACGTACGATGGAAGTTGAGCTGGACATATGCCTGAGGGTGTTGGGGCCTCGGGTGAGGGTGGCCTGCACCCTTGGACCCGCCGCAGATGGCGAGAGGAGATTTGTGGTGGAAGAGGTTGGACCGGATGCCATGCGTGGCGAGCTGATGGCCGTGCACGGCTATGGATTGGAGAGAAGTGAGGGAAGAGGAGCTGATCGTGTGCACAGAGGGGGTGCAGCCGGGGAGAGGGGGAAGGAGAGGAGGAGGGAAGGAGCGACTGGAGGTGGTTGTTTGGGACAGAAGAAAGGAATGAAGGCTCCAAGGCTTCTCCCAAGAACAAGAACCGCCGCCGTTCGGACGCCTCCTCCCACGTGGCTCGATTACGCTACAAGCTTACCCTCGACTTGAATCACCGAATATTCCCAATATCCCGCAACTCCCCACTTCCATCTCACCCACCACCTTCTCGACCCTCGCTAACCCCGTCTTCTCCCCCCCCTCCCCGCCGACCTCGAGGCCCTGGTTCGCCGCCATTTCGTCAATCTCCCGCAGTCTTCGCAACACTGCTTCGTTCGCCGTCCTTAGCACATCTCCGCCGGATCCCTCCCTCGCCAACGCTTCCAGCATCACCCTTTTCTGGACTAGGTAAGTGTCGCGGGAGGACGAAATTGGAACCGGAGCTTGATCGTGATCACCACTGTGGGGCTCGGGTGTATCAGGGGCATCGCAGGCTTGCCGCTGCCGCAACCAGGCATCAAGGGTCGCTGTCGCCTGGTTCGCTCGCTTCTGTTTGTCTCTCCTCGATGGCCGGCCCCGCTTGCGAGCGGAGGTAGAAGCCTCCGCCACACCCTCTTCTTCCCCGTCCGGGACGAAGACCTCTCGAGGTAGCTCCCATAGCCCGAGATCCGAACTCGGCAAAATGTAAAAGGCACCCGAGTTGACCAGTCGCGAGAGCACATGCGCCACTTGTCGCCCGAGTGGAGATAAGTGTTCGGTATCCAGGCGCGACGGAAGGGTCAACAGAGATTGAAGTGTTCCTAACCCCAAATCAGCGGAGATCAGATTACGCAACGCGAAATGCTCACCGGACGACACCTCGATACCGGAAACCGCGTGCAACCTAGGTGCGGACGTGGACGGCTGCGTGTTGTAAAAGACGTAAACGCCAAACAAAGCCCCGACACGACCCAGGACGTTCTCAGCTCGCCCCAGCCGTTCTGAGATGAATCCATCGGCCGTATTAATATAGCACATGTCAATTCGAGAGAACGTACCCATAAATAATCTGATGGTCACCCTCAGAAAGGCGTCCCTTGCATAGGCGTCGAACACCTTGAAGTGCATCCACTGCCATCCAGACGAGGCCCATATAGATTTGAACAGGCCGAACGAGTGAACTGGATCCTCATGATATTTTTGCGAGAATTCCTGGATGAGTGTCTCGATGTCCTCTCTGCACGGGTCGACATAGAGCGACGAGGTGAAGTAGGTGGGCTGTGCGATTATCCCACCCCTGCTCGCCGATGGCCCCGGCACGACGGACATGGTCGATGAACGCGATCGACCGCAAGCATTCCGTCGCGTCATCCACCCACATCTCGTCTTCGGCATCTTCCCGATGCTCCGCCAACTCTCTCTCCCCCTCATCCAAACAACCTGTTTTTTCTGCCAGTCTCACATCGCCCCTCCGCCAAGAGACCCACGCAACTTCAAATGTCCTCACTGTCAATGCTGGAACCGTTATGACGCACGTGGGGAGATCACCTCAGACGAACCCGCGATGCATGCGCCAGAGATGAACGCCAAGTCGTTTGCGAGGAGAGGTGAGCCAATGGTCCTGCGCCGCTGGCAACTAGAGTTCACTGTCGATTGCGCAGCGTCACCCAGGAAGGACAGGTTCCTACCAAGTTATGGCAAGACTGTTTTCTGCCACAATTGCCAAACGAATCAAGTATGCTTCCAAAGCCAGCCGAAATTTCCCTCCTGACCAGCCCGCTACCAGATGTTACTGACGAACCTTCTGGCCAACTATCTCCCATCCCCAGAGGTTCGTTCCAATGCATTCACATCCGCTCCACCTATAACGACCCACACAGGATCCAGAATACCCCGCCAGACTTGCATCTCTCCCTTCATATCAAGCTTCCGTCGAACTACGCTACCCGCCTGTGTGTGCAAATTGCCTCCCCGCAGTTGAAGAAGAAATACGTTCAAGGGACCACATGGCCCGCACGAGCGCTCTCGGACACTGGTTGAAATCCAGCAAGGGGAAGGGTAAACAACGTGTTGCAAGCGTGGACGCACACGCTACTGGGAAAGGGGGCAGTCACGAGAGCGGTGTGATGGGCGTGAAGAAGGTGAAGAGGGATGGTCAAATGTGGAGGGTGAGAGGGAGCATTTGGACCGGTGCGCTTGGGCTGGGTGTAGGTGTGGATTTGGCGGGTACGTTCCTCATGAAAATTCTTCCTTGGCATCAGGGTTCATGTTACCCGCATAGGTTCGATTTTCGATTGGCGAATACCCGTCGACAACATTTGGGCTTGCAAGGTCATCCCAAGCTTAATGATTGCCTCGTCTTTTCTGGTACTCACCTGGAACCCGTGGGAGAACTACGTCAAGAAGGCGAACGTACAGGGGAGGGGTATCAGGATGAAGGGCGAGATCGCATACGTCGTGAGCCGTGATCTCTCGCAACCAGTCCTGTTGCTAACGATCTAACCGACAGATTTGGCAAACCGTTGTGTGGTGTCCACGGATATTGACCTGCGCTGCACTGTACCTGGCCGGCACGGACCCATCGAAGGACTACCTCGGCCTTCGTCATCCGGATCTCAATTCTGGACCCACCCCAAGGTGGTCAACTTCACGTTTCTATTTTTCTCTTTGTTTAATACTTGAATTATTCGTGAGTCCCACCTTGACCTCATCGGGGCCCCAATTGACCTCGCCTCGAAAAACCCAGGTTCTGATCATTTCGTTCGTGACGCTCAAAGTCGTCAGACCACCCTCGATACGTCTCATCGAACCCGTGACGAGCTCACTAACAACCCGCTCATCTTCCCTTCCCCCCGCTCCCCCACCTCGTCTCCCAATACAACAAATGCAGGCGCAAGAATCCGACCTGTTCGGTTCCTTGACGCTCTCGAACAACCCCTTGGCGACTATACGTACAAATCCGATTTTCGGCTCCCCCTCGCTTCAGAACCCCCTTCCGCCATCAGAGGAGAGGGGGGAGGGGGGAGACCCGGACGCGATGGATTGGACTCCGACGAACCCCTCTCCGAAGAAGGAGAGGTTAAACCCGTTCCTTCGTGCGGGATCTGCTCCAGTCCGTTCCCAAGACGGAGAAGGGGAGGAAGATCTCGTGCTGAGGAGACAGAGGTTCTTTCCGCCTGAGGAACCTACCGGGCTTGAAGGGTTATTGGGTAAGACCGTGTTGACAGAACCTCCAGCTCCAAGTTCCGGTGCCGTTGGAGATACGAAAGGGGCGGGTGGGTGGTGGAGGGGGCGATTTTGGCCAGCCGGTTCTTCGTAATGGCCGCATGGTTTCTAACGGACTCACACGTCGGATGCCCTCCCTTCCTGTCTTTACTGTGGAATATCGCCACTCCTGCTTCTGGTTGCTTGCTTCCTTCAAAACGTCCATTATGTCAAACAGCCATCCTGTCAACGGGGTAATTGATCCAATTGACAATACCTGAGCGCTGGCTGAACCGAAACAGTCTGAATCTGATCTCTGGATGACATCACAAAGGGATCGTCACGCCTCCGACGCGC
>Ga0307516_10002299_pt1 | contig 25755 bp, 33 predicted proteins | sample 19_EM_MG_FD_203310 | JGI IMG/M metagenome (GOLD analysis project Ga0307516, IMG submission 203310) | Populus trichocarpa ectomycorrhiza microbial communities from riparian zone in the Pacific Northwest, United States - 19_EM | ecosystem: Host-associated > Plants > Roots > Unclassified | place...
GACACAACGCCGTCTACTGAGTGCATGTAGCACCCTATAGACAAGTGTTTTTTTCCTGATGTCAAAATTTTGGGGGGGAAAAATCGGGTCCTGCCCTAAGTTCCACAACTAGCTGTAACCAAGTATGCAGGATCTGTCACGACCGGCAGCGCGGGTGCGTTCCTGGCCATCGATATCATTTCGGACCATTATCACACTCACCATCTGAAAGCTCTCAGACTAGACAGCCTGATCATTGTCCCATCAGTCCACTCAATAGACGATCATTGAGAGTTTGACTAGGAAGACAATGTAAATGTGGACATCAGCTACTTCGACTCACTCCAAGTCCAAATAAGCATTGGCTTCTATGGTTATTTACAGATTCCACTACATCGAGTGTGGGCATGCAGGGACAACTCAAGGGGGTGTTGGAACGGGAATCCCGCACCTGGGGTTGGGAGGGGGGTGGGGTGCCCAGCCCTGAAAAAAAAAAGTTTGACACCTGCAAAATCATGACATAACTGTCCCAAAAAGGCAAGATATAACATAATCTGACCAAAACTTGCACATCAATGGCATGCCAGACTATCCCACCCGAGGGCTAGGTGCACAAGGAGCCGCAACGGGTGTGTTTGAGGGAGGGTCAAGGGATATTAGGGTCAAGGTGGTGAGCAGGAGTCGACTGGGGATTTTGATTCTTGATTTTATGTGGGCACAGATAAGGGGCTGACTCATCCTTCTTGCGACGCACGTCGAAGATGATACATACAAGAATTCCGTGCAAATATTTCCCGGAAAAACATATTTGTGTGGGTAAAAAATACCAAATTAGGAAGGTGGGGGAGGGGGTGGGGGTCTCACTTGGCCGAAAAAAAAGTTCGACCTGTAGTCTCTCATTTCTGTCCCGACACCCCCTTGGGACAACTTGTCTATCTTTCTATTTTGGAATGACAGGTTTGGTAAAGATCGGACGTGATGCCACTCAAGTGAACCGAACAGAATGCCGCACGGGCGCCAGGCACCTGTCATTTGAATACAATCGTAAAAGCCAGCCAGACTTTGCGCGCCGCACCCTTGGCCGTGGGCGTTCCTCGGGGGGTAAATATGCGTATTTTCGAGAGACACAGCTCTCACTTTACCAGAACTTCGGACACTACTCGAAAGCGACCGAATCTTTTCTAATCGATTCCTCGGGACCATGTCAAATTCATAGCGGAAACTAGAAGGGGATATGCGTGACGGGAGTTGTCTTTGATGCGAAGCATTGTGGGGACACCAAGGACGGAGAGGGCAGCCCGATGCAGTCCTCGCAATGCCGAATTTGTTTTCAGACAAGTAGGGGGTTCACAAATAGAATTGACACAATCTCGCAATTCTTGGAGGTCCTGATCACACCAATTACTAGTATACAGCCTTGTCCAGATTGGACAGAATTTACGTGTTCTTCAGCGTCAAGACTTGGCATCTTTTAAATGGACTCATCAGACGCCGACCCTGGAGCCAGGACAGATTACTATAAAATATTGGGGAATCCCGGAGTCCCCACCCCACCGCTCTCCCCGCACAAGGACTTGGTTCTTGCTCGTGTCACGGTGTTGCTTCTTGTCGAGAGAATGACTGGAAGTGACACAGACTCCTTTCCCAAGGATAAGGCCCACCTCGATGACAAGATACAAGTCGCCTTTTTGAGAGACGTTGATACGGCTGCTGAACTTGTAGCAGGCTCGAACGAGCCGCTTGACCCCACCGATGCACTTAGAGTCCGGTGGGATGTTAATGATATACTGGGTCCCCTTCGCTAACTTTTCTTGGCTGACAGGAAGAAAATCGATAGCGTTGTGCTCACATTGATGTGTGGTACGTAGATGATCTTTAGTCGCGCGCAACGTTGTTCAACGACTGAGACTTCAGCCCTCTATTGGTAAGTTCCATGTTTATCCTCCATTTTTCGGTTCTCACTGGTCATTTGCAATACAGTGTCCAATTCATGGACAAGACGACTTTAGGAAGTTCTGCGGTCCTCGGTATTAGGTATGATTTTCTCATCGCGTGATCGGGACATGCATACAACTTATACCAGGGAAGGAACCCATCTAACGACCAATGAGTATGTTTTCCCAATATCCTTAGTTCTTACGGGCAGTGAAATTCCGTTGACAGATATAATTGGTTCGTCTTTTCTCGCTGTCGGCGGTGGGTTTTCCTCACGGAGAATATGCAGGCTAGGGACAGCATTCTATCTGGGCTACCTCGCGTTTGAAGTCCCTCAGAATCTCGCGCTACAGCGCTTTCCTGTCGGAAAGTGGATGAGGCAGGTCTCACAACCCATTTCACCGATATCGGATAATCAACGTTTTGGAATAGTCTCAACGTCACAGTGTGGGGAATTGCACTCTGTTGTCATGCGGCGGCCAAGAACTTCACTGGTTTGCTCATAGTCCGTCTTGTTCTGGGAATGTGTGAAGGCTCTATCACGACTGGATTCCTAATTGTAACCGCCATGTTCTATACCCGAAACGAGCAGACAATGAGAATTGGTTATTGGTGTAAGTCGTTTCTGCTCTTTGCTCGCTCTGTCCATTGATAACATCGGGTCATAATTATAGTTTGCATGAATGGCATAGGTGAATGAAAACATGCCTTCCTCCATGACGGCTTGTGCTAATCGGAAGTTTAGCCCAGATTCTATCTGGATTCCTAAGCTTCGGTGCTCTTCACATCCATACGCCTCATTTTATGCCGTGGCAATGGTGAAGTCGACAGCCTGCTCTCCGAGGAATGCTATTCAACTGAATCTAGGCTCATGATCATTACTGGGTTAATCACACTCGGGCTCTCCGTTGCATTTTGGTGTGTCGTCCCTCCAGAGTTCATGACTAGGATGGTACTACAAGGTTGATGTTCGACCAATCCATTAGGTTTCTCTTCCCTGATTCTCCTACTACGGCCTGGTTCCTTACGAAAGAGGAACGGGAGATTGCCATTCGCCGGATCAAGGTAGGTAGCTCTGAATGCAGCTTTGAAAGTATTTCATCGTGGTCTAGGTTAATCAGACCGGGATTGAAAACAAGCATTTCAAGAAGGAACAGTCAGTCCTAATTTTGTCGGACTCTCTAATATCAGAATCCGATCTGTTTTCAGAGTGTATGAGGCTCTACGTGATCCCAAGACCTGGCTTTTTGCGCTCGTTTCTGCCACGGCCGTGGTGCCACTTTCAGTAATCAACCAGCGCCAAATCATCGTCGCTTCCTTTGGCTTTTCTCCCCTCCAAACAACACTACTTGGCTGTGTCGACGGCGTTGTCACCATCATCACCATTTACACAGGAACTTTGCTAGCAGCGCGTTTCCCCAATAGTCGATGTTATGTCGTCGTTGCCTATACTATTCCCAACATCATCGCCGTCTTCACCACCAACCTTCTACCGTGGTCTAACAAGATCGGTCTTCTCTTTTCGCAATGGGCTGCTGGTAATTCTTCTTTTTTTTGCCCAGTAATGAACTCAACTGAGAGTTTCACAGTTCCAGCTGTCCACTTTGTTCTATCAGTGGCGTGGCTCTCCAGTGTGACAGCTGGTCATACAAAGCGAATTACAGTGAACGCGATTGCCTTCTGTGCATACTGCATTGGATACGCTTCCGGCCCTTTTATGTGGCAAGCCAAGTATTACCCTAGGTATCTCCATTGTCATGCTTCTTCCTGTGATTGGACGAGTCTAATACATCTCTCGTGAGGAATCACGTCCCTTGGGTCATTATTGGCGTGTGCGAGTTCTTGTGTATATTCACGTTGCTTGTTATTCGGTGGCATCTTGCCACAGAGAATCGGCGCCGCGACTTGGAACCCCAGGACCATACCTATGATGATAATTGGGTCGAGATGACGAGAGACGATAGCACAGTTGAGAAAATCAAAATACCAAAGGTATTTACACGATCCATGCTTAATTATATGTCTCATGTTGTGCTGTAGGAGTACTTGGATCTCACAGACATCCAAAACCGTGATTTTCGCTATGTTTTGTAGCTCTTTTATCGGTTCGCAAGGGTTTCTTTCGTCCACACACATGATTGATCAAAGCGTCTCATTCATACTAACCAGAACCCCCGTAGACGTCTTCTCCGTCGCAGTAATAGTACATCCACCTTTTTAAGTACCCTATATATATGTGGGGCTCGAGACTTGCCAGAGAATCCATAATTTAAGCTATAATACAATAACCCCGAGGTCACTTGGTCGAAAAACTACTTGGAGTGTTGCATGCTGGCTTTTCTTCCCAACACCGTGCCTTCTTTTCCGAATTTTCTGCGTTGTTTATCGACTTCTGGGAAATAATATAATAATCATGACGCTAAGTAAGCGGTTGCTTTTACAGACACAGTGGTTGAACAGAAAGAATTATATTATGTACAGTCCAAGATGCATCAGAAGCAACAATAATCAAGGCAAAAAATCCAGATTGAAAGAGAAGCAGCGATACATTCCTGTGGCGATGGAAAGATATGAGGCAAGACAGATGATCGGGAGGGACAAGCAGTTCAGACGATGGCGATCAATGAGCCTTTCGGGTATTGATTCGAACTCGCAATTGAATTTGGCATTGTTGAAATTGAGTGAGGTTCGTCGCTGAGAATCGACCACGAGGCCAGAGCAAAGAACATTATGCGCGTAATATTCCAGTTCCATCTTCGAATAGACCATTAATTACCATGCCAACCAAAAGGAAGAACATACCAACCGGGAACTCGCAGCCCAATGTCAGATGGGAGGCCTCCCCACGCGACAAAGCGGCCCGGCTGCAAAGGCGTTCCCGTCCCCTGCTCGCTTCCGACCAAACTTTTGGGGCGACGTCCAGCGTTGCCGTGATCGAGTCATCGCGTCGATTCGTCTCGAAGCGCCTCGCCTAATGCCAGTCGCCAAATTCTCGTGTACCGAGTCTCGAAACCATTCCCAGTCGTGTTCAAGGCCGCCGAGTAGGATGTGGATGTGCTTGGACGAATAAATTCCGGGACCGCCCGGTCAAGTTTAGGGTATGCGAGAAACGGAAGAAATAGAACTTTCGGAAAAGAAAAGCAGAAAGGGTATCATCCGTAGGGGCGAACACTGGGTCAGCACGGACCTCCCCTCGCAGTGGCCAGTGCATGCAACGCCCCGTGTTGTCCCACCCCTACCTTCCTATCATGCGGGACTATAAGCAGAATACCAGGGTCGAAGTTAACAGAAGAGCCAACGGAGGCGGGGCAATGGGACAGCAGCCACGAAGGTGCGAGCGACAAGACTACGACGCCTCAGTGACCCCCTCGCAGTGACTGTCTGTATGCAACATATTGTTGGCCACTTTAATCAAACAAACTCGAAAAATAAGTTTTCAAAGTGAAAAAAGAAGGGAGACTCAGGCAACTCGATGAAGCAATCATTCAGGGAGGATCGCCGACGGGACACCGGGGTTTTTTTTTCTTAATCTTTGTTCTATTGACGGCTTCCAGCATTCCGAATGCAGAGTTCAGCGGCAGGGCGTGGAGGGATCTGTGAAGAATCAAATGAACAAATGACAATGCAAAAACAAACAGTCGCTGACGGATGTCGGTGATCTGCTGGAAGAAGAGTGTTCCTTGGAATCGGCGGTCTTCGTTGCCTCCGTCGGGACCGCTTGAGGGGTGGCGGCCGATGTCTTGGAACTCTACAAGTGTAGATAGGTGGGCAAACGCAGGCATGAGCTGGAATGAAACCACTTACGGTGGTAGGGGGAAAAGATGCGGCGCCCGCTGTCGTGGATACCTGAGTAGAGTTGAGGGAAATCACTGGACAGTAAGTTTGATCAAGGAACCTTGTCAACCTCGACAGAGCCGAGTAAAAATGGACCAACAGCCGTACATCGTCGGCGTCAATCTTTGGGAAGAAAATGGTTTCGGACTCGGGAGTGCGTAGCATATTCGGTATCTCCGTCGATACCAGCCTGCTTCTGCAAGTACCAAGTGAATATTATAGATGACGAGGAACATGAAAGTAGCTCACGACGATCGCCTCTAGATCGACTACTGTGGCAACCGGGCCTTGTTCACGGGGGGCCACCGAGTAGGCCCCTCTGGTATAACAAGTTAACTGAGGTTGAAAGGTGACGGAAAACCTTCCATACCTTGTAAAGTTGATAATTAACGAACCCGCCCACGACCCACGCCAAGAGCTGGCATGCCGCAAGAACTTGTATCCAGATCGATTTCATAATGAAGCCCGCGCTCCCACTCCCGTGAGCCATGGAAGGTGGCCAACCCCAAGAATAGGAGTGGTCGCGAGCGAAGGGAGGAAGGTGATCACGGCAAGACCTGGCTTCCCAGAAAAGCATCCGCGACGACTGGAAGCTCATCGCTGTCTTGCTGGGGTTTTCTAGCTGGTGGCTATCTAGCAAGCGCGCGCTAAATACGCTAGCTAGATTTTAACAAAGACGAGGTATAGGAATAGTCAGGAACATAGGCTTTTGAGAATCCTGCACGAGATGGGTGCATCTTGTTCCCGAGTGCGTCCCATGTCGAAGGGGGCATCGGGATCGGCGAGGAGGAGGAAGTAAATGGAGAACAACAAGTCTTTGGCGAATGGGATTGGGAAGTGTGCATCGCAATCGTCCTTGGAAGGCATGAGGCTCATACAATGAGCCTGGTAGATGGAAGACGGTCCCAAGCTCTCCGAGAGCATTGGGAACATCTTCCCGCTTGGCGGGCACGGCTGTGATCAGGGAGGGCTGATCCCCTTTCCAATATCGCACTGTTGGCAACCAACAGACCGGACCCCGTGACGATACCCCCCAAAGTATACGTTGGTCGCCATTTTCTCCTTCCTTGGAGGTTCCGGAGGCGGGCGGTGACGAACTCGATACCAGCAGCGTTGTAAGCAACATCTGGCTCAACGGAGGCGAGGGGGAAGGGGATGATGCGTGTGATGATCATGATGATAGCTGAAGATTTGAGTGGCTAAGATGCTTCCCACAAGTGAGGAAGGAAGGACGATATGTCGACCCTTTTATAATTATAGATTTCGCGTTGTTGGGGGCATTTGGTCGATACTCGACGGCTGGATTTCCGATCCAACCGACGATCCTCGTCACGGCTGTGAAGTGCGACGTGTGTCTAAAGCGTCCCAAAAGTCTGTTCCACGAAACCACCACCACACGTTAGAAAAAGCGGTTGGCAAAAGGCGATCCAAGGAGGATTGGCGGGATTGGCGGAATAACCGGTGATGGGCGCACGACGCGGACGAGCCAGAGCGACAAGAGCATATGGCACACAAACACGCCGCTTTGTCGTGGTTATACTGCGGCCTTTTATCCGAGTACTAGTAAGCGCTGAACCTTCTTCATAGCTTCGACTGTTCAACCGGGTGCTCGCTTAGAACCGAAGCTACGTCCAAAAATTTCTCTTGAACAACCACAGCATTCCCTCGTCGTGGCTCCTTCTCTTTATGCAGTTACAGGACCCCTACACCAAAACGAACGACGTTTCGTGCGTCGAGAATCTCTCGAGATGCAGATGTGCCATCTCGGGACGTCCTGCGTCTCTCCAGATGATGATCCAAACATTGTATCCATGCCACGGACTCCAGATTGAAATCGAAGGAAGGCGTCTCAAGTTTTTTTTTCAAAGTTGGCGTATCCAATATAATAATCCGAAGTTGCCGAGAGGACGGGTTTGGGCAGCATATTGACGGAGAGCCGATATTTTTCCATCGATCCGTTGCCCAGACGAACAATTTCTGGGTCACGAATCCGTCCTTCGTCCTGTCGGTGTCGCCTGAGTAGTGAAAAGTCTGGCTCCACTTTGCAGCAGTCAATGTCGACGTTGACTCGGAGATGGAAGTCGCCAATGGCCATTGTTTACCGATCAAAAGTCATCGCCTTCAATTTCAAACTTCATCCCCTTTCTTCTCTCGCTTGAACTTCTCAGACTGCGAACAAGTCATCGCCTTCGATTCCAAACTTCTTCCTTGCGGCGCGATCTTCTCTCGCTTGAATCTCTTCGACTGCGAACCGGCGCTCTTCTTTGTTTATTTCTGTCTTTCAAGTGAGCAGCCTAAATTCGAAAACATTCGACCAAAGTTAAACGGCTCCGAACATCTGGTTCAACCCTGTTTTTCGGCTATTCCTCTGAATCCCTGTTGACGCCTGCCCGTTCCTAACAAATATGATCCATCCGTTTGTTGGAATAAATAATAAAGCAGCACGACCGTCGGCCGCTTAGGACCCCTGATAATTCCCCAACGGTCTGATCGAAATTGAATTTGGGGTCTTTGGGTTCAAATCTCCGTTGTCCGGACTAGAGCAGCACTGAGGTATCGCTCCGGATAGATTACCGTGCGTTGTCGCACGCCAGTTGGAGATCCGGACATGGGTGACCTGGTGCACCAGTGCGTTGGTTTGATTGAAGACTGCTTTAACTGGGTTGGTTTGGCACAGAGTCGTGGGTTCCAAATTTTCGTTCCCGAGTACTCTTGTCTTTTGTTACCATGCATGTTCGAAATTCGTGGAGCATTTTGAGGTCCTGGACGAGGCCTCAATGAAACAGGTCCGGACAAAATCGCGTTCGGCAGTCGATGTGGTCGGTTGGAAGTCCGGACAAACTTGGGGGGGGGGGGGGAAATCGAAATTCGGCCTCCAGACAGAAGGTCTGTTGTGTGAACAGACCTCAATTAGGGGATTATTCGGAACCTGACTTGATCCAATGGATAATTTACTCCCTCCACCTGATGACTAGCCCGAGGACGTTTAACCCTTTTTGATTCACAAGGACCTCATCCGAGATACATGGCCGCATCCTCGGCCAACCTTATTTACGCCTTCAGAGAGTTCTCAATGTTCAACTTGCCGGTAAAAAAATGGACAAGGTTGAGCCGACCAACGGCAACTAATTCGTAATTGGTAATTACGCGTCACCTGGGTCTTCAAGCACAACTTCCCAAGGTGGGCTGCTAATTATGATTTCTCGCAGCAGCTAAATGGGCTCGAATCGGCACTTTAGCTTACCAAGGCGTAGGAAGTTGAGGTTGCTTTGGAGGTTTTTGGGAACATTGTCGTGCCACGATTTCGGTTATAATTATTTGTCTCCCGTTTCAATCCAGATTGATTTGATGCAGCCTTCTCAATCACATCGCCATTACACCCTCAAGCAATAGACAAATATCCGTCAAAGTAGATTATGAGCAGAATGGTCGTTGAAACGAAATCTGCGTCAAATCAAATCCCAGGTGACTGCAGGTGGTATCCAAAATTCCACACATTCGCCCTCAGGCCTCCGGCAACAGCCGGCTATGATGGTTTCCTAAATATCGCCATCATGCCCTATTATACTCCTAGATCGTCCCCCATGTAGCTCAAATCGTCAGTTCCTCGGTAGGGACGAGTGGTCCACCGGTCGGTCGCAGGATTCTGCAACATGCAAGCTGGCTCGTCGATATCGCGTTTACCGTATGCCCGCAGATTCAAGATCATCCTGCATGCCAAGATCGACGCTATAAATTGCTGAAATCTACCCTGGTTCAGCTCAAAGCCCCCAAAGTGCGCAGAAAAATACCGTACAGTGTCAAAAGATCCGAGTATGGTGGCTACAAATAACAGTGTCAGAAGGTTTTTCTAGATTCCAAACTATACCTGGACACATACCGTTGCTCGATAGGTAAGGATCATGTTGGTTACTGATAGAGTAATGAGGTAGACGTAATATAGTATTCCTGTGCTTAGTTTATGAATGCATGGTCCCCTAGGGAGTGGGACTCATCGAACGCACCATCCAGGTAAACGAGAGAGACGAAGGTGCTAGTATATGATGTCTGACTCATGTCTGTCCCGATTTGCGAGAACAAACTTGTTGGGGCATGCTTCGTGAAACTACCATAAGCACCATACGCCCGGATAGCCATCAGCGATAGAGTAACTACACAAAAAGCGATGAGCCCTAGGACGACCCAGTCGATCCACCAGACTCACCGAGGTAGAAAGGCAATATGAGAATATAGTTCACCGATCTCAGGTGATTCATGATGATATTGGCGCACGCGCTGGAAATGACCTGCGTTGGAATCGGTATGGGTGTATCTGGACGGGACAAGGGGTGAGGCATCGTCGACAATAACACGACCCGGTCTCACGAACAAGTGATGCTCGGGAACCAGAGCGAAATCATAACGGAACCCGGAATCCAAAGAGAAAAGAAAAACACGGTTAGGATGATAGTATTCCTCCGAGTGCTTCCCCAGACAGCCAGAGTCCGGATCGTGAAGATGACTACATGGGTATATGAGTTAGGAAGAAGTTTCCTGGTGTATCGTGGACTCGCTTTCTGCTAATGACATGCACAGATTGACCATTACTAGAATGACAACGTCAGAAGATACCCTGGTGTTGGCGGTCGGAATCCGAGATACTTACCTACGACGATTCTTTCCGACCGGAGGCAAGCCGTTTCTGAAATAGGGTCCGCTGCGCCAACTGGAGGGTTCATGTAGATACGGAACTGGGATGCCAGGATGAGAACGCACTTTGGTGAATGAGAGCGCCAAGTAGGATGAATTGGGCATATCTCGTAATGACATATAGAATTTTGGCCAAGTTCCAGGGAGTTCCCCAGATGAACCGAACCTCGAGGGTAAACGTACAGACGTATTCATATAGCTGGGGTAGCAATGAAATCAGACGCGATAGAGGTAGTAGTATATTGACGCTGACCCATAGAGAGATGCAAGACACTGAATGAAGCTAATTCAGATAGACGCCCCTCATTAGACGAAGGACCAAGTCACCTGCTATATACTTCAAAGAAGAACAAAGAAGAACCGTTAGTCCAAGATATCAAGAATTAATCCTGGCACCGAATAAACTCACGTTTCCGGTTCGCAAGATTTCGAAAAACTTGACTGGGTTAAAATGCTCACTCATCACCGCACCAGCCACCAGAGGCTTCCCTGATTACGAGGATGTACGGTGCTGGACGCAACGGTAGGGTTTAAGCTCTGCGAATCTTCTGTCACGTCTTCACGCCGTCTTGCACTGGGACAATGGTGTTGAACCGCGGTGTCCGATGCGTTCTTTTCTTGGGTAACGAGTGGTGGGACCTGAGTGGTAGGACTGGAACCTGGGTGGTGGGGTCTCCTTCTTAAGCCTGGGGCTCGGGTGCAGTCAACGGGCACTATAAGGATAATTTCTAATATCCGAATGTCACAAAAGGAACCCCCCTGATTTTGGACTCACATGAATCTCGCGTATCGAGGTAACGCAGCCGGGTCTCAAGTATGATGAACCTTCCTCCCAAGGGCTCTCTCGGTGGTTGACAAGGATCGCAAGCGCCTAAGGATGTATTTTCCTTACCAGAGACCGCAAATAAAGGTGGAAACAGAGCGAAAGGCCGGTAACAAGTCGATAAACCGGCCCCTCGCATTGCATGCCAATCTAGTTGCCAGCTGCTGTTGCCAGTCTGGCTGATTGCGATGATTGAGTCCGAGTCTCGCGTCTCGCGACTCACATGATGCTGTGTCACGCATCCTCCCGCTCTCCCGCTCTCCCAGCAGTCCCGGGCTTCCGTATCGTGTGAAGAGCATGTGTTATGATGAGCCGATTGCATATTACACGGTGTCCGACTTCGCGGGGGCGCGGGTTTTGGACTCGAAACTTTGTCTGAATCCCCCATGTTATCTCTGATAAGATTCACAAGACCCCTTTTTCAGGCCTTTTAGGGCCATTTCAGGCCAGGTGCTCACCTTCAGCTGATCTGGCCGGGGGATTTCCCCGACAATATGAAAACAGCTGGGGCGACCCGGCATGTTTCGTAAGGAAGGATCTTCAAATCTACACACCGTTCTAAATTGGGCCGAGTGCTGCCGCTGGCTGGAAATCCTTGTTAAAGTTCGCCACCACACTCGAAAAAGAAGCTTACTCTGAACTCTCTTAGGGAAACATCAGGAGGACGAGTTGCACCGTTGCAACGAGTGATATGTAAGCGATGCTCCAAGGTATGTTGAGTGGCTCTGATTAGGTAGCTTCAGGGCGAGTGCACACAAACGACTCGGGGGTGGTGCAAGGAGGAGCAAATTCTGAACATACTTTTATTCCCAATCGGGATCCGCGGCCATCGATATCGTCAGCTCCCTGGCTTCAAAACACCTCGATTGAGGATAGTTCAAGGACAAGAGATACGGCTCTCAGAAAACGAAGTGCTCATGCGGCGACGCCATCGGCACCTTTGCGCCGGAATTAGTCTTGGAAAAGCGTACTGAAGGTGTGGTCAGCTGTCCTCATGATAGAACGAGATGCTATCACCTGCTATCACCGATTTTTTTCCCGGGTCCGCCAAAAGCAGTGAAGTGCTCTGAAACGCTGCGCGCTGCGTTAGTGACCGCAAGGCGGCCGAGGACGGACTTGTTTACCAATTGAAAGCTCAGGCAACCCTGAAGAAAGGCGGACCCGGCGACTCTCCTGGCGATCAACAGGAAGTATCAGGAGGTATCAGGAGGTACCAAGGGGGTGGCGGCTGGTGGCGGGTTTCCTCGGGTTTCGCATCGGCATCAAATTTCGAGATGTCATGTAAAAAGATTCCGGTCCCGCCGAGGCCCTCCTGGAGTCCTTTCTACGAACGACTTGACCAGCCGGCGCCTCCCAACCCTGCGCCCGCTGAGTATGCATCACTAATGATGCCGACAGAATTTTTGTGGCGTTGACTGATATCTCTCATGCAGCCTTCGGCTCTGGCTCGTCTTTGCCCATTCCGATTCTCAGGAGGAAAAATAATTGCAAATTACGATGACATCATTCTGAAGTGGCTGTGCTCTCAATGAACATAGGCTACGACATTTTGGACAAGCTCCTCCGCAGTCCTGAAGGCTCTCCAACGTTTGCTACTTGCATTTATGTGGTACGGGGCCACGCTCCTAATTTCCAAGTCTAATTATTCGCAATGAATTGGAAAGTAAACATCAAAACACGAGGCTTCAATGCTGACGCATGTCTGCTGGTATAACTGTATATGCCGCATGTTAACATCGTGACCTTCAGCGGGGCACTGCATCTATTTTTTGTATTTTTGGCCGTGATACTATTTTTAGGTCATATATAAAGGAGAAAAAGTCACTTCACCCTTTCTGCCCTAGTACTCCACGCACCTCCATCATGGTCAACCAACAGCCCATCTCCGTCCCTGTCGCCGCCAAGACCTCGGTGTCGACCCAGCCAACGGATTCAATCCAAATGAGTGCGTACCCTCACATTCCCTACATTCACTCTCCTGAGAAGGCGTAGCACCCGTCATGCCGAGTACTCCTTCCACTCAAGAACATCACCACCATGGGCATAACCACGCACGCAGGCTCCGCGGTGGTGGTGTGGCTAAAGTACGTGTTGGCTTCTTTCCTTTCGGAGTCTCCTGTCTGATCCTTTTTTCAGGACTGTTTCCTGGGTCTGATCGGTTGTTTCCTCTGTTTCGGTCAGTCTTTCCGTGATTATCCCGGCAATGGCGACGCTGAGCCCCGTTCTTCCCCGATTCAGAGTGCTGCGAGGTTCGCTTCTGTCGTCTACATACTCTCCCTGTGGCGTTAATGACTCTATTTCACAGGGATGTTGCGATTGCCTTGGGGACATCATCTGTACGTCCTGCTTTGTGGCACTACTCCGAGTTTATCATCCATGATGCTTCTCATTACAGGCTGCCCTTGCGAGATGTGCTGCTAATTGCATCTCTACTCTTTCCCGTACAAACGAACTCTGTAATACTTCTACCTCTGTACCTCTGGACTCGCTTCTCGCAATCGAACCAACCACACCATCCCCCGTGCTTGTCGTATCTAATACTTTGACTCCGTTCATGCACATATACGTCATTCCCCCGTCTGGTGATCATCCCGAGCCAAGCCATCACCGCTTTTCAAACATGAAATCACTCCGCATGGTGTATTTGGTCCCACGCGTCACCGGTTCACCACTATGGACAAGCATCCGCTGCTGGAAGAGCAACGCACGACCAATCTTGGGAAAGACATCCATGTATGCCTTCTTGTCAGGCGTCCAAAACCGTGTGGCACCACCTTCAAGAGGTTCTTCCCCGTCCGGTACCGAACGCGGCGTGTCATTAACCTTCGATACGTCATTGGTGCCGGGGGGTGGCGCCGTTGACGGCGGCAATGGAGCGCTGGAAGGAGTTGTATTGTTTGATACGGTTGTACTGGACGAAAGTGGCTCGTCGCCTGCGGTCGAGTCATTCAGGTACAGATGGAGCGTGACAAACGACTTTTGAGGGCCAATCTCGCTCAGCCCGTCACAGTGGGGTTGGAAATATTGACTGGGGCTATAGCGGAGGAAAGATAGACGTGAGTTGAGTCTACGACGATATCAAGGAGAGCTTTGGATCGCAGTGGTAAAGAATGGCACATACCCGACCAACGTCCATGTCGGTGCATGCTTTCTCCCAATCTTCCCCGTGATGGTGGCCCATTGCCCCTCGGGACGTATCTCATGTATCTCCTCGACGTAAGGCTTGAGTTTTTCATAGATGCGCTGCGCGACTTCCGTGTCAAAAACAAGGACGCGATCACTGTTCCGGAAATTGGAGTGAACGGTCTGTTTGCCGTCGGTACCTGCGCTTAGACCCGCTGGACTCCATGGATCTGATTCGCCGTCTGATGACTGGGCAAGAGCGAGGAGATCGGCACACTCGGCAGGTGTGAAGAGGTCATCGATGACTTTGGCGTAGAAAAGGCTGTATTGTTGTGCGAGCGCGGTTTGGGAGAAGTCAATGGGGGTTACTGTGGGGTTGGGAGTTGACATGATGTTCCAAGCGACGGTGGTGAGCTGACTCGTTGAGTGAAGCACAGCCACCATTCCTTCTCTGCCACGATCCCACCAGCTTCTGACTTCGACAGCGCCTTGGACATCTCATGCGCCTCGTTGAACGCCTCCCGCTGTACCATGAGCTCTCCGTGCTCGCGACAAGGGTGAATCCGAGCGTCTTGTGCTCGGCGTTATGCGAAAACAAACGAGGATTCTGAATGAAGACTGAATCTGATATCATAACGGAGACGTCCTTACATTTCAGCGAGGGAAGCTCAAGCTCGGCCGACATTCCATATCTCGCGCAGTTGCCCACCAGACTTGACCCTATCTCAGTGACCGAACAGTCCCAACTCAACTAGCATTCTTCGCTTCGTCGCGTACTCGGATTTGCCGCACACACGCAAGGTGGTCGCGTCCTAGTGGTCACTCTTGAGGATAAGAAGACGGATTTGGAAGGTTTCTATTTGTCAGTATTTACGCGTCTCTTTCAAGATGTAAGACACCCGCAACTCTATAGGTATAGGGTCATGGAGACTATGATGCGGCCATTTGAAATTTAATGCGTCATTCCCAGCGTCATCGCAGCACATAAAACTGGCCACCAGCGACTCCAGACACCCTTACGATTTCACCATCATGTCCCAACCTCAGAGTCACAGGACAGAAGACGAACCTTTCAATCCGACCACTGGGTCGACCGGTTTCGGCACCACTAACATAGGTGTGTCTACCTTCCACTGAGGACGACCCGGTTTAAAAGGAATGCGTCCGCAGACCCGCGTCAGCGTCAGCGCGGTCAGGACCCTTCCATGAGTGACCCTCAATTGACCGCGGAGGGACGCGGGGTGCCCACGAGTACCATACAGCCGAGCGATACGCAATACAGCGGCATGCAACAACAAAGCGGTACGTACTCGACCGGTACACAGCCAGGCATGCAGTCTGGTGGTATGTACACCGGGGCCGGTTCGTACCAGACGGGCCAGGGAACTGGACCCATGCATGAGACTCAGGAAGCTCACCCCTCTATTGGGGAGAAGATCCGCGGTGCGGGTTCTTTTCATGGCTACTTAAGACCTTTTATTTATTGCCTTGATTATTGTCTCAATAGGTGGGGCTGAGAAGGTGGCCGGAAAGATGACGGGGAAGCCTGGGATGGTGGAGAAAGGACAGGAGAGGCAGGTACGTCATTTGAGAACTATAGGTACTAGCTCGGGCTCCTCACTTCTCTCTTCTTCAGGCCGGCCATTTGCAAGGGTCCCAACCCCAAGGAACTCAAGGCACTGGCCAGGAATACGGGTATTGAGCCTCAGCGTTCGGCAATTCTTCTCTGCGATGCCAGAAAATGGGAGAAAAAAGAAAGAGTTTTCTTTGACGGTTACTCCTGTATTTGTATTATTGAATTCGTTCGCTAGCTGCTATTCTGACTGATGTAATATACAAGGAAGCGTATGTTCTATTCATGATGCCTTTGAATGATGTCCGTGTACATGGCGATCGGTCGAAGTATTTCATTGGCCAAGTGTTGAAAAATCTTGAGTTTGCCAAACGAATCTGTGGCCGGAACCGATGCGAATACTAGCTAGCACAGGACGCAGCTTGGCTCCGTCAAAAATGCATATTTCTACATATACAAGCAAGGTCCAATGTCCTTCTAATAATTCAATAAGGTCGCAGGTATAGGTACGTACAATCATAGTTTCACCTCCTCTCCGGTCTCCTCTTTATCGTCGACGTTTGAAGCGGGATTATCTTCGCGACTCTCTTGCTTCTCCGATGCCTTTTCCGCTCCATCCTTTCCGGCCAGACTCGGGTCAATTTCCTGACGAGAATCCCCAGTAATCGGCTCCGCTCGAATGTCCAGCCTCTTCTCCAATGCTGCTGTAATCACTTTCACCTCTTCTTTCAAATCCCTTTTCTTTTCTGCGGGATTTCCAACAGACTCCTTCCCCTTCTCCTTATCTTTAGAAACTACAGGCCTCACGGTATCCTCCGTTTCTGCCCATGCCTTGTCCAACTCCTCGCTCCATCCCAATTCTGCACAGAGCTCCTTCACGATGTCATCGCACTCACCCAATAGCACGATATCGCCGATTGTGCCCTTCCGATGGCCTAGATCGCCGACGCGCTCGAGGTTGACCAAAACCCGACGGCATTTTCGCTGATTGGCCATACCAGCGAGCGCGGCAAAGGGGTGAACCGTCAACGAGGTCCCCATTACGATCAGCAGGTCGGCATCAGCGACGTCTCTGTAATGCTGGTGGAATCTGTCCGGGAGCTGTTATTGTTAAAGCTTCAGTTGTCGAAGAAGGGCTCGCGGCTGGTGGAGTGGAAAGAGAAAGAGTGAAATGAGAAACGTACTCCCTCGCCAAAGAATACGATGTCGGGTTTGACGAGGCCACCACACCCCTTCCTCTCACACTGGGGTATCCGCACCTCCCCGTTCTCATCCGGACCGCCCAAGATACACTCCTGGATGGCCTCATCTGGGTATGGGTGCTTGCAGTCTATGCAGCGTTGTGTTGCAAAGCTCCCGTGTGCTTCGACAATCTTGTCTATGGGCACGCCCGCGCGGCGTTCGAGGGTATCGATGTTCTGAGTGAAGCACATGTGGAGGAGACCACGCGTGGAGAGGAGCTTGATGAATGAGTGCGTGGGCGTGGGGCGAAAAGAGCCGGGGTAGAGTTCTGAGGCGAGGGTGTAGACTGAGGGACACGGCCAAGTCAGGAAACTTGTTTCATCATGAGACTAGTGAGAGGGGTGCGCTTACAGGGAACGGGGTTTCTACGGAAAAATTCGATTTCGAATACGGCTTCGGGAAATGGGAGTTTGAGTCGAGCAAGATTGGACTGTTGTTGTCGTATAAGATCACTAACTCTCGCTGGGGAAGACCAAAATGACGTACGTAGAGACCTAATATATAGTGCAAATTAGAGGAAGATTATCGCAAGAGTTGCTCTGCATGAACTTGCCCGTTCCGGGGGACCTGAAATCGGGAATTCCAGCAGATGTGCTAACCCCTTTTCGTGGATTCAGAAAGAATGACCCAACCAATCTTGGGACGAAACCCACCAGCACCTAGCTGAATAGCGCAGTACGTCAGCTATATGTATAACAGGGACGTCATGGCGTATATAAACTTACCATCAAAACGATCTTCGAGCACTTGCCAGAAGAAATGTATTCCGCCAGGGTACGGATGCTATTGACACGGCTCGCATTTGCATCAGCCTTCTTGGTAGTTGGGGAAGGCGTCTTGGAGAGGACACCGTGCCCCATGGTGGTGGGAGGAGGGAAGGAGCGCCATCGCAGTTCCGCAAGCGCCTATTTATATCACTGACGTTCCGATGTTCAAGGATAACTGTATTGGCGACCACCATCTCTGTAAACCATCAACAGCCCCGTTCCGATGGAAGTATACCATCATCTCAGATAGAAAATGACGAATTCCGGCAGTTGCACTATAGTAGTAGTAGTAGTAGTAGTAGTACTGCGTCCCAGCGACTCCGACTCTTGCTCTTGTTTCGGGTAACGGCTATTCCCCATGTATTCAGTTCTCTGGAGATGACAGCCTATACTGCGGTTGTCAGCCATAGTTCTCTAGTAATATATACTACATACATCATAATTATCTGGGGTAGATAATTCCGGGATAAGAACGCCGGCGCCAGGAGTATATTTAAACACGGTCAACTTTGACCTTGACTACATCCCATACGAAATGGCTTCAGCTTCAGCTTCAGGTCTCACAACTTTCGTCTACAAGCGACTCTACACAGGCGAAAGCTTTATTGATGTCAATCTCGACATCTATCCTCCCATGGCCGACGCCTTACCCAAGGACGTTCCTGTTCCAACGGTGCCAGCCGTTGTCTACTTTCATGGAGGCGGCCTCATGGTTGGCAATCGGCGGAGCTGGTCTCCTACTTGGCTTCATAGTTAGTAACTTCTGTTGATCCTTTCGCGGCCCTTGCTCCTCGAAACCCGCCGATCACCTTCATCGCTCCTAACACTCATCCTAGAGCGCGTGACGTCTGCTGGCTACGCTTTTGTGTCCCCCGACTATCAACTCATGCCACCAGCAACAGGCCACGACATCCTGAACGATATACAGGATCTGTGGGCTTTCGTCACTTCTGGTCGCGAGATTGCCTTCCCGATGTCAGATAAGGATCCAGTGACTTCGCAATCGCAGACGTTCAGATTTAAGATTGATGCGGATGCTATTGTCGTTGTAGGAACTAGCGCAGGTGGACTATGCGCTTATCTTGCCGCAATGCATTGCGATTCGCCACGACCAAAAGCTGTTATCTCAATGTATGGGATGGGTGGCAATCTCGTCGTGAGTGGGGTTTTTTGAAATCATGTTTCGGTGCTCCAAGGCTGTTGAACATCATTACTTTGTCATAGACACCATTTTATCTCTCCCCGAAAACACGCCCGTTTTTCCGGGGCAGAGATTTGGTGAACCCCCAGGATTTTCAGACGTACCTCCATTCCATCCACCTGCCCCCCGGTTCATCCGCATCCTATGTGCCATATCCGCGGTCACTTCCCATTGTTGTCGATTCGCCGCTGGAATACCATCCTGATACATACCACACCCCTGGGTATCCAGCAAATCCTCGTATGCTCTTGTCGCGTCTGTTTCTTCAACTCGGTATTTTTCTTGATTTTTACACCGGCTCATTCGAAGACGGAGGTCTGAGCGCTCATTTGCGGAAAGAATTGGGTTTCGAAAATAACGCTACGGCCGAAGACACGAATTCTCCATCCGACCCTCCACGCGCATTGCGTTCTTTGATTCCACCGAATTCTCTTCATCTTTTCCCTCAATTCGGAGTGACGGAAAAATGGCCGCCTACGATGCTGATTCATGGCACGCACGACACGGCTGTGTCAATCGAGGAGTCAAGACAGCTAGCGCGGACATTGGCCGCTGCTGGAGTGGAAGTTCAGGTATGCGAGGTCGAGGGAAGAGAACATTCGTTCGATTATGTACCTGATGCAGAAGAATTATTTGGGAGTATTTTCGATGGTGTCATGGACTTTTTGAACATTCACGTATCCGGGAAAGGTGGAGATTTGGGAAGGGGGTGACCGAAGACGATCAAGAAAAGTTATGTATTGGGAAGCAATGATAGATTGGTATGGGTTGTCCTCGCACGTTTTGATCTTATCTACGAGGCCGTCCAACGTGATTGGATGTGCCTGAGACTCAAGTTTTGACCCCATTTTGTTGATCAAGAGACGATATACATACCGCAGTATACCACCATATAGGCTTCTCACATGTAGACTCCGATAGAGTAGTGAATGCGTGTCAAACGTATCGCGTGCCCGGTCGAAAGGGGTCTGTTGATTCCTGTTTCATTTGTTTGTAACTCATGGCATTGTGCTTGGCTTGTTTGTCCTCCACCAAGTCTCGCTCACATCTCTATCGGGATACGCCGTCTCATCGGAAGGCCACCCTCTTTTCAACATTCGCTGAAGACCGTCCTCAATGGGTCCTCAGATTGAACGAGACCCGGTCATAGGCCGGCTGCCAGTTGCTGGACCTTCAGCTGTCCAGCAGAGAGCAAAAGACGCTCATGAAATCAATGAAAAAGATAGAATACTCAAGAGGCGATTTTTTGAGCTTGAAGAGGTTCGTTATAAGCAGCACGCTCTTTTCCCCTCGAGCGAGAAAGAGTCCTGATGACATGTTGACGCATTTAGAAACACAATGAAGCCAACACGGAAGCGCAACGATCAGCAGAACAGAACGCGAGGTCGCGGGAGGAAAGAAAGTGCGTAGTTTTGACTGCATAATATCTGTCGTTTTTAAGAAATCATGGCGTTAACTGATCGCGAGCAGTTCCTCACTCGATCGTAGTTCCCAATTCGAAACCGAACAGAATGAAATGCAAGGGCTTAATGATGGATCGAGTTGTGCCTCACCATCTTCCAGTCAACCAATTTCAGATGCACGTCAGCGCACCCTGCCGAGTGCTGGAGCGCATATCTCGATTGGCGGAGACCTGCCCCAAGCGGATCTCGAGAATACGGGCGATGACGAGGACAGCGCCATGTTGACTTCTCCCCACGTCGAGAGCGACGCTCGGGGCTCAGACCATCCCGAAGAGGAACTTTATGACCGCAGTAAGCGGGTTCGTTTATCTTCTTCGCCATCGGAAGGGGGGTATCAAGGTAAGAAATTCTCATGTTTATAGTCCCAACCCCCTACGAGCTCAACCTCAACCTCATCAACAGGTTCGGCGCAATATATCAACCATGATCCACAAGAAACGCGACCGACTGCTGACAGTGGAATATCCGAGCCCTCACCCAATTCGCGCCCCATGTTGTCGCCTCCCTCTGCTATGCAATCTCATTCCAACGAGCTACCGCTCCCAAGCACCTCATCACATTCTCAATCATTTATCGCTCCGTCCTATCATGAACCTGATGAGAACTTAGCTCCTTCACAAAATGACGCCCAGGCCTCCTCTTCACATCACCCGGATCATCATTTTCACCCACCACGCGCCCACATCAACGGCATGGATGTAGAAATGGGGGATGATCGTAATTCCGTACATCCAGAAGACATGCCCCCTTCAGCATCGAATGTTTCGACCCTTGTTCATAATCAGAACGGAGAGGCGAACCCTCCCATTTCCGCCTCAGGCAGCATCATAAATTCTCTATCTTCTTCCACCAAACCGCCTGCGAAGCCTCGTCGAAGTGGTCGAGTGGTATCATCAACCGAAAATCCTGATGGTGAACAACGAGACCCGAACGTTAAACCCTCCGGAAAACGGGCCAAACATTCTATAGCATCTCCCATCCCTAAGGCGCGTGTCACGAGAAGTGAAAGTGCCGCACTTGCTGCTGCAGCCGCTGCGGCAAAAGCAGAAGCCGACGCAGCAGGTCAAGCTGCGTCTCCAGAAGCCCTAGCGCCCACTTCACAGTCTACCTCCGTTTCTCCCCTTAATGGTTCGTCTTTCATTGCCGGCGTCTCCTCAATTCTTCATGCATCGTCTCTCTTGGCGTCATCAAGTCGATCAAATGAGGTATCAGTGGGTGGCGTTTTCCCCTCTACGCACTCCCCCAGCCAAGGATCAACAGGGGCGTCTGTCCATGTTGCACACGGTCCTCCATCCATCTCGACCCCTGTTTCCGTGCCTCCGACTGGGAATGTTTCCCAGAAAAACTCGGCTTCGACTGCTACTTCGTGCGTCGCGGATCTCAATATAGATCCTGCTTTGTCTAGTAGTAGTTCAGCAGCCGTCCTTTCGAACATGGAAAAAATCGTCAAAGTTGCAGAGGCTGCTGTTGCTGCTCAAAATGCTACTCGCAAGAGCACGCCTTCATCATCATCGCCTGCTCCGAGCGCTGCAAGCGGGGCAAACCCTCTACCTTCTTCCGAATCGACAGGCTCGAACAAGTCTTCTGCCAATCATTACTTACCCATGAGCCAACCAATGACCTCTGGTGCTCCTGGTGCGCCTTCCGTGCCCATGACACTGGCGATGAATCCCTATGCAATGTATTACACTGGCGGTGCTAATGCGCCCGCGTATCCGCACGCCTATGGAAACCCATACTATTATTTGGCGGGTCCTATGCCTGGCGGAAGCGGAATGTATCCTTCAGGAAGCAATATCGCTCCACTCAATGTGCAGCGACCCTCTCAAGAGGCAACGCGGCAGCCAAAACAGAAGCGACTCAAGGCCCACACTGTGACTAGCAAAAGCTTTAGCATCCCGATGGTGCCGAGGGATAAACGCGGTCAACCGATGCTGCCGCTGAACGTTGGGATAATGACGGTGATCAATCTGGGGACAGTGTGCATGCGGGAGCATTTTCATACTGAGAGGTATATCTTTCCCGTGGGCTATGAGGTCTCAAGGTGTGTAATGGTGCATTTCGCTTTGGAAATGTGTATTGATAGCTGGCATCAGACGCTATCTATCCACTGTTGACCCCAACATCGAGGTTGTCTATCACTGTACGATTCTCGATGGTGGTGACGGGCCCAAGTTCCAAATCATACCTTCGGATGTGCCAGATCGACCAGTTATCGCGGGCACTGCAACTGGTGCTTGGTCAAGTATTGTGAAGCAAGCGAATGCCATCCGAAACAGACAGCACTCGAATTCCGTCTCGGGCCCGGATTTCTTTGGTCTCGGTCAAAACACGATCAAGCACCTTATTCAAGAACTTCCCAATTCGGATCGTCTTCGGGACTATGTATGGCAGACGTTCGTCGAAGGAGGGTGAGTATTTGTTTCTGGTCAGTCGTGCCTGACGTTGAGAATATCTTAGGCCTCTTGGTGGACGTCATGCCGCTGTGATTCCTGCATTACCAGAGGAATATGACTCGGCTATGCCTATCAGCGCGTACTATTCTGACAAATTGAAGAGGAACGTCACCTCAACGCCGGAAACACCCAAGGGTCTTGGTCACTATCCGCAACATGTCCAAGCGGAGGCTCAGCGCCAACAATCTGAGCAGAGCGGTCCATCGATATCTGTTTTCCAGCGTACAGGGGTGGGATCGTCTGCCACGGCAGACGCAGAATCGATACCGCGACAGGTGTCGTATGCTGCTGAACCGACTTCCGAGGAGCCTTCGCACAATACTCGGCAGTCTGCCCGATTGCATTTGTCGTCACAGCAGACATACCTTCGTGATGTCGTTGCTGCTCCCTCTGCGGGCTCTGTACCCGGGGAAGGCTCTTCTGCGACGTTTGCAAGTCTGATGAGTGCTTTCCCTGCGACTGGCGGTCCGTTACCGAGTCAGTAATGCGCCAGTGGTTCTTGGTGTCTTTTCCTTTCCTTGTGGAAGTTTGGATTCTTTGTGGCGAGAGTCCTTGCAATCTATCATGGGACGTTTGGTATCCTTTTTTGAGTCACTCGTCCGCAATGGTCTTTGATGTTGATTTGGTGACTTTCTACTTCTTCCTCTCTATCTTATTGTCTTTGATCCAGTTCGATATCGCAAGCCAGAAACCGAATCATTTTTCGTGTTGTCCAATGTCATCATAGTCTCGTCGAGGGATGAACACGCTTTTCGAATCGCACCAGCATCTGTGAACATTGGTTGGATAACGCCGGCCTTTTCTCTCTTTTTTTGCATGTTTGGCATTCAGCCAGACCTCGTGGCCCCCAATCCCATTACTTGTCCGGAGCGGCTGCCTCTTCTGAGGTGCCAAACCATAACTCTGGTTCGAGTATATGTGGACGCATTCCTCGCGAGCACGGGATGAAGCACTTCCTAGACGAGCGGGCGCCGCTAACGCCTGTGATGACTCTTTGTGTGGATCTGGGCTTGATGATTTTTAGGGATGTGCTCGATTTCGAGGGGGGGTTCTGATATTGAACAAAACACCGTAAGAGTGGTATTTTACGAGTGTGCCTCATGTGGGGACTCCTTCCGTTGCGAGGAACGTGCCGGGTTTATTGGAGTAGTATGTGGGGCAGACATTATATTGTTTGCTTTTCTTAGGTTTTGTGTGTAGTCTTTGGATAAAATGTGACGTATGCACTGTTGATACTGATTTGTGGGGGATAGTTACTTGTAGTTGGTGTGCAGTGGGGTCACCGAAAGTCCCGGTGTTGCATGTCAAAGTATCCCCAGTACTGATGTAATTATAATAAAGCTCTAAGTTACAACTTATAAGTTTTTTACACGGCCAATTAGTACAAGAAAAGGGTTGTTAGACGTAGGTCGACTTGAAGTTGCAGCGTAAATAACGTGAATCGCGTGATTTCCCCCCGCTTGTCGGCGAGAGCAAGGAGGAGCTTTGGAGTGAGAAATAGCCTCCGGTGTCAATAAGTACAGGAACCCAGGACGTGATAAGTATGTAAAGATATCAGTCGAAACCAAGGGCGATCTGTCAATATTTCAACTACCCTACTTTGATAGTATCAAGACCCTCACACGGTGAGGATCTTGGTACTGTATGAGATCTCTCTATTACTACAGATCGCTACCTTCCAAAATGGAACAAGCGCTGGTACTTAAGTCACCGTACTTAGTTTCAAAACTCCCCCGCCCTGTCCCTAGTCGGGACCGCCGCGGGTTAATCTATCCTATCCTATCCTACCAAATGGTCATACATCCACGTGACCGTGACGCGTCCAACTCTGAACGAAATGAAAGTCGCGCCACCTCAGCCTTGCGTCGAATTTCCTCTCCGTTTTCTTTGAGCAGTTGGAGAATGTCGAAACCGACTATCGAAAACATCATAAGAGTTGTACCAGGGAATTATTGAGGGGAAGAAAGTTGACGTTACGTTTGCCTGACCCTCAAATCCACTGATTTTTAAATAAAGGTCGGAGATTTCTCGCCGCCACCACCAATGAACATTGCCACGTCACCATTCAAGGCTATTTCCGGTCGTTAAACAGCTCTGCCTATAAAAACCTTCCCGCTCTCGGTCCTCACTCCAATTCGATCCTTCAATCCTTCAAGCTATCCATCACTCTCTATAACAATGACTCAAACTGAGCTCTGGGTGACTTACCTGCTGGCATCTCGTGCCCACCTCAAAGAAGCTCCGACGACGCAGCTCGTCGAGCTCGAATTCCAGAACCACAAGCTCGTTGACTTGGAGGACGTGCTTGACCACGGTAAGTCTTCTTCACGCTTGGTGTTACTATATGCCTAGCGTGGAACACACTCACTGACGCTGTAGAATTGTTGCATCCGACAGTGTTCCGCCAGGGATTCGTGGAGGCCAAACACCGCTCGGCGACTTGGTGGGAGACCAGGGCGGGTGTGAAGGTCAGGGCTGGTGCCTCTGTTGAGGAGGTGATGCGGGAGGGTGTTGGCATGTGCCCCGAGACGTCCTTGAGGCTTGTCGTTCGTAAGTGTTTTTTTTTGTATCCGCTTACGTCGAGTATAACTGACTGATACTCCTTTGAATAGAGGATGTCCCGAACGCGCTGTGGTTCACCTACGTGTACAAGCACAACCCCACTGCGCC
>Ga0307516_10002300_pt1 | contig 25745 bp, 28 predicted proteins | sample 19_EM_MG_FD_203310 | JGI IMG/M metagenome (GOLD analysis project Ga0307516, IMG submission 203310) | Populus trichocarpa ectomycorrhiza microbial communities from riparian zone in the Pacific Northwest, United States - 19_EM | ecosystem: Host-associated > Plants > Roots > Unclassified | place...
AGCAGGTCCTTGCCTGGTATCGCATCTAGTGGCGAACCAGCCCACTTCTCCACGCGCCTGTACATGAGAATCGGTAGGATTTCAGGAACCCGAGTAGCGACTGATCCAAAGAGTTGGGGGAAATTCGAGATGAACGACACGATCCGGAACTAAAGACGGCCTCCAACTCCGTCCGGGGCGACAACTGGAAAAGCGGGTCCTTGTCTGATATTGCTTCCCAGGGCAAACCAGCCCCGCTTCTCCGTCCGCCCGTACCTGAGAATTGGTGGGGCTTCGTCCCGAGTCGTAGCCGATTGATAGTTTTGCGGCGTCCAGCGTCGCAAATTACTTGTCGTCACAGACAGAGGGGTCGAACAGTCGGCAGGAAAAGGTGCTCAAGGTTTCGCCACCACAACGTCCACTTTCGCGCTCTTCCTCCGAGCCTACTGACGTCCCATTGTCGTGAGATGATGTCCTGTCGTAGGCAACGTCAATTAAATGTCAGATCATCAACGAAGGAAACGGACCTGAACCTGTTGGCTTCATGCTAGGCGAGAAGGGCCGGGTACTTCCCTGACACGCATTCAGTTCCGCCTCTCCTTCCCTAATGCCGCGCTACAAAACCAACAGCTCAGTGTCTTCCTCAGACGTGATATGGTCGACGCAACAATCAAACTGAGGTTCATGGACGTCAGCAATAATACGACACGTACGACAAAGAAAACTGACCTTGGAATATCGAATCCAACTAGGCCAAGGGCAAGGGGACATTCCTGTGACTGTGGCCAATACAATCCAGTTCCGCCTCTCCTTCCCAAAAGCCATAGTACGGAACCAAAGCCCAAGCGAGTGTGATCGTTACGGACCGCGGAACGAGAGACACCAGGTGGGGTGCATGCCAGTGGGTGTCGTGTGGACGTGGGTGTCGGTGGACGTGAGGCCAATGCAAATGCCAGGAAAAGAAATCAAACGAGTGAAATGCAAGCGAGCAGCAAAGGCTGCAGCCGCGGGTATCCAGTGCCAGGCGGGACACAGTCCAGTGGTAGTCGACGAGGACAAGCGAGCAAAAGTAAAACCGTCCATGGCGGGCCAACGCCAAAGGCGGTCTTGAGCGAAAGAGTACAAAGCAGCGCAAAGGAGCACCGTTGCGGGTATCGGCGTGGGGACTGTTGTATAAGCCCGTCCCAACAAGAGCTAGCAGGGGTTGAATCTAGTGCGATTCCTCCAAAGGCGGGGTGACAGCGAGCGAGCTATCGGTGTGAGAGGCGCTCGACGACCCGATGTCTAACGAGGTCGATGGCGAGGATGTGAGGCTGATAACAGCGTGCTCGTCGACATCGCTGAAGCAGAGGGAGAGTGACTAGGGTAGAGGCTTGGAAGAACCAGAGCGCTGGGGAAAATAGGCGAGAACGCGAGGGCCTTATATACCCCCAGACCACCGCCCCAATGTCTCAGATTACATACTGAGAAATGACGCGTGTGAGTTTCTGTGATGACAAACTCCACTACATCAAACAAAGGAAAACACCCGCGGGTTGGTAGCAAACACCCACGTCGACAGCAAAGAGCCTCAGCAATGGAAGACGGTACGTGCTCAGCATCAGCCACGGCGACGACCAGTCCCTACAACACAACTACTACTATACCACCACCGCCCAGCCTCTCTTCACCACTAATGCTGGCTCAAGGCCACCCCATCTCACCACCTTGTCGATAAAATAATTCTTGTCTCAAGTGCGCAAAGCGCAGCGGGCACTGGTATCCCCTTCTTTCTACAACCACCAATTTTCGCCCTCTGTCTTCCTTCGCTCTCTCGTCACACCCACTCCACCCATGAACGACCTAACCCGCCTCTCACCCTTCCTTCAGCCTGGCAATCTCAAGACATAGCCCCCAGCGGCATCAGCATCCCCACCCATGACCCTAGTTTGGGGAACGGGTCTGCCATGGTCACCGACGACCAGAACTGGAATGGCGGAGGTCGCTCTCCGGGACGGGACAGAGGTACCGAACCACCCAGGAGGTCAAGCAGGAGCAGGAGCCCCGGCGCTCACCGTGGTGGTGACTCTGAGAGAGGGTCAGTCCCCACCTCTTCCGCTCGTACCACCATACTCACATCTTTACAGGGCCAATCCCGGAAACAACCTCCACGTCTCTGGCCTCAGTCACAAAATTGACACCCGTGATCTCGAAGCAGCATTCGCAAAGATTGGTCGTGTATGTACCGCCCATCCTCTGTCCCTTCAGTAGCCTTATATTGTTTGCTAGGTCAAAAAAGCGTCCGTCATGTATGACCCGCACACCCGCGAATCCCGTGGGTTCGGCTTCGTGACGATGGAAACCGGGGAAGAGGCCGACGCTGTCATAACCGCCCTCAACTCCACCGAGTTTATGGGTAAAATCATGACCGTGGAGAAGGTACGTACCTTTCATCCCCCAAGGACTCTGCCCTCACCAAGTTTACTATAGGCCCGTCGCGGACGCGCTAGGACGCCTACCCCAGGTCGTTACTACGGCCCCCCTAAGCGGAACGATTGCAAGTATATATAACGTATCTATCTGCTCCCAGCTGACTTTTTTCTTGTCCTAGTTGAACGGCCATATGATCCACGTCCCTATGACAGCCGCTATCGCGAGATGGAGGACCGTGGGGGACGTCAAGGGCGTGGTCGCTACGACGATCATCGCAGGGATTACGATCGTGGGGAACGTGGAGGGTATCGTGAGTATGATAGGGGGGATCGTGAACGTGACCGTGGCTATGGCCGTGATGACAGAGGCGGAGGAGGTGGTGGTGGAGGAGGAGGAGGGCGATGGGATGATAGGAGGTATTGACGGTCGGAATTTGGAGGTTGATGGTCGTCGAACACCAAAAGGGACCATGATTTTCCATTCTTTCACGCTCATCCTGTAATCCTTTTCTATGCTGTCTTATTTTATGCGATATAATCCTCGATTTTTTGCTCTTCTATCGGTGGGACGTGACTCGGAAACATGGCGTTCGTCACGGTTTATACTTTCTGTCCTCTATCCTTCCGCTGATTCATTTCAGTCGCCATCTTGATTTCCACTATCATCCTTCTCTTAATGTCGTATTCTTCCCAAAGGTATTGAGATACGAGAATAAATCAAAGAATAAATTAATACCTGGTCGAGGTTGAAGAGGAAGACAAAGGTGATGGTCGAAAGTTGGAACGCAACCATGGTCGGTAGAGTCATTGCCCAGGCACAACCATCATAAACGGCTACCTCCGCTTTCCAGATATTCACTCCCAGCGACAACCTGATTCAACCCGCCCATGAATGGCTTTCGCCAACGCGAGGAATATAGCTCTTCGAGACCTTTCCCTAATCAAAATACACGGAGATTCGAATACGTACAATGCCCAGGGAGACATCATCCTTGATGCATCGTCGTCCGAAAGCGGTGAGTACCAATTTGCAATCCAGCTTAATCCTGCCGACGATCTACAGATCTCACGAGGCTTTACCAAGAAAGCGCAAAGGGTGCCGCTTACAATTCATTAGAACGCCATCCGCCGGCCAGGTGCCATCCTGGAACTCGAATCCAGATATTATCCGTTATCGATAACTGGCTCTCTGACCCCAAAGGAACGAACATAATCTGGGTTCACGGTCCTCCGGGTTCAGGCAAATCTGTGATTGCACAGACCATCTGTGACTGCAGCGCAACCCGTGGGCATCTACTCGCAAGTTTCTTTTTCCGGCGGGGTTCGCCTGATCGCGGTACCATTCGGACGTTTGTGCCAACCATAGCGTATTCAATCGCTACCGCTATCCCATATCTCCGGAAAGCGATCGGGAAGGTCGTCGCACGCGATCCAGCTGTCGTCCACAAGGACTGTTCTACCCAATTCACGAAATTAATCCTCGAGCCACTCCGATCCCAATCCCAGGCATCCTCGACCGACGGCGACAACCCCTTTCTCATCGTTATAGACGGCCTAGATGAATGCGCGGACTGGGAAAATCAGAGAGAGATCCTCGAGAATATCCTCAACATGACAGCGAACCATCTGCATGTCCGTTTCATCGTCCTCAGCCGTCCCGAGCCCCACATCAAGAACTTCTTCCATACTCTCATACAAAACGGCGATGTCACCGTGACGCCGGTATTCTCGATCGATGACCATCACTCGGCCATCGAAGACGTCTATACCTTTCTTCGAAATAAACTCGACGACTTGTCTCGTATGGAGAAACACTTGCCTGCCCTGAACCCCGTTCCTAGGCCTTGGCCGCCAGACAAAGTCGTCCGTGACCTTGCTTATAGGTCAGGCGGGTACTTCATATATGCTTCGACGCTCCTCCGTTATATAGACGACGAATTTTCTCCATGCACAAAAAAACTGGACGGGGTGGTGCGGATGTGTAGCACGACTGCGACACCCTTTGCGGAGTTGGATAAACTGTACACCGAAATCCTTTCGACATGTCCGGATCGCGCGCAGCTCCTGCTGGTTCTGGGATGCCTCCTCCTTCTGCGAGTAGACGATACAGTGCCCTCTGTGGAGAAGATGGAGCTTGTTCTCGGTCTTCAATGGCCCGGAGAGGCTTTGGCAACATTACGGGGGCTTCACTCGGTAATAACATTTGAACCCCAACCTACACTGTCCAAGCGCTATCCGCCTCTTGACCCTCAGGCGCCTCTCGATTCGAGTATCAGACCGGTCCTGATACACGCCTCATTTACTGATTTCCTGTTGGACGAGACCCGGTCCAAATCGTTCTTCATCGATCGGGAGAAATATATGAAAGAGATTATCAGTCACTCCCTGGAGTCAATAAGCTCCCAAGTCAGGGAAATGCCACCCAAGTACGTACCTCGCTCAACGTCTCCATGCTCAAGTCCAACAGCTCGATGTTTCAGTTCAGATACAACCGTTGCTGTGAACATATTCTACCTCTTCAGCACTTGGATGGGTCACTTTCATACCCTATCAAATCCAGAAACGTTACCATTCGTCGAGTATATCAGGAAAACTTGGACCACTGATTTTTGGATTTCATTCCTCTGCAAGTCGCGAGGGTGGCCTTCCTTCTGGAGAGGTCAGCTCCTTGGGGTGCCCCACGACATGAGCGTTGCTTTCGAGGTTGACCTGTCTCCTTTCAGTTACTCTCATCTCGGCCGCTAATGGATTTTACGGCGTAGGCCATGGACTCTCCTCCACAAGATCTGGTCAAATACTATTCCGAAGAAGCGCCCTTGTTCGCATTCAAATCTCAGTATCCGTCTCCCCGATCGTCGGCCGAGGCGATATGTATGCAAGATGCCTATACGATGATCTACATGTGTCAACGTACTATTGATAACGATATCGACGATGACGACGAAGAGGACCCGGCACTCGTCCCAACCATGGCGACACTGTCATCGGTCTTGCAACTTCCTGCTCCCTCATTTGAAGCCGTAAAGGATCTCTGGGACTACATCTTCAGGTTCCGGTACGGGTCGATGCCATCCTCGGCCTTCAAGTTTCACCCCAGACCTCTCAAAATCTTGGATCGCTTTCTGGTCAACCCAGAGTCGTGTGGCAAGCTATACTGCGACTCGGGAACACGTAACGCTAGGATCGCTCTTCGCTGCATGGAGATCTTGTCATCTTCGGATCTTGGGAGTCTTCGTACCAGCTGGTGAGCTTTGTACCAAGTCTACTTTTGAGGCCTGCTGCTCATTTGCACCGCTTAAACGAAGGAGAGAAGAGTATCGGTACGCTAATACGTATTGGAGCAGACATCTCTCTCTTTCGCCGCCTGGAGATGCCGAACTGATATGTCGTCTTCGGCAAATGAATTTACGGGCGGACGAGAAGAGTTCGCCATGTCCTGGCCGCCCTGTTGCAGAACGTGTTGTGGAATGGCTCAAGGTAACGTCACCGGCGGTGTTTCCTTTCAATAAGAGATTCCTCAACATTTTCGTCTCCAGAGATGCCACAATCTTTCAAAAACCGATGAATTGGAGCGTTGGGAATACTTCTTGTCAATGGAACGTTTAGAAACCTGATGGTCTGTAAGAGGAGTTAACTTATGTCTCGCTTGAATCTTCAATTTTCACAGAAAAAAGGTTTTGGTTCACTTTATATTATACGTGCGGGACACAAGAGAGTAGAACATGACGCTGGTATCCTGAGAAGTCCACCCGACTTTATCCAGAGGTAAGAAGTTCTCAAATCGTCGCCAACTGAGAGAACTAAGCGAATATCAAGGCTCTCATGTGGAAAGCTCCGTCTGAGAACGTTAGAGCCTTCTCCTAATCCGAGAGTCAAAAGGTCTTCATCTTCGCCATCTTCGCCTCCCGCAGGACTCAAATCGGTCAAGCGCATCAGAGAGAGTGTCATCACAAGTCGTCCCGGGTATAGATTCGCTTCGTCCGATGGATAGAATACTTGAAATTAGCTTCCCTGCACGTCGACCGTGAGAGACCAAGGATAGGGCGCCACGAGTAAAAGAAGAGACCGAAAGCCTCTTTGCGGAGAAGGATCTTGCCCGGTAAGGCGCAGCTCTGTCAGGTTCTGTCGCATTCGGGATACGGGTTTCTTGTTGGTCCAAGAATGGCAAGAGAAGAGAGGTTTCAAGTCCAGGTATCGCGAATTCTAGGGCTAGCGCCAATTGTCACGTTATGAAGGCAAGAGTTGTTTAATGCTCACTCGATTGATGGGAGGACAGGTCAAGATCAAAATCCTCGGTCTGTGTGAACGATAGAGTAAATTCGTATTTCGGCGGATGACGAGCTGGAAGAATGCGGCTAATTCAACAATTTAAACTCACCTTTGTGAAAAGATTCGCAAAGCTTGAACAGCTGACTGCGGGTGATGGGATAAACTCGATGCTGGATAAGGTAGACTGCATGAGTTCGTATGAAGCTGGGCTAGCCGCCACGTCGTCCACAGTAGGAGTTGGAAACGTTCCAACATCCTCTAGGATAGGCGATAATTCGAGTTCAAAATAACGGGATGGAGTTTGCTGTGGTGGTTGGAGTCGTTGCTCATGGCTCTGCGACTGGGATGGCTAAGTTTTAATGAGGGGGATTCGTGGACACTGTTCAAAACGAATGAATCACCTCATAAACGTCCGGAAGATTGTAGTTTGCCTCCTAGGAATGAGATGACAATAGTTCAGTCGGTTCTGGCTTTCAGTATTGAATTGATTCGAACCAAAGATTTCAATGATCCCGTGCTGATGCGGTTACGTCTTCTCAAGGAAGGTCCTCGACTTGATTGATTGGCAATCTGAATCTTCGTGGCCATGGTATCCTACCAACATAAGAAAAAGGATAAAGAAGACAGAAGAAAAGGTACGGGTGTTAAAGCGGTTTGTTCTTCGTTGCTAAACGGTTTGCGCTTCACTAGGGTTGGAGGAGTGTTCGCAACGCTGGAGTCTATGATCTCACCATTAAGAAACATTGATCCTCCTGATAACCTCAGAAGCGATTCAACATCGCGAGCATACGGACTCACCCTTCCAGGTATGACACCATTCTGCAAAAAAGATGTCATCAAAATGGGACCTCATTGTGACTGGAATTGAACGGTACATACCGTGTTGTGAAGAGCTCGCTCTGTGAATGTTCGCATAGGAGATGGAGAAGGTGGATCCTCAATCTAACAGCATTGAGTCTTGTTCGGAGCATATATGTGCCGAAAAACTTGCAATTATTGCACGCCGGGTCTGAACTATACCGGCTGAGCTCGACGAGGACCAAGACATCTAGATGCTCAAAACGGATTAATGTCCAGAATCAATTCATGGAAACGCATACATGCGGCCTCGTGGGCGATGCTAAGCAATGGCATGAACAGCAACAGTCTATTTGAATCTTTCTGGATCCACTGCTACTATTGATGTTGCGCGGCACGGTGCTCTTGTTGAAGGTCGAAACTCGTGATCGCTCGAAACTGTAGAAGTCGCGGTCAACGTCTAAAGCAAAGGAACATTTAATCTGAGGTTACATAGTACGAAGACTGAAATGGAAACAAACCATTCATCGGCGCTGATAGATTGCCAGTTTGGTTCATACGTGGACGATAAAAGTAGGACGGGCTTGGTGCTGAAGGCGGGAATGTGAATGCCTAAGGCGATGAGCTCGCCCGGTTTCACATGCGAAGTCCAAGAATTTACCGGCTTTGGAGAAATGTACATGTTCATAGCACCAACGCCTCTAGAAAGGGTCGACAGCACGAATGAGAGGAAGGACAACATGGGAGTATATCGCAGGATGGATTGTTGTTTGTACATGTTTTGTATTAACAGGCCATCGACCCGGACTTCTCCCCATGATTTGAATACAATTCTGACTAGCACCACTTCAGAGTTGTGAAATAAATGATCATTCAGGTGTTTCTCGCACCGTCTTGGATGAAGCGGGACTTATGAAAGGATCACCGTCGTTTCTTCCTCATCTTCAAACGTTCCAGTTCAACTTGCAACCGCTGAACACTAGCATATTCACAATGCGTGAGATTGAACGGTTCGAAAAGAGAAGTCGCACTAACATCGATCGGCCGCTCGAACAGAGTACCTCGACACAAGCTAGATGGTTTAGAGGGTGTAGGAGTGGTGTACGTCCGAAGACGGCTAAGCACCGGCCGGATCCCATTTTCAGCACTGGTGGACAAAAGCGGGGTCTAAGAAGCAGGACTCTGTCAATTGCGTTGGTCGTAGAGCTGGGCCCAAAAAGGAAATGAAGGAAATGACAATGTCTTCGCCCTTCGTGTCATGAATTGTGCACGCAAAGCTGGGCCTAGGCGCAGAAGTCGGGGGCGATGGATAAGCTAGTGTGGAAATGATCAGCAGCTTGGACTCCGATCGAATCAAGGAAAAAGAACATACTATTTAAATACCACCACATGTACATTATGAACAAGAAATTTTTATAACGGCCTCTAGGGCATTGTCTCGAGGAAACGTTATGGAGCAAGCAATGGGGTAGATAACGCTTAGTGTGGTGCCATAGTCGGATATTGTCACTGAGGCCAGTTGAATCAGGGTGAAATGGCAGTTCTTCCTAGAGCTGAAAGTGAGGCCCAGATAATGATGTAGACCTCTCGAAGATGGCGTACGTTAACCGCAGATTCGGAGCCACGACGGCCGTTGAAGACCATTCGGATTCGTCCTGAGTAATCTACCGCATTCCCCGTGCAAACCATTCGCCATGCGCAGGCAGACCACTCAATAATCAAGCTCCCAAACCGTCAAGACAGTCAAGGAAAAACTTGTGTCTATCGCGATACGTTCGTCAGAATACGGAACAAGACTTGAAAACGGTTCCACGTACCAGGCATCGGAACTAGCTACAGCGCTCACGAGCTTTGGCCCTCTCCCATGATATGATATGTTGGTGGGCATTGAAGCTGACGCCGTATGTAGATCCTGGCTTGCTGAAAAGCAGCGAATGTTTTCAGCTGAGTTGGAAGAAATCGTAAGAACAAACAAGAAAATGGAATGATCGACGGAACACAACATACCGCATAATGGATCTCCAAACCCGCCTTGCCTCTACCTGCCAGTTGTCATCGTGGTGAATAGCTGGCAAATCCTCAGACAGATGGAAGTCTTGAAGGCTCCGGCATAAGGAGTATACATATACTGGTAAAAGCTGGTAAATCCGGGTGCTGATGATGGCCCATTCGGTTGTCGGATGTCGAATTTTTGACATTACCCGAACGCGAAACTGACTCTGCACGAACATTGTCCATTGCCGGTCTAAGAACGAGCATCAAACATAAAGAGAAAACCCTGTGAAGACGAAGATTATGACCCACTCTGCCCCCTCGAAAACCCTTTTGAGTCAAAGCAACGGGGTTGGAAAGAAATTTATGTGGTCAAATCGGCGGACGAAACCAAGGTTTCAAGCTTCTGGAGAGGCCAACAATTACGTCCGTTGTCCTTCATTTCCTCGACATAGAGCTATTCGATAGGAAAGCGGGGCTTTGCAAAAACCTGTAAGCAGGGAGTTGTCAATCTGACGAGGCTGACCATGTGTAATTACATAGGTGCTTACTGCAATACGATATCAATATCGATTTTGTTGGCGCACGAGCTGGAGATATGGACCAAGAGTTTCTTCACAACCATAAATGAGTGTCATGGTTTTGCTGAGGTGGGGCGATTCCACGAAGTCCTGTCGTTTCCAGTCCCAGAGGCATGGCCTGGCGGGCGCGTATGGGCTGACTCCTCTTTCCGGAGGGTAAACCAGCTCATAAAGCAAGGTGAAACGCTAGTCTAAAGCTGGACCAAGGAGGGCGAGCACATCATCAACGGTTTGAGTAGGACACTAGGGCTCGTTGATTGATAAACGGATAACCTATGGAAAGACAGAAACTTACAACGTATCCGGCCTGTCCTCCCTCGGCACGTCAATCCGAGTCGGAATAATGACGCGGTTGCTCTTCCATGCACATCATCCGTCTCCCCTGCCCCCCTACTAGTAGGAGTCCTCAAAGGCTGTGGAGTCTTCTTGTGCTGTAAGTAGTCCTCGTTGACTTCGAGACGAATGTGTCTGACGTATCTGCATGGGATTTTGGCTAAGCCTTTTACGGGCGAGTAGTTGTAGGATGAGTCGATCCAGTGCAAGCGAGATGTGCCTGTACTTACTTCTCGTTGACATCCTCACCGAGGTTGCAGTGTGGTCGGTCTCCTTGACATCACCAAAGGCTTTCACGAAGGCCTTGGCAAAGTCGAACGCAGTTCCGCCACTTCTGAGCAGCTCTTCGTTCCCATGACAGGTCCGGTCCGAACTTGGTTTTGTTCGCTCTAATAGACAGGCGACAGCCATGATTAGCGCTCCCAGGGGCAGTCTATATGGCCCAGCCAAGGTTGACACCCTAATCATCCGATGAAGCCTTCTCTCCCGTGGGGTGCGTAGTCTTTTCGCCATGAGACAAGATGTTGAACTCGTACCAAGTCGCACTGCACGGCCACAATGTTGGCGTGGCAGCTGTCCTCGTCCGCCGACTTCGCATTGCTGGGTTGCAAATGTGCAATTAGAATCAACTTTGATCGTGGGTTCTTCGGCGCCTGACGTTCGGCCACCAAACCCCATCTCCGCCCTCCTGACACTTTCACATTGACTGGGAGCTTCAGGACCGTCTGCAGCCGACAAATATCCTTTCCCGGCTTAATAATTTTTTTAATACCTAGCATTGTCTGACTCACGCCTATAGAGGCTACAGTTGTAGGCAATTTTTTCGACCTTTATGATAGGAGACGGTCTAGCTCCTCCAGATTTGTGCCTACAAGTATACCCGGCGAAACAACAGGTGCGGATGTTCCCGCGATTATATTATTCGGGACAACCTTTCCGATGGAAACTCTTTCACGAGGCCGTGATTAATCTCTCGTAAACAAAGACGACGAGCTCCCTTCATAACGACACAACTGTATTTGCTGCTCCGTGCCCGCGGCTCCCTCTACGCAAATCATATCGGTGCATTTACACCTGCTCTGGACGTCGTCGAAGTTGAAGGCAGTATTCCGTCCGCATGCCGAATACCGTGTGTTTTAATATTTTGGGAACCTGCCATTCACGGTATGTGACTGTAAGCTCAGAGACAAGGGTTTCATAGCCTCTTTCTAATTAGCAACCGAATCCTTCACGTCCGCTGACGCCTCAAGATGCCAGGTCTGGTGATACCGCTGGGAACACGATACCATTCACCATTAACTTTGTGGATAAGCTGAGGCTGGACACATGTCCCAGGTCTAGAGCAGTCCTGTTCATCACAACTCCGGTCTCGGCTTTTCCATCAGACAGTGGAGCCCTCACGAAACGTTTCCTACATAGCAGCGGATCGTTTTGAATCTCGGTGGGCGATTCCTCACAATCACCCTTCCCTTCTTTGAACCCTTGACATTTTAGGCTTAGCTTTGTAACATCTTCCCCGTTTAACACACATTCCCGGCGCCGGTCAACCATCCAACCCCAAAAATACCGAACCTCGCAGCTTCTATATTGGCTGGCATGTCCACCTTTTCCTTCAAGCCTCACGTCCGGTTTGAACCCCAATTTTACCTGTCTGTTGCAGTGAAAGAGAACCTTCTCGGTATTGGTGCAAGTTTATTCCGAACAGAATTACATTTTTGGTCGTATACCGCATGGATGGCGCTACGGATATAATCCAGATTCCAGATATTTCGCAAACAGCGGCTTTACAATACGGCCGGAGCTCGGACTCTGGCGGCGGTGCTGTAGATGAATACTCTGGGATGTACCGTTGACCTGATGTCCTCTATTGCGCCCTCCACCCCTAGTCATTATCATGGTTTCGAAGCGACCCGGAAATGGCAATATTATGCTGCGCCCCACCGGACGGGATTCGTATAGCGAACAACAACAATCCACATTATGGGGGATACGTCAGTGGACATGAATGACTTCCGCCCTGCATCAGTGTCTGGACTTCGACGCGCCTCAATTTTGGGAGGGGAGGATCTGCCAAGTATTAAACGTCCAACTTGAAGAGGGTGCGTGCGCCCAGTTCCAATTACTAATCAACTCCAACTCGGAGGACCCGGCCCTTTTACCCGGGTCGTCCTTTCACACCACTTTCGAACATAAATAGAACGGATACGGTACATGAATTGTGCCGTGGTTTGGCCAGAAGATCACATTTGAAATGTTATGTTTTTGCCTGAAATTTCGTCACTGCACTCGGAGAGTTCCATGTTGAAGGACTCGTGCGTCGCGTATGTGGCACCCCTGGGTCTTTGATGGATACATCGTCACTTAGGGAACTCCTTGCTTGAAGTTGATACTGAAGGAGAAAGTTAACATTCATCCGAATCCAAGCGCCAATGGGAACTTCTATGTCGAGATTGTTGTGTATTAGTAATGATGACCTTGGAGATTATAATTATTATGGTGAAAGCAGGAACGAGGTCATGTACTGAACCGCGATGATGGACAGCAGAGATTAAAAGATACCGATTCACAAAAACTTGAAAAAGGCGGACTTGTACGTTGATATTGGACGTCCATGATATCGTCCTATAGAGTTTAGACACCATCGCGTGGACTGTTCTGATGATTGACGGTATAGAATTGATGCCCACACTTGTTCGAATCCCAAGCAATGGCGATCTCGGAGTTCATTCGGAATTTCGCAGTCTGAGGCGGTAAATAAGTCCGAGCCAGGGTTTACCGTAAGCCTCCCTAATATTCTGTCGATGGATCGGGATCATGTCATGTCAGCTCGAGAGACCTACCGTGGTGCGACCCCAAGTTCGAAAGCCGGGAGATGCGCCATATTTGGAAGGAATGAACCTTTGAAAAACAGGAACGTCCTTGAGGTGACTCACTTTGAACATGACCGTGAGACCATGGTCTCCGAAATGCAACGGCGACATCGGATTGGAGGATCTTACAAAGCGCTGGGTCGGCGTGCCAGTTGATAACGTAGAAGACGTAGCACGGGCGACGACATTGACCACAGTGACGGGGAGGTAATGTGTTTGGTTGTGAGAGCCGCGGGAAGTTGGTAGGTCGCCGTCGAGTCGTCACTGTTCTCTCCATCGGGGCGACCGGAAAGGGCAGTTCGGGCCCTGGTTCTCGGGGCGGAAACCGTGTGCAGTATTACATAATTAGCACGGGGATCAAAGGTGATCGGTGATCGCTAGATGTTATAAGATCGGGATCTCCCGGTACCTTAGTTGCCCCATTGCACGCGCATTCATTGCGGACGTTCAGCCCAAGGTATGTACATAAAGCCTTGACGGAAATATTTCCAGTTTCCCGTTCCCCCGATGCCCCACTGTTCGCCCTCCAGATTCACAAGGCTCCCCCTCGAAGTCGTCGATGCTATTGCATTTGAATTGACCGCTCTACAACCGCTGGGGCCTCCTTGGGTTATCCTTCCACTTCTCCTCACCTGTCGCAGCGTTTACTACTCGCTCTCCCCCCGCGTAAATTTGGGTCTGTGGGCCAGGATTTTTCGCTACAAATTCGACTCGAATGCAGTCGAACGCCGCGTGTTCTCGCCAACATCAGATCAGTGCGTGCAGCAGCTGATCCATTACTGCCAGGCCATGCAGGTTCTGCGATGCAAGAATATTTTCCATTCATTGGATACGTCCTCTGCCGGCGACCTGACCCTCGAAGACGCTCTAATGACGGCTGTGGTCATGATGCTTGAGGACGACGGCAAAAACGCAAGGCAGCTATGCGAGTGGGCCCATGCCAACCAGTTCGCCAAATTCCTGGTACGTAACACCATGTTCATGGAAATGCGGTCCAACAATGGCTGGCCGGTGGAAAACTCCCGCAACGCGTGTGCCATGTGGTTGATGTGGATGTTCACATCCGAAGGTATGTCATTTCGCTCGGACGAATTCGTTTCTCTTAGTTTTATCACATAGAAAGCCTCAGAAACGAAACTCCCGAGGAGCGCAGCCATATCACCTCTGTCATCCTTCCTTTCGTCACCTTTCCGTACCGCTACTCCTCGTCCGAAGCGCCACCCCAGCACTTCCAACTCCCCTTCCCTCCAACCCTGCCCACACTTCCGGCAACGATCCAAACCGCCCACGGGCCCTACCCTGTCTGGCCTCCTGGGGACCGAACCCTGAGCGGAGTCCATTACAACAGCCGTCCTACTCTCAATGTTCCCCTGATTGCCCCTGCCGCAAAACTGCTCTTCTTCGCGAGGCAGGAGCTAACGCCGCTTCCAATACCCCCGCACCTCGCGAGGAACAGAGCAGAGCTCCTATCGAGGGGAATCTCGGAAGGTGGTCTGACAAAGGAGGACCTGGACGAGTTCAACTGGGGGTGGAGTGTGAGGCTGCCGCAAGGGCCCGGCGGAGGCGTGCGTCCAAGACCCTTCGGTGCAGTCAGCCTGAGACACGAGGCTCAATTTTCCTCATGGAGATGGGGCGTCGGCGACGGTGCTTCCTCAGTCTTCGACTTTTCCGCGGTCGAAACGGAGAACAACACTGCGGAACGTGGTTCTTCTGGCGTTCCTTTTGCGGAAGAGATTCGGGACCGTAATGATCTCCCGGACCCACGATGGGCAGGAAAGGCGCCGCACGCGATGAACGGGGGACTGAATACGAAGAGTGCGAGATGGGACGTGGATTGGTGGCGGATGAGACTCTGTGGTGATCCGAGGATGATCAGGCCGAGGGTTCCGTACGGGAGGGTGTTCCAACCGGGGAGTATGGATGGGCTCTGGCACGGAAGAATCTTGGTGAGTGATGATCGAGCTACTCTAGTCCATTTGAACCTTTCGCTGACTGCTGGTGTTAGATCCCCGCGGAACCTCAACTGCAGGCACTCTTGACAAACCCTCACTTTCCCGGTGAAAATTTCACTGAAGAGAACATGAGGGTCGTCGTCCAGCCATTCTATATCCAGTTACGAGAGGCCTACGATGTCGCGGGTACCGTCTTGACCAACATTGGTGCTGGGAGCGATGACGAAGACGAGAACATGAACAACGCGTGGTTCGACGGCGTTCCCAGAAGTACCAGCTGCCGGTTCCGGCAGGCTATGGAAGGGGAGGATGTCGTAGGGCAGGTCGAGGACCAGGAGGTGCTTGAGATTGAGGTAACGGATGCGTCTGGACAGGGGAGGAAAGGTGTGTTTCCTTGTTGGCGGCGTTCGTTGGGCAACGAAAGCCTAGGATTGGGGAATCTCGCCTTTTCTCAAGTCGACAGACGGGTGGACGACGATGAGGAGTTGCGCGAATATGAAAGGGCACGCAAGGGAGCGGAAGAGGAGCAGAACTGGGTGGGGTACCCGCATGATCCCGAGGGCTGCCCGAAGTGCCAAGGTCGTCTGAGGGTGAAGAGGCAGCTGGAGAGGGAGGAGGCTGCTGAGAGGGAGCGGGAGAGTAGGCAGAGGGAGACGCTCTTTGCTTCCGTTGGACTTGCTATGGATCAACCGATGGACGAGGACGAGAACGAAGACTCGTCGTCCATTCACTCATACGACACGGAGCTGGACGAGCTCGAGCCTCTCTCCGAAGCCTACACGACCCCGGACGGCGTCACGTACCCTGCTCTTCCACGCACGCATGATCGGTCCAAGCTCGCGCATGGGTCATGCGATGGGGTACGCGACGTTTACGTCGTGGGCAGGACGGATGGACGGCACCGGGATGCGTGGGGGGATTATGAATTTTACGGGCGGGTGAGGGAGTGGGATGGGCTGATTGGTGTTGTGAGGAAGCCGAAGGGGAACCCTGAGGCGGAAAGGGGGTGTTTGTTCTTTTATGGGTATCTTGTGGGTGGAGAAAATTGGGTTGGTAATTGGAGGTTCACGGATGCCGATGGAGCAGTCGTGGGCTATGAGGGTGCATTCGTAATGAGTCGGAGGGTGGATTGAGGGGGGACGGTTTCGCGATTCTCTCTGCGTCCGAATCTGGTCCATGCATACATCTACTATTTGCTTGAATGATAATTCTACCTTCTCATCGGCCATTCTCATACAACTTTTTTGTCACTTATCATATGGTGCCAACTTGGGTGTCATGGACAAATATTTCCTTTAATTTGCTGTCCCCGCAGCTGACATTCAAGATACGTCAAGATAGGTCATGTTACTGCTTTCATTTTCCAGATCGTCTTCGAACTTCCCACTCTTTTCTCATGGTTAACAATGCTGTGGAGCGATGTGTCGTACACGGTGTCATGACGAAAGCCTTCCATATTGACAGATGAAAGACTCAACAGCAATTTAACCGGGGAATTCCCACTGAATGCTCGTCAGGAATGCCGGATGGGTATCGATGACCGCTATATAGCTAAGACCGGCGGACCAATATCCTTTGGCGCATCTGCGACCGATATTCTCGGTGCTTATTGGATGCGCTAGGAAGCTGTCCGGCCGGGGATTGTCATCAAATTTAAATGTTTGCTCTCAGCTCTGGGGCACTAGAACACGATTGAACGACAATGGCTGGCAGTGCTGGCACATTGAACGTTGTGGGAGCTTGTGGGAGACGTCCGTTTTTTGAGAGGGTCATGTGGTGATATGATCGATGGTCTGTAACGCGAGAAAACTTCCCACATGCTGTTCACGACTTTCTCTCACCCGCCATCTGTCAATGTCAGAAGTTCTCTAGTAACTTATATGTATGTCACTCGCAAGGGCGGGGATGTAGAGCCACAACACCGAGGTGCCACTGTTAAATTCAAACGTTTGTTTGTCAGGACCAATCGTACGCCTGGAACTCGCGATCCGCCTCAAGTCCCCCAAGTTTTGTCATTTGGCCATATACTCGTTCAACCAGGGTTCGGGCGTTAAAATTCGGAGCTGGCGGTCATCAAGAACAGGATCGGCTGCTCCAAATCCTCCTAACTCCATGGGGGCCTTGGTAAGTTCGAGTCTGGGATTTTTAGATGACATTAATATTATCCAACCCCATCGTGGGGTGGGGTGTGGGGTGTGCACCTATCACTTACCCAAGGTACGAATTTCTCGTCACACAGTGCGATCGTATCTTATACACTCAAATAAGTACATGGACACGGCTTTTCAGTTACTTATTGGAATTGTGGCGTCCGACAGGTATTGGCCACGCCTTATTCCTAATCCCGTGACACAAATAGTTGGTTCGGGCTAGACTTGGACGAATGGAGTTGAGCTTCGACCTACCCTTCAGGTACGGCGTTGCGGAACGGTTTGATAGGCAGGGAGTTACTTGGTAACGCGTCCCCACAGTTTTTACTAGATTCGACCTGAATCCTCCCGCTCCCCACGGATGACGGCCACAGATTGACGAATTTTTAGCTGTACGGTCAACCAATCAGATACCGCGTCGCTCTGCCGCTCGTTCTCTCGCATTGGTGGAGCTCGAATTCGATGTAGCGTCCTTCTAACGGGAAACGGCAGGCCGCCACTTCCTGGGACGTCGCATCCGGCGAAATTGCTGTTCTTGTGTTGTTCCTAACGGTTTCTCACTTCACCCTGGCGTAAGGGGACGGATGGACGGATCTGGCACACATATGCGTATAACCCAACAAAGTTCTGGTGTTGCCCTGATCCCTCGGCAGGTGAGCTTCATAAACATGAGTTGGGTGCGGTCGGCTACCGGACCGTCATCGTAGCATGAGGGAGAGTGCTCGTAGTGCTCGTGATGAACCGGGATAGACCAGGGTACCCAAACCGGTACAGTTTACGGCGGCGGAGTGAGTGTTTATACCCCCATTCTCTGAATACTCTTTGAGTAACTCCATTGTGAACAAGTGCAGGGTGTTTACACGACGACCGCGATCATCACTCGATATTTACTGAATCTGCTTCGCCGCAGGCGGTGCCAATCTTTTGAGGGAATGGGCTATCCTGACATATACGGCGCCTTTACTCGCAGCATGGCTGCTATCAACGGCTTCTCCATGAGCAAAACGGTCCGTCTTATTCTTATTCCAAGCGGATGAATCGAGATGCCGACTTTGCTAGTATTCATATTTCCTGTCAAGCGAGTGTTTTTCTTGATAAATGCTTTTTTGCAAGAATTCTTGTGTCGGAGGCTCACACTAGCCGGGAAAGCCGCTTCCTCTCAGGTTCCGTGGGCCTTTCAATTGACTCTTGTGTCAGAGGCTCACACTACCCGGGAAAGTTGAGCATACATGATAAGTGATGGTTGCGCCTCCTCCCAGGTTCTGTGGGCCTTTCAATTGATTTGAACCCATGGGGAATGTCAAGGAGCTTCACGGGAGAAGCATCGTTTGATCTCTGATTCGTTTTGGGACCAAGCCGTTTATGCTCCACCTAGCACCGATGGTCGGCTGATCGATGTAACGCTTTGCAGTGGAGGTGAGGTCGACTCAGTTGGAGTTGAAACTCGAAAACTCTTACATTCCCGTCTTTGTTTAGGACTTTTTATTATGCTTACTGGAAGGGGAGTGTATACGACCTCGGCCGAAGGGCGGGGGGATGGTCACGCCACAGGCACGGCGTTTTATGAGGATACATTCTGGTGATATGATCTGATGACCCCGGTGACTCAGGATTTTCCGAAGGTATCTGGATGCAAGGGAGATTGTTGGTAAAGAGAACGTTGGTGATCGCCGTCTTGTGAGGTATCAATTGCACAAGGTACTCATGTTGTGCCAAATCAAGTCGATGCTCGCTATCGTATTATGGATAGTCCGCGAGCCAGAAGCTCGGTCGGAGAGTATGAGTTGTGCATCGACATGAACTTGAATGTATGAACGAACGGGCGTTTTCCGCCTTCGGCCCTCGGGTGACCTTTTCAATCGTCGTTCTTCTGGCGGCTTAACGGGACAATGAGGGGATGCAGAATTTAGCCTCGTATACGGTATGCGTCTTTGCCTCCACGCATCATGGTACATCGTGCTGAATTACTTGCAGCCGAGCATGGTAGTGGTGCATTGAATCGGCTAGCCAATTGACCATGGAGCCGGGGGTGTCATTGCTGTGGCACGCAGCATCTGGCACTGATGAAATAAATGGAACGTGCTGCAGGTTCACTCTTGCAGACTAGATTACTACTGCGGGGTAGTTGTTTCGTGTGAGGATCCGGTGCCTCACCCCCAGCATACCTCGTCCTCAGTCGATTTGTACCTTGGGAGATCGTTCTTTCTTCGGCTCAAGCTTGAGCTTAAAGCTGTGGCGTGAAACGCCAATCAAGATCCCCTCGACCTTATATGCCATTTGCCCACAACACGCTGAATAAGTAGTCTAGGCATGAAATTGTTGTATTCCGTGTTGAAAGATAGGGTAGGGCTCGAGGAAACGATGACGTCGGCCGGCAGCCGAATATTTCCTCATTTGGCATGGAATTGGCCAAATTTGGAATGTGACCGGCAGTATTTCACAGAAGGATGTCAACTGGAGGATATAAAAATTCGATCTCGAGCGTCCCCTTTCTTTCGTCTCGACCACGACCACCTCCCTCTCCCTCTCTCCATCCCCATGTACTCCTCAGACAGCGCCCAGGCTCTCCCTCCCGACCCTCCCCGTTCCCGGCAAGCTCTCGGCGTCGCAGCGTCCATCTGGGCCCCACAGCCACAGCCTTCAGAGACGACGTGGCCCCGGACTCTCGATTCTTTTTCCCGGGTGGCAGAAAGGGAGTTTGACCTGCGCTCTCGTCTTGAGCCCGTCCTCCGTCGCGAAGATGTCTTTGGACCTGTCCCGTCTGCTCCAAGTCGTTCAAGAGACATCGGTGCCATTGGCGACGGAAGGAAAAAGAACAGTCCTGTGTTTGACGACAGTGTAGGCAGCTTTCGTCTGAATTCCCTCTTTTGCGCTGCTGATGAAGCTCTATTGCACAGCACGTCGAGCAGCTGCTTCGGACTCTCGATCTCAACTCACCCATGGTAAAAAAGCCGACGCTGAACCTGGACATGTCGCCGAGCTCTCCGGATTTCTCGCCCGCGTCTGCGACGTCTTCTCTGATGACGCCGACCGATCTTTCGCCGTCTACGCGCTCTTTTGATCCCAAGCTCCCCCTTCCTTACGATCTCGGCCATTCTCTTCCCTATTTACAGCAATCTTCCCTGCTCTTCGAACAAAACTCCCCTGCTCGCATACATGATGGGCTATTCTCCCACTCTCCCACCTACCGATCCGCTCAATCCACGGTCCAGCCCCCTTCTTTCACCTTCTTTGAACCCTTCTCCGATGTCCCAGCACCTGCTCCCGTTTACCATCCCCATCACCCTCATCCCTCTCATCACGTTCATTCTTCTGCCCCCATCTCGAGGGCGATTTATAGCTCTAGCTCTCCCCCGGCACCCATCCGGCGCGTAGATTCAAACCGGTCGCTGCCGCACGTGGATTGGCGCGCGGGACAGAGCCTCCTTCAACAACAGCCTACCATGCAGTCCACCGATTGGCTCTTACCTGAGGACAAGTTCAAGTATAACCTTGGTGTCGTCGGTCATCAAGAGCCGCTGCGGGGGTCCTTCGTCTACCAACAGCCGCATATATTCTCTCAAGGACCGGCCCATAGCCACGAAGTACGTTCGATCTATTTTATCCCATCATGGGTGACTTATATGCGCATACAGCCCATCAATTTCCTCTCTCTCCTTCATCCATCCTCATCTCCGCCCTACCACGTCTTTGTGGAACGCATCATCAAGTCCTCGGACCAGCAAGCTTCCATCTTTCTCCAGCAAAAGCTCAAGGTTGCCGACGTTGACGAACGAGGCAAGATCGTCGATGCTATATGCGCCCGCGGATTTGAAATGATGGCTCATCGGTACTTATATGTCTTCTGTTATTGATGCATCTCTGACGCCTCGTCCACCTCAGCTTCGGGAACTGGGCTGTCCAAAGGTGCCTTGAAGCGGCGTCAACCCCTGAGGAACGCCGGAAGATCATCGGATGTATGCGGTCAGTCAGCCTGTCATCGTATCCCTGATATGTTTTCATTTATCTTTTTCCGTAGTGGCCGTGTCGTTGAGCTCGCTATCAACTGTTACGGATGTCACGTCCTTCAAAAGGCCCTCGACTGCGAAGAAGACATCAGATTGCTCATCGTATCTGAGCTTCTCCTCGGCGACCCTGCACAGACTCTCGTAAATAAACATGCATCGCATGTCTGGAGCAAGGTCAACGCCTCGTCTTGTTTCCTATCTTGCCTCTGATTGTCCCTGTCATAGATCATGGAGCTCTCGTGGACACCTCCTGCGCCTCCCATTTTTGCATAGTACGTTGAACTCATCTGCTCTTATACGCGGGTATCCTCATGTTGAGTATCGCTTAGCGTCAACAAGTCGCTGAAGGGTAAATGGGTCTCTCTTGCCTGCCATGAGACTGGGTCTTTGGTCGTTCAGGTATGTACTGGTGCGGCTTGGGTATCCAAGTGACACTGATAGCTCCGGAAAGCATGCGTTCGAGAACCTTGAAGCCGAGGCAAAGGATGGGATTGTGGATGAACTCATCGGTCACGGTGCTGTTGTGTTTGGAGATGTCGCGAAAAACCAATGGGGATCTTATTGTATTCAACACAGTGAGTTCTTGTTTGAGGGCCATACCTTTCCCACTTTGCCTCAATCGCACCTCCAGTTCTTGAACATGGGTCTGAAAGGCATCGCGACATGACGCTCCAGCATCTCCTTGATGGCTTACTCGAGTTCGCCACCCATGAGCAAGGGGCCAAGTCTGTCACCAAGGCGCTCAAGGAAGGTGGAAAACCAACGCTTGATAAGATCGTGGAGAGGATGTGTGAACCCGCAAAGGGGTACGTTGTCCAGTCCATCTCACAAATGCTGTGGTTGATGTAATGTGATGCGGAAGGTCGCGGAGGGCCATGATAGTTGACCTGGCGCTGTCGGTGACAGGAAGTCAGCTTATCGCGAGTGTCTTGCCGACGGTATATACATCTTTCGATTCTCCTTTTTCAGTCCAAAATCCTGACCTCATGGTCCCCAGGTCGACAAGGATCAACGTGCTCTTCTCTACGATTGCATCAGAGGCCATATTGTTACCTTGCGCGGGTGCAAGACTGGTTCGAAAGTTATCTGGCTCTTGTACGTGCTTCATCCCGTATCCTTTCTCAGGAGCACTCACTCTTCCGTCCGTTACGACAGCGATAGAATGGTGGGTAGATCGTGCATGTTCCGATTTGTTCAGCTTGTTAACTGGGGTGGTAGCGCGCATATTACGGTTATTAAAGCTCCCATCTTTCCCTCAGCATTGCCATCCTATTGTGCGTCGTCATCATCTATCCCTATCATCCTCTCACTCGCTCTTTCGTAGCCATAGCATGGTTTGGCTGCTTCGTTGCATGATCGTTCGTGAAGCTGATATATTCTGCGTTTGTTATCACCCCCTTCCTTGGATACTCAAGCCTTTCTCCACTCAAGTTACCGTCTTGGACCATCTTAAAAATCATGGCGTCGCGGACTCATCTCATATTCATCATCATCAGTCTCAATCATATGCGTCGCTTGCAAAACAAGAACAAGGTGCCCTGATCATAGACATATTCGATAAATCTCAATACCGGAGCTCGATTTCATTCATCACCCCCGTCACTCATACAATCATACAACCATTGCATTAAACTTCAAGAACGTCATCATCTCATTTCATCGCAAGTACGGCTCCTGGAGAACGTGGTTCGACGACTCAATGCTGCGTTATCATCTTTATATCTTTTTCTCTGATGTTTCTTTTTGCCCTCGTTTTGATCGACATATTTTCATCCATTCAATAGTCTGTCTAAACTTGCAATGCATATTCTCATCGTCGCATTTTCCCTTCTACCCTGGCTATCACGTACCATACGTTATCTGTGTCTCCGCTTTCGTTGTCGATCTTTCCTCCCCTCTCCATTCGCATCTGGGTGCAGTGTACATACGCTTGACATCTTTTTCTTCTCGTATGCTTTGACGTTCTTGCAATTATCAAGGCTTGTTCGTTTGTTGCGCCTATCGGACGATTGTCAATTTTCTTCTATATCATGTTGCATCCATTGATCACACAGTAAATAGATATTATACATACGACCATTTGTAGAAATGAAAAAAGGTGTATCATACATAAATACGCGCATTATTGCGATTGGGGAATGTTAGAGTGTACAAGGATAAGTATCTGTCTCATAATTGATGAAACGAGACGGGAATCACGATGGGAGATTGTTTTGTTGTTTCATTCTTGACAGAACATGCACAAGTTCTTCACGTACTATCATGTCCGATTCGGAATCGAGACATCGGACCGGTGTATGGTGACCCGCTACCCCTCTGGATAATTCTGCGCAAAATATTCCTCTACTCTAAATCCCCCTTACCCTTCCGACTCGGAGAAGAACGCCGCCACCAGAGGTGGCAGCAGAGCGGTAGTTGGCCTTGTTAGTAGTAGGAGGCATACCGTTTCCGTCAAGTTTCCGGAACCCTATCACGGAAACCTATCTACCCCACCCCCACTTGACCAAGACAGACAGGTTGTCTTTGCCACTAACACTCGGGTGTTGTTTAGCTTCGAGTTCGAATTCGAAGTCACGGCACAGTTCCGAGTCTGCCTGCGCTCCATATGATCACTCGTGATGTATGTTATTTCCAAGTACCTTGTGAGAGCCTTGTATTTCATATTCCATCCTTCAAGACCCCTACTTAAATCCTATGGTTCGCACCTCGGGTCCGGACCCATATTGGAACGTCCGACTTGGTTGCCTCTAGCTATGGCCGCTTCACCGCCAAATTTTCTGGTGCGGACCTTTTAACATCTTTGATGGGGAACGGGGAACCAGGTTCTCCGTACTCAATCCCAATGGGGCAGGTATATTTGGTACGTTAACGCTGTCGTCATCGAACGATGAACGTTCTTGGATGCCGCCCCCTTCGCCTGAAACAGGGACGACCCGACATGACATTATGGAAGCGGCAAGCCCGCTCCGAGTCCTTGTAATTCTGACAAAAGGATCTATGAGGGAACGGGGTGATACGGCGTGGCGAATTCGAGTAAGTGTGTCTGTGTGAAGTTGCCGTCAACAGGACGGAACTATTTCGTTCATTTCTAATATCACCGTATACAGTTTGAGCTGTTGAGGGTCCCGCGATGCGGGTTGGCCGGCGCGCGCTTCGTAGGGTTTGTTCGGGCTTTCCGGTCCGATCTCTTTCCATGTCTGACCGTGACATTCGCTAGCCGAAATCTCGGGGCGACAACTTGTTGCTGACATTGCGGAGTTTAGTAAAATCCTAGGCCTGTTCAAACGATTCGCGGCACGCCACAGCAGTCATCAGCCAATGACAAGTAAATTTGAAGTTGACGATCGTTATACTTGGATGTGAACGGGTATCATTCCCAGGTTCAACACATCAAACCTGAGCCATTCCAGCTTCATTACGGGTTAACGTCGGCCTACGGATTCATTGAGGCGTAAAACTATCCTTGGCCCGCTTGTCGCTAACCAAAGGCTCGGGTCATTCTGGGCCGTGGGATGATGTCTATTATGGATTCGATTGGGGAGATCGGTTCTTTTTCTCGCGCCCGGGACGGTGGACGGGGCACCTGCTCGGCGTCTACCCTGCCATTCTTTCCTCATCGAGAGGATCATCGCCTTCTTGTTGCCGGAGGCGGTGCCTGGGAGCTGCGGATTCTTTATCCGAATCGATAAGCATGTGGGGCTTGGCAGTCACTAACAGTGTCCGAGTCATCACCGCTTCTTTCTGGAATGTGGCGGTTGATGATTTGAAGTGACTACTTCACGTTGACCTTGCGACTCTGGGCTGTCAGATCTAAATAACAATCCAAACACAATGACAACGTCTTTAGGGCGATCTATGCCGTGCTGCTTGGCGGGGCCACCTCGTGCGTTCTGCAATTTCTGGACGTAGCTGAATCCTCTTACCGTGCGTCCAGACAACCTGGTCAACCCATATATATTCCTTATCACGTCAAATTGCTCCGAGTTCATCCTCTCCTCCCCGTCAACCCTCATCGCCAGGCTTTTGGTTTCCCTTTGCCTAACCTGCTCGTTACTACCCTGTACTTCAGTCAACCCGCTGATGCAAACAACACCCCATGGAGCGAAATATCTTGGTGATGTAATTAATCATCAGGGACACATTTGACACATATCTCTCGGGGCTCTCCGGACAGCAACTTGAGGCGACACGGCGTAGCTGTTATTACCCCAAATTGATGTTGCAGCGAGATGGCGAAGGTCACACGACATTGAAAAATCAACAGCGACCGTAGCACATTCCCCAAGTGCAGCCGATAAGGCTGGGGTTTCGGGCTTGAAATGGGGCATCAAATCGGAGTCAGCCCTCTTTTCTTGTGCCGCGAAGGTTCAAACTTTTGACAATTTAAGTTTAGTACAAACATC
>Ga0307516_10002301_pt1 | contig 25743 bp, 21 predicted proteins | sample 19_EM_MG_FD_203310 | JGI IMG/M metagenome (GOLD analysis project Ga0307516, IMG submission 203310) | Populus trichocarpa ectomycorrhiza microbial communities from riparian zone in the Pacific Northwest, United States - 19_EM | ecosystem: Host-associated > Plants > Roots > Unclassified | place...
GGCTGCCGCGGCATCCACGGCACCGACATCGCGGTGCTCGAACTGGACGACCCGGCGAGCGACGCTTACGCCCGCATCCTCGCGAGCTCGCGCGCTGCCCTGTGGCAAGACCGCTCGGGCGCCATCGTGCTGGGCTGCGCCGGCATGGCGGATCTGTGCCTGCGCCTGCAGACCGAACTCGGCGTGCCGGTCGTCGACGGTGTGGCCGCTGCCGTCAAGCTGGCCGAGAGCCTGGTCAGCCTGGGGCTGGGCACCAGCAAGCAAGGCGACTACGCGCTGCCCTTGCCGAAGGCCTACTCAGGCCTGGCTCGCCCTTACTCGCCCGAATAGCGCGGTCGGCGCAGGGGACCTACCGAACGCTCGCCTCGTCCAGTGGCGCTCCGGGCCGCACCAGGCGCACCGCCCGAGCGAGCAGGCGCCACACGAAGCGCAACAACAGCAGCGTCAGCACGGCCTCGATGAGCGTCATCGCGAAGGCGAGTGCAGCGCCGCGCTTCTCCGCGCGACGAGAGAACTTTGCCAGCGCGCGATCTCGCGCGATCTCGATGCTGTCGTAGAAGCTCGGCACCACGAGCAGCGTCAGCAAGGTCGAGGTGATGGTGCCCCCGATGATCGCGATGGCCATGGGCCGGTAGAACTCGCCGCCCTCTCCCAAGCCCAACGCCACCGGGAACATGCCGGCGATCAGCGCAAAGGTGGTCATCAGGATCGGGCGCAGCCGCTGGCGCCCGGCGGCCATCAACGCGTCCTCCCGCTGCATGCCTTTTGCCTCGCCGGCACGTGTCGCGTCGAGCAGCAGGATGGCGTTCTTCGCCACGAGGCCCACGAGCATGATGATGCCGATGAAGCTCATCAGGTTGAGCGTGGAGCGTGCTGCGAGCAAGGCGAGCACCACGCCGATCAGGCTCAGCGGCAGCGAGATCATCACTGGCAGCGGTGCAGTGAAGGAGCCGAACTGGATCACCAGCACCATGTACATCAGCACGATGCCGCTGATGAGCGCCACGCCCATGTCGCCGAACACCTGCTGCTGGTCTTTCGAGGCGCCGGCCAGCTCGATGCCGTAGCCCTCGGGGTAGTTGATGGCCTTGGCCAGCTTCACCGCGTCGGCCGTCACCTCGCCAGGTGACCGGCCTTGCACGTTGGCGCTGACGGCCACCATGCGCTTGCCGTTGGCATGCTGGATCTGCGCCGGGCTCTTGCCCAGCGTCACGTGTGCGATCTGGTCGAGCGGCACCATGCGATTGGTGCCGGTCACGGTAATCGGCAGGCGCTCGATGTTGCTCAGGTCGACCCGGTCGTCGGGGTGCAGGCGCACCGCCACGTCGCGCGTCTCGCCGGTGGGATCGATCCAGTCGCCGACCTCGAGCCCGGCGAAGGCGACGCGCAGCGCCTGCGCCGCGTCATTGACCGAGATGCCGAGCGAGTTGGCCAGGCCGCGGTCGAGTTCGATCTTCAGTTCGTCCTGCGGGTCCTGTTCGGACAGGCCCACGTCGACGGCGCCGGGCACGGCACGCAGCTTCTCCATGAAGCTGTTCGTGATGGCTAGCAGTTGGCGCGAGTCCGCACCGTGGAAGCGGATCTGCACCGGCTTCTGTGCGCCGTTGTTCAGGTCGTCGAGCACCACGTACTCGGCGCCCACCAAGCGCGCGACCTTCGTGCGCAGTTCGCGCGCGATCTCAACGGAGGAACGGTTGCGTTGCGGGCTCTTGCCCACGTCCACGTAGATCCGACCGCCGCTGCTGTTGACGTAGCTGTTGGTGGCCTTGGTCTCGGGGAGGGTGCGCGCGAGCGCAGCGGCGCTTTCCATCTTGAGGCGCGCGTATTCGAGGCTGCTGCTCGACGGCGTGCGCACCTCGATCGCCAGCGTGCCGTAGTCGGAGGTCGGCAGGAAGCTCGACCCACCCACGGTCGCCTGCAGCCCGATCGCCAGCACGAAGCTGCCGATTGCGAAGGCACCCATCCAGATGCGGTGGTGCAGTGCCCAGGCGATGACCCGGCCATAGCGGTCGGCCTGGTGATCGAACCAGGTGTTGAAGCGCGCCAGCAGTTTGCTGAAGCCTGTCTTGGGCGCCTCGTGATGGCCGGGTGGGTCACCCCAGTACGCAGAGAGCATCGGGTCGAGCGTGAACGAGATGAAGAGGCTCACGATCACCGACGCCACCACGGTGACGGCGAACGGCCGGAACCATTCGCCCGACACGCCGGGCATGAAGGCGACGGGCACGAACACCGCCACGATCGAGAAGGTGGTGGCCGCGACCGCCAGGCCGATCTCGGCCGTGCCGTTGAGCGCGGCATCGCGCCGGTTCTCGCCGCGCTCCATGTGGCGCACGATGTTCTCTCGCACCACGATCGCATCGTCGATCAGCACCCCGATGGCCAGCGACAGGCCGAGCAGGCTCATGAAGTTGAGGCTGAAGCCGCACAGCCACACCGCGATGAACGCAGCGATCACCGAGGTGGGCAGGCTGAGCGCAGTGATCAGCGTCGAGCGCCACGAGTTGAGGAACACGTAGACGACGAAGATGGTCAGGCCGGCGCCGAACAGCAGCGCATGGACCACGTTGTCGAGGCTGTTCTGCGCGTCCTTGCCACCGTCTTGCGTGACCTCGAGCTTTGTGCCGGGTGGCAAGGTCTTGCCGTAGTCGCCGACCAGCTTGCGCACTTCGTTGGCCACCGACACGGTGCTGGCATCGCGGGCGCGCGTGACCGACAAACCCACGTTCGGGCTGCCGCTGCGCACGCTGAAGCCGTTGAGCTCGGCAAACCCGTCTTTTACTTCGGCCACCTGGCCGAGCCGCACGGTGTCGCTGCCGCGCCGCGTGATCACGATCTGCTCGAAGTCGGACGGCGCCTCGATGCGCCCCACCAGCCGGATGCTCTGGTCAGTCAGGCTGCCGCGCACCTTGCCGACCGGCGCGGTGGCGTTCTGGTTGCGCAGCGCGGCCACCACCTCGGTCACCGAGACGTTGTACTCACGCAGCTTCTCGGCGCGCAGCAGCACGCTCAGCTCGCGGCTGAGCGCTCCGTTGACGGTGACGGTCGCCACACCCGAGATGCCGCGCAGCCGGTCGGCGAGCTGGTCTTCGGCGAGGCGTGAAATCTCTGCGTGCGTTTGCGAGGTGGACGACAGCGCGAGCTGCATGATGGGCTGCGCGGCCGGGTCCAACCGTTGCAGCACCGGCTCACGCATCTCGACCGGCATCTTGTAGCGAACGGTCGCGATCGCGTTGCGCACCTCGTCGGCGGCCTCGATCATGTTCTTGCCGAAGTTAAAGACCAGCACGATCTTCGCGTTGCTCTCGCTGGCCGTGGAACGCACCTCGTCGACACCGGAGATGCTTTGCAGCGCCTTCTCGACCCGGTCGACGATCTCGCGCTCCACCGTCTCGGGCGACGCACCGGGGTACGTGATGGAGACCACCATCACGGGTTGCTCGACGTCGGGGATCTGGTTCACGCGCAGCTTCTTGAGCGCGAGCAGGCCCAGGCACATGAGCGCGATGATGATCACGATGGTCGCAATCGGCCGCTTGATGCTGAAGTCGGAGAGGAACATGACTAACCCCCTTTGGCCGCCGATGCGGACGCCGCGCCTTCCTTCAGATCGGCCGGCATGGCAGGCGCGCTGGCAGGCGCTGCCGCCATCTCCACCACCTGGCCGTCGACCAACGAGTTGCCGGGCTGGCGCAAGACCTGGTCGCCGTCGGCCAGGCCGCTCTTGATCACGTACTCGCCGCGCCGCGGGTCGCGCTCGCCCAACTGCACGGCCACCTTGTGCAGCGCCTTGCCCTGCAGGCGCCACACATGCGCGCTGTCACCCACCTTGACGATCGAGGATTCGGGCAGCACCAGCGCCTGCGTGCTGCGCGTGGCGATGCGCCCCTCGGCGTAGAGCCCGGCCATGCGGGGTGAATTTCCGGCGGCAAATTCCACCAGCACCTCGACCTGCCGCGTCGTCGAGTTGGCGGCCGCGCTCACGCGCTTGACCTTGCCGATGAACTCGGTCTGCGGGTAGCCGTTGACCTTGAAGCTGACGTCCTGCCCGGCACGCACCTCGGCGAGGTGATCAGCGGATATCAGCCCTTGCAGCCGCATGCTCGACGGGTCCATCACCTTGACGAGCTCCTTGCCGACCTGCGCCGTGTCGCCGGCAGACACCTTGCGTTCGCTGACGATGCCGTCGAACGGCGCGCGGATCTCGGTGCGGGTGAGCTGCTGCCTTGCCGCCACCAGCCGCGACTTGGCGGCGGCCAGGTCGCTCTGCGCGTTGTTGCGGCGGATCTCGGCATCTTCGGCCGCCTGCATCGAGCTCATGCCCTGCGTCTGCAAGGTCTTGAGCCGCTGGAACTGGCGCTCGGCCTGCTCGAAAGCCTGGCCGCTCGCGCGGGCCGACTCTTCGGCCGAGTTGAGGCTGTCGCGGATGGAGGTGTCGTCCAGCCGCACCAGCAGGTCGCCGCGTTTGACTGCCTCGCCGTTCTCGCGCAGCACCTGCAGCACCACGGCCGAGATCTCGGCACGGAGGTCGGCGCGCCGCTCGGGCTCGATGGTGCCGGTGATGACGGCCCCCTGGGTCTGGCTGGACAGACGCACGGTGCGCAAATCCTCGCGCGCCAGCAAGAGCTGCGGCGCAGAAGCAGCCGTGGCAGCGGGTGAAGCCCCGCCCGGTTTCTGGCAGGCCGACAAGGCACTGCACACACAAAGAACGACGAGAAGATGAACACGCATGAGTGAACGCCCTGAGCTCCCTGGAAGATGGGATTATTGGGGCAGTTCGGTCCGCCGGGTTGCGTTCCTGATGCGAGATTGATGTGTCATCCGCGATCGGCGCATTGACAAGCCCGGGTTACTCCCAGGGCAGCATCAAGGTCACCATCAAGAGCTTCTCGAACTCCGGCTCGAAGCGGTCGATGATCTTCTGCGGGTCGGGGCACAGCTGCGCATCGGTGATCAGCCCGAACTGCACGCCGCCGCCATAGCTGAGGATGGACACGCCCACGCCGATCTCCCCCGATTGCGGCACCCAGAACATCACCTGCCGCAGCGTCGACCCGCACACCTTGAGCGCCACCGCCGGGCCCGGCACATTGGTCATCACCGCGGTGGTCTTCTTGGCGAAGAGGTTCAGCAGCGCATCCTGCATGGGCTTGATCAAGAGACCCGACACCGCCAGCACCGCGAACGCCAGCAAGGGTTGGTAGCTGCCCTTCAGCTCGGCCATGCGTGCACGCACGGCGTACACCCGCTCGACCGGGTTGACGATGCCGATCGGCAGCACGAGCGGCACCAGGCCGAACTGGTTGCCGAGCTTGTAGGCCTTCTCGAGCGGACGCAGGTTCACCGGCACCATCGCGCGGATTTCCTGGCCGGTGGTGTCGTCGCCCTGGTCGCGCAGGTAGCCACCGATGGCGCCGGCCACGCAGGCGAGCAGCACGTCGTTGATCGAGCAGTTGAGCGCCTTGCCGATGGCCTTCACCTGGTCGAGCGGCAGCGGCTCGCCCCAGGCCACCCGCTTGGCGCCGATGGGCTTGCCTTTGAGGCGCGTGGGGGAATCGTCGGGCATCAGCAGCATGGCCGCCGCGTCGGACACGACCTGATAGCCCACGCGCGCCACGTCGATCGAGCCCTGCAAGGGCTGCGGCTTCGACAACAGCTCCATCGACTTGACGACCCCGCCGCCATACAGGCCGATGGCCTTCACGGCCACGTCGGTCAGCGGCCGCACCACCGCGTCGGTGAGCCAGTCGGCGCCTTCGTCGTCGACCGCGCGGCGCTTGCGCGGCGGCGGTTCTGTGCCGCCATCGGTGATCGACAGCATCACCGAGATCAGCGCAATGCCGTCGGCAATGCAGTGGTGCACGCGCGCGATCAAGGCACTGCCGCCTTCGTAGTCGTCGATCAGCTGGAACTGCCACAGCGGGCGGCTGCGGTCGAGCGGCGTCATAGACAACTCGCCAACCCGCGCCTGCAAGGCCGCACGTTCGCTCTGCTTGGGCAGGCGCACCAGCGCTTCATGGCGCACGTGGTGGTGGATGTCGAAGTCGGCATCGTCGACCCAGTTCGCACCCATCGCGTCTTCGACCACTTTCTGGCGAAAGCGCCCGTACTTCAACAGCTTGGTGACCACGCGCTCGCACAGCGCTTCGTACGAGATGCCAGGCTCGATCAGCCAGACGCCGACGATCGACATCAGGTTGACGTCGTTGTCCATGCGCAGCCAGGCGGTGTCGACGCGTGACATGCGTTCCGTGGCTTGGGCCATTTTTGTGGGTTCCCTCATCTGTGAGGCCTGCAAGATGCTGGGTAACATGCAGCTCGTCAATGCCGACTTTCACCCACACCGGAGACAGAACCATGGCCGACCTCACCGCCCAGTTCGAGCAGGCACGCGCAGACTCGAAGAACCTGCCCGAGAAGCCCGACAACATGACGCTGCTGCAGCTCTATGCGCTCTACAAGCAGGGCAGCGTGGGCGACGTGGACACCAAGCGGCCCGGTTTCACCGACATGGTCGAGCGTGCGAAGTGGGACGCGTGGAATGGGGTGAAGGGGAAGTCGAAGGAAGAGGCCATGCAGGGCTATATCGACTTGATCGAGTCCCTGAAAGAGTAGGTAGACAGCCCCCCAGTCGCTCTCGCTCCTGCCCCCGAGGGGCGCCTCGCCTGCGGCCGGGGAACCCGTCCGCGGCGAGTGGCTCTGTGGGCATTGCGCCATGCGCTTGCCCGTTGGGTCTCAGCTACTTCTTCGACGTCTTGGCCGCGGCCTTTTTTGCGGCGGTCTTGCTCTTGGCGAGCAGGTCGTCGAGGTTCTTCTCGATCTCGCCTTCGATGGTCTTGCTGAAGGCGCCGAGCAGGAAGCCGAGCTTGGCGTCGAGTTCGAAGTGATCGGGAGCGACGACCAGGGTGCCGTTCACGCCGATGCGCTTGAACTCGAGCGTGTCGCTGGTGTCGCCTTCGAAGATCGTGCAGGCCATGTCGAACTTCTTCTCGGCGTCTTCGGCCCACTGCAACGCGATCTTGCGGGCCTTGGCCAGGCCGAGGCTGTGCTCGCGGCGAATGTGGATGTCGGGCATGTTCTTGGTCTCCGTTGTCAGCCGCCGAGTGTCGCGCGGCGTTCGGCCATGGGCAAGGCGGCGATGCGCTTCACCTCGGCATAAAAGCGCGTGAAGTCGCGCCCCTCTCGCTCGTAGAGGCGCTCGAATTGCGGCACCAGTTCGTTGTAGGCGGCCAGCACGCCGATCGACGCGTTGTTGGCATTCGCGAACCAGGCGTCGTAGCCCGCAAAGCCGTTCCACGGTCCGGCCTTCAGCGCGGCGTGCTCGGCCCGCAGTTGCGCCATGCGCTCGGCCTTGGCGGCGCGTTTCGCGTCATCGCTCAATGAGGCGTTGCGGTAGATCGCATCCAGGTCGGCGCGCGCCTGCATCGTGATGCGGCGAAAGTCTTTGCGGCGGTGCTCGAGCTTGTCGTACTCGTCGCGCGCTTCGGGGGTCGCGTGCTCCTGCAACCAGCGCTGGCCGCCGATGCGTTCCACCGCCGTGGCGAACGATTCGTTAAACATGGTGTCGCCGGCGGCATAAGCCACCTGGTGCGCCAGCTCGTGAAAGATCAACCTGGCCAACTCGCCTTCCGTCCAGCGGATGAAGGTGTTGAGCAGCGGGTCGCTGAAGTAGCCGCCGGGCAACTGGCCGAGCGTCGAATAGGCGGGGATGGCTTGCACCGTGGCCTCGAGCCCCGCCGCACGCTGCTCTGCAGCGAAGGCATTCGCGTCGGCCTGGTCGTAGTAGCCGCGGTAGCCCACGCAGCCCACCACCGGGAAGCACCATGTCTTCAGGGTGAGGCTCAGCTCGGGGGCGGCCACCACGTTCCACACCGCGGCGGGGCGGCCGAGGTCGGCATAACGTCGATAGCTCGCGTTGTCCGGCAGCTTCAATTCGTTGACGGCAAAGTCACGCATGTGCTGGCTGAGCGCCAGCCGCTCGCGCACGTTCTGGGGCGTGCCGTCGTCGGCCAGCCAGTCGGAAACCGGTTTGGCCTTGTTGAGCAGCGACAGGTGGCCCGTCGCCGCCTGCGCGTAGTAGCCGATGCTGCTGCAGCCGCTGGTCAGGCACGCTGTGCCGAGCGCGAGCGCCACCATCCCCACGACGCCAGCCATCGCCATCAGCAGCCAGCGCCTCAAACCGCGCGCACTTCCACCAGGCAGTCGTAGAACGAGGGCGCGCGGCCGAGGTCCGTGAGCTGCTGGTGGGTGAGTTCGTTGACGTTGGTGCCGTCCACGCCGAGCTTGCGCCACCAGACGCCGAGCCCGTTGACCACGCCGGGCCGCGCACGCGCGTTGACGGCCAGCTTGCAGCGGTATTCACCGCGCTCGTTGAACACGCGCACCATCTCGCCGCCCCGCAGGCCGCGCGCCGCGGCATCGCTCTCATGCATCTCGACGAGCGGCTCGCCTTCGATGTCGCGCAGGCTCTTCACGTTGACGAAAGTGGAGTTGAGGAAGTTGCGTGCCGGCGGCGAGATCATCGCCAGCGGAAAGCGTTGTGCCAATTCAGGCGACGACTGCGCCGACTCGTAGTTGGGCACGTGGTCGGGCACACCCAGACCGGGCGCATCGATCATGCATTTGCCGCTGGGCGACGGAAAGCCACCTTCTGCGAACGGCGCATCGGGCAGCGGCAGCTTGACCCAACCGTGCTCGCGCAGCGCATCGAAGCTCACGTCCTTGCTGAACGCGGCGCGGGCCATCGTTTCGTCGCTGTCGGAGAAACACGGGTCGTCGAAGCCCATCAAGGCTGCCAGCTCGCGAAACACCTGAGTGTTCGGCTTGGCCTCGCCGATCGGTGCGATAGCCTGCTCGTTGATCAGTGCGTAGGTGTGGCCGTAGCTGCTGTGCACGTCCAGGTGTTCGAGCTGCGTGGTGGCGGGCAGCACGTAGTCGGCCAGGTCGGCGGTGTCGGTCATGAAGTGTTCGAGCACCACGGTGAACAGGTCTTCGCGCGCAAAGCCCTTCACCACTTTTGGTGACTCGGGTGCCACCGCCACCGGGTTGCTGTTGTAGACGACTACGGCTTCGATCTTCGGGCCGAAGCCGGGCGAACTCTCGCGCAGCAGGTCGTCGCCGATGGTGCTCATGTTGATGGTGCGCGGCGTGCGGCCGGCCAGGAGCTCCGGCCGCTGCAGGGCCTTGCCGTCTTTCGGGAACCAGCCCGATGCCGACAGCAGCAGGCCACCTGCACGGTGCCGCCACGCGCCCACCAGGCACGGCAGGATGGCGATCAGCCGCACGGCATTGCCGCCGCCGCGCACGCGCTGCATGCCGTAATTGAGGCGGATGGCCGCAGGTTTCGTTGTGGCGTAGTCGTGCGCCAGCGCGCGCACTTCGTCGGCGGTGATGCCGCAGGCGGCGGCGGTGCGCTCGGGCGTCCACTGCAGGGCACGTTCGCGCAAGGCGGGCCAGCCGTGGGTGTGGCGCTCGATGTAGTCGTGGTCGAGCCAGTCGTTCTGTATCAGCTCGTGCATGAGGCCGAGTGCCAGCGCGCCGTCGGTGCCGGGCAGCAAGGCGATGTGCTGGTGGCACTTGTCCGCGGTCTCGGTCTTGCGCGGGTCGATGCAGATCAGCTTGGCGCCGTCGCGCTTGGCCTTTTGCGCGAAGGTCCAGAAGTGCAGGTTGGAGGCAATCGAGTTGCTGCCCCAGATGAGGATCAGCTTGCTCTCGGCGTAGTGCTCCAGGTGCATGCCCACCTTGCCGCCGTAAGTAGCGGTCAGGGCATCGGCACCGGCCGATGCACAGATGGTGCGGTCGAGCAGCGACGCGCCCAGCTTGTGGAAGAAGCGCCGGTCCATGCTCTCGCCCTGCAGCAGGCCCATGGTGCCGGCGTAGCTGTAGGGCAGGATGGCCTCGGGGTTGCGCGCAGCAATTTCCTTGAAGCGCGCGGCGATGTCGGCCAGCGCTTCGGCCCAGCTCACGCGGACGAACTGGGCGCCGCCGTCCTTGTTCCCTTTCGGGCCGCTGCGCTTCAGCGGGTACAGCACGCGCTCGGCGTGATAGCTGCGCTCGGTGTAGCGCGAGACCTTGGTGCACAGCGCGCCATGCGTCGGCGGGTGGTTGGGGTCGCCCTGTACACGAACAGCACGCCCGTCTTCAACGGTCACGCGGATGGCACAGGTATCAGGACAGTCGTGCGGGCAGGCCGCTCGGACGATGGTATTGATCATCATTTGGGCAACTATTGCACAGGAGTGCGTCATGCTTTCGTAGCAAAACGATCGCGAGAAAAGCTTAGGGGTTTACACTCGTTTTCTACGTTACGCGACGCTCAAATCGCGCCTGCTAAACCTGACGCCCCCTCATGAAACGACGCATTCTGCTCCAGCACATGGCCGCCACGAGCGCCGCCCTGGCACTGCCATCGATCGCTCAAACCGGCCGCATCGTGCTGGGTCAGTCGGCTGCCTTCAGCGGGCCGGCAGCGCAGCTGGGCATCCAGATGAACCGCGGCGCCAAGGTCTACTTCGACGCACTGAATGCAGCGGGTGGCGTCAACGGCCAGACCATCGAGCTGCGCACCCTGGACGATGGCTACGAGCCCGACCGCTGCAAGGCCAACACCGACCGCTTCATCAAGGACAACGTCTTCGCACTGTTCGGCTACGTGGGCACGCCCACTTGCCTGGCGGCCCTGCCCCAGGTCAACGAGAGCCGCGCCGTGTTCTTCGGCCCCTTCACAGGCGCCGAATCGCTGCGCGACCCTTTCAGCAAGAACATCTTTCACCTTCGCGCCTCGTACTTCGACGAGACGGCGCTGATCGTCAAGCAGCTCACCTCGCTGAACCTCAACAAGATCGCGGTCTTCTATCAGAACGACGCCTACGGCAAGGCCGGCCTGGACGGCGTGACCCGCGCTCTCAAGCCGCTGAACCTCGCACCCGTGGCCACCGGCACGGTCGAGCGCAACACCGTCGCCGTGTCCCAGGCGGTCAAGGACATCGTCGCCGCCCGGCCCGACGCCGTGGTGCAGATCGGCGCCTACAAGTCATGCGCAGCTTTCATCCGCGAAGCGCGCAAGGCCGGCTACGGCGGCACGTTCTACAACGTGTCGTTCGTCGGCACGCAGGCGCTGGCCGACGAGCTGGGCAAGGAAGGCCGCGGCATCATGATCAGCCAGGTGATGCCCTTCCCTTTCTCGACCACGACAGCCATCTCGCGCGAGTACCTGGACGCCGTGGCCAAGGCCGGCGGTGATGCCTCGGCCAACTACTCGAGCATGGAAGGCTACCTGGCCGCCAAGGTGTTCAGCGAAGGCCTCAAGCGCGCCGGCAAGAACGCGACGCGGGACAGCTTCATCACCGCGATGGAGTCGATCAACAGCACCAACTTCGGCGGCTTCAACGTGAACTTCGGCGCGAAGGATCACGTGGCATCGAAGTTCGTCGAGATCTCGATGCTGACCGAAGAAGGCAAGGTCCGCCGCTAACGAATCGCCCGTGAAGGCGCCCGACGCCTTCCTTGAAGGAACACCCAGTCAGCCCCCGGCACAGTCCGTCCGGGGCTCGCTGGTTGTTCCAGTTTTCAGTCACCGTTTTCAGCCCCTTGGGAGTTTTCATGAATCGACGCCATCTTTTGCGCCTCGGCGCGGCAGCGCCGGCCTGCCTGGCTTTCCCCAAGCTGGTGACGGCTGCCTCCGGCAAGATCCTGCTCGGCCAGTCGGCCGCGTTTTCAGGACCGGCCAGCGCGCTGGGTGAACGCTTCAAGGAAGGCGCGCTGCTCGCATTCGACCGCGTCAACGCGCGCGGCGGCATCAACGGCCGCACCATCGAGCTGCGCAGCATGGACGACGGCTACGAGCCCGAGCGCTGCGCCGAAAACACCCAGAAGCTGCTGCGCGAAGACGTGTTCGCGCTGTTTGGCTACGTCGGCACGCCGACCAGCTTGGCCGCCCTGCCCCTGGCCACCACGGCGCGCGTGCCCTTCTTTGCACCCTTCAGCGGCGCCGAAGCGCTGCGCGCGCCATTCAACCGCCATGCCTTCCATGTGCGCGCCTCGTACTTCGACGAGACGGCCGAGATCGTCAAGCAGATCACCTCGATCGGCATGAAGCGCATCGGCGTTTTCTACCAGAACGACAGCTACGGCAAGACCGGGCTCGACGGCGTGACGGCCGCGCTGAAGTCGCACAACCTCACACCCACCGGCCAGGGCACGGTCGAGCGCAACACCGTGAACGTGGACGCCGCGGTGCAGGCCATCCTGGCCCAGAAGCCCGACGCCATCGTGCAGATCAGCGCCTACAAATCCTGCGCGGCCTTCATCCGTGCAGCGCGCACGGCGGGCTTCAGCGGCGGCTTCTATAACGTCTCTTTCGTTGGCACGCAGGCCCTCGCGGCCGAGCTGGGCCACGACGCCCGCGGCGTGGTCATCAGCCAGGTGATGCCGCTGCCCTTCAGCGCCACGGTGCCGGTGTCGTCCGACTACCTGTCGGCGGGCAAGGCACTGGGCGACAAGTTCGAACCCAACTACGGCGGCATCGAGGGCTTCGTCGCGGCACGCACACTGATCGAAGGCCTGCGCCAGTCCGGCAACAACCCGACGCCCGAGTCCCTGATCACCGGGCTGGAAAACATGCGCGAGCTGAACCTCGGCGGGTTCTACATCGACTTCACGCCGCAGTCGCACGCCGGGTCGAAGTACGTGGAAATGACCATCCTCACCGCCGAAGGCAAAGTAAGGCACTGAGCGGCAGCCCGGAGCCCACCGGGCCGTTCAATCCGGGCACTCGCGTCGGACTCTTCCCGGCCTGGCCTCCGGGCGATGGATCTCTCTGTAAACTGAAACGCTTCTGCCCGAGCCGCCGCCACGAGCGAGTGGCTCTTCGCCCCAGGAGCCTCCATGCAGCTGATCGAATCCATCCTGGCCGATGTGGCCGCTGTCACCGCCATCCGACGTGACATCCATGCCCACCCGGAGCTGTGCTTCGAAGAGAAGCGCACTTCCGACGTGATCGCCAAGGCGCTCACCGACTGGGGCATTCCGATCCACCGCGGTCTGGCCACCACAGGCGTGATCGGCATCGTCAAGGGCACCGCCGGCAACAGCGCGCGCGCCGTGGGCCTGCGCGCCGACATCGACGCCCTGCCGATCACCGAGCACAACACCTTTGCGCACGCCAGCCAGCACGCCGGCCGCATGCATGCCTGCGGACACGATGGCCACACCGCGATGCTGCTGGCCGCCGCCAAGCACTTCTCGAACGCCAAGAACCGCAACTTCGACGGCACCGTGTACCTGATCTTCCAGCCGGCTGAAGAAGGCGGCGGCGGTGCGCGCGAGATGATCAAGGAAGGCATCTTCGATCTGTTCCCGATGGAAGCCGTGTTCGGCGCGCACAACTGGCCCGGCATGCAGGTCGGCCAGTTCGCGCTGAAGAACGGGCCCTGCTTCGCGTCGAGCAACGAGTTCAAGATCGTCATTCGCGGCAAGGGCTCGCATGCGGCCATGCCGCACCTCGGCATCGACCCGGTGCCGGTGGCCTGCCAGATGGTGCAGGGCTTCCAGACCATCGTCTCGCGCAACAAGCGGCCCATCGACCCGGGCGTGATCTCGGTGACGATGATCCACACCGGCGAGGCCACGAACGTGGTGCCCGACAGCTGCGAGATCCAGGGCACCGTGCGCACCTTCACGCTCGAGCTGCTCGACCTGATCGAGACCCGCATGAAGGAGATGGCCGAGCACACCTGCGCCGCCTTCGGCGCGGAGTGCGAGTTCGAGTTCGTGCGCAACTACCCGCCCACGATCAACCACCCGGCCGAAACCGAGTTCGTGCGCGGCGTGATGACCGATGTGGTCGGCGCCGATAACGTTCAGGAGTTCGAGCCCACGATGGGCGCCGAAGACTTCAGCTACTTCCTGCTCGAGAAACCCGGCTGCTACTTTCTCATCGGCAACGGCGACGGCAGCCACCGCATCGGCGGCCACGGCATGGGCCCCTGCATGCTGCACAACCCCAGCTACGACTTCAACGACGACCTCATTCCGCTCGGCGCCACGCTGTGGGCGCGGCTCGCGGAGAAGTGGTTGGCCGAGCCCCGTCGCTGACACGCCGCGTATGGGCGACGACATCGCCGCCTGCTTCGCGCAGACCTACGCGACGGCGCGAGTCAAGTTCCTGGCCGCGGCCGAATCGGCGCACCTCGACGTTCAAAGCCACATGCACCCCTTGCGAGGGCGCGATGGCGAGCCGCTCGCGATGGACGTGGTGCGCGACGGCCCGGCCGACGCCCAGCGCGTGCTCTTCATCAGCAGCGCCTGCCATGGCGTCGAGGGCTTCTGCGGCTCCGGCATCCAGGTCGGGCTGCTGCAAGACGCAGGCTGGCGTGCCCAGGCGCGCGAAGCCGGCGTGGCGGTCGTCTACATCCACGCGCTCAACCCCTATGGCTTCTCGTGGTGGCGCCGCACGACACACGAGAACATCGACCTGAACCGCAATTTCCAGGACTTTCAGCAGCCGCTGCCGGCGAACCCCGGCTACGAGGAGATCGCGCAGTTGCTGGTGCCGCCGACCTGGCCACCGCGCTGGCGCGATCAGCTCGCACTCTTGTCATTCTTGCTGCGCCGGGGCGTGCGGGCGATGCAGACCGCCGTGTCGGCCGGCCAGTACGAGCACCCGCAAGGCCTGTTCTTTGGCGGCCGCAGCCCGAGCTGGAGCCACGTGACGTTGCGCCAGGTGCTGCGCGAGCACGGCTCGCGTGCCGGGCGCGTGGCCTGGATCGACCTGCACACCGGCCTCGGGCCGAGCGGCGTCGGCGAGCGCATCTACGCCGGCCGCAAGGACGAAGCCGCCGTGGCGCGCGCGCGCGCCTGGTGGGGCGACAAGATCACCTCCATCTACGACGGCAGCTCGAGCTCCGCGCCGCTCACGGGCCTGATGTGGAACGCCGTCTATGACGAGTGCCCACAGGCCGAGTACACCGGCATCGCATTGGAGTACGGCACGCTGCCGCTCCTGCAGACCTTGCGGGCGCTGCGTGCCGACCAGTGGCTGGAGAACCACCCCGAGCACCTGAGCACCCGCGGTGCCCAGATCAAGCAGCAAATTCGCGACGCGTTCTACACCGACACCGACGTGTGGAAGCGCAGCGTCGTGCGCCAGGCGGCCGAGGCGGTGCGACAAGCGGTCGCCGGATTGAGCGGAGAGGCTGTCCGGAACTGATCGTTTCTCGTCGTGTATTGTCGCGACGGAGTTGCTCGTTGTGCCTATCGTTCAGGCCATCGATCACCCCCCGGAGAAACACATGCTCGAACTGCGACCCGCTTGCGAGAACTGCCAGCGGCTGCTCCCACCCCAGGCCACCGACGCCATGATCTGCAGCTTCGAGTGCACCTTCTGCACCGACTGCGTGAACGGCGTTCTCGGCAACGTCTGTCCCAACTGCGCGGGTGGATTTGCGCCGCGCCCGATTCGCCCGGCGCATGACTGGAAGGGCGGCAACTACCTGGGTCAGTACGCGGCCAGCACGAAGGTCAAACACCGCCCGGTCGACCCGACCACGCACGCGGCATTCGCCGCATCCATCCGCCACATTGCACCGCAGGAGCGCTAGAACATGAACACAGCCTTGATCCTCATCGACGTCCAGCAATCGTTTCGCCACAGCCCGTACTGGAGCGATCGCGAAACGCCCGCCTTCCTGTCGCGCACCAATGCGCTGATCGACGGATGCGTCAACCGCGGCGTGCCCATCGTGCGCATCTTCCATGTGGACGGCGACCAGGCCTTCTCGCTCGCCTCGGGCCACGTGCGGCCGCTCGACGGGCTGGCACCGTTCGAGGCTGCAGCCGAGTTTCACAAGACCCGCCACAGCGCACTGGTGGGCACCGGGCTGATGGTGTGGCTGCACAAGCAGCGCATCAGCCGCCTGATCGTGGCCGGCATCCGCACCGAGCAATGCTGCGAGACGACCACGCGCCACGCCAGCGACGAAGGTTTCGAGGTCGACTTCGTGCCCGAGGCCACGCTCACCTTCGATATGAAGCATCTCGACGGCTCGCTGCTGGCCAGCAAAGACATCGTGGCGCGCACCACCGCCGTCCTGACCGGCCGCTTCGCCACCATCTGCAGCGTGGAGCAGGCGCTTGAGCGTGCACAGCAAAGATAAGGGCACAGACGCGGCGACTGGCGACGAGGCGATCGACGTCCTCTTCGTCGTGCCGCCGCACACGCTGCTGCTCGACGTGGCCGGGCCGGCCGAGGCGTTCCGGCTGGCCAACCAGCAGCTCGTCCGCACAGGTGGGCAGGCGCGCTTTCATCTTCGCTACTGCGGGCCACAAGCACACACAGAAAGCTCGGTAGGCCTGCAAGTGACCGGGCTCGAACCACTGCCTTCCACACTCGATCGAACGACGTGGCTGATGCTGGTCGGCCAGGCGAGCGAAGCACTGAAGCAGCCCGACGCGACGTCGCAAGACACTGTCGCCTGGCTGCAGCGCGACATGCGGCCGCTGCTGCAGGCCGGCACACCGCACCGCCTGGTGACGGTGTGTGCCGGCACGCTGATGGCCGCGCGTGCCGACCTCATCGGATCACAGCACTGCACCACGCACCACGAGTACCTCGACACCCTGCGCGGCCTCGCGCCGCAGGCGCAGGTGGTGGACAACCGCGTGTTCGTGATCGACGGCGCGATGGCATCGAGCGCCGGCGTCACCGCCGGCATCGATCTGGCGCTGCACCTCATTGCGCAAACCTGCGGCGATGCGGTGGCCGCGGCCACCGCGAAGACGATGGTGGTCTACCTGCGCCGCACGCCGAACGACCCTGAGCTGTCACCGATGCTCGCCCACCGCCACCACCTGCACCCTGCCCTGCACCGCGCGCAGGACGCCGTCTGCGAACGGCCCGACGCCGGCTGGACGCTGGACAGCTTGGCCGCCGCGGCGCACGTGACCAGCCGGCACCTGCTGCGGCTGTTCGCCGACCATGCCGAGGTGTCACCGATGACGTATGTGGAGAAGATCCGCCTGGAGCGGGCGCGTCAGGCACTGACGCGCGGGGCCAGCGTCACGCTGGCTGCAGAAGCGGCCGGCTTCGCGTCAGACTTGCAACTGCGCCGCGCCTGGGGCCGCCACCTGAGCGGCACGCCCCGCAGTGCGCGGGGCGGGTCGGCGGCCTAGCGCAAGGCTGCGCCGCCAGCGTCGCCTCAGGCGCTGAGACGGGCTTCGCGCCCCGCTTCGTCGGACCAGTTGGCCCGCATCAGGTTCGCGTTGGCGGCCAGCTGGTCGCGCACGCGCACGATGCTTTGCGGCTCGCTCAGCAAGCGCATGCGGTCCGAAGCGCTCAGGCGCTCGGTGTCCTGGTCGACGAGCAGGCCGCGCACCAGCAGGCGACGCGCCTTGCCGCGGCTGCCCCAGCTGGTGTTGCGCGGGCCCATGGCCGAGCGCACGACGTCGAACAACCACGGATCGGTGAAGGTGTCGCGCCACTGCAGCGTGGGCGCAGCGCGGCGCGCATGCGCCCAGGCCCGACGCAGCACGCTGGGCGCGCTGTGCTCTTCGGGCGTCATCAGCAGGCGGCCGGCGAGCAGGCGCTGGCCGAGGTTGGAGCGGCTGGTCAGCACCGTGAGTGGCACAGCCAGCAGCAGCGGCAGGCCCATCGGCATCAGCCACAGCGTAGCTTGCGGTTGCAGCCACAGCACCAGCATCACGATGCAGGCCACAACAGCGCTGACGGAACCGAAGCGGCGCAGCGCATCGGCCCAGCCGATGTCGTTGGCTTCGCGCGGAGGCGACTTCCAGTCGAGCTTGAGGCCGGTGAGCGCCACCACGACGAACAGCGTGTGCGCCATCATGCGCACGGGTGCCTGCAGCACCGACAAGCCGCCTTCGAGCAGGGCCCCACGCACCAGCGCCGAGGTGCCGCCGTAGCGGCGTTGCTGGTGCGTCATCACGATGGCCAGCACGCCCATCACACGCGGCATGGCGAGCATCGTTGCCGTGGCCAACCACAGGCCTGCGACTTCGAGCGGCACGGCTTGGTGGGTGTCGAACAAGGTGCGGTCACCGAACATCCACATGCCCGCGCCGAGCAGCACGAAGGCCAGCCACAGCGGTGCCGAGAGATAGGCCAGCGCGCCGGTCAGCAGCATGGCGCGGTGCACGCCGTGCAGGCCGGGCTCGGCGATCAGGCGCGCGTTCTGCAGGTTGCCCTGGCACCAGCGGCGATCGCGTTGCAGCTCTTCGAGCAGGTTGGGCGGCTGCTGTTCGTAGCTGCCGTGCAGGTCGGGCACCAGCCACACGTGGTAGCCGGCCCGGCGCATCAGCGCGGCTTCGACGAAGTCGTGCGAGAGGATCTCGCCGGCCAGGCCGCCATGGCCCGGCAGCGGCGCGAGCGCGCAGTGCTTCATGAAAGGCTCGACGCGGATGATCGCGTTGTGGCCCCAGTAGTGCGACTCACCCAGCTGCCAGTACTGCATGCCGGCGGTGAACAAGCGCCCGTGCACGCGGCCGGCGAACTGTTGCGAGCGGGCATGCACGGTGTCGAGGCCGCAGGCCTGCGGCGCGGTCTGCATGATGCCGGCGTCGGGGTTGGCTTCCATCAAGCGCACCAGCTTCACCAGGGCATCGCCGCTCATCACGCTGTCGGCATCGAGCACCACCATGTAGCGGTAGTTGCGGCCGAAGCGGCGGCAGAAGTCGGCCACGTTGCCGGCCTTGCGCTTGGTGCGGATCTGGCGCCAGCGGTAATAGATGCGGCCGCCCGTGCCGCACTCTTCGCGCAGCTTGGCCCACGCAGCCAGTTCGGCGGCGCGGATCTCGGGGTTGTTGGTGTCCGACAGCACGTAGACGTCGAACAGGCTCGACGCGCCGGTGGCCGCCAGCGACTCGCAGGTGGCGCGCAGGCCGGCGAACACGGTCGACACCTGCTCGTTGCAGATCGGCATGATGATCGCGGTGCGTGCCTCGCGGTGAATCGGCTCGTTGCCCACCGAGTTGGCAGACATCGCATGCTTGTCGCCGCGCCACAGGACCCAAAAGCCCATCATCGCGGTGAAGAAACCGGCCGACACCCAGGCGAACAGCAAACCGTACAGGCCGATCTGCAGCGTGCGCAGCCACGCGGTTTGCTGCATCGGCAGCAGGTTGGCCAGCAGCGCGGTGGCGCCCGCGGCCGACAGCATCACCAGCGCCAGCAGCACGCGGCGGCGGTTCGTGGCGGCGCGCTCCCACGGCAGGGGCTCATGCGCCTGCTCGGCAGACGGCTTTCGGCGGCCCATGGCCAGGTCACCCAGGCTGCGGAAGAAGCCGCGCCAAGGCTGCGCGACCATCGACCCACGGTTGATGGGTGGTGTGCTGGCCCCCGGCATGGCCTGCGTGGAAGACGACATCGCGGCCGTCCCTTGCGTTGTCACTCGGGTTGAATGATGTTGGTCCATGTTTCAGTCAGGGCGTTGTTGCCGTTTTGAAGAAAGGCTCGCAGCTCGGCGGGTTGGCCGGGTTGGAGGCGGGTGACGCGCACGGTCATGCGCCAGTTGCCGGTTGTGGCATTGAGGTAAGCGTTGCTCTCGACGATGCGGGCGTTGCTGCCCGCCGTCACGACGGCCTTCACCGGCGCATCGGCCGGCAGTGCGCGCAGCGCGGGGCCGTCGAAGTCGACGACGTACTGCACTTCGTTGGGGTCGCGCTTGGCCTTGGAATCGATGAAGCCGGCACCGCGGCGCGTCTGCACCGTCCAGCCCGAAGGCGGGCGCTGCTGGCGCTCGCCCTGCATGCGCACCTGATAAGCGAAGTCCAGCGGCTGGCCGACGGCAGGCGCGCGCTCGGGCACCCAATAGGCGACGACGTTGTCGTTGGTCTCGTCGGGCGTGTGCAGCTGCATCAGCTCGACGCGGCCCGGGCCCCAGTTGCCTTGCGGCGTGATCCAGGCACTCGGGCGGTTCTGGTACTGGGCCTCGGTGTCTTCGTAGCTGTAGTACGAGCGGTCACGCTGCATCAGGCCAAAGCCCTTCAGGTCGCGCACGGCGAACGAGGTCACCAGCGTCTGCTTGGGGTTGACCAGCGGACGCCACAGCCACTCGCCTTCGCCGGTCGTGATCATCAGGCCGTCGGAGTCGTGCACCTCGGGCCGGAAGTCGTCGACACGCGGCTGGTTCTCACCGTGCTGGAACATGCTGGTCAGCGGCGCCAGGCCCAGCGTCGCCACACCAGCCCGCAGGAACAGGCGGGCCTGCACATCGATCGCCGTCTCGTCACCAGGGCGCAGCGTGAAGCGGTAGGCGCCGGTGGCGCGCGGCGAATCGAGCAGCGCGTGGATCACGAGCGAGGTGGCGTTGGCCGCGGGGCGCTCGATCCAGAACTCGGTGAAGCGCGGGAACTCTTCGCCCGAGCCGCCTACGGTGTCGATGCCCAGGCCACGAGCCGACAGGCCGTAGTGCTGGCCCTTGCCCAGTGCGCGGAAGTAGCTCGCGCCGAGGAACACCACCAGCTCATCCTTGTAGGCCGGGTTGTTGAGTGCGTAGTGGATGCGGAAGCCGGCGAAGCCCAGGTCACCCCAGCCCCGCTGCGACAGCGTGTTCTTGCCGTAGTTGAAGTCCTGGCGATCAAAGGGCACGTGGCGCACCGCGCCGTTGTCGATCTCGTTGATGGCGACCGACTGCGTCTGGAACTTGCCCAGGTGGAAGAACATCACCTCGAAGGGCAGCGCTTCTTTGCGCCACAGCGCCTTCTGCGGGTTGAAGCGGATGTCGCGGTACTGGTCGTAGGTCAGGTCCTTCAGCTCGTTCGGCAGCGCCACGGTGCTGGCCGCATACGGCTTGGTCGACAGCTGGCGAGCCCGCTCGGCGACGTCATCGAAACCGAAAGCGGCCGCGAAGCTGGTGTGGCACGACAGCAGCGTTGCCAGGGCGAAAGCAACCCGTGTCGCGGTTCGGCGAACGGGTGAAGAGAACGGTGATGAAAAGGTCAAGGCAAATGGCAAAACGTGAAGCTTTCAGAGAAAAGAAGGGGCTGAAAACAGCATCGATGTCTCGTATGGGCAACGGCCATGCCACTGCCAAAAAACCGTTTGGAATCAATGAGTTGAGAGATCCGTGCAGGGGCCGCCCGCCGAAGGTGGCTCAAAAGCGCCTAAAACGGGCTGTTTTTGTCGCCAAGCAGCGACAGGGCTCCGGCTCGATACGGCTAACTTGCTGTCAGAGAACAGGTTTTTCACTGTCACCGAGCAGCGACAGCAGGCTTGGCCGTGGCGACAAGCGGCGCATCGAGCCAAACTGCGCGTTTGTCCCAAGATGACAAATCTGTCATCTGAGCGTCAGTACGGCGGCGTACTGCGCTCACTAAACTCGAACGACTTTTGCCCAACGCCTCTGCCATGCGCGTGCTGATCATCGAAGACGAGCCCAAGACGGCCGAGTACCTGCGGCGTGGCCTGACTGAACAGGGCCATGTGGTGGACGTGGAGCACAACGGCATCGACGGCCGCCACGCCGCGCTGGAAGGCCGCCACGATGTCATCGTGCTCGACGCCATGCTGCCGGGCATCGATGGCTTCGAGATCCTGCGCGACGTGCGCCGCGTGAAGCAGGTAGCAATCATCATGCTGACCGCGCGCGACGGCATCGAAGACCGCGTGCGTGGCCTGCAGGACGGGGCCGACGACTACCTCGTCAAGCCCTTCTCGTTTCTGGAACTGAGCGCACGGCTGCACGCACTCTCGCGCCGCAGCCGCCAGCAGGAGCCGACCTCCATCACCATCGGCGACATGGTGCTCGACCTGCTGGGCCGCAAGGTGCAGCGCGGGGGCGACCGCATCGACCTCACCGCCAAGGAATTCACGCTGCTGACCACGCTCGCGCGCCGGCCGGGCCAGGTGCTGTCGCGTACCGAGATCGCCGAACTCGTGTGGGACATCCATTTCGACAGCGGCACCAATGTCGTCGAGGTGGCGATTAAGCGGCTGCGCGCCAAGCTCGACGGCCCCTACCCGCGCAAGCTGCTGCACACAATGCGTGGCATGGGCTACGTGCTCGAAGAGCGCGAAGCCGAGGCCGGCTGAGAAGGTACGAGCATGACACGCCACCTGTCGATTCGCCTCACGGCGATGTTTGTGTTCTGTGCCGCGGCGGTCTTTTTGATCGGCGGCATGTCGCTGTACGGCGTGTTGCGCGAAGGGCTGATGCAGCAGGTGCGCCAGGAACTGCAGCTGCGCGGCAGCTGGGCCGAATCGATCGTCGCGCGCGTGCAGGACGAATCGCAATGGCGGCTGTGGCTCACGCCCAAGTTCAATGCCAGCGAGATGGGCCGCAGCGATCTGCGCCTGTGGATCGTCAGCGACACGCCGGGCTACAGCTACGGGCCGCCGCGCGACGACATCGTGAAGCTGGCCGAGGCCGGCGGCTTCGGTCAGCTGTCCGAACCCAATCATCCCTGTCCCTTGATGACCTGGAGCAAGGTCGTGGCCGGCGACGGCAATCGCCCCACGGTGACCTTCGTGCTGGTGAAAGACCCACTGCGCTTTCTCGAGACGCTTGACGCGTTCCGCTATGCCTTGATTGCCTTGGGCGGTGGCGGCGTGCTGGCCGTAGCCGTGCTGGGCTTCGGCATTGCACGCCTGGGCCTGCGCCCGCTGGAGCGACTCTCGCGCCAGGCCCACGCGCTCGACCCCAGTCACCAGGAGCAGCGGCTTGACCTCACGCCCATGCCGGCCGAGCTGAGCGAACTCACCGGCTCATTCAACGGCGCGCTGGCGCGGCTTGAAACGGCCTACCAGCAGCTCGAAGCCTTCAACGCCGACGTGGCGCACGAGCTGCGAACGCCGCTCACGAACCTGATCGGCCAGACGCAGGTGACGCTGACCCGCAAACGAAGTGCGGCCGAACTGGAAGAAATGCTGCGCTCCAACCTCGAGGAGATGGAGCGGCTGAAAGGCATCGTCAACGACATGCTCTTCCTGGCCCGCGCCGACCAGGGCGCGGCCGCCACGCGGCTCGTCACCACCTCGATCGCCGGCGAGGTCGGCAAGGTGCTCGACTTTCTCGAGCCGCTGATCGAAGAGCGCGGCGTGCGCATCAACCTGCACGGCGACGAGTTGGGCAGCATCGAGACCGCGCTGCTGCGGCGCGCACTGGGCAACCTGCTGCAAAACGCGATCGAGCACTCGACGCCGGGCGACGAGATCGCCGTCGCGATCACACGCGAAGGCGAGCAGATTCAAGTGGCCGTCAGCAACGCCGGCGCCGAGATCGACGGGCGCCATCTGGCGCACCTGTTCGACCGCTTCTACCGCGTCGACAGCGCGCGCCGCAACCCCGGCGGCAACCACGGGCTGGGCCTCGCGATCGTCAAGGCGATCGCGCTGATGCACCGCGGCTCGGTGTTCGCGCGCTCGGAACAGGGTCGCAACACCTTCGGCTTCACGCTCGCCGCCGGCGCGTGATGTGCGTGACGCGTGATGCGTCCCGCGAACTTGAAGACAGTGCAGCGGCCACGCGTCGCAGATGACGAAACCGTCATCGGGCCGACAGCATCCTGTGCGGTGCCGCTTTCTACGATGCCTTCACTCCCAACCACTTTGAAAGGCATCCACCATGAACACCAAACTCGCACTGAGCATCGCCGCTCTCGGCTTCGCCGGCCTGGCGCAACTCGCGCACGCCGACGACTTCACCCAGCCGGCCAATACCGACGTGCCATCGAAGCTGACGCGGGCCGAGGTGCGCGCCGACCTCGCCCTGTGGCGGCGCGCCGGCCTCGACACGGTGGCCCAGCTCGACGGCTACACGGTCAACAGCGACGAGACCGAGCAGCGCATGGCGCTCTATCGCCAATGGCGCAGCGGCCCGGAATTCCTGGCTGAGCTGTCGCGCCAGCAAGGCCAGTCGAACACGACGGCCAAGGCGCCTTCGGCACAGTCGGTCAACTGAACACCACACCTGACTGGAGCCCACCATGACGACCGCCATCGACACCCGCGTCTTCTTCAGCGCCCGCCTGCTGATGGCGGCCATCTTCGTTCTCTCCGGCCTGCGCAAGGCGCTGGCCTTCGCAGGCACGGCGGGCTACTTCGCCAAGCTGGGCCTGCCAGCGCCGGAGGTCATCACCGCGCTGGTGATCCTCATCGAGGTGGGCGGCGGCTTGCTTCTCATCGCCGGCTGGCAGCTCAAGCCAGTGGCGTTGGCGATGGCTGTGTTCACGCTGGCCACGGCCTTCATCGGGCACGCGTTCTGGGCCGCGCCGCCGGAGCAGTTCGGCGGGCAGCTGAACAACTTCATGAAGAACGTGGCGATGATGGGCGGCTTCCTGCTGCTGTCGGGCACAGCGGGGCTGGGCCTCAAATCGTCCGAACCAGCGCTTCGCCTGAAAGCCGGCCCCGCGCGCTGAACTCAGTCGCCGTCGCCGGCACCAGCCTTGAACTGACCCGGTGTCAGGCCGTTGCGTTGCAGCAGCCGGTAAAACTCGGTGCGGTTGCGATCAGCCAGGCGCGCCGCATCGGCGGCGTTGCCGTCGGTGAGCTTGAGCAGACCGACGAGGTAGTCGCGTTCGAAGCGCTCGCGCGCCTGGGCATAGGTCAGCACCTCGACGGTGGGCACACGCAGCGCGCGTTGCACCAGTGACAACGGAATCAGCGGCGTGGTCGTCAGCGCGCACACCTGCTCGACCACGTTGTGCAACTGGCGCACGTTGCCAGGCCAGCTGGCGGTCGTGAGCGCCTTCATCGCATCCGGCGCGAAACCGTTGAAGCGCTTGCCGTACTTCTCGCTGAGCCGCGCCAGAAAGTGATTGGCCAGCAGCGGAATGTCTTCGCGTCGCTCGGACAGCGTGGGCAGGTGCAGCGTCACCACGTTGAGCCGGTAGTACAGGTCTTCGCGGAACTGGCCCTCGCCCATTGCGACATCGAGATCACGGTGCGTGGCCGAGAGGATGCGCACATCCACCGGCACGGACTGGCTCGCGCCCACCGGCCGCACCGAACGCTCTTGCAGCACGCGCAGCAGCTTCACCTGCAACGCAGGTGGCATGTCGCCGATCTCGTCCAGGAACAAGGTGCCGCCATCGGCGGTGACGAAGAGCCCGCGGTGGTTGGCCACGGCGCCAGTGAACGAACCCTTCACGTGGCCGAACAGTTCCGACTCGAGTAGCGACTCCGGGATCGCGCTGCAGTTCACCGCAACGAAAGGCTTGGCCGCTCGCGGACTGGCACGGTGGATGGCCTGCGCGAGCAGCTCCTTGCCGCTGCCGCTTTCGCCGCGGATCAGCACGCTGGCATCCGAGGCCGCAACCATCTTGGCTTCGGTCAGCAGATCGGCCATGCAATTCGAGCGGCTGACGATGGAGGCGCGCCAGGCTTCGTCGCCGGTGCTGGCCTGCTGTGCCGGCGCGGTGAGGGCCAGCGCCTCGTTGACCTTGTCGAGCAGGGCCTTGCCGTCGAAGGGTTTGGTCAGGTAGCTGAACACGCCACGCGCGGTGGCCTCGACCGCATCGGGGATGGTGCCGTGCGCGGTGAGCAGGATCACCGGCAAGGCGGGGTGGCGCTTGCGGATCTCGTCGAACAGGGCCAAGCCGTCGCGCCCCGGCAGCTGCACGTCGCTCACGACCAGGTGCGGCCGCGCCACGGCGAGCTGCGTCAGCGCGTCTTCGGCCGACTCGACCGCGGTGACGCGGTGGCCGGCCGCCGTGAGCCGCATCGACAGCAGCTTCAGCAGGTCCGGGTCATCGTCGACGAGCAGCAGGTTGGCCATGGTCGTCGCCTCGGCT
>Ga0307516_10002302_pt1 | contig 25735 bp, 23 predicted proteins | sample 19_EM_MG_FD_203310 | JGI IMG/M metagenome (GOLD analysis project Ga0307516, IMG submission 203310) | Populus trichocarpa ectomycorrhiza microbial communities from riparian zone in the Pacific Northwest, United States - 19_EM | ecosystem: Host-associated > Plants > Roots > Unclassified | place...
AATGTCAATACTATCTCATTCCACTCCTTTATTGTTTGATTCTATGTGTGAGCCCACAATGCTAGTGCTCTGGTCACTGTTGAGTGTGCCATTGAGCTTGCTGGTTTTGGTGTTGCTCTAACAATGGTGAGGTTTGAACACATAGTCCTCACAATCTGGGACCTGGTGTAGGAAGATTCTGTAGTTGGTGTTCTCCTCCATCCAAGGGGAGAGTACACTGAGTGATTCCAGCACATATAGCTGTGCAGAGTGGATAGATGAATCCAACATGTAGTGTAATGCATATGTTGAGTCCGAGTAGATGTGGATCTCATTGATATTACTAATGGAGTCGAATGAATCTGAGAGGGCTTTGAAGGCCCCTCCGATGGCATTCATTTCTGCATTGTTGGAAATTGCACAGACCTGAAGTTCTTAATATAGTGGTCTGAGTGCCAGGTGTGCCACGCTGCAACAGCTTGATACCCAGAGCTTAGAAGAGGGACAGATGCATCAGTGACTATCATGATACAGGAGTCAGAGGTAAAGGAGTGTGCAAATGACTGTTTGAGGGTCATGAGATAGGCTTCTCTTGCTTTGGCTCTGTCTTTGGCAGTCTTGCCTTGAATCAGAACGATATCATGGATAATGCATTCAGGACATGTGTTTGTAAGATGGAATCCAGGTGCATTATATCTGTTATAGGGTAGGACAAATACATTGACCAAGTTTTTGTTGGCCCACATGTCTACTAGGGGAGACTTGCATTTATTGCAAAGTTGGAAAGGGTGGTACACACTAATGAACTCAGCTTCATCTCTGGTAGCTGCCATTAAGTGTGTAATATGTGAGTCTGCAAGGGTGTGCATGCAGACATGGTTGCAATAGACCAGCTTCCAAATCTGGAGGTGAATCAGAATAAGACCAGCCAGAGATTCCACCACTCCCATAGGGGTGGATTTGAAGGCTCCCAGAATCCAGATGGCTGCTTGCCTTTGGATCTTAGTGAGTTCTTTCATGATGCCCTTGAGACAAGCGCCATCAAAGTACCATAAGCAGATACCATATAATGTGATTGGCATGACACATGACCTGTATAGTAACCATTTGTGCATAGGTTTCAGCCCATGGGCAGAGTTTCCCAGAGAGAGCATAGTCCTCGTTGCAGAGAGGGCTTTGCATGTGTATCACTTTGAATGTTCCTTAAAAAGGAGCTTTTGATCAAAGAAGATGCCCAAGTATTTCCAGTATATGGAGCATACCTGAGATCAACTGGGGGGTTTGAATCCTCATGCTTCCTAGAAAAGTGGAAGACCTCTGATTTCTTGTGTTCTAACACTAGGCCAAGGGCAGCCATAAGTTGGAACACAGTAGCATAAGTGTTTTTAAGCTTTAAAAGATTTTCTTCTCAAGTTTTAGATTGAACAATGATTGTCCCATCATCTACATAGAAGATGAGTGGTGCATTGTGCCTCTTGGTGTGAAATTCCCAGAGAACAGGTGCAAGGTAGAGGATGGAGAGGATGGGAGACAGGGCAGAGCCCTGACTCACTCCAACCACTGCTGGAAATGGTTCTGAAAGTCAGTTGTTCCAGAATAATTTTGTGAATCATCCTATGAGATAGTTTGCAAATAAATTTACCACAACATTGGCAAATCCCATATAATCAAGTAGGAGGGTGATGACTGAGTGATTCAGTGAGAGGAAGTACTGGGCAAGGTCAAATGCCACAACACTGATTTTGTATTCTTTAGTCCATCCTGCTCTCACAAGATAGGTAAGGTAAGAGCCTGCATTTTTGGTGGAGTTTTGCCAGACTCTCCAAATTGGCATGAGTGTAATAGTTTAAAGCAGGCAGCTTCTCACTGTAGTCTATTAGTGATAGCCTTCTCAAAGAGTTTGCCAAGAGTGTTGAGTAGCACAATTGGGTGAAACACCTTGGGAATATTATAGTCCTTCTTACCCAGTTTAGGAATAATCACAGTCTTAGAGGTTTTGAAACTATTGGGCCAGAAACCAGTGCCGAAGCACAAGTTAATGATCCAGATGAAAAGTTTCAGGATGTTGTCATCAATCCAAAAGTGTTTGATATGTGTCCATGTAATATGATCTGAGCCTGAACAGCCAGCAAGTGCTTCACACAGTTTGCATGCACTGAAGAGCGCCCATGTCCATTTGGGCTTGGAGTGTATGGCTCATATTAAGTGGGTGGGATATGTATCCTGCTTGTGTGCAGAGTTGAAGGTCTCCTGGAAAGCATTCCAGTGATCCTCAGTAGTGAGACAGGGTTCACCCTTGAAAATGATAGCCTCTGAGGAGTCCAGTTTTTGAGTGCAAGTCCAAGACATGAGGTCCCAGGGCCTCTTGTTGTGATCTGCAATACTTATGATTTTGTCATCAAAGTATTTGTGCTTGGCCTCTTTCATTGTATGTCGCATATTGTGCCACTTGTCTGAAGAGCAATCTGACTCTCTGTATTGAGACCAAGCCTCTGCACAGGGTTTATTCCATCAAATGAACCAAGGTCTGTAAAGTGGTAGCATAAGCCTTCCATGCTTTAGCAAAGCAATTGCTAATGAGTGTCATGATGTGTGTGATGTCATCACATGATTGACTCACTGGCAAGTTTTGCACATGATCTGCGATGATATTTAGGGCATCTATAATATCAGAGATGAATTTGGCATCAGCTTCTGAACCTGCCTTGATATTAAGGGGCTTGTTCTCAATAAGAATAGAGAATCTGAGTTCAACAAAGAAGGGGCAGTGGTCTGATTCACCATGCTTTGCCATTGAGATAATTGAATCCTCATTGTTTTCAGGTAGGAAAATGAGGTTGATAATAGATGGATTTTTACTGTTGGCTAGATAGTGCATAGGGTATCTCAGCTAGCGATAATACAGACCATGTTGATATGCAAAGTTGGCAAGGGCTTCAGCAAATGGGGAGTTTCTATGGGAGTGGTCTGGGTCTCAGAGGTCTGAGGGGCAATTAAAATCGCCATCCAGATATCAGACCTTAACTGGTTAGAGGAGACTCCCAAATATCCTATAACCTAACCATAACCAGTCTTAACTGGTTAAAATTAATTGCAAATCTCAATTTATGTTAACCTAACTGTAGTACCAGTTAAGGATTTTTAACCAGTTTTAACTGGTTAAACCCATTTTAATTGATGTATTTTGATAGAATACAGTTATTAGTTTATGTATGCAACATTTTATAGGTCATTATCCATAAGAAATATAAAGAAAACCCCCAAAAATGTACAAATTTCAATGTTTTTGGCCATTTTTCATTGGTTTTGAAGGTTTTTTTGAGTGTAACCCCTGAATACTGTTGAAATATCAATTGACTGGTTATAACTGGTTAATTTTTGGTTAAGAGAATTCTGTGAAATCATTTAACTTTAACTGCTTCTGCTCCAAATTTGCTTTAACCTTAACCACAGTCCAGTTAAAGACTGGTTAAGGTTAGGTTAGGTTACAGTTAATTTGTGGTCATGTAACTGGACCTTCAAACACTATCCAGATAGCCAATGGGGGAGGGCAAAGTTTAGAGCCTCCCTTGAGGGAAACACTATGAGCACCCACAGAGCATTTCATCCAGAATTTCAATCCGAGCTACTAAGCTTTTGATAGTGCAGACTGGTCACAATAGCTTTATCTCTGGTCTTGGCACTGAGACTATGCCTCCCCAATTGGTACTGCTTGGATTTATATGGCCGGCCAGAGCCCGTCACCTCCTATTGGGCCTAGACTCTATTGTTATAGAATGGCACTAGTTTCTTATATAATCAGAACCTAAAGAGGGAGTAACACAAACCTGAAGAGGGGATAACTGTTATAGAACAATCATTTAACAACTATTTTTTATTTTGTCCTTGTTTGTTATTTTTTGGCTTTGTGAATAATATTATAAAAGGTCAACAACATAAATCTGACTTTATTTCATTTTATCTTTGTTTGTCCTTGTTTGGCTATCTCTTATCTCCTATCTCTTATCTCTTATTTCCTTATCTTCTTATCTCTGGCTCATATCCTATTGGAGGATATCTGGATCATATTCTATTGATTGATAAGTCTTGGCTAGTATAGTATATATAGAGTAGCTCAAAACCTGTAACTCTAGTTGTATTCTCTTGGAATCCCCACCTAACCAGTGTGTGACTCTAATGTCAATACTATCTCATTCCACTCCCTTATTGTTTGATTCTATGTGTGAGCCCACAATGCTAGTGCTTTGGTCACTGTTGAGTGTGCCATTGAGCTTGCTGGTTTTGGTGTTGCTCTAACACCTATAGTGCTACCTTTTTGTCTTATACAGTCAGGAACCAACCTTCCAATTTGGGTGGGACATCCTATACATATCCACACACCAGTGCTAAACCCCTATCTTCCACACCCCTGAATCAACTTGAGTTCTAAGCTGGGCCTATTATGCCCAGAGAACTAACAGAGGATTTAGTTCTGTCAAGCCTGAAGAAGGGAACTACTCCATTCAGCTACAGTCTGGAGGTGCCTGTCACCATGCGGCCCCCTTTCCCATTCCCAGGCAGATGGTTTGCTAGTGCCTTTCAGCATGGATCCCCAATCTGTCCCAAGTCTCTGCCTTGCCACCAGCTGTTATGGAACAGCCTCTTGTCTTATCTCATCTCATCTTATCAACTACGCCTCTTCCATCTTATCAAATGAACTATTTAACACTTATCTGATTTTAGTTTGGTTGTTATAGAACAGCTCTTCATTGTTTGGTCTTGTGGACATTATTATAAGGTTTGACAGTTGCTTGGCATTACTCCACACTGCTGACTCAATGCCAAGCCATTACTTTATACTGTTTACACTCAAACATATCCTTATTCAGCCAAACTATATTTTTACTCAGTTATTTCCTTATATATTCTTTCTTTCACACATTATCTTCTTATCTTCTTATCTTCTTATCTCTGACTCATCTGATAGCAGGATCATATCCCATTGGAGGATATCTGGACTATATCTTATTGGATGTATATACTATAGAGTAGCACAAAGCCTGTAAACTCTAGTCTTATTCTCTTAGGCTCTAGCTTCCCCCCTCTTGCCCTCCACTTGATCATGTAGCAGTGGCTCTAGAACAAAGGTTGTGACAAGTCTGACTGAGTATGGCTCCAGTGTCAGATACATCATGAGTACTAAGCAACGGTGTCATGCACGTCGAGAGTACAGGTCTTTGTTTTATGATTAGAAGGGCTCAACCAGCTAGTATAGAGTACTAGCATTATTATGTCTTCATTATGTCTTTATTTTCAAATATACTTAGGATTCCCACTTGACTGTTGTGATATCTAAAGTCAATATAAACTGGTGCTTTCCTCCATCATCCTCTCTCTCTCTAAGCTTATCTATGTGTGAGCCCACAATACTTGATTCTCAGCATATTCTTTGGATTATGCTTTGAGAAGATAGTTAAGTGGTTGCTCTAACACCAGCATACTGGTGTGTACTGGGCCTATTATGATCACCCACCAGAGTTATTGTAGACGTTTCAGTCTACTGGTGACTAATGACCTTCTGAAGTTATCAGAGATGCCAGGTGTCCTGATCCGAGCTGTGATGGCACTCAGTCAGATTGTTTTTATCCCCACTTTCTGGTCTTATCATTTCATGTCCTTTCAGCCCTGATCCAAGCAGATCAGGGTAGCATCAGCCACAAAGTCCTGGAAAATGCCCAGTCCACCAGTATGACCCACCTTAGGGTTACTCTTGATCTCACGATCTCAGGCCAACACCAGTTAATAATAGCATCAGTAATCCAACTTTAATTCACTTATCAAGGAAGGTGTTAAGACACACTAAACCTATCACTAGGCTTTCGTGGGCTTACGAGAATCAAACAACAGAAATATGAAGGGAGAAGTTTATATTGACCAGAAGTCCTCACACTAGGTTATAGTGGAGTTCTTAAGAGAATACAACTAGAGTTACAGGTTTTGGGCTACTCTATATATACTATACTAGCCAAGACTTATCAATCAATAGGATATGGTCCAGATATCCTCCAATAGGATATGAGTCAGAGATAAGAAGATAAGAAGATAAGAGATAAGAGATAGGAGATAAGAGATAGCCAAACAAGGACAAACAAAGATAAAATGAAATAAAGCCAGATTCATATTGTTGACCTTTTATAATATCGTCCACAAAGCCAAACAATAACAAACAAGAACAAAATGAAAAATAGTTGTTAAATAGTTGTTCCATAACAGAAGGACCGTCACCATGCTAGTTCCGGCACCATGCCAGGAACTGATGATGGTGGCTTTTCATGTCATTGCTCAATTTTGTTACAATTTTCCTCCTGACTCATATCTATACAGTCATACACAGCCTTGCGCAGCATTCCACAGTTGATACTCAGTCAGCCAAACCTTATTCTTACTCATTTACTTGTATCATCTGACCTATGCCTTTTTCTATTGGACTATATGACTCCCGCTTACTCATTACCTATGACTCATTAATACCTATATAAACTGTAGTTACAAGGCTGTATTCCTTAAGCTTGACCTAGGCAATCACACCTAGTTTCCTCTCTGACCTTGCTCTCAAACCTCAGATCTCCATCTTGAGATCAAAGCTCAGCTTCACCAAAACTCTCATGATTGCTCATATCGAGGACACAACAAATACCAGTTGTGGTCTATATCAGCATGTGATATACAAACTCCAGTTGCGGTTCATATTGACACACAGAGACATTGATTGATTAACTGACAGAAGAGACTTGCTCAGCTTGCCTTAACAAAAGGTCAAGCTTACCAATGATTGCTGGACTCACCCAAGTCTAGCAGAACCTGAACGACACCCTGGAATGCTCTACCAGATGATACAAAGGAGACTTTACCCCTCCTTCCATTGATGATGTCAACTCTCTCAGTTACCCAGAAAAAGAAGAACGAAAAAACTTTCTATCCACAGAAAAGAAAATAGAAGAACTTGCCGAATGACTAAAGAACATCAGGCCAATCTCCACTCCTCTCAAATGACCCATTCCCCTCTGCATTTCCACACCACCTATTCTCACAATGACAACTCCGACCAAAAATCTGAAAGAGATCAGGATGAACACCCTGACTCCCTTCAGTGGAGAATGAAAGAAACTCAACAACTTCCTGTTGGAAGTGGAAATGTACCAGATGATGAATGACAAGGTCTATGACACAGATCGAAAGAAGATCATTTTCGCACTCTCCTTTATGAAGGATGGAGTAGCCGAAATGTGGAAACACAGTACAGGGTCCAAAATTTGGCCCCTGCCAATGTTATTTCTAAATTGTTTGTGAAATAATATTTTCTGGAAAAAATATTCACAAAGATTTTTGCAGCTGTGAAAGTCAGAGGCATGTGAAATTTGACATTTTGCAGAGGTGAAACATCAGGCACACACTTTTGCTAGTGCAAAATATCAAATTTCACATTTCTTTGACTTTTGCAGCTGCAAAAAGCCTTTGCAAATATTTTTTTTTTAAATATTATTTCGCAAACTATTTAAAAATAACATTGGCAGAGGCCAAATTTGGAACCCTGTGCTGTAAAACAATCATGGTGGAAACAACACACTGCAGAGAATGCCATGTTTGGAACCTGGAAAGAGTTTAAGGATACTCTCAAAAAATCCTTTACCCCTGCCAATAAAGAAGGTGATGCAATCACCAGAATGCATACAGCATCTATGACAGGAAAGACCACCAATGAATTCATCAAGGAATTCAAGAACTGGCAACTCCAGAATGGAGTAAATGAAGACAGACCCTTAATCAAGTGGTTTTTAACTGCTCTTCTGTCATCTCTACGAGACAAGATTCTCCCAAAGGAAAACCCACCAACTACCCTAAAAGGCTGGTATATCACTGCCTCAAACCTCAACAACCAATGGAGAAAGTTTAAAGCTATCTCTGCTCATCTCAGAGGAGACACAGACATGAAGAAGAAGGGACTCAGACTCCCATGAAACAAATCACGGTACACTCCACCTGCCTACCATGACTCAAATGCAATAGAAGATATTTGAACCACATACAGAATGTCTCTAGATGAATGAGACAGACACATGAAACAAAGGCTCTGTTTCAGATGCTATCAAGCTGGACACATATCATGAGAATGCGCACAGACCAGAACCAATGGATCCAGATTGATCCAAAACATGAACACATCCCCAGTTGCCTCCTCCTCCTCTTCTACCACTCCAAATCATCCTCCTTCTGCTTATACCAAAGCTGCCAATGCCTATGCCAGAATCAAGGCAATATATAAAGAACTCCCTGACAATGAGAAATCCAAACTCACTGACAACCTTGAAAGCACAGATTTTTAAAAAAGTGGCCTACTTCGATGTTAGCCCCCACTCCCAATTCCATCTCTATTTCACCAGTATGACTAGCAAATGAGAATAAAAGATCATTTATTGTTCCATTCAAAGTACAAGGAGACAGAAGAAACACCGACATACAATTCAATATGAACACCCTGATCGATTCAGGAGCAGATAGAACCTTCATTGATAAGAAATTCATTCTGGAATGAAAGATAGCTCTCACACCACTAGACAAGAACATCATGCCACTGAACGTTGATGGAACTAAGAACAAATCAGGAATCATCAGATACTGTATCTGGTTAAACCTGAAAATCGGAAAATAAAATGTCCCCACCAGATTCCTTGTCACTAACCTCAGAAAGGAGGAAATAATTCTAGAATTACCATGGTTGAAAGAACACAATCCCCAAATTGATTGGCTGCAAGAAACCATGAACATTGAAACAATCTGACCAGTAACCACCTTTGGAAAAGTGATGAGAAGAACCATGGAACTGTCACAAATATTCACTCCTTCCCTGAAACCAACCCTCAAAGAAATCTTCGAAAACTATGAACACCTCCCCATAAACCCTCTTCTTTCTGATGATGATGAAATCCTTCGAAGCATCTATAATAACAATGACAAAGAAACTAACATATAACATGTCCAAAGCTACCTTAAAAAGGACAGAGTCTGGGTTAGAGTCAAGATGTCCATATCACAAGGACTAACCCATAATGAAGGGACAAAAAGGACAAAAACTGAACTGCCCAAGGAATACAAAGAATACAAAACAGTCTTCGAAAAGAAAGCCTCTGAATGCTTTCCTCTGAAGAAACCCTGGGATCATGCTATTGATTTGAAACCAGACTTTGTTCCTAAAGACTGTAAAGTCTATCCAATGTCACCCAGAGAACAAGAGAAACTTGATGAGTTTATCAACAAAAACCTCTGCAAGAAGTACATAAGACCATCAAAATCCCCACAAGCATCACCTTTCTTTTTCATTGCAAAGAAAGACTCTGAAAAACTCAGACCATGCCAAGACTACCAAAGACTAAATGATTGGATGATCAAAAAGGCATATCCACTTCCACATATTGGCGACCTTCTTGACAAGCTCAAAGATGCCAAATACTATACAAAGTTTGATCTTAGATAGGGATACAACAACATCAGGATCAAAGAAAGAGATGAATGGAAAGCTGCTTTCAAAACAAACAAAGGACTTTTTGAATCAACAGTCATGTTCTTCGGCCTTTGCAACTCACCATCCACCTTCCAAAATATGATGAACAACATCTTCAAAGAAGAAATCAACAAAGAATGGCTCCTGATCTATATGGATGACATCCTTACTTTCACCAATGGCCACTCAAAGATAGAAGGATATACAAAAAGGGTTCTATAAAAACACTGTGACAACAACCTATTTCTTAACCTTGACAAATGTGTCTTTGATGTCACCAAAGTAGAATACTTAGGTCTGATCATCAGAAAAGACAAAATCACAATGGAACCTATGAAACTGGCAGGAATCACAGACTGGCCCACCTCCACCACTGTTAAACAAGTCCAATCATTTCTTGGATTTGCAAACTTCTACAGAAGATTCATTGGAAAATTCGCAGAAATCTCCCTACCCCTGACTGCCTTGACGAAGAAAGACCTGACTTGGAACTGGACCACAGAATGCCAAGAAGCATTTGACACACTAAAGAAGAAATTCCAGAAGCCCCTATACTCCTTATGCCAGATAACAAGAAACCATTTATCCTAGAAACTTATGCCTCAAGATGGGCATCAGAAGGAGTTTTACAACAACAGAATGTTAATGGAGACTGGCATCCTTGCAGATTCATCTCACACACATTCAACCCCGCCGAAAAAAACTATGAGATATATGACCAAGAGCTGCTCAGCATCATACGAGGCTTAGAAATGTGGCATCACTACCTCCACAGTCATTCTATCAGATCATAAAAACCTCACATACTTCTGAACCACCCAGAAATTGAACCAATGACAAGCCCAATGGAGTCTTTACTTGTCAGAATTTGACTTAAAACTCCTGCACACCCCTCACTCCAAAATGATTCAATCTGATGCTCTCTCCCGCCGCTCCGATCACATCACAAATGACAATGATAATGATGACATCATTCTTCTCCCCAACTCTCTCCTTGTCCGAATTGTAGACAGTGACCTTCACTATTTCATATTTGAAGCAACCACAAAAGACACTCTCTTTGTATCCGCGTTGGAAGCCTTGAAAACAAATGGGCTATTTTCCATCACATCAAAATTGGAAGACTGGTGTCTTGAAGACAGACTACTCTTTTTCAAAGACAGATGTTTTATACTGGCTGACAAAGACCTCAGATGAGACATCACCGCTCATTACCATGACTCTCTTCCTGGAGGACACTCCGGACACCTGAAAACACTCAAACTGATCCACTGAATCTACTGGTGGCCAGAGATGACCGTATTCATCAAGAACTATATTGCTGGCTGTGCCATATGCCAACAAATGAAAGTCAATACCCACCTCTCAGCCCCAGGCCTGTTCCTGATCAAGGCACAAACTGTTATGGAATGGCACTAGCTTCTTATATAAACAGAACCTAAAGAGGGAGTAACACAAACCTGAAGAGGGGATAACTGTTATGGAACAGCTATTTAACAACTATTTTTTATTTTGTTCTTGTTTGTTATTGTTTGGCTTTGTGGATGATATTATAAAAGATCAACAACATAAATCTGACTTCATTTCATTTTATCTTTCTTTGTCCTTGTTTGGCTTATCTCTTATCTCTTATCTCTTATCTCCTTATCTCTGGCTCATATCCTATTGGAGGATATCTGGACCATATCCTATTGGTTGATAAGTCTTGGCTAGTATAGTATATATAGAGTAGCACAAAACCTGTAACTCTAGTTGTATTCTCTTGGACTCTAGCTTCCCCCCTCTTGCCCTCTACTTGATCGTGTAGCAGTGGCTCTAGGACAAGGGTTGTGACAAGTCTGACTGAGTATGGCTCCGGTGTCAGATACATCGTGAGTACTAAGCAATGGCGTCATGGACGTCAAGAGTACAGGTCTTTGTTTTATGATTAGAAGGGCTCAACCAGCTAGTATAGAGTACTAGCGTTATTATGCCTTTACTTTCAAATATACTTGGAATCTCCACCTAACCAGTGTGTGACTCTAATGTCAATACTATCTCATTCCACTCCTTTATTGTTTGATTCTATGTGTGAGCCCACAATGCTAGTGCTCTGGTCACTGTTGAGTGTGCCATTGAGCTTGCTGGTTTTGGTGTTGCTCTAACACAAACAAATGCCTTATCCTTTTCACAAGTCACCTGTGACTTTATTATCAATCTCCCCAAATGCAACGGCTTTGATTCTCTCATAGTCATGGTCGATCACAGATCTTTGAAGAGGGTAATTTCTATCTTTTGCAACAAAACAATTGATGCAACACAGACAGCCCAGAACTACATCAACTATGTTTACTGACAATTTGGCCTCCCCAACTCTTTTCTCTCAGACAGAGGACCTCAATTCAACTCTCACATCTTCAAAGAAATGATGCGACTTCTTGGAGTCAAAACACTCTGAAGCACAGTGTATCACCCCCAAACTGATGGAGAAACAGAACATGTGAACAAGGAACTCAAGATCTACTTCTGGATCTTCTGTACAAACAATCCCAAAATGTGGAAATCTTTGAACCCCCTCATGAAATTCAATCACAACCAGAAGGTCCACTCAGTAATAAAACAATCATTGTTCTACCTCATGATGGGATACGAACCCAAAGACATCCCCTTGACATTCAAGAACACCAATACACTCACAGCAGAACACAGGTTGAAGACCCTCAAAGAAGCCAGAAACAAGGCTTCCGCAGCAGAACTGGCCAGACAACGGATGGCAGAATGATCTATATGAGAGTTTACTCTCTTTGAAAAGAGTCAGAAGGTATGGCTTGATGGCCAGAACCTGAAGATAGGATATGAATCCCAAAAACTCACCTCCAAAAGAGAAGGACCCTTCGAGATAAGCAAAGTCATGGGACCAGTCACCTATCATCTAAAGCTCTCAGACCAATGGTGAATTCACCCTATCTTCTATGCCTCTATCCTATCACTCTATCTAGAGACCAAAACCCATGGCCCCAACTTTCCGCAGCCACCACCTGACCTTATCAAAGAAGAAGAAGAATATGAAGTCAAAGTGATCATCGCACACAGGAAACAAGGAAAAGGTCATTGATACCTCATGAAATGGACCAGTTATCTCTCTTCCAAGAACTCATGGCAATCATCAAACAATTTAAAAGAAGCCCCAGAAATCCTAGAAGAATACAACCTCACTTACAACCTCTAACTCCTCTACACTCTCATCATTCTCATGTCTTCTCCTGCTGCCACTTCCTCTTCACACTACCACTTCCTCAACTCTGAGAAAGTCCACAACCATTTTGACCACACCAATCACACTGCCAAGCTGTGCAATTACATCCTTGAACCCCGTCCCAACCACATTGACCTCACCCTCAACCAGAACATAACCCCCACTGACCTGAACCTCCTCCAAACAGCTATCAGATGCACCAGGTCTCGAGTCACTCTGATTGAGACTATAAAGAAACTTGAAGATTCTATCATCAACATGCTCCTCCTTTCTAAATCCACCAATCATCCCAAACTCGAGACACCTTTGACACTTTCGCTGCCCTCATCCACTAAGATGTCTGAATCCTGAAACCCCCTCCATTACCGTTAATCTCTGCACAAGTCTTGACAAAAACCCTTCCTCAGCTTGTCCATCGCCAATGGTCAAAAACTGAATTTTCAAAAACCCACTGGTAGAACTGGAAACCAATATTCCCTTTGCAAATGCCCCAGCCACTACTGCCCCACCTGTACTGTACCCCCTTGTTTTGCTTGCAGAGCCAGAGCTTCCAGCCATTATGGCAACCTTTGCAAGAAACTCTGTAAAGGGCCACCACCACCCCGTCATTCACCCCCAAATCCCTATGGTCTCACCCTCCCTCAATATGATTACAATGATGAACCTGATAAAGGATTTTATCAGGAAGAGGCCTATATTACAACTTCAACACTTGATTGTTGTCGAGCTTGGTGATCTCAAACCATAGGAGAGGGGTGATGTTACGATTTTCCTCCTGACTCATATCTATACAGTCATACACAGCCTTGCGCAGCATTCTGCAGTTGATACTCAGTCAGCCAAACCTTATTCTTACTCATTTACTTGTACCATCTGATCTATGCCTTTTTCTATTGGACTATACGACTCCTGCTTACTCATTACCTATGACTCATCAATACCTATATAAACTGTAGTTACAAAGCTGTATTCCTTAAGCTTGACCTAGGCAATCACACCTAGTTTCCTCTCCATCTTGAGATCAAGGCTCAGCTTCACCAAAACTCTTGTGATCGCTCATATTGTGGACACAACAAATACCAGTTGCAGTCCATATCGGCATGTGGTATACAAACTCCAGTTGCAGTTCATATTGACACGTGGAGACATTGATTGATTAACCGACAGAAGAGACTCACTCAGCTCACCTTAACAAATTTCACCCCGGGTAGTCCCAAGTCTAGAGCCCTTTACTAAGAGGCCATGGTCTTGCAGCAAACAGTCATGTGCCTCCAGTCTTATGTCATATGTAACTGGCATGAGAGGGAATTGAACCCTCAATACTTGCAAAAGTGCACAGCCACACTCCCACAGAACACAGTAGCTCCTTGCAATCAATCAAGTGCATCACCGTGCTCCCACCTCCAGCCTTCTAGGCATACTTTTAATTATTTCTGACACTTTTGGCTCTATTCTGTCCCACATCTTTGCCATACTGTTCCAAATCTTTCACACTTCTTCAATATCTGGAAAGCTCTACTTTAATGTATTTCCAGAGGTGATGGATTGGATTGGGGTATGGAGAACATGAAGACTAGTCAATAAGAGGGACATAATTATCCTCCAGATATATTCTGGTCTTGTTGGAGGTATATTTGGAGTCATTGTCTTATTGAACAACAAGATTCTCTGCAAGAATCTCACTCTCCTCCATGCTGAAAAGTAAATTATTCTCCAAAATATCTACAGACTGATCAGCATTCATCCTCTCCTCAATATCTGCAAGTTGTTCCACACTGTCCCAATCTATACAGTCTTATATCATGATGTTTCTACAATAAGACTTAACTGAGCCATGGCTCCTCCCCTCAATCACCTTCTCTTCCACCTATTTCTATACCCACTACTGTCTATATGACCCCAACCTGTTTGTTTTATTCCTATCTGATAAAATTCCTCTTCTGCCAGTCCTCCACAGTCCACTTCCAGTACTCCAAAGCAAAGGCCAAGTGCTTCTTTGTAGGATCTACAGCAAGAAATGGCTTTTCTTCTTTATTGCAGCCCTGAATAAGTGTTTTGTGAGAGGATTTCTGACTGGCTATGAGGGGACTGTATTAGGGATTATTGTTCTACAGGGCCTGGGCAGCATTGGTGGCCCTCCTGAAAACTGAGTATAGTCAGAAAGCTTTGAAGGATGGCTAGAGTAAGGAAATTTACAATCAGGAATGAGATCCTGAAGTACCTGGGATACAATAGACTTGTCCAGACCAAGTGTTGAAAGACGAATGTCCGAGACACACATGTTATATCATCACATGATGCATCATATGATTCCGGTATTGTCTTACATACCGATGATGCCGTATATAGATTAGATTACTATCATTACCATATCTAGATACCTTGGGCATATATAAAGGCGCTTGACTCGCCTCAGCAATATAACTTGCTTTCCAGTGGGTTACCCCTGTAGTCTACTTCTAAGTACCCTCTACAATCAGGTAAGGTAGTCGCACCCTTCCATAGTTACCTTTCAATAGGTTATGGGCTCCGCCCGCACTGGCTTATGCGCTTCAGCACAAATACCGGTGGTTTTGGCAGGCCTCACCTGGTTGAACGTAATGGTACCATCGCTGCTCATTGTCTGTAATGACGATGAACAATATAGCAAGATAATTGGTTCCTCCCTGATCTACCACTAGCCTTCAATGGCTATCGCTGCAGATTATGTCCACGAGAAAGCGATGCATAACTGAATCTTCTGATTCGAAAGCTTTGGCATTATCTTTGATTTTGCCCTGCATTTTCATATAGCATTGATCGCTGATTATGCTCTTTTTAGCCTTCTATCAACATATCTTCCAAGACCGGATTCAACTCTGTTCCAGCCTTTGACGGCTCCAACTGGCTCTCCTGGTCCGCCAGGATGTCTCAATTCTTGATGGCTCAGAAGCTCTGGGCATATGTTTCCGGCTTGATCACCAAGCCTGCCCTTGAGTCTTCAGCTCCGGCCACTGCCACTTCTCACCCCACTACAGCCAAATCTATTAAGGCTCATAATGATTGGGTTATCAAGGACAGTGCGGCGATCGGGTACATTAAGATGAAATGTACCGAGTCAGTTGTTGTGGCGATCCCCGCGACGCACACGACTTCGAAAGAAGTCTGGGATGGTCTCAAGGAGCGTTTTGACAAGGCGTCTGCTGCCACCGTGCTCCAAGAGATATGTAAAGCCTTCTCTTTCAGGCTTTCCAGTGGAGATCCCATTGATGAGATCTCCAAGCTCACTGCTATGTTCGCTCATCTTGAGCAACGCGGCTTCATGGTCCCTGATTTCGTCCAAGCCTCGATCTTGATCATTGCTATTCTCCAGAAATGTGATATAATCTCAACATGGCTCTTATCTTACTACTCCCTCGATAAACTCGAGTATAGCATAGTGGCTAACGCGATCACTGAAGAATACCAATGCCTAGCAGGAGTCTCACAACCCTCGCAATCGGCAAACAAGATCTCCGCTGTCAAGTGTAAGTCTGATCACCTGCCCTCCTGGAAAGGAAAATCTAGAGAGGAACAGTCTACTGTGTCCAGCTCGGGTGATCAGAAGAAAGAACAATCTCGTGCTGGGAAAAAAGTGAAGGAACGATGAGAAGCTGCCAAACAACGTGATCATGCCCATATGGCAGAATCTGTGATGGTGGTCGACCCTCCTGCTCCCATAGCCTCATCATCGACTCTACTTCCCATACCTCCAGCTCTCCTTCTGGTCGTCACCATGATCAATGGGAATGGTAGAATCATCCCCACCCCTGCCTTCATTCCGAAAGCAATTCCGGCAGCAATTGCTGCCAAGCCTATACCTCGTTGGTATACTGGCTCCACGGAAACAAGGCCCAGTGTCTGGGTAAATGCCGAGAAGGCACGCGATCTAGCTGATCACATGGACATCACCCCGACAGTCTCGATGCTCAAACATCTTGAGACTCATGTCGCAGATATTGTCCACCCGCCTCAGGATCACTCCCTGAAACGGTGAACGCCCTCTCTGGACTTCGTCTTCACCAAAGACGATTTCCCCTACCTTCTGGAAAGTGAGACACTGTCGAAGCGTCAACGCATCGACAATGGGACCATTTCGCTTGGCAGCCCAATGCTGCCACCAGACTTTACTAGGGATTACGACCTGGATTATTTCACGTCAGTCCCTATTTTTCTTGATCATGAACCTAATGCTAATTACATTTAGCAGAGCCTTATTTGGCGTCAACCCGTGTTGACGCCCACATCTTTTGGCTCAATTAAAAATATTTTTTACCGCTCTGTACCTGTCGGCCTCTATGGCCTAGTAGCATCTGCACACTCTATGGGGGTGCAATATAATTTCATTGATAAATGTTCATGTTCGAGATGTAAGCGAGAACAGCCTCAACAGCCTCAATGGCTATTGGACTCAGGTGCATCAATGCACTTCACAGGCCAACGATCCGACTTAGTAGATGCCTTCAAATTGGCACAGCCACTGATGATTCAGATGGCTAATAATATTACTCAAGTCGAAGAGGCCAGAATGGTGTTTATTACACACACTGTTCTTCTGTGCAACGGTAAGGCGTATGAGAAAACAACACGCCTACAACCTGTTTATTACCTAAATGGATTAAACACCCGTTTACTCTCTATGGGGAAGTTCCTGAACGATGAACAGCTCATAAAAGATGACAATTGCCAGCTAATGTTCTTAAGGAATAATCTTCCTGTTCTCACATGTCAACCACATGTTGTAGGCTCCACAATATTTTGGCTGAATTCGACAATCGAGTCTGTTCAGTCACTATCAGCCAAGACCGGAATGGTCTATGCTGCTGATTACAGCATATGGCATCAACGCATGGGTCACCCTGGTGACAACATTCTCCGGAAATTACCTGAAATGGTAAAAGGGGCACCAAAGCTTATCACTATACCCATGGCTAAGAAGCCCTGTGAAGCTTGTGTGAAAGGAAAGATGCCATCACGCTCTTTTCCCCCATCATCGTCACGTGCAATAAAGCCTTTCCAAATAGTCCATTCAGATTTAAAGGATATGATCAAAATATCATTTAATGGCTATCATTACGTACTTACCATACTTGATGATTTCACATCCCACGCATGGTCTTTTAATCTAAAAAAGAAATCTGATACAATTGACCATGCTTGGCAGTTTATTGCCTATGCCAAAAATCAACATAATGCCTCAATCGGCACTTGGCGATTTGATGGTGGGACTGAATTCCTCAGTAACGAGTTCACAACAATGTTATGCAATAATGGTATCTTATCTGAGACCAGTGTGCCTTACATGCACCAACAAAATGGTCGTGCTGAACATCTAAATCACACGATCATGGACAAGGTGCAATCAATGTGCTTTCGTGCCTGTCTCACTGATACTATGTGGGAATTTTCATGGGACCACGCAATACATGTCTATAATCGCACTCCCATTCATCGCCTAAAATGGCAGACCCCTTATGAGGCACTCAGGTCCAACAAACCTGATGTCTCCCATCTCCATATATTCAGTTGTGGTGCTTACGTTTTCCTACCAGAAGACATTCGAGCAAATAAATTATCTCCTAAATCCGAGACTATGGTTTATCTTGGACAGCCTGCCAGCTATAAGGGATTTTGCTTCTATTGCATTACCACTGGGTGTATCTTTATCAGCGCTACCACCGTATTTGATGAAACCTTTTTCCTATGCTGCCCTGATGGCAAACAGCAACATTTTACGGAATTAGGTGATACACCACCCACTGAGAATAGATATCCAGATGATCCCATAGATCAGTCCAATGACAATAATTTTGGCGATCATCCGCCCTTCCCTACGGAAAATGACGATCACCCACCGTCATCTCCTCCTTCCGAACCTGAAGTTCCTGTTGTCTCTGATCGAGACATGGAACACCCTTTGCACACTCAGGGAAACCCGCCTGTACCTCCGCCTCAATGGCATAATGAGGATACTCAAAGATGAGGTACAAGACAGCGAACGGTATGCAGTCATCCAGATAGCATCTATGGCGATAGAACGCTGGTTGATCTCCAACGAGACGACTTATGCAGGAGAGCTGGCAATCAGCCGGGTAGCTTCTGTGCTCCACCTAAACAGCCGACACAGAATCCTATCCCCGGATCTAGTTGTGCACTGCCTCCTCTGCATCAGACTACAACTGACACTGATGACGATACAGGGGAAGACCCTGTGAATACCTCGGGCCAAGTGCATTTAAACCGCCTAGTCCGGGAAGGGGGAGTTGCATTCATTGCCTTTCTGCTGAATAAAGTGGTACCATTGGCAGCGGATCAACCAGTCTTTTACAAAGACATAGCTAGATTACCATCTCAGCTAAGGGAACAGTGGAAAAAGGCATGCCAGGAGGAGTTAGAGGCCCTCTGTAAGCGCAAAGTCTTTGAACTAGCCGATTTACCTCCAGGCCATAAGGCCATCAACAATTGCTCGGTATTTATGACTAAAAGCGATGGTCGTAAGAAAGCCAGGCTTGTAGCCAAAGGCTTTTCTCAGGTCGAAGGCATTGACTTCGATCAGATTTTCTCACTGGTAGTCCGGTACGAGTCCATACGCTTATTATTAGCAGCTGCTGCCTTAGAACGATGGCACATCAAGGGACTTGATGTCAAGAGTGCCTTCCTTTACGGGCATCTTGATGAAGAGATATATATGGAACAACCCGAAGGGTTTAAGATCCATGGCCAGGAACAGAAAGTCCTCTGTTTATGGCGAGCCATCTACGGGCTCAAACAGGCGGCCCTAGCTTGGTGGAAAGAGCTGCTCGCCTCTATGAGAAAAATAGGCTTTGAGCGCTCCCAATCCAATGCTGGAATCTTTATTCACAAAGCCTCTAATAGAGATATCGTTGTCGCCATGATTTATGTCGACAACTCTGGCTTTATGGGTAATAATGCGACCCTTGTGAAAGAAAAGAAAAAAGCATTCATGGGCATATGAGAATGCCATGATCTTGGCAAACTCAATGAGTTCCTTGGAATCACCATCAGACACTCTGGTCGCAAAATCTTACTAGATCAGAAAGTGTACCTGATTAAGGTCCTTGATCGCTTTGGTATGACAAATGCCATAATAGCAAACACGCCTCTGCCGCACAGTTACACACCTGTTGCACACACTGGCAACCCTGACCCCACACTTCGGACACAGTACCAAGCCATAATCGGCTCACTGTTGTACCTGATGTTAGGCACTTGTCCTGACATCACCTTTGCTGTGATCAAGCTATCACAATTTAGTGCCAACCCTAGTAAAGAACCCTTTGAACGGGCTAAGTACATTTGCCGTTATCTGGCAGGTACTCAAGACTATACTATGGTCTTTGATGGCAATACTAATGAAGGCTTGATTGTGCATTCTGATAGCGATTGGACAGCGGACATTAATAATCGCTGCTCAATCACAGGCTACTTCTTCGAGTTAGCCAGGTCATCAGTCTCATGGCTCTCACGAGCCCAAAAAACTGTAGCCCTTTCTTCCACTGAGGCTGAATACATGGCGATCTCAGATTGCTGTCGACAAGCCATGTGGATTACCAATCTCTTTGGAGAAATTGGTTTTCCTGTATCGCCGATCACCATCTGTGGTGATAATCAGAGTAGCCTATTCATTGGCTCCAACCCTGTACAAGAGAAGCGGACTAAACATATTGATATCCGCTATCACTATATACGGGAATGCATCGAGGACAACAAAGTCTCTGTTGTCTTCGTCCCTGGAAATGACAATCCGGCTGATATGTTCACAAAGAACCTAGATTGTCTTAAATTCGCCAAATTCCGAGAGCAACTAGGTCTTATCTTCAGACCTTCTAAGAACACTTAACAAAGGCGTTTACCGCCATATTTAGCAAGGGGGTGTGTTGAAAGACGAATGTCTGAGACATGCATGTGAGCATCGGGAAATTGGGGGGTTGCCGATTTTCCCAGGCAGAGTTGAAAAGTCGGCAAATATGTTGGGAGTCTTTGTATTAAATTGTAATCAATGATAAACCAATTGTGGAATGAGATTGTGTGGAAACGGCATCGAAAAGTGCCAGATGTGGTGAAGTCCGTCAGCCGAAAAATAATTTGTCACTTCTGCAATATTGTTTTAAACATCACAGACGGAATTCTAGATACTGTGACATACCTCCACCTTCATCCTTCGACCCAAGGCCGATGGATCGAAATTCACAGCCGGGGAATATACCCAGCCCAGGTTTGACCACCCGTTCTACTGCTCCAGGCGTCAGCCGGGGATGGAGCCGTGACGATGGCAGAGTAGTTTTTAGCACTCACCCCGATAATATTTTGAAGCTCTAGTAGGAGTCGCAATTTCTGGGAGGGGAGAACGCTTCGGGCTGAAGAACTGGGCTCCTTCACGGACAAGCGTTCTGGTTGCTCGAGGTTTAGCTGACACGGGGGAAACTGGGCGCGTCCGGGAAGGATCATAGGGCGCCCAAGATGTCGATTTGCGCTTCGGCGTGTGAGGGGAGCCTCGTTCCGCTGGCATTATTAATGTTGCGAAGATAACCCCAGCGGTTAGAAGCAGGAATGGCAACTCATGATAAGCAACGACAAGCTGGTATATATACATCGGCCTCCCTACTATGGACTCATAACCTTTAACAGCCCTACAACAGGGTCGCCGTTCTCGACATCAGTGCCGAGCCACTCCCAGCTATCCGGCCTTGAAAACGGACAATGGATCAGTGCTTCTGCGGGACCTCGTAACAGGGTCGCCGCTCCAACCAGTGCCGAGAAACTCCCATCCATCCGAGTCCGGCTCTGAAAACAGATAATAGATCAGTAAGTACTTCTGCGGGATCCCGTCACAGGGTCGCCGTTCTCAAAATCAGTGCCAGGCAACTCCGAGCCATCCGACTTTGAAAACAGACAATGGATCGGTACTTCTGCGGGATCTCGAAACAGGGTCGCTATTCTCAAAGCCAGTGCCGAGCAACTCCCAGCCATCCGGCTTTGAAAGCAGACAATGGATCAGCGCTTCTGCTGGATCTCGTAACAGGGTCGCCGTTCTAATCAGTGCCGAGAAACTCCCATCCATCCGGCTTTGAAAACAGATAATAGATCAGTAAGTACTTCCCGTCACAGGGTCGCCGTTCTCAAAATCAGTGCCGGGCACTCCGAGCCATCTGACCTTGAAAGCACATCCCTGTGTGGAGCCCAGGGTTGATGTAACGTTGATGGGCTCCAACCCTGGGCTCCACCTCGCTTAAGTTTGAACGAACTCACTCGAAAGTTTTGAGCGATCAAAACGTTTTGAAAGGAGTTGTAAATATTCTCTATTCTCAAAACCAGTGCCGAGCAACTCTCAGCCATCCGGCTTTGAAAGCAGACAATGGATCAGTGCTTCTGCGGTTGCCGATTCAAAATCGATTCGACCCTGTGCGTCCGAGTCTGTACTTCGTCATTCCTTTTTTTTCTGATTTCATTGTTCGAAGTGGTGCCACTTGCCAACTTGAGGTACAAGTACCACCTCGTGTTCCTAGCAAAGGCGAACTTTCAATCACCGATGGTCAATCATATCGAGATCTTCAATCGGAACTTCATCTGGCATTTTTTTTGTATCGTCCTCCATTCTTATTCTGATCCAGTATGCCAGATAGTGGCATATATACGCTGCGATGTAATGACCCGGGGGTCTCTTTCAACTTTCGTCCCACGACCCGGACAGTCCGAACATGCCCTGCAACGACGACGAACATGAAAATAACCATCCTGGAAGCGCTTCATTCGGTCAACATTTTCATGGCGGCAGCGCTTTGCAAGGTTTAGGGCCGCGGAAAAAACCGTAAGCTTGCAGTCTTCCTGTTATTTCACTAGGCGCCCACCCCCGCGCGGACCAGCTGTCGTACTGACCCCTTGATTGGCCATGGACGACATTTCGGACGTACCATCCACGCGTTCTGCAATATACATAATTTGTTGGTGAGCGGGATCTTATGGATGGCTGATTCATACGAGGACCCGGAGGATTCATTTACCGCAGAGTCCGTTTACCCTCCCCTTCTGTGCAGCATTTCTGATTGTTTCTGGACATTGACAGGGAGCGCCGTGAACACCGCATCTTCAAATCGCTTCTTGTACTTGTTCCGAACCTCGAAGTACGTCTAATGAATGAGTCGACCTCAGAACAAGATGTACGGCACATCGCGGATCTAGTCAGTTTATTGTTAATTGAGCAGAGTGGCATTTGTTAACTCTGATCCAAGTTACAGAAAGGGTCCAACAGCGGTCGATCAGATGACACCAAGGGCCTGAAGAGTGCCGTCGTCGACTGGATCACACCTCGGGATCAACCTCTGATGCCGCCATTGATACGCAATAGCAAGGATGACCGTGGCTTCCACCACGATGTCACCGGTTCTCTCCTTTGCCCAGCCGGCCTGGACTGGTCAGATTCCGAGTGAGTTCCTTCTTGATCTACGGGTTTTAAGTCAAGAACTGGGCATCAAAAAGGGTGAAAGCAAAACTGCGAAACGGCGAGTACATTATTCCAGGCGATCAATGGCCGGTTTTTTTGTGGAAAAATTCTGAATACAACCCCGGCGATCCATGGAATGGGTTTCTTCGAAGTAAACTCTTAATATCTGTGAGTAGGAGATTTCCAAAGGGGTACTTCGTGATTTCATTCTCAACTACAGGCGTTCAAGCACGTGTTCACATCGCCAAGCTCTGTCGAACGGGCGCCGAAGGCGACGCGTTCCGGTAATGCCAGACTGCATGGCATGACTCAAGCCAATTTAACGTCTCTCGCATATATTGCTACTCAGGCAGGTGTTCCTTGTGCTCTACCACTGAAAGTGAGACTGATCATGATGGTCATAATTGGATGCAGGTACGTTTCGCGCTGTCTACGGCACCTGTCTTCACGAGAACCGATACCGAAACCGATTCCGTGCGATTTTACAACACACTCTTGGAGTTCTTGGAAGACCCCGATGAGCAGGAAGAGGTGAACCAGTTACTGCTCTTCTGGAACCAGTATGTACTAGTTCACGATTTTCCGTGCAATGATGGCAATCAAAGTGACCGTGATTAGGCTCGTTTTTCCTGCCTACGCGTCGTCCAAGGTCCCTGTCACAAAGGATAGTGCGTTGGCACAATTAAAGCGGAGGAGAGCAGAACACAAGTTGCGGTCAGCCAATAACACCACGCACCAGCCCTAGTACCTACATCATTTTCACTGCCGCGGACTTTTTTTATGTAGAATACTTGCAGAGCGTACGTGCCACCAGTCTGTCGTTAATAATATTTGCGAGAAGGATGTCTACACGTTAAAAAACAACCCGGGACTGTACCCGATTAACAATTTATCAAAACTGTGTCAATCCGATTCGCCTAATAAGGGACAGAAGACTTTTATGACTGGTAAAAGTTGGTGATTCGAACATCGTTAGAATATGTCTGACTCTGCGAACATCGGGATTAGATGTCATTTTCTTCTCCGTTGTCCATGTCCGTCATTTGGAGGAACCAGTTTATCAATTTTATCGTTGTGGATCGTATTGCGAAGCTCGTCAGGGAACCAGCGACGACTAAAGTCGGCACTTCGGACATCGTTAAAATATTTCTGACTCTGGGGATTGGCCAAAAATATGCCATCCCCTTCTCCACGGTTCATGACCGTCATTTGTAGGAATTTTTTTATCAATTCTATCGTTGTGGGTCATTTTTCAAGCCCTTGCCACTGGCTGTCGGAATCATTGCTGTGGATCATATTGCAACGCTCGTGATGTGAACCAGCGACAACAAAAGTCGGCATTTCGAACATCGTTAAAATATTTCTGACTCTGCAAACATCGGGATTGGCCAAAAACATGCCGCCCCCTTCTCCATGGTTCATGACTGCCATTTGTAGGAATTTCTTTATTGATTCTACTATTCTGGGTCGTTTTTCAAACCCTTGCCATTGGCTGTCGGAATCGGATTGACCATCAAATGCTAGCGTCATACAATAACTGATCACATCCACAACGATGGTATACCTTGCTTCCTGCGACAAGCACATCGTCCCTTCTAAAACGAGATGCCGATGCTGGCACCCTACCCCCTACCCACATCCTGCAACCTCCTACCATGACCTCCAACACCTAATCCCATGACCTATCCCGGGAGACACGGCCAGGAGTTTAGTCCCTGGATCGTTTCGCGAGGACTTGAGTAAGGACAGAATTGATAATACTTAACAACATGTCGAGAGATGTCTCAATTTTATTGCGAGTTACATTGAATAGCAGGCTTAGTATTTTGTGGAAACTGGCCATTGTGACCCTTCTTCTCCTCCTTGTCCATCTCTCGACGGATGACTTTGCTGCTCAATACCTAGAGGCAACATATCGATGGCCCAATGGACCTTCGCTACCGTCCCATTTATTACTTTCTAAGGGGGTCTACAATAAATTTGATTATTCTAGCCATGTTATTTCATATAACCCCATACTAAGCCATGCAAAATAATGTCATTTCCTCTTCGATTTCGTGATGAGGTCATCACATGACGCATCATATAATTCCAGTATTGTCTTACATACCGATGATGCCGTATATAGATTAGATTACTATCATTACCATATCTAGATACCCCGGGCATATATAAAGGCGCTTGACTCGCCTCAGCAATATAACTTGCTTTCCAGCGAGTTACCCCTGTAGTCTACTTCTAAGTACCCTCTACAATCAGGTAAGGTAGTCGCACCCTTCCATATTTACCTTTCAATACCAAGTGCAGAAGCAATGATATCAATAGAATAATAATTTGAGGATATTTTTCTTTTAAGAAGAGAAGATAAAGTGCATGATAAATTCTGGAGTGCTAAGGACACTAGGCCTTGTTGTATGGCTCTAATTCAAATATTATTCATAATGAAATCACTATAGAAACTATATATCAAGGGTTTGGTGTCATAGAAACCATCTAGCATCAG
>Ga0307516_10002303_pt1 | contig 25732 bp, 29 predicted proteins | sample 19_EM_MG_FD_203310 | JGI IMG/M metagenome (GOLD analysis project Ga0307516, IMG submission 203310) | Populus trichocarpa ectomycorrhiza microbial communities from riparian zone in the Pacific Northwest, United States - 19_EM | ecosystem: Host-associated > Plants > Roots > Unclassified | place...
GAATCTGATATTGACTAAGCGCCAAGCGCGCTGCGGTCGCGCCAAGACTGCCAAGAGCGGCGCCAAGAGCGCCAAGAGGGCGCTAACCATTTTCAAAAAGAGGACTCTTATCCGAGATTATACGGTATGTAAATATAAAAAAAATCAACCGTATGCTCCACTCCCAGAGAGGAATGCAGCGTTACATTTCTTCTTCTCGGTCGCAACCTCTAATTATCTGCAATCCACATCAACTTAATTCAATCGCTTTCGCAGCGAGAGCACAGTTGCAGCAGGTAAGTGCTAATAGATGGGAGTGGCTGGTGGCATAGATTTCCCTCTACGAAAAACTTCAGCAGGAACACAAACTGGGGGTGCCCAAGTGAATCACAAGTATGGAGGGAGGGCCGAGCTACCCAACGCGGAGCAACATTCCTAGATCTCAAGAAGCAAACTAAATCATGAACACAGCAGGGAAGCCTGCCAACTAACTACCACGCGAAGTCCATTGCCACGTCGGAGAGCGGCTCGCTCTCGTGCTCGTGCCCTTTTTTGCTTCCTTCCTCCTCTTCATCGACTCCTTCCTCTCCTTCATCAACTCCTTCCTCTCCTTCGTTTCCTTCCTCCACATGTGCTCCCTCCGGGTCTTCCTCGTCGGTGTCAACCTCCTCGGCGCTCTTTTCCTTCTTCTTTTTCTTCGTAGCAAGTTTCGCCAGTTTCCTCCGTGCACCTGGAACATCGCGCGGGTGATCGCTGAGGAAGGCAACGATGGCTTTGTAGTTCGGACCCAGATGTGCTTTATTCCTCGTCAGCCGGGGCCTGACCTCACTGATATCCATAACTCCCGCCACAGTCCCGAAGACAATCTGCTTCGCCGTGTCGCACAGGCGATTCTCGAGTTCATATTGGACGCTCACGTCCACTATGTCGACTTCCTCGGCCTCGTCCGTCGGCGATTCATCGTCGGACTGGAGTTTGCGGCCGCTGTACTTGGCGAACTGGGCTTCCAGCGCTGCGAAGGCCTGAAGTATATCTTCTTGCGTGTTGTCTTCCAGCATGTCAAAAAGGGACTCGAGGCGGTCGCTCCCTGACATGCGAAAGGTCGTGGCGATGCTAAGGATTGAGACCATTGCCGCGAGTTTGGATGAATCGGCATGGGAGCGCTCCGAAAGGATGATCTTGCAGCGGGACATCATGCGTTGGGCCCGCTCGATGAGCCTAGTGACGTCTGTGCCACGATCGGATTCTTCGCTTTCGATCTTCCACATGAAGTACCAGTCAAGTGCCTGCAGCATATGGCAGGTGAGCTTCATCTCAAGTTTGTCGTTGTTGATGGGTCGATCGAGCATCGAAATGAGGACGTCAACGGGGATGATGTCGTCGCCTGGAGTCTTTACGGGGGCTTCGAACACGTCGCAGCAGTTCCAGACACTGATGAGGGCCTCGAGGCGTTTTATGGTATTGACCAACCACCGAAGTGAGTTACCCTCAAACTCCTCAGTCGTCACGTCCGCCTTCGCGCCGACGATACCGGCCATGACATTGATGATATCCTCAAGGAGGTGACCAACTTTCTCTTGGGTAACCTCCTTGAGATCGACGAACTGTCTGGCGATCTTCAAGGTCGTACAGGCCTCGTGCAGGACGCTCTCGTCGGAGAAGGTGCGGATCTGTCTGCATATCTCGTCCAGGAGGCGGGAGTATCCGGCATTCTGACGGAGTTCTTGGTAAACATCCATCTTCAGGAGCTGAGTGATGCGTAGGACGGTAGACGCCGCCTCCGGTAAGGCGCCGAACTTTCTCAACAGCATCGGAAGCCAGTTAATGAGGTTCCGGTGGACACTATCATTGTACTTCTCGATCTCTTTTGCCGTACGCTACACAGGTATCAGTCGGGATGAAAACGAACAAAAATCGTGGCGATAAACATACGATTTTGGGGGGTTTCCTCGTTGGGTCCGGGCCCCTGTGAAGATTACCGATGACGCTGGAATGCAAGATTTGAATCAATACCACGTCTGCATGACCTTTTACTGCAAAAGCTCTCTTGACTTTTGAGGCGGGATCCACCGGAGCTCTATCATCAACGTCCAAGGAATTGCAAGAATGATCGTACAAGAGGAAGCGCGTCAGGCTCTCCCAATCGCGAACTTCGTCTACAGCATCCCACAGTGCTGCGCCGACAAGTGAGGACCTGTGAACAATCTCGTGGATTCTCACGGGGACGTTATTGAAGCCTTTGGAGCGAGTGACTTGGTTTTGGTCGCCGTCGGCTCCGTCATTGTCGTAGATCAGCAGAGCTTCAGCCAAACACTTGAACTTGATCCAGGACAGAGTGGCCCCAGGACCTGTTAGACTACCGGTATTTAACATCTCCGTCACAGCCTCCAGACCACCGAGTTCCTCGATTTTGGCGTTGAACCGATCGTTGAGTTCCGACACGAAGAACGGAACAACAGCTTTGCGAACCCTCTGGTCCGTTTCGAAAAGTGACCGCCCGATGTTGGTGATGTCCTCGGGTTCGATGAACCCGGCCTGACGAGCGACATTCAGGAGCTCGACAGAGGACGCGCGGACAATGGGATCAATGTCTCGGCTAGCCATCGAGAGTAATATATCCTTGTACTTCAGCATGAATACACGAAAGCATCTGGTGTTCATGTAGTTCTTTTGGAAGATCTTCAGCAGCGCCCTGGTGTTTTCGGCTCGCGCCGCATGGTGAATGTCGATTATCCTCCAGCTAAGGTATCGGATGTATGAACTGTCATAAAAGACCTCCGGGAGGATAACAGCCCACTTGCCGAGCCCGCGCGAGCACTCGATGCGAATCTTCGGGTCGACGTCGCGTGAGCGAACCGGAAAGAACGAGTTAAAGATCGCCTCCAGGAGCGTCTCCACGGCGTCACACTTCTCCTTGCACTTGTCGAGTTTAGTGGCGAGAGAATCGACCTGAGCTTGGTTCCTCGTTTTCTTGTCACGCTCAGCTTCGAACTGTCTGTTCGTGATCCCATTCATACGGCGGAGATCTGTAGCTTGCTGGGCGAGGTGGGTGATCATCTCCACAGCAATGACAGTAGTTGTGTACCGGAACGCTCGTATAGCCCGGCCGGTCATCGTAGCGATGAAATGCGGAAGGTGCGTCATTAGGATCGGGTCATTAGCTAGAACGTGCTGAGAGACGATCGCAGCGACCAGCGATTCAAGGAAGTCCGAGAGACGGGGCCGGAACTTGCGGTACTCTGCTTTCTTCGAGACAAGAGGATAGTCCGGGCGGTTCTGAGAGATGAATAGCGCCTCGATTTCTTCCAAATTGGCCGCGGCCGCCTCCTTGTCTTCCGCATCGTAAGATTCCAATTGGGCATCGGACCCGCAGCACTAGTCACCAGTTAGTCGGACTTCGCGTTAGAAACTAAGTCAGCGATGGTACCTTGAATATGAAATTTACCAACTCCGTCATTCCCTTCGATTTATCTGCTAGGTACCTTGTGAGCCAATCGTTCGCGATGTCGTCCAGGTCGCTATTTTCGGTGAACACCTTGACTGTTAACAGCCATTAGCAGTCGTCCCGACGGTCGTCACACACACGCATTGCGCAACGAAATGACAAATCGAGGGCAGCAATCACTTACAAAACATATCGCCATGGATATCCGCCGCCTTCACGACAGCCTTCCTGTTCGACGCCGGCTCCTTCTTCTGCTTACGGCGAGCCCTCTTGCGCGGTTGCACTGGGGTGCGGTCATCCTCCGGCGAGCTCGAATCAACAGCGTACGTGCGCGCGGCCCTCGAAGGCACCGGTCCGTCCAGCGTTTTGACCTTCTTCGTAGCTGGCTTCGCGAAGCGTCCCCCGCGGCTGCCGCCGTGAGCAGGCGCGCTTCTGCGGCCTTTTGCAGCCTTTGCATCCGCAACGGCAACCTTCTTCAGCTGCATCCTTATCTCCTTCAACTCCTCCTCGTCAGGTTCGCCCTCAGAGCTCTCATCCTCAACGAAAGACGACAGCGCTTGGTCACCGTCTTCCTCGTTCTCCTCGTCAGCATCATCGCCCTCCTCTTCTTCATCTGAAACCTTTGCATCCTTTCTGTTCTTCTTCCCGACAGTCCTCCCCTCCCCAGCGTCACTGCTCTGCTCCCTTACGACCCTCTTCCGTTTCTTCCGTGTCGCCGTTTCTTCCACGGCGTCCTTATAGATACTCTGAATTGGCTTCGATACGCGGTTAGAGCGTCTGCGATTCTGCTTGTCGGCCTCTAGGAAAGACTGGCTGTTGGACGCGTTGTCCGTGGTTGGGATGGGGGCAAAGGGATCTTCGGTATCGCTGAGGGACGAGAGACCACTCGTATCATCGCTGTCAACGTCCATTTTGGAATGATCAACGGGGTGGCGGTTAGGAGAGTGAGATTGGGAGGTATGTGTAGGAAGAACCGAGGGGTGGTGGTTGGAAGGTGTGTGGGGAGAACCGAGGCGCGGGCGCGTCTGTTTTTGGGATGAGTACTCATGTCAGGCATTTACTCTAACTAGTGACCGAAATTTGCCAAGTGTGAAACTTAATGATTTTGCCCAAACAGGTAATTTTGGTGAAAATTTACTGTTTTGGGAAAGGCTGCTAGTTGCATGTTGGACCCTATTTAGGTGGGCGATGAGCTTGCGGCTCAAGTCATCTAGATTGCAAAATAGAGTACCCATGCCGCCGATACTTACTTGTAGTTATTTGTGGGGTATGTACATCATCAATTGATCTGAGCGTTTATCTTCACACGTACACAGCACCGGCAGCAATTAGCAGTTGAATGAATTCAAGGCCCTGTTCGGTTGTGCAAGCTACAATCAAATCCCACACAAAATTTAGTTGCTGCTAGAAGCCTTGGTTTTCTGGGTGGGTATGTAGCGTCTGGCACGCCGTCCCGAGTTCATGGTTTGAGAACCTCGATATTGTCGACTGAGCCACAATAAAAAAAGTTACTAGCAAAGGTGGCTGTGAAGTGTCTTCCATGGCTTCGCGCATCAACCGGAATCCGCGCATGTACCTAAAAATCCGCTGACCCACCTAGCTGCCTACGGCGTCTGTGGATAGGAGGAGCCGCCTGCTACGGGATAGACAGGAAGTACCACGTCGCCGCTGTAAAAAGTCAGTTATGTTTTCCCTCTGATACTAGCCAACCTCCTGTTAGAAACGTGTGGCGTCAATTTTTAAGCTGCTGAATATCTGGGCTGCCGAATGGGTTGTTAGAGGACCTGAGAGTTGCCAAAAAAAACGGGGCTTTATCGCTAGATATGGTAATTAGGCGGCCATTCAGTTTTGTTTGTTTGTTTGTTTGTTTGTTTAATCATACTCGCATACAGCCTATCTAGACCATGGCGGCGTACATTTTATCCGTTTTTCCCGTCTGCTGTCCGCATGGTGGCGGCACGTTGCAAGCTCCCTTTTGCCTTCCGCCCAGGCCTGTCCTGCGCACCTCGAAGGAAAGGAATCCGAACGAGAGTGGGAGACAAAAGAGAGAAACAAAAGAAAGAAGCCGCAGCCCGCTCCCAGCGATCGTCTGCGGATGCCATGAAAGAGGGCGTATATAGGAACAGCGGAAGCTCCTCCCCGGCACCCAATTCCCCCGCAGCACCCAGCTCTTCCGCCCTCCTCTCCTCTCCCAGCTCCTGTCGCTCCCTGAGCTCCCGTTCCGACGTCTCGCTCTCTGCGTCCTCCTCAGCCGGCACTCGCCTTCCCACATCTGTAGCAGAGAGGAAGTCCAGCACCGCCTGACTGCATCGCCCATCGGCCAGGAGACCCCGGATCTTCCACTGGCTCTTCCACCTCCCAGCCTCCTTCCACATCTCCGCCCACAGAATCTTCTGCTGGGCCTTCCACTCCGGACACTCCTTGAAAAGGTGCTTCCGAGTCTGTGTCTGGTACCGACACCACCAGCACTGCGAGGTGTGCCGGTTCTTCATCCAGTGGAGGTACTGCCCGGTAAGGCAGCGCCCCGTCTTCACCTGGTAGAACCGTGAGGCGAGCCTCTTGGTACTCCCAGCCACCATGCCGTCCGGCCTCTGGCTTTTCGGCATCCTGTATTTCGTCTTGGAGGTCCGGCCCCCAGCTCACTGCCGTGCCTTAACCCACTTCTTCTCGGAGATATCCCGCTTAAGGTTCGCAAGAAAGCTTGGGAGAGGTATTGCGCGTGCCTCTGCCCGGCCCAGGTAGCTCAGCCATTCCACCCCGCGGGCGTCTGGCTCTTCCGCCGCAATCTTTGCCCATTCGTCGGCTTTTTCATTGCCGGCGACTCCCTTGTGTACCGGACACCACCGGATCTCGATGGCGATGCCTGGCTGGGCCTTCTGCAGAGTGGCGATTTGCTTCCTCGCCTGGAGCGTGTACTGCTGGCGGGGCCAGGCTCGCCCGAAGCCATCCGACTGATGGCCGCTTGGGCGTCCGTGAAGATCGTGACCCATTCCGGGGTCGTAGGTCGCCGGGATGCCGGCTCCAGCGCTCTCGCGAGGGCGGCGCACTTCGCGTCGTAGGCCTCCTGGTTGTAGTTATCCCATGTGGGTCTTCATGCCCATCCAGGTCTGCCTCCTCTTCCATACACCGCGTAAGGCAGCCATTCAGTGGTGATAGCATGACCGCTGTAAGAACCGTGAAATCATCTAAATATTTCAATCTCGTAATAACAATAACGTGGTCCGTTGTGATACTGCATTGCTCGAGTTGCTAATGCTTATTTTCTATATAACCGCTGTATTCGCGTAGCATTCCTGATGATCTTACTCGAGGCGTTTAGCAACTCTTTTTTGAAGTCGCCTGACTATTGCATGGGGGCCAGATTGTAGGACAGGGCAAACTAGCTACACACCATCATCGCCGAGCCAGACGCCAGAAACAAAAACACCACCTATCCATGAGCCAAACAACAGCCAGAAACACAGGCCGAGAGGAAGCAAACAAACTACCAACGAGACAGAAGCTAAAAGGTAACCATTACATACTACCATCTGCTATCCACTGATACGGTTCGCAAGCAAACCGACCACCCAGGTGAGGTGGGCTTCATCGTCCGTAGCCAAGTGAGATTCAGACTCCACATCGATCAACACGCAACTGCTAAATCTCCTGCGTCCCGCCACGCCCTTCAGGACCAGCATATTGACGATGAAGTCGCTCACGCAGAAAGTGCTCGAAACCTGCTGATCAGACGAAGGCGATGCCCAAGGGCCAAGGGAAATACCATCTGCCGTGACTGTAAAACTTCATGTTACCGTGCTTGTTGGATGCCTCGCTAAACATCGCACACGCATTGCACGATAACTTGCTGGCACTCTGGAAGGACCCACTGCTGTGGAGAAGCCAGCTGCCGTGGAAGCTGTACAGTTGTAATACATCACTCGTTCTGCTTAGTCACCTCTCTGTCTTGCACGGACCTCATACCCTACCCCAACGGGCCCGAGAAGCCATAAAACTCGCTCCGCATGGGTGTGTACCAAGGGATGAAAGGCTTTCGTGGCCTCTCGTGTCCGGAGCTGGAAGTAGGGAAGCTGGTCTGAGGAAGTAGGAAAGCAGTCCTGCCGCCGTAAGTCAGGGGTCTCAATAGTCTGGCCGGGCCAGTCCTGGCCTCAGACTGGACTGTCCTACGAGAGGCAGTCTACGCTAGTCCACGGCCCGCTGGCCAACGGGCCTTTTTTGGCGCCGGACTGCACTGGGTCGGCCGGCAGACCGGACAGACGAGTGATATCTCATGATGGCGTCCTGTTGCCTTTACAAGGAGCGATCGGCCACCATCACAACAAGAAATAGAGAATTGTGCTCACATGGAAGGGTATTGTAAAGAGAAGGAGATCGATATCACCCAAAAGGTCTGTTGATCGGAGCAGACACGGTGCTGCTGTAAGCGAAATTATGTGGGCATTTCTTAGCTCATGAGAGGGTTTCCGGGTATTGAGTACGCGGATTGGGGTTGCGCATAGGGCCATAGCTAGTATCGCTGTCTGTCATTGTGGGTACGTAGTTGGCTCTTTGCTGTGGGAGGGCTGGCACGATGGTTGGGTTGCTGTGGGCGCAGTTGCCCTGAGCTTCTCGGGAGCGCTTGATGAATTTTTCTCTCACACTACTACCAGCACCGGCCCACGGGCGCCCGCAGGCCGGACTGGGCCAAAAAAGTCCGGCCACTGGTCCATCAGAAAGCGCGGCCTGGACTGGGCGGTCTCAAAAGCCCGCGGGCCGGTCGGACTATTGAGACCCTTGCTGTAAGTACCCACCACTTACTAGTAAGTGTCGGCCTATACTTGCTGGAGGCGAGAGGAACTGCTTGTCCAGCTCTGGGGGGGGGATACATCCGGACTAGTGAGGTCCTTTTCACTCAGACATGAGGATTTGTAACTCCTTGGACCTGTGATGTCTATAAACTCACCTTTTGGGGTAGAATAAAAACCTCCCAGACGTGGGCTGTTAAGAAACTTCCCTGGTCAAGGCATGTATATAAAAAGGGGCTGGGTGAGTTTTGGACCATCTGCTCTCATCGAGTTGGTGTCCTTGTACAAGTAAGACTGCCTCGTAGTTTTATGACTTGGAGGGCCTTCCCGAGAGTGCGAATTCCTTTCTTTTCCCTCAATCCTGGCTCACTGAGTCAGGCTCGCCATGATCAACAATTGGCCGCATGCAAGTAACGAATAAACAAAAAAAAAGTCAGGCCCCGTCAGGCATCATCGCCGTGAACTAGATAGATCACATGTGGTTGATGCCAAAGCAAGCAATCAACACCACCACCCCAGGCTTCCATATTCCATTCTATGCCGCCCATAGCCTTTCTGAAAAAAGCCTACAATACTCTTCCTGCAATCTTCCGAGGTCTCGATGCGATAGAGCTTATTGAGATCCTGAGGACTATTTTTGACCGATTCGCTTCGCAAAACAATAACCAACACCCAATGAAGACGTCAGCCGAGGAGAAGAGAAGAGAAATGGAGGAAGGCAGTGGGAAGAGGTAGTGCTGAAAGATATAAGTCGTTGGTAGGGAATTGTCCCCTATATGGGCGTCCACTCCTCCCCAGCTATTGCTGACTACTGGAGACACCCCAACTCATCCTACAGCCCAGTCCATGAGCCGGACGAATCCGAACGGATCAAACACTATTTTCACACCCCTCACTAAAACTTGAGCTTGTCGCTCCATCTAAACGGTGACTATGTCATGCGGAAGTTGATCCAATGCTTGAGCAGCTTTGAAAAAGTTCAAAAGCATACCGGATACCATCAACCAATGTTGCTGTGGGTAAGGCCATGATCAGATGTACCAGTCACTCTCAGGATACCTAAAAGATAGCCAGCAAGCCCATCCGGCGAGGTTTTAAGTTTCACTGCCTTGTAGACCATGGTTTCACCTTCCTTCTGACTTTGAACCAGACCGTCCCTTCGATCGGAGGTATTACACCGACAGGAGACATGCTTTATCACCTACTACGACAGCTTTCACAATCTATATACTGGATTGCCTACCTTGACGGCTTCTACGCGACTATCTCTTTGCTTGGAAGGTCGTGCTACGGCTATCGGATTGGAGGATGCAGTACCGCTCGTCTTAGCTCTGTTGTCCCCCGACCTCGAGATCCCAACCTCATATATTCCGATATAGGAGGTCTTCCACTAATTAATCATAAGGAGTTAAGGCTGCAGTGTGCGTTGGATCTCATCCTCGCCAGACCTTCCGCACGTACGAAGACCCGATCTCAAGACACCATGCCGAAACTAGCCAAGAAGGTCTATATTAAGCCTGCACCACACTCCTGCTCAATCGCTGTGAATTTGGCCACATGCTTGTCCATCTACCACCGGGTAAGAAGCTTGCTGGTTGTGTCGCTGGAAACACCGTGGTGATGGAATTCGACGACCACCCATCCAGACAAAATTCGCAAATTGAGGTAGCAAAAACCTTTACTGTACAATGAAAAAAAAAGTCTATTAAAGTATCTCAATTAAACCCATCATCTGGTTGTCTTATCGAGCAAAATGTCACCCTCCAGAGCCCCCGGAAGGGGTAAGGATTTGCGTGCCATTTGGCACGGAACCCAGTTACGGACCAGTGAATAGTCCTCCGTAATTAGGTATGTACAAGGGATCCAGTACAATTCCCATTGCATTGTATTCCATCAAAACTTCTTGTTGTCAATACATTCTCCAAATATATACCCTCTGAAAACCGAACAGTACTCGGATTCAAGCTTCAACCAATTGCATCTCAACTATCCGGGGTTGGGGGTATCAATTTTCCCCCGTTTTTTGCTGCTGTCGCTACGGTGCGGGACGTGCTTCTTGTACCACCGTGGTCGGGAAGTCAGCCAAGCCCACCCCAAGATCCCGATCCGATACCGAAGCCACGTGAATCTTGGTCGAAGACCGTACACCAGGCGGCCCTGGTCCTATCCACATCGACCGTGCACTCGGGAAACGGTTCCAGTTATGTGCGTGGTTACGTATGTATGTACGACAACCATCAAGGCCTTGATTCCATTTCCATGTGCAGAGTAGTACCTACGAAGTAATTACGTATGTGGAGTCCCCTTCCCCCAAGAAGTGCAATGCAGCGATCAACATCCGTGGAATTTTTCATAAGTATTCATCGAGCAAATGCCTGTGGTTATCTTTTGGTGGGAGGGAAAAAGAGTGGAAGCGCCCTGTCCTGTCCGTAAATATGCCTCAACAAGCAAGCAGTATACATTGGTACTCAGGGGGATGTACCTGCCTAGTACCAACGGCTTTCATGACCATTTGAAGCTGCTGGGGGCGCGATCAGCTCCTCCGGACGGAAAAGATGAGCAGAGGAGGAACTATGCTAGAGCGCTCTCTTCCTCCAAAGGTACATACGGCAACATGCATATGGCAGAGATTTTTTTCTGGCGAGAACAAAAGCGGTCTTCGGTGGGTGGCGTCCACATGATGGATGAGCTCCCCCTCTCGATAGGGCGAGTGGGGCTGCAGTTTACAAAATCCCGGGCTTGCGTGGCCGACGAAGTCCTGGCCAACAGGTGGGGGGGTAACTATGTAGCTATGTGCTGTGTGTTGCGTGCTGGGTGTTGGGCGATCGGTATGTCCGCGCGTGGATTTTTAAGGAGAATTCCCTTCTTCCGCCACCGATGGTTGCTCCTTCCCCCTAGGGAGTAACTTATTCGACTGATCTGTGGTGGTGGTTGGCGTGGTGGTATGTAGGTGGTTGACCGGGCAGAGCAAAGTGCAATGCATTCGTCTGGTCTGGTTCTGCCACCCCGGATACCCGCGGGCGCATCGCAGTCCACCGCGTGCATGGAGATTGTGGGAACTCACATAAAGACCAAACCAAGTGGATGGAGCGAACAAAGCAAACCCGTCGGGTGCATGGTATGTGGAGTGTGGGCGAACGCATATACATAGCAGGTACAACTCGCTCCCGCCTCAGCCTATCCAACCTTCCAGAGCGACGGGATTGGTCTAGGTGGCCCTGCTGGAAGAATTGATAGAGCGCCAACTCCCCGCCTGCTCCGCCTCGATGGGTAGCAGTTTCCTTTCCACGTCAGGGCCGGAAATTTGGTCACATGCCTGTGGCTCGCAATGTTTTGCGTATGGGGGTTCGGAAGTCAGCTGCATCCGAATTTTGCAGTCTTCCGAAGGAGCCACCCAGAGGGGCCCAATGACGCACGGCGGGCAGTTGGCCATGAGAAAAAGAGTGAAGGGAAGAATGGATGAAATACAGCTTTTCCCAACATAACGAAACGTGCAGGGCTATACGTTACAGCATGCAGCGGGTGCTTGCATCTTCTGCGCAGTAGGAGGTTTTTTTCCTGCTATAAAAAAAAAGCCCGGGGAACCGATAACTGGCACCTAGTGACCGGCCACTCGTTGCGAATCCAACCAGCTAGCTTCCGTCACACGGGAACAGCATAAGGATTCCTATATCGGCCTTCAGGGGTAATCAGTGCTTTCGCAGGGAATTTTTCTCTTCCCGTCCAAAGTGCTATCAAGCCACAAAGTGCGGCGCGAGCCACTCCGGGTATACCGAACGAAGAAGTGTCCCCCGTGTAACAGCACATGTGGCGCACCCAGCGTGAGTAAACATCCCTTCGTACCGTGAGGAAGTCGGAACGGATTTAGTTCCGTACGTGTAGTTTGCGTCGTGTGAAAGCCCTTCCCGCCCACAGAAGTGTAAAAGTCGGACAAGCAATCCGACTCCGCACTTTCTCCGAGTCGGTTTCCCTGCATGGTTCGGGCGGCTGGCTGGCGTTGGTGCATTTTGGTACATCTTTTCTTTTGATTGTTTGCTTCTGGACCTGTCTGCCCTCACCGATTCCTGCGGCGTGCGGTTGTTGCGGGTGCAATTGAGAAAAAGAAATAAAGCAAGTCCTCGGAAACTGCAGGTGGCAAGCCATCTCGTGCCGGCGCGCTCGTTTCTTGAGTCGGTTGTGCATTAGTAGGAGGGAAAAAAAAGTGATATATATCCCCATGCACCACGCGATGCACGATTCATCGATTCTGGCCAGCGCCATTTGTGTCCCCGATGCAGCGTGTAGCCCTGTTTTTCGCATTCGTATAGCCGACTTGTGGCCTTCTTTGTTGCTACCCGCCCCTACGTATGCATTTGAAGTCAGGAAATTGTCTCGCAGCCCAGCACACCCAACCAAAGCAGTCCTCGGGCAGACCGAAGTCACGGCAGGCAGCAAAGGGAGCGGTTCTCTGTTAACTTGCCGGAGCTTCATGGCAAGAAGGTCCAGGCTTGTACGAGGCTTTTGTAGCTCACCGAAAAGCGACAGTGCCCCGTCCATGGGATCCAAATCAGCATGTTCCAGTTCTCCTGGCTGCCCCACCCCCCCTTTGTGTAGATATGATATGCTGCCCAACTCATTAAGGCGTTATAGTGACAGCAGAGACAACGAACAAACCAATAGACTGCCCTCACCACGGCCACGATCGATTACAGCCAGGGCGGCGAGTTGACGGCCATGACCACAGATCTAAGCTGACCGCGATTGGCCAGTAATTCAGTTGGTGTCTAGTTATTGCTGTCAAGACGGCTGCTTTTTATTATCCGACAATCTGGGCAAACAGAGCAAGGTGGGAGGGAGAGCCAGGACTCCATTGGGTTGTCTCAGGCCCATGCTGAGAAGTGCCACATGAACATTTTCCCAAGGAACGCGGGGCGGGAGGGCTATCAGCGCCCACACAAAACCACGTGTGAGATGCTCCTTGAAGGCGGTGGAATTGTCAGCAGCTGGCTCCAGCATCTGGCATCCTCTTTTGCTCCCGGTCATACCAGAAAGGTTGCTGGTGACGATCTAGGCAATAGTACTATACGGCAAGTTGAAAGCGTCCACGTACTGCGAGACGGCCCTTTGATGAGCCGGGTTGACCTGGACGCTGGTAGTTTTGAATTCTGTTAACGCACTCGCCCGGATTTCTATATCATTGCGCCCAGCACTAGGCTTCCTAGGCGGTTCTCGTAATTCCTGGAGGCGCGAGTCTTCTGTACCGGCAAGGTGCGGCAACTTCCCGGGTACTTGGTTGCAAGTTCGTTGCGATCATGCACCTCGACTGACAGGAATGGTACCCTCGGTTACCGTAACATGATAGACATTTCTCGGCGCTTGAGCGGTGAGCAGTGAGCAATTTTCCACTCTTGAAGACGTTGGAAGGAAGGGAAACTCTCGATGCTGAATGCCTGTTGTAGATGGGAGCCATCGCCGTGTGATCATTCATAAACTGTCCCAGGGCGAGAGCCATGCTGTCATGACGCGAGAAACCGTCCCCGTTATGGCCTTCGGATGATCGATCGCGTCCGTAGGCTGGGGGCCCCGATCGTAGATACGATTGACACCGGGGGGGATTTCAAGTGAGCCGCACGGCTGATCCACCATGTATGCATACAGTACGGGTGGTATGGGTGCTGCTCCCTGCAGTGAAGTACGTAAATAATGGTACCGGAGAGACGTACTTGGGAGGCTTCGAAGCACGTATTTCATTATCCTCCCTGTTCCTCTTCTCGTGATAGCTTGCTATTTGAGAGGCTGCCTGCATGGTCAGTGGTCTTCGACATCGCTAATAAGGCCCTTAAATTCACGGGCCCTTTGCACGCCATGAGTGGGGCAGTGCCGGTGGGTAGTGGTCGATAGCTCATATTTTTTTTTGAAGCCGGGCTTCACACACTTATGTCGCACATGGTGGTGATGCAGTAGCCGGATTTAGCGTTGAGCCATCCGTCCTGTGGATCATCCGACGGGGGGGAAGGGGCGTAGAGCGAGCCCACCTCACCTGTTGTCTGCAGCCTCTCAGTTCGTCCCAATGTATTTGCACTGCAGGCTCTTGAGACCTTACCAGCTTGCAGGACATTCCCCGGAAACGGTTCGCGTCACTGTTCAGAATCCTGGGCTGGCCGTCCTATGTGGCCGACCAAACTGCCCTCTCCCCTTCCCTCCCCGTGGCGCTTTGTCCGTGTTGTTGGGCGGGATCTGAATGGCTCCACCGTTTGGGAAGTGCCACAACCTGCTGTTTGCTTTTGCTGGCCATAGAAACTTCCCCCATCTTCCCCGCCATCATGATCCATTGAATGCCCTCCCTCTCCACTTCCGCCCATCCACCATATAACGAGCAATCCGCCACATATATCGCAGCAGATCGCCGAATCCTCTCCACTCCACTAGGACCTATCACCTTATCTGTCTCATTGAATTTTCACTGATCCAAGCTCCCCGATGGGTCAAACAGTTATGCAAAGTAGTGCTTCCCAGTCCGATAAATACTTCATTTTGATCGGAAACGTAAGTGGTCGGATGGAGTGGGTTGTTTCCCGGATTCCTATTGACGGGCGCCGGTCAGATACCGTGGAAATGTAAATGGCAGGATCTCAAAGACCTAGTACGCGAGCACAGCACGGCAGTCGAGCATGTCGAGATCTATGTCACCCCGGATGGTCGCTCGAGAGGATTCGGCTATGTTCGTGTCAAGGGAAGGCAAGAGGCGAAGAAAGTTCTCCGTAGGTAGTCCATGCCCACGGTTTCTAGATGTTCGCCTCTAACCTCAGTCCCGCCACAGAACTTGATGGCTTCGAGTGGGAAGGTCGTGCTCTGATAACCATGTTGGGTAACGAGCATGGTGTTTGTCCTACCGGTGCGGGCCGGAAGTCTAAGAACGCGCCAGTGACTTCAAGGATGTCAACACCGCCCACACCCGAGCAGTTCTGTCCTATGCCTTATTGTGTCCCCAATGTCCAATCGTATCCTCAGATGTATTCTCAATCGCCACAGTATATCCAGGACGTTGGGTGCGGGCCGTGGACAGGGTTTCAAGACTTCTATCAGTTATCGCCGACGTTCCACGACGAAAACATGTACGGCGGAAATATCAGCCCCTCGATGCAGGGCCCGTTTCAAGTCAGACCGCCCATAGCCGATTATTATAATCCGCCGCTCTATGGATCGGTTCTCCGGTACGATTGCCCTGCACCGCCGCTGCCGCCTGGACCTCCAGGCACGTTCCCCGTCCACATCGACCACTCGAAGCCTTGGGTTGCCCCTACTCCCCACACCGTCACACCGATATCCGGCGGACTGCCGATCAATCTCGCCCGTGGAGCGGTTGTGACCGAGCCGCGCGGCATTCACGTGAGGAACCTGAAGTACGACGTCACGTGGAGGGAACTTCGCGATCACCTCGCGGGGGCTGGCACCATCGTGCGCTGCGAAGTTCCCAAAGGTTCCAACGGGAGAGGAAAGGGTTATGGAACTGTGCTGTTCAAGACGCAGCAGGAGGCGGAACGCTGCCTGGAGATGTTCAAAGGCTCAACCCTGAAGGGACGCGAAATTGTCATGCGCCGTGACAAGTATGCCACCCGGAAAGAGGCGGTAGATGGTGAATAGCGCCCAGTGACTACTCACACTGAGGTGGTTTGGTTTGTATGACGCCCTCTCCAGCTCGACCCGGATGCGGTTGCTGATACGCCTGTTGCATATTAGGGAATATATTGCTCTCTTGCCGTCGGAGGTATTTTGATCGGCCGACCAGAGGTTGTTTAGGGTTTTCTTCCGATGTCTTTCCTTCGAAATGTATCTTCTATTGAGCTTTCTGCTAGTTTATCTTCAGTTGGATTGATCCATCCTAGGCGGCGACGGGTTCTTACCACGCTGTCCAATAGTTACTTGCGATTATCAGGATCGTTGGATAGTCTTGTTCGCTTCAACTCCTTTTCCCTCTCGACATCTGCGACATTTCTCAAGTTCAGATGTGGCAAAGTAACATTCGCACCATGGCAGTAGGGTGCTGCCGTCCTCCGAAAGCGTCTGTGTGTGTATGGCTTGCCCAGTCATTAGCCGTGATCCACGATCTGAGTCTAAAAATCCGAAACATGGGATAGCTATCGATCGGCATCGCCCAAGACGGTGATGACGGCTATACAGCACGCAGGCATTGCTAGGCCCTGGACAGTCTCCAACTCGGACTCCCTCCATGCAAGGCCCGATCATCCATGTCAGGGCCCAGCTAGCGCACGATCCGATGAACAAATGAACAAAAGGAGCTGGGCTTGGTGCTTCAGACCGAATCGAGTGTGTGGCGGGGGCGGGTGTGTTTGGAGTTCCTCGTAGCCTGAGACTCCACGAGTGGCGGCGGTAATCTCGGATCCATCAGCTATAATGATAGCTAACAGCTGTGACATGCATCCGATGAGGAAGCGTACCAGTCAATACTGGAGCAGCGGGTGGATTGGACGGCCGGATCGGGCAGCGGAGGATGATTTGCTGAATGGAGGTCACCTCTTGAGTAGTTGCCAAAACTCCTCACGCAGACTGGGAGGGACATGCTCTCCAGCGGAGATGTAGGAGTGTGCTCCGGTTAGTTGCTCCGCATTCGTTAAATATGTGGTTCGATTTGTTGGAATGGATAACCGCCGGTCTTCAGGACAGCCGAAGGAAAGCATCGAGCGAACGTCTCCGACGACCGAAATTCGCCGTGCTGCTCGTCACTAACAGTATCAGTACCTGCCTCTGACTCCCTCCCTGGCGTCAGAAAGAATGGAACGGGGTTCGGGTGTCTCTCGCCTGACGAGATGGACGAGCACGCCCACGGCAAGCGTGGAAAGCGGAAATAGGGTCGGAGCAGTGGAGAAGTGGTCTCCATCCGGTTAAGTATCCGACCCGGAAAGTTTGGTGGGGAGTATGCACCCGCACGTTTCGAGCCGCTCAGCAGAGGCCAGCCTGTCGTGCTTTTCCATGATCGGGGGCGATTTTGGACGCCCACCACACACACCTTCCAAGTTTCCGCTCTCTTTCCCTCTTTCCCTCTCTCCCTCTCTCCCACCCCCTCTTTCTCTCTTTAGGCCCACTCGCGCCACGCCTAATCAGCGACACACCGCGGTTACATACGAGGATTCCGCAGAATATGACTATTCGAAAGGACAGCCCAGTCGAACTTGCCAGAGACTACTACTCTACGTGCGGACGCGAGGCCGTCGACTTCGGGGAACAATCTTACGGAACGTGCGTACCCGGAATGGGAACCACATCGCACTGCGCACACATCGTACGATCGATCTGCTGGGCGCGCCCTGGCCGTGTGGCAGAAACCCGCATAACACCCTGGCAAACCCCCGTCTTTCTGACGCTCCCGCCCCTTCCCCAGCGTTCGAGACGCCGCCATCCCCACTCGGTGCGATGACAAGCTAGATATCCCCCCACGAGTTTTGATCGCCACTGGAGGACACAACGTCAGCTGCAAGTCCTCCATGGCGACTCTTCGCTCGGCAGACGATCACACATGCTGGAAGGGACGGCTCTATCTGGTGCCCGTGATGGTTTCTCTGCGAGCCCGCAACGGTAATTCCGCTTATCCTGATCGGAGCAGAGAGCAGAGTTCTGACGGAGTAGCGAGTCGCGACCCTCCTATTTGCATCGAGAACTGTGCGGGAACATCTATCTAGCTACGGATCACGCCCGCCTCAAACTCAACTACACGCTGCGTGAATGCATGTAGTGCATGCAGAGCAGAGTACGTACTCTCCATATCGAACTTCTTGATTTCCCCATGTTGGACCCTGATGGTTCTTGATTTCCCATGTTGGGCCCTGGCAAATACTTGGTTGTGTGGGTGCTGGGATTTCCAATGGACTGCAGTCCGATCTGCCGCTGGTGGAGAACAAGCAACCACAGCTGTTTGGCTTGTGCGTTGGGCACACTTGAGGCCCAGACAGCCCTCGTCGATGAGCCCCCGGACATTGCCGGCAATAACCAACTCCCTCACCCCCCCATTTTTGGAGGCGAATGGCAAACCGACTGCTATCTAGATACATATGTAGACTACCCGCCGCCTGCCCGCATGACTGCAGGTCGGTAATCTACCATTCGCATCTTGCAGGTCTGGGGACGTACCTTTATGCCTCCTCAACTTGCCCACCGGTGGCCTTAAACGTGCCCGATGACTCTAATCTAGACTATGTAGCAAGCAAGCAATAGATACGTTGCACCCCGCCGCACTTGTCCAAAGGAAAAACACCTGTACTATCCCCTCCGCTAAAGTTGATTCTCGGACAGCTGCGAGAATCCTGTTCGCAGAGTTGCGCTGGTTCTCGCGGGGAACCTTCGTTCTATCACGCCTAGCTACTTCACTTCTGTTATGTCGCACGCCCATTTCAACTCATACGCGCCGCCAAGAATTGGTTGACCAGACTCTTCTCGGGCGATTTCGGGACTCCGGGTGTTCTCGGTCGCCGGTCAACATCGATCAGAGAGATAAATAGCAGAAGTAAGATGCTCCAGTCTAGTCCTGGCTAGATTGGATGAGCGTGCATTTACAAAAACCAGAAGGAAAAATATCGCCAACCGCTTTCTCCCGACCGTTCAACAGATTTTGCTCGTCAGCGTCAACAGACATATCTCTACTGGAGATTAAGAACGTTTCCGAAAACAGAAAAGTATTTAAATCCTCCGGGCGATCCAGCGTGCGGCTTGGGGCGCGTTGGGGCTGTAGTTCAGGTGCCCGCCCTACATGTCAAGGTCAGCCCACGCTCTTCACCACCTCGGCCCGCAATGGGGATGATGTGCTCATGGTTGCCAGACGTATGCCGTAACAGATGGGTCCGTAAGATCGCAGATCGTGAGGACGTTGTTGTTCAAGGTGCACGGGAAGCGATTGCCGCATTCTGGATCACCGAAAGCGACGATACCACCTGCGCGGGCGTCTCAGTAAGAATCCCAGGACACCTCCGATATGCTAGGCGGAACACGGCGTACCGACGGCAGAGTGGTCAGCGGTGGGGATGGGATCTCCCGCCAACTGGATGACCTGGGCGCCCTGCGAGTAACCGACCATGAAGACCTTTCCGTTGAACACTGGGTCCCGGCCTTGGAGACCAATCTGGCCATGTTATGGACGATCCGCTGGCGAGGGTATCTTGCAAGGCAGTTCTGGGTGCCATATGTCGAAAGTAGGAGCCAGGAACAGTTACTAGCCGGCCATATCGGCGGAACAGTCGCTGGCAAATTGGAAGATTGCACAGTTGTTCTGTCTCTAAGTCAGCCTTGCGGGTCAATTTACATGGCCCGGAACAAAGCAGGCCGTTTCGGATGAGATGGCGCGGGACAAGGGACCGGAAAGAACGGCTCCTACGTTCCCGGCCTCAGTGGTACCACGGGCGTAGCGAACGGCGAATAACTTCATCTTGAAAGGAAGAGAGGGTATTCCCACCGTATCTTCTGGTAAGTAGAACACTTCGCACATGCTATCCCCCCCGTCCTGTGTGGGCTATGTGTGCACCGCAGAGTTTGCTACAGCTGTTCCAAATGCGCACGTATCGTCGCATTCCGCCTCACTCCGACATCTATCATTCCTACTCCACGCGGTAGGAGTATGTACTTACCTAGGTACCTCTGTACCATATAGAAGCAGGTATATACGACAGGGTAGTGCGGGGAATCCGGCAGCGAGTTGCTACATTAAGTCAACAAAACGGCTCGCATTCAAGCTCGCAACTGATATCACAAGTGAAACCTTGTGACCTAGAAATATCAAGCGCTATATTGCGTAGAACGTCCAGACATGGCCCTCCGTGAGCACTGGGCGTGCGATTGGACCGATGGATGATTGGGCCTTGTTTCCGTACGCTGAAGGCGGGGATGATCGCAAACACCTCTCCTGCCAGCTGCGATCTCTCCGTGCCTGAATAGGATGCCTTGGAACCAAAGCTACACTCCCCATCCGTATCTATTAGCAGAAGCTGTGAACGATTCGAGCCCAAGATCTTGGCGCCCATAGGAATCACGAACTGCTTGGCCTACCGATCGAATTGGCGGAACGCCCTAGCTTTACCAATCTCCAGTCCGGAGTCCTGAAGAGGGAGTTGGCGATGCTGAAAATCATAGATCGGCTTCAACCGCCCTTCGTCAGAGGCTCGTATACCTACATTTCCCGCCGACATCGATTGGTTCCCATCACCGCCAGCAGTTCCAACTCCTCACAGTCACTAGCACTCCTCACAGCTTTTCGCTTATCCGTTTCGCAAGCTGGTCCACCCGCAACGGCTGACACGGTAATGCGCTAGTGTAGGCAGGAGGGCTTCTCCACCAGTCATCAATCGGTCCCGCTGCCTCCCTAACCCCATCGTTCCTGATTCCCCCGCGCCGTAGTCTAGGGAGGCATAAATGCGAAATAAAATTGATGCCCCCCCCCCCTTAATTCTCCCGCGGAGCTTGCGGAGTGGTCGTGCGCGCCCTCTTCGCGGACATATAACAGGTATCCATACACCAAACTCATCGCGGCCGTACCGCAACTAACTATCCCGTGTGTATGTGGTGGTCTCTTCTGAAGAATCGCCGTGAATGGCCGGCCAATATGGAGCCACAGCTCCCGAGGACCCACACAGTATCTATGAACACATCCGATCACGTGAATACACCCCGAACCCTGGCCTCACTCGCTTGAATGACGCTAGCAGTCATCCGCGGTCACTCTGCCAGTCCAGACTCAATGGCGTCGATGTTGCCAGCTTCAACGCCGCCTGGTGAGGATTAGCGCGCCATTCAAGTCCGCCCCCGAGGACTATGTTCAACGATGGCCATTGGATGTCGGCCAGCCTGGGGAGATCCCGTCGATATCCTGGGGACCCCTCCGAATATATTCTCTCCCATCCGTCTGCATACTCTGCATACTCTGCATACTCTGCATCCTCTGCATCCTCTGCATCCTCTACGTGCGTCCTGTGCACGAACGACAACACGATATCTAGTAAAACACGATAACCCGTTCTCGCACATACATACCCCCTCGACAGTCCCCCGACAGTCAGGCGAACAAGATGTCTGCGCCCCTAATGGCAACCGTCGGCAGTCCCAGCCACGGGCGATGCGCGCTCAAGAAGTTAGCCGATCTAGCACGCGACCTCTTCCGCAACCCGTTGCAGCGCCAGAACAGGAACAGACACAAGAGTACGAACAAGAGCAAGAAGGAGGTTGAGGTGCCCCGCTTTGGCGCCGCAATCGCCTCGCCGGCGGTGATCGGGCTCGCTTTTTGTACCGATGAAGAAGAAGGAGATAACGAGGACGAGGCGAGCGACTTTGAGGATGTCTACACTACCTACGACCTCCTCGCCGAGCCCTTATTCGACGACGGCGACGGCAAGCCCCGCAAGCGCCCGATCGATTCGATGAGGGTTTTCCATACCATCCACAGGTTCGTCAGCGCGCGAGGATACAACTATCGGTTCGAGGCCATCGACTATCACGCGCCGGAGTGAGAGGTGCAACAAACCGTTGCGGTTGGGAGTAAATTAAAGCAAATAGAGGCAGCTAATGGGCTCAGTATGGAGAGGAGTTATGGGGTGGGATAGATTGCTTTGATCTGGATTGGTTTTGATTTGGTTTGATGGTGTCCCGTGGAGGGACTGATTGTGGCTGGCTGTGATACTTGGCATTGCCTTCCTATTTCCTGCGCCGTTTATTCTGTTGTCTGCTACAATTTATTGACTTTGTATTTGCGCTTTGGTTTTTTGCTGCCCGTTCGAATGATGGTGATGCACGTGCGGTCACTCGTGCTGTGGCAATTTGATGCTTTCTCGAAGCACTAAGCACATTTTCGGCGAAAGCGGAGGCGGAAAACAGCTGGGCAAGCCTCACCACCTTCACAGATAAGTCCCTGCTTGACTGCAGAGCGCCCTAGATCTGCAATAGTAGAGCAGAAGGATGAACGCTAGGCGGGCCCACATGGCAGCTGGATGGAATGGCTCTGGGGCGGAAGGAGCGTAGGGCGGACGGTGGGCAGAGAAAAGGACTGTACATAATCTCGTCATGATCTGACAAGGTCGCATGCGAGTAATGAAGTACCATCATCAGCATATACATTGCAGGGAGAGCTGTCTGTATCGCCGCGATGTAGATAGATCGCACGCGATCAATGGCAAGACAAAAAGCAGGGAGAGCTGTGGGCGGCAATTCGCAAGGTTTTCCGGATTCTACATGCCATGTAATCCAGGACCCTAGACGCTGAAGTAGGTATCGAGTGCGTCCTCATGCTCCACTAATAGTACCTAGTTCGCTGGAACCCCGAACCCTAACCCCGGTACCACCAAGCCGATTTTTAGCCGCCGCCCATACATATCAAGCCCAACTCTGTTTTCCCTTCTCTCTTTCTTTTCTTTTCTCCTTACAGTCCACGCAGATTTGATGAACACTACTATACGACCCCACCATCGCTGTCAGTCGAGGAGGGGGTTTTCGCGTCTTGCGGAGAAGGATTCTACGGAAAGCACAGAAGCTGGGCATCTGGTCTTGAACTACCTTTGTTGGTCGTCAGGAAGGACTGGAAATCGGCAGCGGCGTCATATATCCACATCCCATCGTCAAGTGGTGTGAACACGGTTGTCAGTGCGACGGAAATGCTGAACTCGTGATGGTAGATCCCCGCTACCCCACCGATATCGATAAAGAGGAGAGGCAATGGAGGCTACCGAAAGTGTTACCGAAAGTAGGTGCCTAGATAGAGTACTTGCGCCGGCACTCTTCCCCACATCACGTACTCGTGCAATCAGGCTGCATCGAATCGTCCGTCCTGCCTTTCCCGAGGTTGGACTTTTTGCACGGCCAATCTGCGGAGAGCAGTTACACACAACCACAGTATCATATATGACCCATCTACGGAGGCGTCGTCAGCTGAGGAACGCGTATTCGTCTTCGCGGGGAAAGAGCTTTTTATTACCTATCCCCCCCCTCCAATTGGCGGTCTGCTTCAGAGTGCATATGTACCTAGATTGCAGTCTCGTATCCGGAGAGTTTGCATGTACTACGTCCGCGTCTTCAAGCCAGGGGGATTGCCGAAGATCTAGATATCTAGGGAGCCAATTGACGCAGCCGGTAGACAGACAAGCGCTCGAGCCATGAGGATGAATGTGGAGAAAAAAAAAGAGAGACGGACAGACCGAATTTCGTCATGGCGAACGGCCTAGCGGTGCGTGCGTTTCGCGTGGAGCAGGGAATCAATCCCTCTGCCCCTGAGCCGACGTGCCGGCAAAGCAGGAACCCCATCGCCGTCGTCATCGCCGTCGCCATCGCCATCGCCATCTCGAACAGAATCTTCACAGCAACCAGAGAGGTAATCAGACAAACAAAAACTTCATACCTGCTAAGTCCAAGTAGATACCGAAAAAAGGCTTCCCCATACTATCGACATCCACTATCCGACAGAGTGCCCTGCACCCCCACCATCAGAACCCCCAGAATTAGAATTGGACACATCTCGTTTTTTTTCCGCTCGTTTATAGATATACGCCAGCCACCCCACCAGCCACGATAGGCTTCCCTCGACTCATCAACCGAAGCCTTCCCCGTACAGCTTGAGCTTGAGCCACACACACACACACACACACACACACACACACGCGCACACGCCCACTCACACGACAACCCCCCCCACCCCTTCGCTTCCCCATAGTTAATACGTACTACATACCCTACTAGAATAGCTCTCCCTTTTATATTCATATGCACCCTTCCCCGTCCCTTTCTTCTTCGCTCCTGTCGTTCCGCTCCCTCTCCACCACAAGAACACAGCACTGTCTCTTGCGCCGAATACCCACCGCACTCTCACAGCAGCTCGCCCATCGCCCACGAGTCTTCACTTCCTTCGCGCCCTACCACCGGACCCGTCGTTGTCCGCTACCAGCTTCGAGCTACACACTGACAAGCCCGACCCATCACCCTCCCAGGCGTCCACCCACATCCTTCAAGCTGGCGGCCTCACAGCAAGCTCGGGTCCACTCGAGTCACCGACACGACCATGACGGCCACGACGACCACAGCCATGGCCACAGCCTCTTCGGTCACCACCACCATCATGGCGCCGATCCCTTCCTTACCAGCAAGGACAAGACAGATCCTGGCGTGCGGATAACACGCATAGGGTTGTTCGTGAACCTGGGAATGGTGGTCACCAAAGGGCTCGGCGGATGGGTGTTCAATTCCCAAGCTCTGGTATTGTTCCACTCGTTCTCGCGTCACAAAATTGGTCGGAGCTGACGGTTGGGGGCGGGAATCAAGATCGCAGATGCGTTTCACGCGTTGACAGACATGGTCTCGGACATCATGACGCTGGCGACGGTTTCATTCGCGCTCAAGGCGCCAACGGACCGCTTCCCTAATGGCTACGGCAAGATCGAATCACTGGGCTCGCTGGGCGTGTCCTCCCTCCTACTCCTAGGTGGCGTGGCGATGGGTTATTCCCCCTCCTCCCGTCCCGCGCGAATGTAATGCTCAAGCGCTCTCAGGCTATGGCTCTCTACTCCACCTCGTCGGCGACTTCGCGCCCGCGCTCGCACACTATCTCCCTCACGTACACGCGCACGAACATTCACACGAAATCCCGTCGATCAACGCGGCATGGCTAGCACTGGCTTCGATCGGTGCGAAGGAGTGGCTCTACCGCAAGACGATGAAAATCGCAAAGATGAAGAAGTCGTCGGTGCTGGCGTCGAATGCCGTGCATCACCGAGTGGACTCCCTCACTGCTATCGTGGCACTGGTAGCGATTGCGGGCGCGAACGTGCTCCCGAATGCTTCGTGGATGGATCCGGTCGGCGGCTTACTTGTGGCGGCCATGGTGGTGCAAGCTGGCGCTGGAAACACTAGGGCAGCCCTGGAGGAGCTCGCTGATGCGGGCATCGACCGCGAAGTCAAAGACGAAGTAGCGGAGAAGGTCGTTAAGACGGGAGAGGAACTGATATCAGTGGACGGGATCAAGAGTGGGCAGAACTACCTGCTGACGATAACGGTGGCGGTGGATCAAGGCCGGACAATGGGGGAGCTGACTGAGGTAGAGGACAGGGTCCGGACCAGTGTTGCAGATGTGGCTGGAATGTGGAAGGTGCAGGTGCGCTTCGTGGGCAAGGGAGTCGTTGCTGCCAACGAGTTTGTAAAGATGAGCAAGAAGGACGGGTAGACTAGAGAGATAGAGATCATGATGAGATGCGGACGATGCATCCGGCCCCGCACCTGCCTACTGGATGGGGATTTGGGGTTTGGTATTTTCTTTCGTTTTTGGTGGCGTAACTGATCGGTCCTTCGTTTGCTGTCTGTGAGTAACAAGTGTCTACCTAGGCCGTCAGATTTACCATCTTCCTATGCCGCGGCCCCCACGGCCCCCGCCCCCGACGGGCCGCGGACGTGCGGCCGACAGTGGACAGGAACCGGTATCTAGTGTGTACGTCGTCATGATCTAGATAGGTCGCACGCGATTAATGACAAAAAAAAATGCAGTGGACAGCACTCCTATTGCCGCCCAGCCGCC